>Ga0210407_10000921_pt1 | contig 29836 bp, 22 predicted proteins | sample IncBWC27MmetaG_FD_150860 | JGI IMG/M metagenome (GOLD analysis project Ga0210407, IMG submission 150860) | Forest soil microbial communities from Barre Woods Harvard Forest LTER site, Petersham, Massachusetts, United States - Inc-BW-C-27-M | ecosystem: Environmental > Terrestrial > Soil >...
GCATCGCCATCCTCGGTTCCACCGGCTCTATTGGCCGCAGTACGCTCAACGTGATTGAGAACAACCCTGAGCGTTTTCAATTGCTCACTATGGCGGCGGGCGCTAACACGGAAGCTGCCGTGAACGACGCGCGCCGCTGGAAGCCGAAGGTCCTCTCCCTGGCTTCCGAGCAGGACGCGGACAAAGTTCGCAAGCAACTCAAGACAGAAGGCCTGGGAGCGATTGAAATCGTCTCCGGACAAGCCGGGACGGTCCGCGTGGCCACGTACCCGGAAGTTGATTTTGTGGTCAGTGCGATCGTCGGTGTTGCCGGGCTGAAGGCCACGTATGAAGCCGTTCGCGCCGGTAAGGAAGTCGGGCTGGCGAATAAGGAATGCCTGGTCGCGGCTGGCGAGATCATCACGCGAGAGGCGCGCAAGCAAGGCAAACCGCTGCTTCCTATTGACAGCGAGCACAATGCCGTCCATCAATGTATGCGCGGAGGGCGACTGAACGAAGTCGAGCGCGTCTGGCTGACGGCCAGCGGCGGGCCGTTTCTGAATACGCCCAAAGCCGAGTTTGAAAAGATCACCGTGGAACAGGCGCTGAATCATCCCACATGGAAAATGGGGCGACGCATCACCATTGATTCAGCAACGCTGATGAACAAGGGCTTTGAAGTCATAGAGGCCTGCCGTCTCTTCGATCTTCCGCCCTCGCAGATCAGCGTGATCGTGCACCCGCAGTCCACGATCCACTCCTTGGTCGAATTCAACGACGGCAGCATTCTGGCCCAGCTCTCCGTTGCGGACATGCGTTTGCCCATTCTCTACGCGCTAACTTATCCGGAGCGGATTCCTTCGGACCTGCGCTTCCGGGTGCTCGACCTCAAGCGGCTGGATTTCTCGCCGCCTGATCTGGACAAATTCCCCTGTCTCCGACTGGCCTACGAAGCGGCTGAAGCCGGCGGAGTCAAGACGGTGGCGCTGAACGCCGCCGATGAAATTGCTGTGGCCGCCTTCCTTAACCATGAAATAGGATTTGCCGATATATCCCGAGTAGTGGCCCAAACTCTCAATGAAACAAAAGACCATCATCCGGAATCTATCGAAGAGGTGCTCTCTGCAGACGCTCAGGCCAGGGACATGGCCCGGCGTGCGCTGGGACACCCGGTGGCCCACTAGGGGCCACGAAGTATTGAGTTACAATAGTAGAACCTCGCTTTTATGCAGATATTAGTCAACATTGGATCCATCGCCCTGATATTAGGGGTACTCGTCTTCATTCATGAATTGGGCCACTACGCCGTAGCCAAGTGGTGCGGCGTAAGGGTCGAGGTCTTCAGCATCGGCTTCGGCAAGCGTCTATGGGGTTTCCGCAGGGGAGAAACGGATTACCGTATCAGCGTGCTTCCGCTGGGTGGCTACGTCAAAATGGCGGGCGAAAATCCCCTGGAAGACCGCACCGGAGATCCGGGCGAGTTCACCAGCCATCCGCGGTGGCAGCGTTTCCTGATTGCCATTGCCGGCCCGCTCATGAATGTGCTTTTTACGATTGGTCTGCTCACTGGCATATTCATGTTTCACAATGAGCGCGTCAAGGCTCTGGACGATTCCTTCGTGATTGGCGCCATAGCGGACGGGTCTTCTGCACAGAAGTCCGGATTGCAACCAGGCGATAAGATTATCCGCATTCAGGATGTCAACAACCCCAATTGGCAGCAGGTCTCCGATAAGGTAATCCTCAATCCTAATCAGCCAATCGAGATTACGGTCCAGCGTGGCAATGAAATCCTGACGAAGACCGTGGTCCCGCAGGCGGGAAAGCGTGATCCGCTCGGCGAAATGGGATGGGAACCTCTGATCCCGGCAACCGTTGTTAAAAGAGTAGAACCTAATCTGCCCGGCGAAAAGATTGGAATGCAACCGGGTGATGAGATCACGGCCCTGAACGGCGTCCCCCTTAAGGACAAGGATTTCACGACTTTGCTTCAGGAAGGCAAAGGCGCATCCGCGGAAATCACTTTCGAACGCAACGGACAACAGTTCACAAAGACCGTTACTCCGTATCTGGACGATAAGGTCAAGAGGTACCGGCTGGGTCTGTCGCTGTCAGCGGCGGTGAAAATCGAGAGACTTCCTTTGGGCCAGGCTTTCAACAAAGCCTTGGACGAAACCCAAAGCAAGTCACTGCTGGTTTTTGAGTTGTTAGGGAAACTAGTGCAGAGCAAGATTTCCATCAAGGTATTGCAATCGCCCGTCGGCATGTCGAGCGAAGCGGGCCAGGCATTCAACGAAGGTCCAGCGTACTTCCTGGCAATAATGGCCTTCATCAGTCTGCAACTCGGGATTTTCAACCTCCTTCCTATTCCCATCCTGGACGGCGGTTTGATGCTGATGCTGTTGATCGAAGGGACGCTGCGGCGCGACATTAATCAGCAAATCAAAGAACGCTTATATCAGGCAGCCTTTGTCTGCCTGGTCCTGTTCGCTTCCGTTGTCATCTTCAACGACGTTGCCAAAGGGTTCATCCACCACTAGCGAGCTCCGCATTGATCTTGACCGATCAAGCGGACGAAACTCCAACCGTTTTTCTCCGCTAGGCGATCAGTGATCCAGACGACGCTTTGCTCTGCCCTTCCGCAGAGACAATCGCCGACGGCTGCACGGAGAGGGCCATCCACTGATAGCAGGCAAAAGTGGAAATCGCCGCCTGGAACACAAACGCTCCGGTATGCAGCGGCTCCGAAAAAACAGGGTTTTTGAAAAACAGCATAGCGATGGACGAGCCGAACTCCGCCAGGCATGCGAACGCGATCCAGCGAACGATGGCCTTTTCGCGGCGCCATTCAAAGATTGCCCGCCAACGCCCGGGTGACGACGTTGCTGCTGATCTCAATTCCGCCACGGCCCACAATCGGCACAATGCCAGGGCCGCCAATGGGCCCATTATTTTCAGGAAGGTTTCCGTTGCGGACATTTCCTGGTTGTTGGCGAGATCCAGGACAGTGTCTTCCAGGCTTTCCGCCACCCAGAACAGGCACGTCCAGATGCCGATTTGCGCTGCCAGCATGAACTTGTTTGCCGGCTCGCGCAACACAAACATCGCTCGCAGTATCCCGGATTCAGGCTTATAACCAAGGCGCCATCTTCTTTCCCCCAGCGCCCACGCCCGGAATGCCAAAGCGCCGTAACCGGCCACCACGATGGCGTCGGCGTAATACCCCGGGTCGAAGACATTTCTGAAATAGGGGCCCGCCAGGACAAAAATTACCACGGCCGCCATGAACACGTAGGTGAGCCCGTGGACAATGCGGTCCCGCAGCCCGACCGCAGGAAATAGAACGAACAACCGCTGTACCAGCGGCAGATCATGGTTGGGATCGGCCCGGAGTCTGCACGCTTCCTCGGTCAGGCGGATCAGCCGGCGCAACGAACTCTGGAGGTCCTCTTCCAATCTGGCGCGGGCTTCCCTGGCGCACTCTATGGTTTGGTCTTGAAGTTTCGCGAGCAGGTTGATGGTCTCTTCAATCTGCTCTTTTTCCTGTTGTGTCCGGTTAAAGATTGACTGATAGCCGAGGATGGCGGAGACATTCTGAAAAAGCGTGCCCGCCGTGGCTACAACTCCCGTAGCCGTGGCGACAAGCATCTTGGGATTGGCGACGAATTCCTTGACTGCGTGCAGCGCGTCTCCAAAGACCGTTGCCATATTCATGGACAGCTACCTCTTCACCTTGCCAATACTCCGCACAGGAGGAAGAGACCCTTCTCCTGGGGCTCTACAGTTAAGTAGTGACGCAACCCGGCGGTTCGTTACATCCGAGTCCAAAATGTTAAACTAGAAGCAATGGCCCTGATTCAGCGCAGAAAGACCGTTACCGTTAAGATCGGCAATGTCCGCGTGGGCAGTGACGTGCCTGTGGTGGTGCAGTCCATGACCAACACCGACACGGCGGACATTCCTGGAACCATTCAACAGGTCGCACAACTGGCCCGTGCCGGGTCGGAGCTGGTGCGCGTGACCGTCAACAATGACGCCGCGGCCAAAGCCGTGCCCGCCATTGTCGAAGGGCTGGCGAAGCAGGACATTCACGTCCCCATTATCGGTGACTTCCATTACAACGGCCATTTATTGCTGACCAAGTATCCTGACTGCGCCCATGCCTTGGCCAAGTACCGCATCAATCCCGGAAACGTCAGCATCGGACGCAAAGACGACAACAATTTCGGCGCCATGATTGAAGTGGCCGTCAAGAACCAGAAACCGGTGCGGATCGGTGTGAACTGGGGTTCGCTGGACCAGCAATTGCTAACGCGCATGATGGACGAAAACTCGCGCAGCAACGATCCTAAAGACGCGCGCGACGTCACCATGGAGGCCATGGTGGTCAGCGCGCTGCGCTCGGCCGAACTGGCGGAAGAGTTTGGCCTGCGCCGCGACCAGATCATCCTGAGCGCCAAGGTCAGCGGCGTGCAGGACTTGATTGACGTTTACCGCAGCCTGGCTTCCCGGTGCAACTACCCGCTGCATCTTGGTCTCACCGAAGCCGGTATGGGCGCCAAAGGAATCGTCGGGAGCGCGGCCGGGCTGGCGGTGCTGTTGCAGGAAGGTATTGGCGATACCATCCGGGTTTCGCTTACTCCCGCGCCCAACGGGAGCCGCGCGGAAGAAGTTTTTGTGGGCCAGCAGATTCTGCAATCGCTGGGTATCCGCAGCTTTACTCCGCAGGTCACCGCGTGCCCCGGCTGCGGACGCACCACCAGCACGTTCTTCCAGGAAATGGCGGAGCAGATCCAGTCTTATCTTCGCGACAACATGCCCGTGTGGAAACAGCAGTATCCGGGCATTGAAGAACTGAAAGTCGCGGTGATGGGTTGCGTGGTCAACGGTCCCGGAGAATCCAAGCACGCCAACATCGGAATCTCCCTGCCCGGCACCTTTGAAGAACCCAAGGCGCCGGTCTTTGTTGACGGGCGGTTGATGACTACGTTGAAAGGCGACAAGATCGTCGCCGAGTTTATCGCGATCCTGAATGACTACGTGAATGCACGCTACGCCCCAGGACCGGCCAATCGAGTGGAAGGGGTTGCCGCGAGGGTTTGATGCCATTCCCGCACAGGTGTTGTTGTCCTGTGCCGCTCCACTAGAGGGACAGCAACCCGTAGCCGATGGCCAGCCAGGCGCCAAAGCCCAGCGCTATCAGCGTGACCCTGACCACAAAGTTGTCAACCACGTTGTTCCATTTCGCATCCATGATTTCTCTCCGATCGTTCCTTTTTTGGTAATTCAAACTCTCTGTCTCTTTGACGAGCAGGGCAGCCTTTGGTTAGTAATACGTTCGAGTACACAATTGGTTCCCTGGTTTTTGATTTTTGTTTCGCGCCGGGTGACAAAATGCGGCCGGCCGCGTCTCTTGTAATAGCAGCTAGCAATAGTGGATTCTCCTCGTGGAATGGACAAATGGCGCAACCGAACCTGGCTGCGCCATTTCTGTTTTTTGGCCTGTAGAGTCCGGAGAACGGAGCAGGAGGGCTGCTATACAGCCGTCGCCGCGCGGGGCGTAGCCGGGGCCGGCTTTTGTTCCGGGGTTGGCGCAAGTGGGATCTCGATAATCACCATCAATCCTGTCCCCGTATTTTCCGCGCGGATGGCCCCGCCGTGCAGCTTTACTGTGCGCTCGGCAATCGAGAGCCCGAGACCGGTCCCTCCGCTGGCCCGCTCGCGGGCCTCGCTTACGCGATAAAACGGCTCAAAGATGCGCGTCAGTTCCCCTTCCGGGACCCCCGGGCCATGGTCGCGCACCATGAAAATGGCAGTATCCAGATTCCATTGCAGGGAGACTTCCACGGCGGTCCCTTCCGCGGTATAACGCACGGCGTTGCGGACGACGTTTTCCACTGCGCTATGCAGCAGTTCGGCGGACCCGTGCACCCGGCAGTGCTGCAGTATCGTGGTGCGGACTTCCTTGTGCTGCGGTTTGGCTTCAAAAGTTGCGTCGTCCACAACCTGCTGCACCAGATCTTCCAGGACTACAATCTCCGGAGGAATGCGCTCCGCTCCGCTTTCCAGGCGGGTGAGTGCCAGTAGTTGTCCTACCAACTGGTTCAGCCGTTCGCCTTCCTGTTCGATTCTGTCCAGGGCGGCGACGGACTTATCGCTGCTGTTCTTTCTCGCCAGTTCCAGCGCCACGGTGAGTCGCGCCAGGGGCGAGCGCAACTCATGGGAAATGTCCGCCAGCAGCCGCTTCTGGGAAGAGATCAGCGCAGCGATGCGCTCCGCCATCTGGTCGAATTCCCGTCCCAGCGCCGCCAGGTCGTCTCGCCGTTTACCCAGCGACGGGGTTACGCGCACATCCAGGTTGCCTTCGGCAAAGGCCTGCACCGTGGATTGCAACTTTTTCAGCGGCGAACTCAAATAGAGCGCCAACAAATAGCAGACCAGTCCCGCAATCAGGATGCTGACCGCAATACGCAGCGGGGAATTGAAATAAACCGGCGGCCCCAGACTGGGCGCATGGTAATGGACGACAAAAATATAGCGCCGGCCACTGGCCGCCACAACCAGCTTGCCCCAGGTAAGTTTGCCGGCAATCAAACGATAAACTCGCGGCGGAGGCTGTTGCTGGAGTTGCTGAAGTATTTCGCGAACAATACTGGTTACGACTTCGTCACCTTGTCCAGACAGAGGATTGCCGGTTCCGTCAAATAGATAAACCTGCGTGCCCGATTCGCTATAGGACCTGTTGACATACTCTGCAAATGCCTTGGTCCCATCAACGTCATAGGTGTGAATGGCTGACTCGGCATAAAGAGCGAGACCTTCACCCACGGACCCACGCAGGCGCTCGGGCAGAGAGTCATTGTAGGAAATCCAGGCCATGACGTTGAGCGCGCCAATGATCGCCGCCGCCGCCAGCCAAAAGCAGAGAAATATTTTTACGAACAGGCTGCGCCACAAAAAAAATCTGCCGATCCTCACGCCTGCTCTCCGGGAAGAAGATAAACGTAGCCGCTGCCCCGGATGGCTTTGATGCGCTCCTGGTCGCCGTCATACGGGCCCAGCTTCCGCCGCAGATTGCTCACGTGCACGTCAATGCTGCGGTCCATGGCAGACATGGGACGCCCCAACGCGGCCTGCGTCAGGTCCTCACGGCTGATGATCCTGCCCGCGCCGCGCAGGAATGTATGCAGGAGGTCGAACTCGGCGCCGGTGAGAGTGACCGATGCGCCGCCACAGGTGACACTGCGCGATTCGGGATGAAGCTCGACGTCGGCAAGGTGAATCGGCGCGGCCGTGGGGCCGGAGTTTCCGCTCGCGGTACGGCGCAGGATGGCGCGCAAGCGGGCCACCAGTTCGCGCGGATTAAACGGCTTGGCCAGATAATCGTCGGCGCCCAGTTCCAGTCCCAGAATGCGGTCCAGCTCGCTGCCTCGCGCCGTCAGCATCAGCACCGGAACGGAGCTCTTGAGCCGAAGCTGCTTCAGCACGTCCAGCCCGCTCATTCCGGGAAGCATTACGTCCAGGACCACGACCGCGTACTGGCTGGACAACGCCTTCTGCAGACCGCCGGGACCATCGTAGACCGCGTCCAGATGAAGTTGCTCGCTTTGCAGATACTCTTCAAGCAGCTTCCCCAGTTCAGCATCATCGTCAATGAGCAACACTGGAACCATAATCTTCCAAGTTAAACCCAAAACTCTTCCGAGTCAGTTAAGAAGTGTGAAGCCTTGCCGACAAATTTACAACTCCTAACCTTCGCCCAGGGCGCTGCGAGTTACCATGCTCACAACCAATCATTCTGGCGCTGGGATTATAGATGGATTTTCCCCCAACGGGACCGTCCGGGTCGCAGCGACAGATGAGTCGCAAAGTAAGCTCCTTCAAATCCTCCCTCCAGGTGGATTAGGGCGGCAGCAATGCCGCCCGCTTTTTTGTGGAGGCCGGCGGGTGATAGTGCAGGCATGGAAATCACATCGTTTCCGGGAACCTGGCTTCCGCTTCTCGCTGGCAGCGCTCCAGCGTCGCCTGCATCTGCCGGTGCAGCGCCTGCATTTCGGATTCCGTGGCATCAGCAGGGACCTTCAACGGCCCGCTGAAGTAACCACAAGCACGGGAGAACGGTTTGGGTATGGTCATCCGGTCCCAGGAGTTAAGGACCCACGCGCGTTGCACCGCAACGTAAAAGCAGTTGACGCTATAGCCGGTCATTTTGGCCAGCAGAATTGGGCCTGGCTTGGCGACGTAGCGCGGTCCACGCGGCCCATCGATGGTAAAAGCCGCAAGGTTGCCGTTCTCAAGTTCCCGACGCATTCCCATCAGCGCGCCAACGGCGCCGCGCGAACTGGAGCCACGCACGGTCCGGAAACCAATTTTCTGGGCGATGCGGGCGATGTACTCGCCGTCAAAACTGCGGCTCACCATCACCGTGAATTGCCTGCCACGGGAGCGGCGTCGAGCGTCCCTTCGGGACAGAACACCGGCAAGCTGAGGTATACAGCGATGCCAGAAACACCAGATGGATGGAGGCGCCGTCCAACCGTCGGACAGGCACCCCGGTTCACGAACAATCGTGTAACGCAACGTAAGACCCATCACCCGGATAAGCAGATATCCCATCCATGAGATCACCCAGAGCAACAACCGCTGGCGCAAAGAGAAAGAGCGGGAAACGGTCTCGCGCTCGGTTTCGGTTGGCGCGGCTTGCGCGATCGGCTGCGGCTCCATTCCTTCGATTCTAAACGCCCGCCTTGGAAATCAGGCGTACTTCAGCCACTTGATGATCTCGGGCAAGGTCGGCTTTTTCCCGTACATAAGGATCCCCACGCGGTAGATCCGCGCGCAGAGCAGGACTAACCCGTAGAGGGTAAGCAGATTCACTGCGACGGCCAGCAATATCTGCCACAACGGCGGTGTCTGTACGGCAATCCGGATAAACATCAGAATCGGCGTGCAAAACGGAATCATGGAGGCCCAAAACGCTAAAGGCGTACCGGGATTCTGCATCACGGGAAAAGCCATCATGATAGAGACGATCAAAGGCATGATTACAATGAACTGCGTTTGCTGCGCCTCCTGTTCCGAGTTGACCATGGCGCCGACAGCGGCATACAGAGTGCTATAGAGCGCATAGCCCAGCAGGAAAAACACCGGAAATGCCGCCAACACCTTCCCGGAAATCACATCTTTGAGCTGTTCATGCGCAGCGAACAGGCTGGAACTGGAAAGGACCATTGCGGTAATGGCCCAGATGGCGAACTGCGTCAACCCAACCGAGCCTACGCCCAGGATCTTGCCGGCCATCATCTCCTTTGGCCGCGCAATGGAGAGCATGACTTCCATGATGCGCGAAGTCTTTTCTTCCAGTACAGCCCGCATAACATTGATCCCGTACAGGAGGGTTGACATGTAGAGGATCATCACCATAACAAAACTGACAATGAACGTCATTTGAGGGTCCGCGGCCCCCGCCTCTCCGGGCTTGGCGTTTTCCGCTACCAGCTCCACGTGCTTAAAGAGGTCGTCAATTTCGGCGGCGCTGAGGCCTTTCCTCTTCAGCGATTCGCGGTGCAAGGCTTCTCCCACGCTCTCTTGCAATACGGTGTTTTGGATGAAGCTAGAGACATCCAGCGTGATAAGCGTAAGCTTGCGTGACGCCAAAGCATCGTCGGTTGCCCAGATCACTCCATCAATCTCTTTCTTTCGCACCTTTTCTGTTAACCTAGCCCGCTCTTCTGATGACGTGTTGGTGTCCACGTCTGCAATCACGCTGGCCGTTGGCGTCTCTTCGCTGCGTTTCATGCCCTTTTGTTTGGCTTCAGCCGCCTGTTTGTTCTCGCGCTTCTGCGCTTCCGATAATTGTGCCTTGATCGCTTCTCCAACGTCCTGATCAGAGGCCACCACAACGTAGTGCTTGCTCGTTGCTTTCATCATGCTCATCATCAGGAAGGTTGGCCCAATGGTGGCTGCTCCCATCAAGACCGGAATAAGCACCGTCATGATGATGAATGACTTTGTGCGGATCCGTTCCAGGTACTCGCGTTTGGCAATCAAAAAAATGTTACGCATCACTTTTTCCCACCACTTCGGTAAAGATTTCTTCCAGCGAAGGTTCCATCAGTTCAAATCTGCTCACCCGCGCGTGCTCCACGACCGCGCGCAAGAGCTGTTGCGGATCCGCTCCGGGGGCCAGTCGGGCTTCGACATAGTTGCCGTAATCGTTATAAGACTTGATCAGGGCGTTCTGCCGCAGGAAGCTGGCATCGCCCTCATATTCAATCTGGACGTTGTTCTTGCCAAATTGTGCCTTGATCCCTTTCAACTGGCCTTGCAGGACGGACTTGCCGTGGTCGATCAGACAGATGGAGTCACAAAGCTTCTCCACCTGGTCCATGCGATGGCTGGAGAACAGGATCGTCTTGCCCTGTTTCTTCAATTCCAGCAGGACGTCCTTGAGCAACGTCGCATTCACCGGATCCAGTCCGCCAAACGGTTCGTCCATGATGATGAACGCCGGATCGTGCAACAACGTCGCGGCGAACTGTATCTTCTGCTGCATGCCTTTGGATAGTTCTTCCACTTTCTTTTGCAGCCAGTCGGAGATCTCCAGCCTTTCGCACCAGGAGACCGCCTTCTGGCGCGCCGCGGCCGCAGAGAGCCCATGCAGTTCGCCCAGGAAGATGAGCTGGTCGAGGACCTTCATCTTCTTGTACAGGCCCCGCTCTTCCGGGAGGTATCCGATCTTCTGCAGGCACTTGCGGTCAAAAGGCTGGCCGAAGACGTTGATGGACCCGGCGTCCGGCACGGTGATGCCGATCATCATGCGGATGCTGCTGGTTTTGCCGGCGCCATTGGGGCCCAGCAGGCCAAAGACCGCGCCTTCCTCAATGCTGAAGGAAAGATCGTCCACAGCCAGAAAACGGTCGTAACTTTTCCGGACCTCGCGCAGTTCTATGGTGTTCATGAAGGTAAACCAGAGTACCTCATTTTTTTGATGTTACTGGACCGCAATTTTTATGATTTCGACAGACTACGGAAGTTTTCTTCGGGCCACTGTTTTCAATTTGCGGGTCGCGGTAAGAACCCTAGCAAGCACGGACGATTGCGAGAAACTGAAATAGGACAAGCGGTCGAAAGGCATGAAGAGCGGCCCGTTGGAATGCCCCCTCAGCTATCACGAAACACGCACGACGGTCATTCCTGCCGGGGTCCGTTGAGGAGCGCGTCAGCGATGGAAAAACTACCGCGGACTGTGAACGCAGTCATCGAGAAGCGCCGGCCGGATCTTCTCGCTTCACGACGGCGGTTTTCACGCGGTTGCGTCCACTTTGCTTTGCCAGGTAGAGAGCGCTGTCCGCGGCAGCCACGACTTCATCACGGGTCACGCCGTGCGTCGGGTAATCCGCCACACCACAGCTGATAATCACTTTACGGGGCACGCCAGGAAAATCATGGCTCTCAACCTGGCGGCGCAGCTTTTCGGCGATATGGTGGGCGTTTTCGCTTCCCGCCTCGGGTATCACAACGGCGAATTCGTCGCCGCCGTAACGGCACAGCACGTCCATTTTTCTAAGCTGTTGTTTCAGGATCAGGGAAACGCCGCGCAACACTTCGTCCCCCAGCAGGTGGCCAAATTCGTCGTTGAGTCTTTTGAAGTGGTCAATGTCCACCATGATGACGGAGAGCCGCCCCTCAAACCGTTGCGCGCGCTCCATTTCTTCTAAAATACGCATTTCAAAATAACGCCGGTTATGGATACCCGTAAGGCCGTCAATGTAGGCCAGTTCTTTCGCGCGTTCAAAGTAGTTGGCGTTCTGGATGGCCCCCGCGCAAATGTCGGCCACGGACTCCAGCGGCTGCACGTCTTCCACGTCAAAGGCGTCTTTCCTGGCGCTGTCCAGCGCCAGGACGCCCAACTTTTCGCCCAGAAAGACAAGTGGCACGCACATTTCCGACTGGGTCTCGGCGAAGCCGGCGATGTATCCGCTCACGTTGTTGACGTCGTTTTCCGTGACGCTGTGGCCGCTCTCCAGCGCCAGGGAGGCAATCCCGGCTCCCGGCGCAAGCTGTACTCCTTTGGCGACATTGGGCGTCAATTTGCCCTCGAAAGCCCGGACGCGCAGCGCATCATTCTCCAGCAAAAGCACAGCCACATGATCAATGGCCGGGAACCATTCCAGCAGCACGTGGCAAACTACCGTAAGCAGTTCGTCCAAATCGAGCACAGCGGTGGTCTGCCGCGCAACTGCGTTAATGGCTTCCAGTTGCCGCGAACGCCTGCGTTCCGACGAGTACAGCCGCGCATTCTCCAGGGCCAGCGACGCCTGGGTGGAGAACAGGGTCAGCAGATCGACCATGGAGGAGTCGAAGAAACTCAACTGGTCGCTCTGGAAATCCAGCACGCCCACAACCTGGTCCCGGACCATGAGCGGGATCGCGACTTCCGACTTCGTTTCCGGAACTCCTTTCAGGTAGCGCGGGTCTTTGCTGACGTCCGGGGCATAGATCGGACGTTTGAGCCTGGCCGCTGCCCCGATCAGTCCCTTTTCCAGGGACACCCGGTAGCCCAATTTGAGATCGCCTTCAAGATCGCGCTGTCCCAGATGGGCGCGTACGTAGAGCTGCTGGCTCGGGTTGTCCAGCAGAAGCACCGCGCAATTCTGCAATTGAAAATAGTCCCGGATGATCGTGAGGATCTGGTTCAGGACCTCGTCCAAATCGAAAGTGGACAAAATGGCCTGGCTGGCATCGTAAAGCAAAGCGATTTTCTGCGTAGACTCGAGCAAAAAAGATCTCCCCGGATGGACCGCACTTGGATGTGGCTCCCGGTTTTAGAAGACTGGCCAACACTAACCGCAGGGGGATAGAGCTCAACAACCGCTGTACACGGTATTTTTCGTTGGATGGGATTCTACTGCGGAACTTGGTCGCAAAGGAAGCAGTTTCTGACGGTGAGTCGTTGTTTTTTACCTTCCGCCAAAACGCTCAAGACGAGCGCTCCGGACCCGTGGAAAAAGCCGTAGAAACCACGAACAGATCACAAAAGCATCGCCCGCGAGCAACACTCACCGGCGCCGGACCAGAGTTTTCGCTAACGTTGGAGCAAGTCCACCGGTTGTTTCACGTCTGTGACCCGGAAGTATCGGGCCAGCGACGGATGCTTGCTGGCTACTTCCTCATACATGGCATAAGCCACGTTGCGATACGAGAAATGTCCCGCCGGCGCGGAGCGCAATTCCGAGATATAGAGCGCTTCGGCAAAATCCATTTTGAAGAGTGTGCGCTTGCGGAAGCCCATGGGCAGAACGTAGAGATGGCCGTGCGTGCCGGCCGAAGCGGCAAGCTGATCGTGCGCCGTGCCGGCACGTTGCATGGCTGCGCCATAACGGGGTTCCAGACCGGCGGACACAATGTCCGGAGGCGTGTCATATCCGTGCAGCATAGTGAAGCCCTGCTCGATCTGCGTGCACCGGCGGTGGCGGTGCATGTCGCGGAAACCGCCGGCGTCCATAAGAATGTCAAAGCGAAACTGCTGCCCCGCGTGGAAAGCCCGCGACAGTTCGTCATGCGGTCCGCGATGCCGCACGCCAAGCGCGATGATCTCGTCCCGCTGCCTCTCCGTCAGCGAATGCACGCGGTCGCGGACCTGGCGGTAGGAATAGTGACAAACCGAATACAGCAAAGTTGCCGCGATCTCAATTTCCAGCGGCCCGTCTTCAATCAAATCCACCAGTGGCGCGGGAGCAATCGCCGCACCGGCCATCAACTCTGTTCCTGCCTGGGCCAGTTCCTGCCGCGTCTTGATTTCGTATTCATTGACGTTGGCGTACTTGACCAGCGTGGGCGCCACGCGGACCGGTCGCAGAAGCTGTTCTTCCGCCCTGGCTCCCAGCGCGGCGTCGGCAGCCTTGATTTCTTCCGTCAAACGCCGCAGCGCTTCCGACTGCGCGTTGAACGCCGGCTCTTTCGCCGCCTGCTTGAGCAACTCGCCCAGATGCCGCACTTCCCGATAGGGGCTGGAAAGCAGCCGCGCAATCTGCGTCTCCAGAGTGCGCGCATTGATGATCTGACCGAGCGAAGTATTGGTGGCCAGCGGCAGCAGGTAACGCGAGTTGTCAAACGCCCGCGCCCTTAGCGTGCGCGTGTACGCGTCCTGATCCATCGTCTCTGGCTTTGCCACGTGGCCGGTGTAGTAGCCAAGCATCTCCGCTGTGAATGCGTCATACTCAGCGAAGAGAAAATCAATGGTCGCGCAATAGCTTTCCCGCAGGTTCGCTGCCGCGCCGAAATCGGGCACGAAATATCCGCTCTTCTTGAAATTCTGGTAACGCGTGGAGCGCTCCTGCCCGTCCCAGCGTTGTTCATCCACCAGGACAATGGCCGCCAGGATCGAAAGCTTCTCAATGGCAAAGGCCAGATGCGCCAGGTCGGCGATGGACCGGTGCCCATACTGGAAGTAGAAAGTGTTCAGGAACTGCTCGGCCTTCTGCTCACTGATCTCCTTGAGCGACTCCTTCATGGACAATGCCGAGCGCGAATACTTGGCCATGGCGTACGCCTGGACCTCGGGGTCCACACCATGGACGGCAAAGACGTTGATCTGCGGGCCTGACGCCGCACCATTTAGTTCTGAAACCGTCGGTGGTTTGGAAACTGTTGAGTCGGGCATAGAAAAACTGATTTTAGTCCAATAGACCCTATCGTACCCAACCTTTTCAGATGCTTGCGGACAAGAGTCGTCCAACAAGTAGAGCCAAAAGCCAAAGGCCAAGAGCAGTCCTCCGGCTAATTGCCAATTGCTATTTGCTAATTGCTCCTACCCGAACGTATCAATCTGCGCGCGTTGCAGGCGGTCCGAGTAATCAACGTAGATTGACTTCCACTGGGTGTAGAAGTCGATTGCGCCGATTCCGCCTTCGCGGTGTCCGTTGCCCGTGGCTTTGGTGCCGCCGAAGGGCAGATGCACCTCCGCTCCAATGGTCGGCGCGTTTACGTACGTGATGCCTGCGTAGATATCGCGCATGGCCTGGAACGCTTTGTTCACGTCGCGGGTGTACAGAGAGGAAGACAGGCCGTACGGAACGCCGTTGGCAATCTCAATGGCGTGCTCAAAGTCATTGCATGGAATGATGGATGTTACCGGTCCAAAGATCTCTTCCTGGGCAATGCGCATTTGCGGGTCCACTTCAGTAAAAACGGTGGGTTGGAAGAACCAGCCATGGTCGTAGGCCGGCCCGGTCAGGCGGTTGCCGCCGAGTTCCAGTTTGGCGCCTTCGTTTTTGCCGATCGCGACGTACTTTTCGGAGGTCGCCACCTGTTGCCGATTGATTTGCGGCCCCATATCCACACTTTCGTCAAGGCCAGTGCCCACTTTCAGTTTCTGGGCACGATGGATCAGGTTATCGGCAAACTGGCGGTAGACGCCGCGCTGCACGATCACGCGGCTGGCCGCGGTGCAACGTTGTCCGGCGGTGCCGAACGCGCCCCACAGGACGCCGTCAAGCGCCAGGTCGAGATTGGCATCATCCAGAATAATGATGGCGTTTTTGCCGCCCATTTCCAGCGAGCACGGCTTGAAAGTGCGCGCCGCGACTTCACCGACGGTCCTCCCGACTTCGCTCGAACCGGTAAAGGAAACTGCGCGAACACTGGTCTGCTGCACCAGAGGCGCGCCGGCTTCGGGACCAAATCCGGTGACCACGTTCACCACGCCCTTGGGCAGTCCCGCGTCGATCAGCGTTTTGACCAGGTTGAGGGTGGAGAGCGGCGTATCTTCAGCCGGCTTGATCACGCAAGTGTTGCCGCAGACCAGCGCCGGAAACAGCTTCCACGAAGGGATGGCCATGGGAAAGTTCCACGGCGAAATCATTCCACACACGCCAATGGGCATGCGCACCGCCATCGCGAATTTGCTGGGCAGCTCTGACGGGACCGTGACGCCAAACTGGCGGCGTCCTTCTCCGGCCATGTAGTAGCCGGTGTCTACGGCTTCCTGGACGTCGCCGCGAGCTTCCTTCAGGACCTTGCCCATTTCCTGGGTCATCGCGCGCGCGTACTCTTCCTTTCGATTCAGAAGGGCCTCGCTGGCGCGATAGATGATTTCTGCGCGCTTGGGCGCGGGAACCAGCCGCCAGCGCTCAAACGCGCGGGCAGCGGCCGAGACGGCTTCTTCCACGTCGCGCTGACCGGAACGCTGAAAAATCCCCACAACTTCGCGAGCGTCCGCCGGGTTAAGGTTTTCGTAGGTCTGCCCGGAAGCGGACTCGACCCACTCGCCGTCTATAAAGTTCTTATAAGTTTTTGCCGACATTAGTTTTGTACTGGGAACCTTCCTGGAGACTCGAGAACGATCATCGTAGCAGGATTCGCGCCGATTCAGGAAGAAAGCCGGGCGGGTTAGAAAGCCTTAACAATGAACGCAGAGGCCGACGTATCGCGGCTCAAACACGGACTCTGCAAAGCGCGCAGGCCATCCAAGATGATCGGGAAAGGGGTGGGCAACGCAGTTTGAGTGCCAAAACGGGAAAATGAATAATGAATAACGTTCAGGACACGAGGATAGATGAGATTTTTTTGTGCCAATCGTGAAGATTTAGTGCATTCTTATGGTGCGCCCCCCAAGAACGATGAAAGTCCTAAAATGAAGGGTCGTGTTTTATGTCGATACTCCTGGCAGATGATGACGTCAATCTTGCGACGTTTCTCTCTAAATCCCTGGAATCGGAAGGTTACTCCGTCCATACAGCGCTGGACGAAGGCAGCGTGCTGGCTGAGTTGCGACGCCAGAACTATAAACTCATCATTCTTGATCTCAACTTCGGTACCACGGACGGGATGAAGCTGCTGGAGAAACTGCGTGCGGAGGGTTTGTCCACCCCCGTCCTGGTGCTGAGTGCGCGCAACAAGGTTTCTGACCGCATTCAATCTCTCAATCTGGGCGCCGACGACTACGTAACGAAGCCGTTTTCCTTCCAGGAGCTGGCCGCGCGGGCCAAAGCACTGCTCCGCCGCAAGGCTGATCCCGCCTTGAACGTGTTACGCGTCGAGAACCTGGAACTGGATCCAGCTACACGGAAAGTGCGCCGCGGACAGCGCGACGTCAAGCTGAGTCCGAAAGAGTTCGAGTTGCTGCATCTGCTGATGCAGCGCGCCGGAGACACGGTGACGCGGCAGGAATTGCTGCGCCACTCCTGGGCGCTCAGCCCGGAAACGGACAGCAATCTGGTCGATGTATACGTAAATTACCTGCGCCGCAAGATCGACGTTGTGGGCGAGGACAAGATCATTTTCACCGTCCGCGGCGCCGGATACCGCCTGGGGCGCCCCGCGCCTCTGACCCCTGCAACATCATCCGATACGGGAAAGCCCAGCCGCGAAATCACACGCTTCGCGCCAGTTCAGCGCCAGAGTGGTTCGAACCAGGCGGAAGCTATCGTGATACAGCAAACGCCGCTGCGGGCCCTCATCAGTTCTCTGGCCCACGATCTGGCGCAGCCGCTGACCAGCGTGCGCTGCTTCCTGGAAGTCATGGCCATGCGCAACGGCACGCAACCCGTGCAGGCGCTTGACCTCAAGAACATTGAGCAGCAGGCGGACCGCGCCATTGGGCTGGCCAAAACCATCTCTTCCCTGGTGCGCGAGGGCTCTACTTCCACCGGTCCGTGGACTTCGCTGGAATCACTCCTCAATGACGTTTTGAATGACTTTACCGTGCTCGTGAATTCCGGCCTCATCACGGTGGACAGGCGATGGGACCCTTCCATTCAAGTGACCAGCAGTCCGGTCCTTCGCCAGCTCATGGTGCTGCTCGTCGGCAAACTGGTTGGCCGCAATACCCGCCCCATAACAGTGACCCTCACCGCCGAAATGACCGGAAGCCGCTGCGATCTGGATCTACGATGGAAAGCCAGCGAGGCAGGAGCAGTCCAGGACGCGCGCGCGGTGCTGGCCAAAGATCTCACGCACATCCAGGAAATGGTGTTTTCCATGGGCGGTGAGATGTCCTTTGCGGAGGACACTCCGGAAATCTCCATGAAGGTCCCGGCCGCGCCGCTGGCGGCGGGAAGCAAGCACGACATCGTGCATTGAAGCCGCGCGGCGCGCCGCTACCTGCGTCCTACTCGCCCATCACCGCCACCACCACGCGCTTGGAGCGCTGGCCGTCAAATTCGGCGTAGAAAACGCGTTGCCATGTGCCCAGGAGCAGCTTACCGGTCGTTACCGGCAGGATGACTTGATGGTGTACCAGGAGGGCCTTCAAGTGTGAATCCCCATTATCTTCGCCGGTCTGGTGGTGCATGTAGTTCTCGCGAAACGGGGCCAGCTTTTCGAGCCACTGGTCAATATCTTCAATCAAGCCATCTTCGTTGTCATTGACGTAAACGCCGGCAGTGATGTGCATGGCTGAGACCAGCGCCATCCCGTTGGTCACGCCGCTGCTTTGCACGATCTTCTCCACTTGCGGCGTGATGTGAAGATACTCGCGGTGCTCCTTGGTGTTGAAAGTCAGGTACTCTGTGTGAAATTTCATAGGCGGCTCCAGCGTGGCACAATGGCTTCGAGGAGCAGTTTATCGCAGCCATGTCCGCCATTGATTTTCTGCCGGTTTGCTAACCAACGTCAGCGGTGCGCGTCTATCAGTTGACAATCTAGCGTATTGCGATATAGCGTTGTTCGCTATAGTGTCTGGAGGCGCGCCATGAAGTCCAACCCTGAAATCGAATCGTATCTGCCGCTTACGCCGGCGTTATTTCACGTTCTGCTGGCCCTCGCGGACGGCGACAAGCACGGCTACGCCATCCTGAAAGACGTTTCTCTGCGCACCGGCGACTCCGTGCGGCTGAGCACGGGCACGTTATACGGCATCATCAAGCGCCTGCTGAACGACGGCATGATCGAAGAGTCCAAACGGCGTCCGGCCGCGGACCACGATGACGAACGGCGCATCTACTACCACCTTACTTCTCTCGGTGAGCAAGTAGCCATGGCCGAAGCCGAAAGACACGAGAAAATCGTGGCCTTGGCGCGGCTCAAGAATGTTCTGGGGAAACGCAGAACAGGAGAGCCGGCATGAGCAGTCAAAACCAGTCGTGGACTGACCGCATGTACCGCATGCTTCTGCGCATATTGCCTTTTGACTTCCGGGTCAATTTCGGCGGTGCCATGCAACGCACATTTCATGAGCAAGCCAGCGATGTGGAGAGAAAGCAAGGCAAAGTCGGGCTGCTGAAGTTGTGGGCGGAAACGATCGCCGGCATGCTGCAAACCGCGCCCGGCGAGCACTGGCAAATGCTGCGTCACGACACGCGCTACGCGCTGCGCATGATGCGCAAGAACAAAGGCTTTACCGCGATTGCCGTCATTACGCTCGCGCTCGGCATTGGGGCCAATTCGGCGATCTTCAGCGTGATCAACGGAATTCTGCTCCGTCCGCTGCCGTATTTGAACGGTGAACAGCTCGTGGTCATGCGGCAGCAGGCGCCCGGTGCAGGCGCCGGCACGATGGGCTTTTCGGTTTTGGAAGTCAACGATTACCGGCAGCAGAACCACACTCTGAGCGGGATGGTGGAGTATCACAGCATGGGCTTTACGCTGCTGAGCAAAACGGAAGCGGAACGCGTGCGTACCGGCGTCGTGTCCGCCAATTTTTTTGATTTCTTCGGTGTGAAGCCGATCCTGGGTCGCACACTATTACCTGCCGACGAAGAACCAGGGGCGCCACCGGTCCTGGTTCTCACCTACGAATTCTGGCAGCGCAGCCAGCATGGCGATCCCAACATCGTGGGCAAGACATTTGAGATGAATGACAAAGTCCACACCGTGGTGGGCGTGTTGCCTCCCTTCCCGCAATATCCGAACAATAACGATGTCTACATGCCCACCTCGGCATGCCCTGCCCGATCTTCTCCAAAGACTATTGCCAACCGCGGTGCGCGCATGGTCAGGGTTTTCGGGAGACTGAACTCCGGGGTGACGCAGACGCAGGCGCAGACGGACCTGGCGACTATTGCCGGCCGGTTGCAGCATGAATACGCCAAGTTCTATCCCGCCGACACTGGCTTTACCGCGACGGCGACTCCACTCCGGGAAGAATTGGTCCAACAGGCAAGGCCCACGCTCTTTGTGTTGCTGGCAGCGGCTGGTTTTGTGCTCCTGATTGCCTGCGCCAACGTCGCCAACTTTACTCTGGCCCGCGTCTCCCAGCGGGAACAGGAACTGTTATTGCGCTCTGCGCTGGGCGCGGGCCGGGGACGACTCTTGCGCCAATTAGTAACGGAGAGCACGATTTTGGGGCTGATGGCGGCGGCTCTCGGTTTGCTCCTCGCTTCGCTAAGTGTGAAGCTGCTGGTTGAGTTTGCGTCACGGCTGACTCCCAGGGCGAATGAAATAACGATTGATGGCCGGGTACTCCTGTTTACTTTGCTGGCGGCGTTGCTTACCAGCATTGTGTCCGGATCGGTGCTTGGGTTTTCATCGCGACAGCAATTGGCTACGGGCTTGCGGGAAGGGGCCCGGCAGTCCAATCTGGGCAAGAACCGGAAGCGCACACGCAACACGCTGATTGTGGCCCAGGTAGCGTTTTCTTTTGTGTTGCTGATCGGCGCCGGACTCATGCTCAAGAGTCTTGTCCGGCTCCAGAGCGTTGATCCAGGCTTTGTTCCACAACGGGTCCTCACAATGGATCTGGACTTGAACTGGTCGAAATACCGCGATAACTCGCAATACAGGGAATTCGCGCACAAGCTTCTTGAAAAAGTCCAGGTATTGCCTGGAGTGCAGCATGTTGCAGTGGCTTCCAATTTTCCTCTTGATCCTGACCTTATCGCTTACGGGTCCGGCCACTCAATCTCAACCTTCCAGATTGAAGGGCAGCCGTTGCGGGCAGGTGAAACTCCACCGCTTACCGCCGTTCGCCTCGGTACAGTGGATTACTTTCGAACGCTCGGCATACCGCTCATCAAGGGCCGCGCGTTTGCCCCCACAGACAACGAGAAGGCCGCGCCTGTTGTCGTGGTCAATCAGGCGCTCGCTCGCCACCGTTGGGCAGGAGTAGATCCCATCGGGAAACGGATTACCTTCGATGAAGGAAAAACCTGGGACACGGTCGTCGGCATCGTGGGTGACACCAAAGAATTCAGCCTGAATCAGGAAGGGCATGACGAAGCCTATGGCGTAATGGACCAGTATCCGAATGTTGGCAGCTTGCTCGTCCGCACCACCGCTGATCCCATGCTGCTGGCTAACGAGGTGCGGCGCGCTGTCTTTGACGTCGATCCGCAAACGGCCATCGCCAATTTGCAGACTCTGGAGCAGGCGCGCGGCGAAACGCTCAGCGCGCCTCGTGTGATGGCCAATCTGCTGGCCCTGTTTGCAGCGCTGGCGTTGCTGATTGCCGCCACGGGCATTGGCGGCATTCTGGCGCTGTCCGTCAGCCAGCGTATACACGAGATCGGCGTGCGGCTGGCCCTGGGCGCGCAGCCCGGTGATGTGCTTACCATGGTGATTCGGCAGGGAATGGTTCTGGTGATAGCGGGGCTGGCTTGCGGACTGATCGGCGCTTTCTATATGACCAGACCGCTGGAGACGTTCTTGTTTGAAGTTACGCCCACGGACCCGATGACATTTGTGCTGGTCGGGGCCGTACTCGCGATGACCGCGCTTGCCGCATGTTATATACCGGCGCGTCGGGCCACGAAAATTGATCCGTTGATCGCGCTTCGGCACGAATAAATAATTCAATGAAGAGGAGCACTCATGTTCTTGCATAACTCATTCTTTACTTCCCTTGCGATTTGGTTTGTGGCATTGATCGCGGCTTCCGTGGCTCCGGCCCAGGCGGCCCATCCTGAAATGGTGGTTTCCACCGAGTGGCTGGCACAGCACTTGAACGACCCAAGAGTGGTTGTGCTGCACGTTGGCAGCAAGCCGGACTATGACGCTGGACATATTCGCGGGGCCCGGCTTCTCACAGCCGAGGACTTTATAGATGGCCAGAGTCCGCTTGAGACAGAGCTGCGTTCGCCGGAGCAATTGAAAGATGCCTTCGAGAAGCTCGGGGTCAGCGACGATACCAGGATCGTCCTTTACACCACAGGCTGGTATCCGGCGGCAGGACGCGCTTACTACACGCTCGATTTTATCGGACACGGTAACCACACCTCTCTTCTGGACGGCAGCATTCAACGCTGGCGCTCAGAGAACCGGCCTGTGTCAAAAGAGCCGTCGCCGGCGGCAACCAGAGGCAGTCTGACTCTGCATGTTCATCCGGAAGTCCGGGAGCTGCTCGAAGCGGTGAAGAAATCTTCGCAATCCGACGGCAACACGGTTCTGGTTGATTCGCGTCCTGACAAGCGTTACAGAGACGGCCACATTTCCGGCGCTTCCCATGTTTTCTGGGAAGAGACCGTGGTGAACGGAACAAAAGATCCCACGCTGCTCCCGCCTGACAAACTGCGCACGCTCTTTGCCGCCCGCGGCATCAAGCCTGGACAAAAGCTGATTACGTACTGTGAAGTCGGGCTGCAGGCTTCCCATACGTATTTCATCGCCAAATACCTGGGCTATGACGCTTCCATGTTTGATGGCTCCATTCACCAGTGGAGCCACGTGGAAATGCTGCCGCTCGTCCCGGGCGAAACGCCACGCTGTCCCGGAGGCGGAAACGCCTGCGAGACCCATGAAAAGATGATGCAGATGATGAAGTAGCTCGTCACCGATGAAAGGCTGGAAAATGCGACGCTTTATTTTCATTTCGTTGCCGGCTTTGCTGCTGGTGGTGATTCTTGCTCCTATCGCCCTGGCACAGAATGGGCCGCAGCGGCTCAGGCCGGAGATGCTGGTTTCGACCGATTGGCTGGCCAGCCATTTACATGATCCCGAGCTGGTCGTCCTCTCCGTAAGCTCCGGGAGCGATTTTTACTCCCACGGACACATTCCCGGAGCGCGGTACATTGCGTTGGGTGACATCGCAGTAACGCGAAACGGAGTTCCTAACGAGCTGCCATCCGTGGACCAACTGCAGCGTATTTTCGCAGCCGCCGGGATGACCAACACCTCGCGCGTGGTGCTGTACGGTGAACGCTATGGATTGTTTGCCGCGCGCGCTTATTTCACGCTGGACTATCTTGGACTGGCGGACCGGGCAGCGTTGCTCAATGGCGGCCTCGAGAAGTGGAAAGCCGAACATCGGGAACTGTCCACGGACATTCCCGTCGTTGTACCGGGCCGCCTCAAGGTCGCACTGAAACCATCCATTCTGGTTGAAACCGGCGCCATGCGCGATCTGGCGCAGAACAAATCCAGCAAAGTCGCCATTCTGGACGCCCGGCCTCCGGACGAATTCTCCGGCGCCAGACTTTCCGAAGATGTGCCCAAAGCCGGACACATTCCGCGAGCGGCCGGGCTCTACTGGATGGAAATGCTGGTCAGCCGCGAGAATCCTGTGCTGCGTCCAGAGGCAGAGTTGCGACAGATGTACGCCAACGCCGGAGCAGGGCCGGACGGCGCTCTGGTTACCTATTGCCGGACAGGAATGCAATCCTCCTTCGACTACTTTGTCGCCAAATATCTTGGACATGACGCCAGTATGTACGACGCTTCGTTTTATGAATGGAGCCGCCAGGACCTTCCCGTGGAAGCATCCGCAGCGCATAAATAGAGGCTGCAGTCGCTACTTTTTCCTAGCTGCATGTTCTCTCCGCTTCCTGGCCCAGCCTTCTTTGATGACCTGACGGGCGCGGCCGAAGGCCAGCGCGTCGGCGGGGACGTCATGGGTGATGCTTGACCCGGCGGCCACGTAGGCGCCTTTGCCGATGCGCACCGGAGCTACCAGCGTGGAGTCACTGCCGATAAACGCTCCGTCTTCAATCGTGGTGACATGTTTTTGTGTGCCGTCGTAATTGCAGGTGATGGTGCCGGCGCCCACGTTGACTCCGTCGCCGATTTCCGCGTCACCCAGATAGGCAAGATGATTGGCCTTGGAGCCGCGGCCCAGCCTGGCTTTCTTGGTCTCAACAAAGTTGCCGACGTGCGCTCCCTCGCCGATTTCGCTGCCTGGACGAAGGTGGGAATACGGCCCCAGCACGGCGTCAGCCGACACGTAGGCGTGGTCGATAATGCAGCCCGGCCGCACCTGCACGCGCTCTCCGAGCCGCGAGTCCGTGATGATGGTGTAGGAGCGAACGCGGCAGTCGGAGCCGATCCTGGTCTGGCCCAGGATCTGGACGAAAGGCTCAATCACGGTGTCCGCTCCAATCTCAACTTCAGCGTCAATCACGCATGTCTCGGGCCGGTAGATGCTGACGCCGGAAGCCATGAGCTCGCTGCACTTGCGCGCGCGCATTTCGGCATCCAGCGCAGAGAGCTCCGCAAGCGTGTTGGCGCCGAGGATTTCCGCGGCGTCCGCGGTTTTAAGTGCCAGCACCGGCGCTTTGACGCGCGCCAGTTGCGCCGCCATGTCCGTCAGATAGAACTCGCGTTGCGCGTTGCGGGCCGTGAGCTTGTCGATGTTGGCGAAGAGCGGTTTGGTCGCAAAGGCATAGAGTCCGGAGTTGATTTCTCTTATCTGCTGCTGGGCGCGAGTCAGGTCCTTTTGTTCCACAATGGCTTTTACGCGGTTGCCGGGACCTGAAGCGCGGACCATGCGGCCGTAGCCGAAAGGACCGGGCAGTTCAGCGGTAAGGACCGTCATTGCGGCTTTTTGTGCCCGATGAAAGTCGCGCAGGCCGGCGATGGTCTGCGGACGAATCAGCGGCACGTCGCCAGAAAGCACCAGAATGTTTTCGTAAGAAGACACCTGTTTGCGCGCGCACATGATCGCATGTCCGGTCCCGCGCTGTTCCGCCTGCAAAACAAACTGCACACCAGTGGGCGCGACTGTGGCCTCGACGAGCCCGGCTTCATGTCCCACAATCACGTAGATGTCGTGCACCGGGACAATCTGCCGCGCGGCTGCAATCACGTGCGCCAGCAGCGGTTTGCCGCCGGCTTCGTGCAGGACCTTCGGACGCTTCGATTTCAGGCGCGTGCCTTTGCCTGCGGCCATGATCACAATGGCCAGCGATGGGGCGCTCTGGGTCTTTTTGCCGTTCATCAGGAAATCATCTTAACGCCGGACTGGCCATCCGCGAGCGATGGTGTGCGGCATTTTCCGCCAGGCGAAGCAACTCCCGGCACAAGCGGTCCGTGGCGTGGCGGGCAAAATGGTTTTCTTCCACAAAATCGCCGGCAATGCACTTGACTCCCAGCGCCTCAATGGCCTCCTGATCGCATTCCACCTGTTGCGCCAGTTCTTCGGCGTACTGGGCTTTCATCTGGTCGGAGACGGGCACGGAATTCACCAGGGCATAATCGAAAACCGGCCGTTTGGCGTGCTTGTAAATGGCCCGGATGTGGTCTGAAGCCGACATGTTCAGGCTCTCATTGGCTTCCGTCATCAGGTTGCAGATGAACACTTTGACCGCTCGTGATCGGGCAATGGCTCCGGGAATCCCGCGCACCAGCAGGTTCGGCACAAGGCTGGTGAACAAGGAACCCGGACCAATGGTGATGATGTCCGCCTCCGCCAGTGCCAGTAATGTTTGCGGCAGCGGCTCGGCGTCCGGCGGGACCATACGCAACTCGACAATGCGCTTTTCACTCGCCGTAATGCTGGTTTCCCCGGCTACGACCGACCCATCATCCATGACGGCTTGCAGCTGGGCATTCGCCGACGTCGCGGGAAGGATCAGGCCGCGCGTCACCAGAATTTCGGACGCCCGCTTGACGGCTTCGGCAAAATCTCCGGTCAGCGCCGTCAGGGCAGCCAGAAACAGATTTCCGAAGCTGTGACCTTCCAGGTCGCCGGCGCTCGAGAAGCGATGCTGAAAGAGCTTGGAAAGAAGGTTCTCGTCCTCGGAAACCGCCACCAGGCAGTTGCGCACGTCGCCGGGCGGAAGGATGTTCAATTCGCGGCGCAAACGGCCGCTGGAACCGCCGTCATCACTCACAGTCACAATGCCCGTGAGTTGGGAGATAAACACGCCCGATGGCGGAGTTTCCCCGCGCGGCACCGTGTAATACTTCAAACCTCTCAGTAGCGTGGAAAGTCCGGTACCGCCGCCAATGGCCACCACACGAAGTCCGCGGCGCGGCGGAATGTTATTTGCTGCTGTGCTCAACGCTCAAAGACACCCTTCAACGTTTTTTATGTTCCACACGCGGCGGCGGTGCATCGCTGGCTTCGGGATACAGCAGTTCGGTAAATCGGGGATCATCCGCCATGTTCTGGAAGTCCGAGTCATTGCGCGCCTGGAAGCGGTTCTGCGGGTTAAAGCGTATGGCTTCCGTCAGGTTCTTGAGCGAGCCTTCCACTTGCGCGGTCAGACAGTCAATCACCGCCAGACCGTAAAACGCAAAATCCGCTTTTGCGTTCTGCTTGAGGATCTTCTCCAGATGCACGCGGGCCTGGTCATACTGGCCCATATTCAGCAAAGAAACCGCGTAGTCAAAGTGCTCTTCCTGACTTTTGAAGGAAGTAGCGCTGCTGGCCATGTGCTGGTTGCACATGCTGAGATGGACGCGCGCCCGCTCCGCAAGTTCCTTCTGCGTGCTGGCGACAATCTTCTCCAAAAGCCCTTTGGCCTTCTCGTATTTGTGCTCCTGCATGGCCTTGAGCGCAGTCTCATAGTTTTGCACAGCCTGTGCATAAAGCGGGTCCAGCTTGAACGAAGGCATGACCTGGGGAAGGGGGGATTTCTTTGCCGGCATCTTCTTGGCCGTCCTAAGAGCCTTTGTTTTCTTTGGTTTCGGAGTTGAACGTTTAACGCTTGCTGCCACTTTTCTCTTCATTCAGTTGCTTCCTTGCGGCCCACGCGGTTAGAGCGGCAGATCATAGCTGTGGAAATCAGAAAGACCAGCCATGTTGAACAGATAGAGCTGCTTAGGGGGCAGCCTTTTTTATACGCAAAATTATAACATGCGTCAACTGCACCATAAATGGTGCAGAAATCAGTTGACTTGCTCCGGATGCTGCAGGTCCATCGTCCGGTAATCACCGCGGATAATGCCCTCGCGGATCATCTTGGCCGTCCAACCCTTCCTGGACATCTGGTAAGCATAAAGAGCTTCCGCCATACAGGTTCCACAATTGGCGCCGTGCATGCTTTCAAAGCAGGTACGCAAACTCTGATGGCCGTGACTCTTGTCGCAATGGCAATAACAGGGCATCTGGTAGATCACGCCGGAAACCTTGGCCGCAGCTTTGTACGATTGCGTCTGGACGGGCTGGGTCATCCCCTGATCAGCGAGCTGTCTTTCCGTCAGTACCGGCGGAAGCACCGAGCCTTTGGCCGGAGGCCAGGCATGAAAGGCCGGAATGTCCGAAGTACCCAACTGCCCACTGATGGTGGCGACCCCGGTGGCGCAAGCGAAAGCAAGGACGGCAAGTCTGCGTTTCATGGTGAGCAATTTTACCCTAAAGCGGGCTCCGCCACGCGCAAACCCTTTACCACAGAGGTCACGGAGAAACACGGAGGTCAGATATCCCAGAATTCCTGCCCTGTCCGATCCTCCTTTTCCGCCGCTCCACCGCCAGGCCGACTCCCCTGCTAACAGGGAAAAAAACAGGGGAGAACGCGAGCGCTTGGATACTCCAGACATGCAAAACCTCGATTCCATGGGCCTTTCGTGAAGCTTTTTCCCGGACGGAGTCAATTCGTAACAGGGGAGGAACAGGGGAGGAACAGGGGAGGAACAGGGGGCATCGCCAGACCACGCGCAAACCCTTTACCACAGAGGTCAAAGAGAAACACGGAGGTCAGAGATCCCAGAGCGGGATCGCCGTGATCGCCGTCATCGCACGTGATCGCCGTGATCGGAGACCCCAAACCCTGCTCGCCAAGAACCGGTATCTGCCCGATCCTCCTCTGTGTTCCGTAGCTTGCCCTGAGCGTAGTCGAACGGGTGTCCTCAGTTGTAAAGGCTGTTGGTTTTCTCCGGCCATTTGCCATTTGCTGATTGCTTAAGTTTTCAAAGATCTTCATACTGCTGGCGACCGCCTGGGCAGTCGTCTGTTTTTTGTCCGGCCAATTGCCAACTGCTAACTGCTTCAAAAGTCCGCGCATGGTACCGCAGATCTGAAAAAAGTCAATAGGAAAGATTTACACTGTCAAACCACTTTTAAAATGTCCCCATTAGCTTGTCTTTCGACCGCGCAAGCCAGACCGAATGGCCCTAAAGGCGCCGTAGCAAAGGCTACCTGCTGCAAATAGCACAAACGCCTCCAGTATTCTGACCTCATTGCGGATAACCGCATTCTTTCGCTGCTGAACGCGGAGCGCCTCTTCGTTCTCTTGAGTTGGATTTTGACGCCAGGTGTCAGCTGCTCGATCAAAATCACGTCGATGAATAAATACAGGGCTCGGATCAAGCAACGCGAGACCAAGACAAATAAGCAACCAAATCAAGGCAAATTTCGGTACTCTCATAAGCTGTGCCTTTCCCAACCCGAGTTCAAACTCGTGATAGGTCAAAACCCTACATTACCCCATCCCGAATCCCTGCGGAGCGGAAGCGAGCAGGGTGAGGGACCTGCCCCGCTGCGGCTTCGCGCGAGCCAGCAGAGTATGAGGATTACCCTCGCGGTAGCTTGCGCTTCACTCCCGGACTTGTGTGACGTGCGAGCGGGTCCTGCCTGGCCCACGCGCAGCGGCAGCGGAGCAGGTCCCTCCGCCGCCAGCCCCGCGGCGTTCGGGATGGGGTCTCGTGGGGGTGGACGTATCGCGGTATGGAGATTGCAGTGGGACAAACTGTATCCACTGCCGCAAAATCAGGCGGCTTGAGCAGCCTCTTCATGTGCGGCTCCAACTCTCGTTTCACAATCCGAGTTCAAACTCGTGATAGGTCAAAACCCTACATTACCCCATCCCGAATCCCTGCGGAGCGGAGGCGAGCAGGGTGAGGGACCTGCCCCGCTACGGCTTCGCGTGAGCCAGCAGAGTATGAGGATTGCCCTCGCGGTAGCTTGCGCTTCACTCCCGGACTTGTGTGACATGCGAGCGATTCTGCCTGGCCCACGCGCAGCGGCACCGGAGCAGGTCCCTCCGCCGCCAACCCCGCGGCGTTCGGGATGGTGTCTCGTGGGGGTGGACGTCTCGCGGTATGGAGATTGCAGTGAGACAAACTGTATCCACTGACGCAGAATCAGGCGGCTTGAGCAGCCTCTTCATGTACGGCTCCAACTCTCGTTTCACAATCCGAGTTCAAACTCGTGATGGTCAAACCCCCACATGACCCCCATCCCGAACCCCTGCGGAGCGGAGGCGAGCAGGGTGAGGGACCTGCCCCGCTGCCGCCTCGCGTGAGCCAGCAGAGTATGAGGATTACCCTCGCGGTAGCTTGCGCTTCACTCCCGTACTTGTGTGACGTGCGAGCGGTCCTGCCTGGCCCACGCGCAGTGGCAGCGGAGCAGGTCCCTCCGCCGCCAACCCCGCGGCGTTCGGGATGGTGTCTCGTGGGGGGTGGATGTATTGCGGTATGGAGATTTCTTTCTCCGGGTCACCTCCGGCTTCCCCACACGAAAGAAATTTGTCTTCTTGACGAACGTAAATCTCTGCTATTGTTAGCCAAAACATCGGAGGCAAAGGCAATGATTTTCCGCATTCCGGCTGTAATGTTTCTCGCTGTTGTGACTACGAACGCGATTGGATTGCTGGGCTCCGGCCAGGGCAACGACACCCGGGATGAAGCCATCCGTGTCCGCGACTCCTTCCGCCTTCCGAGCCTCGGCTTTGTGGCTCCGGCATCGGGCTTTGTGACTCCGGCGTCGAGCGCGCCTGCCGCGGAAGACTGGAGTGAATTCAGTTACCCGGAACGAGGATTTGCG
>Ga0210407_10000922_pt1 | contig 29798 bp, 22 predicted proteins | sample IncBWC27MmetaG_FD_150860 | JGI IMG/M metagenome (GOLD analysis project Ga0210407, IMG submission 150860) | Forest soil microbial communities from Barre Woods Harvard Forest LTER site, Petersham, Massachusetts, United States - Inc-BW-C-27-M | ecosystem: Environmental > Terrestrial > Soil >...
TGCGGCGGGCGCTGGAGAGGGAATCGCGGCTGCTGACGCGGGCGATGCTGGAAGAAGAAGAGGAACTGCCCGCGCGGATCGCGGAATTTCAAGAGCGAGCGCGGCGATCGATGCAGTGGATTTGGGGATTGGTGTTTGGGCTGGCAGCAACGGGCGTGTATGCACTTTACACGGGATACGTTCAGCCGTGGCAGGAGCAATTGGATAAGGCGGGTTTTGGCGGCACGAGCCTGGTGAGCCTGTTGATATTTCAAGGCGCTTTCTGGAAAGGATGGCAATCGATGATCACGCTGCTCGAGGTGCTGGCGCTGTTGACTCTCGCGGGAGTGGGAGCGGCGTTCTTCCGCAAGAGGATCCGGCGCGGATCGGCGCTGGCGCTGGTGCTGGCGGGGTTCTGCACGGCGCTGGCAATGCCTGCACCGGCGGCGGCGACCGAGCATCGCAACGGGCAGACGGTCGAGGTGAAATCGGATGAAAAGATCAAGGGCGACATTTATATGTCGGGAGAACGAGTCCGCGTCGAGGGCACGGTGGACGGCGACGTGATCGCCGCGGGAAAAGACATCGACATCGACGGGCACGTGACAGGTGACGTGATCACCGCGGGCCGGTCGATGCGCGTTCGCGGGCAGGTTGACGGGAACATCCGGTCGGCCGGGAATAATGTGATCATATCGGGAACCGTGGGAAAGAATGTGACGTGGTTTGGGGACACTGTGACCGTGGACGAAACGGGAAAAGTGGGCGGCGGCGTGACGATGTTTGGAGGGACGCTGACGATTGATGGAAAGCTAGAGCGGGACATTCTGTTTTTTGGGGAAGAAGTAAACGTGAACAATGCAGTGGGCGGAGGCATCCGGGAGAAAGGCCACACACTGATCATCACCAGTAACGGACAAGTGGGCGGGCCGATTTCCTTCGAGGGAGATAAACCGGCGGAGGTATCGTCGGGGGCCAAGCTGGCGTCGCCTGTGCAGTTCAAACAAGCCGAGCACAAACACGATTATCGTGACGGAAGCTACTACATATGGCAGGTCATTTGGACGGCGTGCTACGTGCTCTTTGGGCTGGTGCTTTTCGCGCTGATGCCGAAATTTTCGCTGGAGGCGGTGGCGGGGGCCGAGCAGTATGGAGCGGCGGCCGGGCTGGGAGTCCTTGTAGGATGCGGCGTGCCGATAGCTGCGCTCATCGCGTGTATTACGGTGGTGGGATTGTTTCTGGGCCTGACAACGCTATTTTTGTGGTATGCGGCTCTTTACTACGGGCTGGTGGTGGTCGGCAGCGTCGTTGGCCAGTGGGTGATGGGGCGCACAAAGGAATTGTGGCCGTTGATCGGGCGGATGGCGGTGGGCGTGTTGATCGTCAGGCTGTGCACGATCATTCCAAACGCGGGTGGATGGGTGAAACTGGGAGTTGCGATTTGGGGATTGGGGGGAATCTCGCTGGCCTTGTTTCGCAGATTTCAGCCTGCTTCGCCGACAGGCTATGCGCCGGTACCTGCTCCGTTGCCGCCTAGCGCGCCGATGGGTGGAGCGCAGCCGGCGTGATGACAGTTCTAGGTTTCTAATTCCTGGTCGTTGGTGAAAATGAGAAAACGGGCCCCGACCAACTTGGTCGGGGCCCGTTGCCTTTTGCGGAGGCGGGTAAAGGCGCGCCGCTATTGCAGGCGGACTTTAGCGGCGTAGAAATTCGGCGAAGAGTTAATGAGCAAGGCGCGAACGGAAACGATATTGCCGCCCGCAAGCTGACTGACGTCCGCGACACCATCGAAATTAGTGATGCCCAGGACTGTGTTTACGATCGGAGTTCCCTGGAGCCCGATGTTTGGGGGGAAACCAGAGAGCTGGAAGGTTGCACCGCTGACGGCAGCCGGTAAGGCCCCGAAAGTCCGTGTGAAGCGGAGGCGCACCTGATCGGTCGTGAGTGCCTGATTATTCTGAGCTTTTGCCCCGGTGGCAGATACGGCGTGCAGCATCACGCTTTGGCCATTGATGAAGCCGGCGGAATTGGAAAAGGCGGTTGTAAAGATGCTAGGGGGAGTACTGCCGTTGCCGGTGAATTCATCGGTGTCCACGAGGAAAGAAGGATTGCTCAGCGTGACGGCGAAAACGTCTCCCACCTCGGCGGTGGTCAGCGTGCTATTTCCGCTGGACACAAATTTATTGGTGAGAACTATGGAAAAGGGTCCCGCAGAATTGGCAAAGAAAAGCGTGCCCTGCACTTCATCCTTTGGGGTGGAATCGAGGACATCGGCAGAAATGAGGGTCAGCACGCCGGCCGTGGTCACGCTTGCGTTGACGCTGACGAGAGTTTGGTTGGCGGTAAGACAGCCGACGGTGGGAGTTGCGCCGCACAACCCCTGTGGATCAAATATGACCGGAGAAGTTGGCAGTGTGAATTGCTCGGAAACGCCGTTGCTGGCGGTTACGGAAACGGAAGTGGAATTGACAGCAGTGACTTGGCCGACGAAATCTTCGATGAGATCCAAATCGCCGGTGGGGGCGCCGGTTCGAGGCAGCGCGGCGGTTGTGACCGCTCCAACCGTTGAAAAGCTGAGGGCAAGAGCATTGTTCGTGAGGGTGAGAGCGGTGCTGAGATCCAGGTTAAGAGAAATACCCACGGGCTGTGAAGAGGAGACGGTGAATAGAGGAGAACCTGTGAGTTGGGCACTTCCAGCCGCAAGGGTTATTTCGCAGACGTTGGAGGTCAAACAGGTACCGTTGATGGTGGCGCCAGTATTATTGAGAACGGTAAGAACCGGAGCGGAGAAAGTGATGGTGGCCGCGGAATAGGTAGTGGCGGTGAGGGAGAAAGAGCCGAGGTAAGCAGAATCGGATTGCAAGCGGTTCATGTCCAAGGGAAAAACGGTAGGAGCCAGGGTTAGCGGAGTGGTGTTGCTGGCCGAGTCGGTGACGGTAACGCCCGAAATATCGACTGCGGCAGAGAGAATCGCAATATTGGGGAGCTGCACGGCAGGTTTCGAGGTAACAGTAATCACCAGGTTGCCGGTCTGGCCGTTGACGGTACAATTTGCGACGCAGCCGCCCCCTTTGACACCGCTGCAGGACGAGAGAGCAAAAGCAGCCAGTAAGAGCACGAAAAGAAAAGATTTATTGCGAATCATAGGGTCCCCCACGAAAGATTGAATTACAAATTCCAAGCCTGGCCACCACACGCTTAGAATTCCCCTCCTGACAGTATCGCCGGGAAACAGCCTGAGGGACGGCAAAGAGGCAGAAGTTGTCCAAATACTTACTGTCCGAGGGACTGGGTTTGAGTCCGTCCATCGGGCGGGCGATCGTGAGCGGTGTGATATGGTTGCAGGGCGCTGAGTGAGAGTTTGAAAGCGAGCTTCTTCCGGGCGACCGACGGGATATTGGTTGAGGCCGCTAAGTTAGAGACACAGTGGTTTTTGGCGAATTTTGATGTGGAGAAGGCGGATTTCTGGCTAAACGGGCGACAAAATCAGCGGGAACGGCTCCGCCAGCGCAGTCCACGCGGACTGCACAGCGAACGGGGCGAGAGTATGTCCCGGTCGAAGACGATCCGACAGTTGCGGGGGAGGCCCCGGAAGGGGCGCTGGAAGAAGCGCCATCGGGGGCAGCGAAGCCTTCCATGCACGACGTTTTCGGCCCCGGAGGATTTCTCGAGCGCTGCATGATTGGCGGCTACGAGCACCGGCCCGCGCAACTGGAGATGGCGGAGCGGGTGCATGAGGCATTCGAAACGCACCACCACGCGATTCTGGAAGCGGGAACGGGCACCGGGAAGACGCTGGCGTATTTGCTGCCGGCGATTTGCAGCGGGCGCCGGGTGGTGATTTCCACGGCAACAAAATCGCTGCAAGAGCAGCTGTACCAGAAGGACATTCCGTTTTTGCAGAAACACTTTGCGCCCAACCTGAGAGTGGCGGTGATGAAGGGGCGCTCGAATTTTCTGTGCGTGGAAAAATTGAATCAAGTGGGGAACCAGGCGCTGCTCCGGGGCATGGAAGAGTTGGACGCGTACCGGCAGATCAAGGATTGGGCGAAGCTGACGGAGACGGGGGATCGCGCGGAACTGACGTTTTTGCCGGACGACTCTGATTTGTGGACACGGCTGGATGCGCGGCGCGACACGTGCACGGGGCAAAAGTGCCCATCGTTCAATCCATGTTTTGTGACCGGGATGCACCAGCGGGCGAAGGAAGCCGACATTATCATCGTCAACCATCATCTATTTTTTGCGGATTTGGCGCTGAAGCAGGACGACTTTGGGTCGATCCTGCCGGAGTATTCGGCGGTGGTGTTCGACGAAGCACACGAGATGGAAGATGTCGCCAGCGACTATTTCGGGCGGCAGATATCGAATTTCCGGTTTGAAGAGCTGGCGAGGGACGCGGATGTCACGCTGCGGATGCTGCATCTGGGGACGCCGGCGTTGCTACGGCGGACGCAGAAGATTCGCGAGAAGGACCGCGCGTTTTTCGAATTGTTTCCGCCGCGCGATGGAAGGTTTCCGTTTACGCGCAACGAGCGCGAAGCGTTCCTGGAGCAGAACCGCGAAGGGTACGATGCATTGGTGTCATCGCTCAAGGGCATGGAAACGGAATTCGCGGCGATTCCGCAAAAGCCGGAAGAGCTGACACGCATCGCCCGAAGGAGTTTCGAGTTGCGGCAGGAGTTGGCGTTTCTGTTTGAATCGAACGAGAAGAATTATGTGTATTGGTACGAGCGGCGGAACAAAGGCGTGTTCTTGGCGGCCACGCCGATCGACGTGAGCCAGATTCTGCGCGAGCGGTTGTTCGAACAGTTTGACACCGTGGTGCTGACTTCCGCGACCCTGACGGTCGGAGGAAGGTTCGACTACATCCGGCAGAGACTGGGGATCGATCACGCGAAGGATCGCGCGTTGCCTGCGGAATTCGATTACGCGAAGCAAGCGCTGCTTTATTTGCCAAAGAAAATGCCGGATGTGCGCGACGCGGGTTTCGCGGCGAAAGCTGCCGATGAAATCGTGCAACTGCTGGAGCTGAGCCAGGGCCGGGCATTCTGCTTGTTTACAAGCTACTCGCAGATGAACGATCTGTTCGAACGGGTGCGCAAGCGCGTGGGTTTTCCGCTGCTGCTGCAGGGCACGGCGCCGCGATCGGCGCTGTTGGAGCGGTTCAAGAACACGGAAGCCGCGGTGTTGTTCGCAACCTCAAGTTTCTGGCAGGGTGTGGACGTGCCAGGGGAACAACTTTCGTGTGTGATCGTCGACCGGCTGCCTTTTGCCGTGCCCAGCGATCCGATCCTCGCGGCGCGCGTGCGCGCGCTGCAGGAGGAAGGGCGCAATCCATTTGCGGAGCTTCAAGTGCCGCAAGCGGTGCTGGCGCTGAAGCAAGGCTTCGGAAGGCTGATTCGAACGAAGACGGACCGCGGCGTGCTGGCGCTGCTGGATACCCGCCTCCAGCGCATGCCGTATGGTAAAATTTTTCTGGAGTCGCTGCCCAATTACGGCAGGACGCACGAGTTGAGCGAAGTTGGACGGTTTTTAAAGATGGCAAGTCCCGCCTGATTAGCTAAGACGCGAAAGCGCATGGTGATGGGCCGGCGGCGAGATTCTGGAGAGATATGTTTCAAGTCAGCGTGGAAGAGACGTTTTCATCGGGGCACGCCCTGCGCGGGTACAAAGGGAAATGCGAGAACCCGCATGGTCACAACTATCGCGTGCGCGTGACGTTGGAAGGGCCGGAACTCGATTCGATTGGGTTGCTGGCGGACTTCACGCAACTGAAAAAAGTGATTCGTGAAATCATGGGCCGGCTGGACCATCAATATTTAAACGATCTGGAACCGTTCCGGGAAGTGAACCCTTCGGCGGAAAATCTGGCGAAATATTTCTACGACGAAGTTACGCGGCAGGCGAGGGATTTGCCGCCGGGCGCAAAGGTGACGGACGTGATTTTGTGGGAGACGGACACCAGCCGGGCGCAATACCGGCCGGGCGCATAGTGGAGATCGAGGAATCCTCGACGCGGAAATTATGAACCGGCCCATTTTCATCGTACTGATTCCAGCGCTGCTGGTCGCGGCAGGCTATATTTTTGTTTTGCGGTATATGGGATTTTCGCCGGGATATCCGCGGCTGATTTTGGCGATGGCGCTTTTTTTCGGAGCCATTTACTGGCTGTCGCGGAAGCGCGGACAGAAAACAAAAAGCAGCGAGCAGTAGAGAGTACGTGAGCGGCGTTCCCCGAAAGCTAAGAAATAGCAGAGCATCGAAGAGGCCATTTCCTCGCATCTAAATGGATAGCTCGAACAGAGCAAAGATACGGCGTATGTCACTTTGCGAGGCTGCACTTCTGCACGTCCTTGCTCTCGAGCCGCAGTGGCCCAACCCTGAGCTTGGAAAATCCAAGAGATAATGGATAATAGGGCGCACGCCGCCCGGAGCACCGGGCAGGTGCTCCCCCGAATCAAAAGAAGAGGTGGTCGCGAAGCGGCCAACAGGAGAACGGAGCATGAAGAGATTCAATCAGTCGTGGGCGCTCGCGGCAGTTTTGCTGGCAGCTATGATTTGCGTCCTTGCGCCGCATGCTAGGGCACAGAATGATGGCGCGATCCGCGGACAGTTGATCGACGTTGCTGGCAAGCCGTGGGCGGGCATTACCATTCAAATCGTCAGCGATCAGGGCGCAAAATTGGAGACCAAGTCGGACAAGGATGGAAATTATACCTTCCGCAATTTGCGCACGGGCATATACTCGGTTTCCGTAGTACTTCCGGGGCAGCCCCAGCCCTACGGAGAGAAGTGTCAAGTGACGGGCGGCACCGAAACGCGCAAGGACTTCAATTTCAAGGATATCGTGGCGCAACAGCCCGCGGCGGCGGAGCAGGCAAAGAAGCAGGAAGAAGAGAAAAACAAGTTTGAAGGGATGAAAGCGCACTTTGCGGCCGGCAACGCGTTAATCGAGCAGGAGCGCCAGGCGAAAGCCGATTTGCTAAAAGCCCCGGCGGACCAGCGTGACGCTCAGAAGCAAAAAGTGACGGATCTTTCGAATCAGGCGGTCACGGAGTATCAGGCGGCCCAAAAGTCTGCTCCGCCGACCGATCCGAACCAGCATCTTTTCTGGGAAAAACTGGGCGAGGCTTACGACGTAGCGGGCCGCAACGACGAAGCCATTCAGGCATATCAGCAGGCGATCACGGTGAAAGCGGACGTTCCGGGAGACTACAACAATCTCGGCAACGTGCTGGCAAGGGCGGGCAAAATTGAGGAAGCAAAGGCAGCCTATACGAAGAGCGCCGAGCTTGATCCGCCAAATGCCGCGATGGCCTGGAGGAACTTCGGTATCAGCTTGTACAACGTGAACCGTCTTGGCGATGCTGTCGAACCTTTCCAAAAATCGGTGGAGCTCGACCCCAAGAACGCACAAACTTGGTATCTTCTCGGCGCCTCACTGGTGTACAAGATGACCACGAAAAAAGTGGGCGACAAAGAAGAGGTGATATTTGCGCCGGGAACCATCGAGGCCTATCAAAAGGCGGTGGAACTCGATCCTAATGGGCCGTGGGGTGCGCAGGCGAAACAGGGACTCGAACAACTCCAACTTATGGCGCCGGGAATCGACATAAAGGTGAACGTAAAGAAAAAGAAGTCCTGACTCGCGCAAACAAATCGTGTCGCAGCCGGCTTCCTTTTGGAAGCCGGCTTTTTCGTTTTGAGGCCCAGCATTCTCAGGATCGCAAAGTAAGCTGGGAAAAAGGCATTGCGAAGACAATCCAGATGCTGGCGTCAGCGGTGCGTGAGAGTCCCTGTAGCTTTGGTACGTTTGAGAGCCCAGGTGAAAACCACACCTGATAGCGGCAAAAGCACCGCAGCGAAGAGAAGCAGCGCCACAAGAGGACGCCAAATCGCAATGATGCCGCTTCCACTGAGAATTGCCGCACGCATGGCGTCCAGAGCGTAGGTTACCGGATTCAGGCGCGCGACGAATTGCAACCAATCCGGAAGGATAGAAACGGGAAAAAGCATCCCGCTGACGATGCTGGAAACTCCCAACAGGATCCATTTGGCGGGGTTGCCGCGCTTGAACAGCAGCAGGTAACTCGAAGAAAGGATTCCCAGTCCGGAAAACGCCAGGAGGGAAACGACGAGAATGGCAAAAACGGCGAGCCAATTCGCGCCATGGACCGGAAAACCGAAAAACGCCGCGCCCCAGCCGAAGTATACGGCGATGCGCAACGTTGTGGAGAGAAACGGATAGAACGCGGAACCGATGATGAAAACGGGGAGCGAAGTCTGCGTGACGAGGAGATGCTCAAGCGTGCCGGAGTCGCGCGCTTCTTCGAGGCTGCGATCAAATGTGTCCAAAGCGGCATTCAAGTAATCCAGAAAGACGTAGCCGACGAGGGCGAAAGCAAAATACGTGCCGCCTTGCGGCAGAGCGTGCTCCAACTGAGGGCTGTCTACGAAGCGCGAGACGTAATAGAACAGCGCGGCACCTAAGAAGGCTTCGACGATTTCCATCACGAAGAGCGTGCGGTACGTACGGGCAATGATGAGATCGCGGCGGAAGAAAAGCCAAAGCTCCTCGATAAGGCGGATCATTGCGCCGAGTCCTCCGGCGAAAAATCGGGGGGATGACCGGTGAGGCGAAGGAATACTTCCTCCAGTGTGGCGGAGCCGGTACTTCGTTTCAACGCGGAGATCGTATCGCAGGCTAGAAGACGGCCAGCATGCAGTACCGCGACGCGCGTGGCGAGCAGTTCCACTTCCGCCAGCGTGTGAGAGGCGAAGAGCAGAGAGGTTTCGCCATTCCGAAGGACTGCCGACTTGAGGAAACGGCGAAATTCCGCGGCGGCAATCGCATCTAGGCTGCGTGTGGGCTCATCGAGAAGCAACACACGGGGCTGGTGGAGAAGAGCGCGGGCGAGGCTGAGGCGTTGGACGGTGCCGGAAGAGAGCGTGCGGACCTGGCGGTCGAGGAATTCCGCAAGATGAAATTGTTCCGCGAGTGTGGCGATCCGCTGAGTAGCCGCGGCGGAAGAGAGTTGATTCAATCGTCCGAAGAAAAGGAGATTTTCGCGGCCCGTGAGCCGCGCATAGAAACCGTGGTCCGTGCCCGCGTGATAACCGAGGCGGCGGCGCACTTCGCGCGAATCACGGACGGTTTCGTGTCCGGACACGTAGGCGTGGCCGTGTGTGGGAAGAAGCAGCGTAGCCAGGATACGCAATAGAGTAGATTTGCCCGCGCCATTTGCGCCAAGCAGCGCCACGGATTCGCCTTCGCGCACTTCGAAGGACAGTCCGGCCAGGGCTGGCACTGACGGTTTTTCGAACGGCTGAAGAAAAGCGCGCCAGCCGCTGCGGGCAGGAGGAAAAGACTTCTCGATGCGATCGACGCGAATGGCGGGCTGTGTCACCATGGAATTTATAGCGTGTCTTGCGTCCGAAGACAATTGCACGCGAATGCTAGCTCGTGGCGGTCGCTGCCAATCCCCGGTAGAATATCTGCAACGGGGCGTCCCCCTCGTGCGCGGCGAAAGCTTTCGCCCGCGAATTTCCGCAGAGGAGCGGAGTGGATGGTTTTCTATTCGAATCGCGCAATTGTGCCTTCGCACGTGCTGGTGCGGTTTCTCGACCGGGAAGCTGTGCTGCTGAATCTGGAGACGGAGCGCTACTTCGGATTGGATGAAACCGGCACGCGGATGTGGCAAATCGTTACCGCCGCGTCGAACATCGATCTCGCTTACCAGGAACTTCTTGCTGAATTTGATGTGGCCCCGGAGATGTTGCGCTCGAATTTCACAGACCTGCTGAGCCGGCTTTTGGAAAACGGCCTGCTCGAGGTGCTTCCCGCGAATGTGGGAACGGCTTCGGCGATTTAGCGCGCTGGAGCGCCCGGCGCAAAGTCTCTTTCTGCGCGGCGCACTGCTATTGCCTCTCGTCTCGCTCAGCCTGAAGCTGCGCGGATTTCGCGCGACACAGACGACCCTCGAGCGCTTTCTCAAAACTCCTTCTATGCAACAAGACTCCACGAAACAATTCGAGCGCGCGGCGCTGACGGTTCGCATGGTGCATGCCGCTGCGCGGCACGGCATTGGCCGGCCGTCGTGCCTCGAGGAATCGCTCGCCCTTCGGTGGCTGCTGGGACGCCAAGGTTTTTCCACGGAGCTGCGAATCGGGATTCGCAAAGAAGCGGGAAAATTCGGGGCGCACGCATGGGTCGAGCGCGACGGCGTGGCGCTGAATCAGCCCGACGGCCAGCATCATCACTACGCGGCATTTGATGCCGCCTTCCCCTCGCAACCACCGGAGGGCGAATGAGCGGCTTTGCCGGTGTTGTTTGCCCGGACGGGGCCTCGCCCGATGAGCGCGTATTGGAGCGCATGGCCGCGGCGCTTGCCTTTCGCGGACCGGATGCGATGCAGCCGCGAACAATGCCCGGAGCAGGATTCTGCTTCGCTTTGCTGCGCACGGGGCCCGCACCGCAATCGGAAACGCAGCCATGTTCCGTGGATGGAAAGGTCTGGTTGTGTGGTGATGTGCGGCTCGATGGCCGGGAAGAGCTGCGGGAATTGTTGCAACAGGGAGGTAGACGAATTCCTGCGGAAGCGACGAGCGAGGAGTTGGCCCTTTACGCCTGGCAGAAATGGGGGGAAGCGAGTTTCGAGCGCCTGGCCGGTGATTTCGCATTTGCGATTTGGGATTCCACAGCCAGGCGCCTGTTTTGCGCGCGCGATTTGCTAGGCGTGCGGCCATTTTTCTACGCGCGCTTCCCTGCAGGGATCTATTTCAGCAACACGCTCGCCGTGCTTCGCATACCACCGGAAATTTCCGCGAATCTCGATGAGCATTTCATCGGAGATTTTCTTCTGCAGGGCTGGGGCGGAGATGCGGAGCGCACCGCGTTCCGCGATATACGGCGATTACGTCAAGGCCATCTGCTGGAGTTTTCGAATGGAACCGAGAAGCAGCGCCGGTTCGCGACTCTGCCGATCGAAGAACCCCTCTGGTTCAAGCGGCCAGAAGAATACGTGGAACAATTTAGCGCAATTTTCAGCCAAGCTGTTTCGGATCGGTTGCCCCGCGATCGCGCGATTATCTTCTTGAGCGGGGGGCTGGACTCGACGAGTGTTGCCGCGCAAGCAGCCAGCATTCCACAAGTCACCGGGCAAACGCAGTTGCACGCGCTTACTTTGGATTTTCAGCCTCTGTTCGAGGACGAGGAGGGAGTGTACGCCTCGCAACTCGCTGAGCATCTAAAAATTCCCATCGAAGTTTTTCACTTGGGAAATAGCGTTCCATTTGCAGCTTGGCAGGATCCTAACTTTCAAACCGCGGAACCAAGTTGCGAACCTTTTCAGGCGTCGCACCTCGAACTCTACCGCAGGGCTTCTTTGCTTGCGCGGGTGGCTCTCTCCGGCGACGGAGGAGACGTCATTTTGACCGGGCAGGGCCGGTCGTATTTCGGGTACCTCTTGCGCCAGTTGCGACTGGGCACGCTCATGTCCTCCTTCGCGGGATACCTGCTCACACACCGGCGACTGCCCGCGTTGCGCATGGGCATTCGAGCGAGGGTGCGAGGATTGCTGGGCCACAAGGAGACTGAGATTGCGTACCCTCCGTGGCTCGATCCGCGCTTCGAACGGAAGCTGGATTTGCGCGAAAGGTGGAAGGAACTCCAGCGACCTTCCCCGTCGAGCCATCCTCTACATCCTGAGGCCTATGCATCGTTGACGGGCACACATTGGGCGAACGTGCTGGAGGACGACGATTCCGCGAGCACGGGCGCCCCCGTGGAAATGCGCGCGCCCTTTTTAGACCTTCGGATGATTCGGTTCCTTCTCCGAGTCCCCCCCGTCCCTTGGTGCATGCAAAAAGAACTGCTTCGGCAGGCGACACGCGGTATACTTCCAGAGGAGATTCGTCTCCGGCCCAAGGTACCACTCCGAGAAGATCCCCTGCCACTTCTATTGGAGAAAGGCTGCTGGACACTTCCGCCCCCAAGCCAGTTAGTGGAAGCATCCAAAGAGTATGTGAACTGGCCGGCAGTTTGCGCGACTTCGTCCGGCGACGCGGGTTACTTGATTTTAGAGAAGTTACGGCCCGTGTCTCTCCACCGCTGGTTAAAAGGCGTTGAAAAGCCGACAGGGATTCAGTAAAGTCAAAGAGGGAGAATTGGATGAAGCCGCCGGTACCTGCAGCTCCAAAGAAACCCTATCAAGCGCCGAAATTACTCGTATATGGCAGTCTGACGGAAATGACGCAAAATTCGACCAGCAACCCGCGCCACCATCCTGATGGGGCCAAACTTGGCACTAAACGCCGTACCTAGTGCGTACCGTCAGCTGCAAATCTCCCATTTAGCCTTATGATTGTGAGTCTGTGAGCCTTTCCTACCGTGCTTACGGCCTTTCCATTGTTTCAGAAATCCCTATTCCCGGTTTAATCCCTGTAGCTGGGGATGCGCTTTCAGTTGATCTGAAACTTGAGCTGGGGCCGGAGCCTGCCTGGGTTAGCAATGCTTTGCGATTGAGTTCGCGGTGTTTTCATAAACAGGCCGCGGAGCCCGCAACGCATGACCCGGCATTGATCGTCAGTGTGCTGGGCGAGACGGAATTTTACGAGTTGGCCTATTCAGACGGGACACGCTTTGTTCTCGATGGGGCCACGACCCGAATCTGGGCGCAATGGACCCCGCCGCTGATGATCGAGGACTTCGCGACCTATTTTCTCGGACCGGTCATGGGTTTTGTGCTCCGCAGGCGGGGAGTGATCGCGCTGCACGCAAGTTCCGTGTGTGTCGAAGGACAGGCAATCGCCTTTAGCGGGGAAGCCCATGCAGGCAAGTCCACCACTGCGGCTGCGATGGCTCTGCGCGGTGCGCCCGTGCTTTGCGAAGACATCGCCGCGCTTCGCGAGAAAAACGGCGCGCTCTGGGTCGAGCCCGGCTACCCACGCGTTTGTCTTTGGCCCGATTCCGTCGAGAAACTCGTAGGCGCCGCAGACGGGTTGCCGCGTCTTACCCCAACCTGGGACAAATGCTACCTGTCCCTCGACGGTTCGCGCGCCAAATTCGAAACGCAATCCAGGCCGCTGGCCGCCGTTTATCTTTTTGGCCCCAGGGTCGAAGACGAAAATGCGCCGCGTGTGGAAGATATCGGCCCGCGCGATGCCGTTCTCGAACTCGTGCAAAATACGTACATGAATTGGATTTTGGATCGAGCTCAGCGCGCCGCGGAGTTCGATGTCCTTGCTCGCCTGGCCTCGCGCATCCCGATACGCCGGGTTGTGGCCCATCGCGATCCGCGAAGAATCCCGAACTTGTGCGATCTCTTGTTTGCGGATGCCCAGGGGCTCGTATCCGAAAGAATGACCGCGCACGATGTCTCAGGCCAATGAAATGTATTCCCTCGACGACTATGGGCAAATGATTGCCGACGATGCGCGCACCCACGCATACGCTGAGGCCATTGCCAAAGCCGTGCGCCGGGGCGATGTAGCCGTCGATATTGGATGCGCTGTCGGAGTTTTCGCCCTGCTGGCATGTCGCGCCGGAGCGCGTCGCGTTTACGCTATCGAATCGTCCGCCATTCTGGAATGGGGAAAGCGGCTTGCTGCAGCCAACGGATTTTCCGATCGCATCGTGTTCCTGCGAGGCGATTCTCGCCAGATCGATTTACCCGAACGAGTGAATGTCGTGATTTCCGATTTACGCGGAGCGCTTCCGTTCTTTGGGGACGCGATCGACTCGATTCAGGACGCACGTCAACGCTTTCTGGCGCCGGGAGGGATCCAGATTCCTCAGCGAGACACTCTCTTTGCGGCGATTGCCGACGCTGCGAAATCATATGAAGCCATTACGGCTCCATGGCGCAATCACCTGCATGGACTCAATTTCTCTGCGCTCCTCCCGGCAGTCCTGAACTCAACGCACAATGCTCAAGTTGAAGAGAGCAGCCTTCTCACCCAACCCCAAAAATGGTGCACGCTGGAATATTCGGCCAGTCCAAGTAAGCGCGCTTCGGCAAGTCTCCTCTTCCGCACGAACCGGCGGGGCACGGCGCACGGGATTTGGCTCTGGTTTGAGACGCAGTTGTTTGAAGATGTTGGATTCACCACCGGGCCGCAGGAGCGAAATTCCGTCTATGGCCGATTTTTCCTGCCCTGGCCGGAGCCGGTCGCACTCGACGACGGTGAAGAGATTTCAGTGGAATTGCACGCCGATTCTGCCGCTGGATCGTACATTTGGCGCTGGAACACAAAATTCGGCGGACGGAACGGACAGGCGGAACGCTGCTTCCGTCAGTCCACTTTCGAATCCGCACAGTTTTCTCACGCCGAATTGCAGCGGCGCTCCACGGGGTTCGTCCCGGCGCTAACTCAACTGGGAATGGCTCACGGGTGGATTCTGCAGGCTATGGATGGAAAAACGCCTCTGGGAGAGATCGCCCGGGCGGCGGCTCTCCGCTTTCCCCAGGTATTTCGCGGCGAGAACCATGCGCTGTGTGTTGCGGCTGAGCTTTCAGAGAAATTTTCAGGTTGACTCGGACAGGTGCCGGCAGTTCGCCCCAGGAAGTAAGCGGCCGCGAAAAGAAGAACCGGGTGGCAATGACTTCATCGGAAAACAATGTGCCTCGAATGGAATGGCTCGTACTCCTTGAGTGCGCCTCTCCCCACGCGGACAACCAAAGGATTACGGAACTCTTCCGCTCCTTGAACTGGGGAATGCTTCTGGAGCTTGCGGAAGAGCATGGCGTGACGGGATTGGTTGAAGCCCGGTTGCGGGTTGTGGATCAAAATGCGCTGCCGCCCGAAATACTGCCGGAGTTGCAGGAGCGCCGCCGCCGGCAGCTCGTGGTGTCGCTCAGCATGGCGGCCGAGTTGCTCCGCCTTCTCGATCGTTTTGCATCGGCGGCCGTTGGCCCCCTCGTCGTCAAGGGTCCCGTTCTGTCCGTGCAGGCCTATGGTGATCCGGGCGCGCGCCAGTACGGTGACCTGGATATTCTGATTCGAAACCGTGACATCCGCCGGGCCACCGAGACCATGATCGAATCCGGCTACGACGCGGAAGTTTCCCTCGACGCGATCGACTCGGGGAAAATTCCCGGCGAGTACGCGTTCAAGGCAAAAAAAAGCGGTCTCCTTGTGGAATTGCATACCGAGCACACTCTCCGTTATTTTCCGCGCCCGCTGCTTTTCGAGGAACTCTTCGAAAGACAGATTCGCGTCCGCCTGGATGCTCGCGAAGTTCCCGCACTTTCGCTCGAAGATGAATTGGTGATGATCTGCGTCCACGGCGCCAAGGATCTCTGGGCCAAGCTGCTCTGGACCGCCGACGTAGCCGCCCTCCTCGCCCGGCAGACGAACATGGATTGGGATCGCGTATACGAAATTGCGCGCAGTACGGGGGCCGTTCGAATGTTGCACTCCGGCTTGCGCCTTGCCGAAAAATTGCTGAGGGCCCCGCTCCCAGGGAAGATCGCCGCGACTGTGCGGAGAGACTCAGCAGCGGAACGCCTTGCCGAACAGATTGCCGGTTGGGTGCCGTCGGCTGGCAACTCGCCTCCTGGAATTTTCGAGCGCGCCATGTTCCGCGTGCGTTTGTGCGTCAACCTGCCCGCGGGCATTTTGTACCTGACCCGCCTTTCGCTCTCGCCCACGGAGGAAGACTGGAACGGTCACACGAAGCAAAAACCAGCCAGGTTTCTCGACGCCATCCGCAGGCCGTTCCGCTTGGCTCGCAAGTATGGACGTGACGGCAAGCTATAAGACGCCGCCGCCGCCGCCGCGAAGGCCGAAACCTTCGAAGCGCATCGCAAAATAAAAAAAGGCCCCCGGCAAATCCGGGGGCCCTTTCGCAAACGTCTCTTTAAATTTAAATATTTGTGCGATGCGAAATCGTATGCTTGGTCTTCGGTGCCGGCGCTGGAATCTCCACGTTAAGCGTTACTTCACTCTTGTTCCGCAGAACTCCCAGCTTCACCGTTTTGTCCTTCTCATCGTGCTTCCCCGAAAGCTTCCCCCGCAAATCGCCCACCGATCGGATCCGTTCTCCATTCAGCGAAGTGATCACATCGCCCGCTTTCACTCCCCCCTTTTCTGCAGACGACCCAGGATTGACCGAGCGAACCAGCACGCCCTCCCCTTCAGGCGCTCCGAAAAAATTCCCCAGTTGATCGTTCAGATCCTCGGCATCAATCCCCAGCCGTGGCTGGTTCCTCATGACCAGATCGCCGCTCCAATCCATGTCGGGAATTTGTGCGATTTCGGGCATATCCGGCACTTCCGGCATTCGAAATGCAAACGCTCCTGGCGTTCCCGATTGGATCAATGTCCGCCCGCCCTGCTCGGCCTTTCCAAGTGTCGCCGCAATTGTTTGCGTGCGCCCATCCCGCCAAATCGTCAGTTGAATCGTTCGGCCGGCAGGAATCTCGCGAATCATGCGCCGAAACTGCGCCGTCCCTTCCACGCGCTGCCCATTGATCTCCGTCACCACGTCGTTCTCTTTCAATCCTGCCTTTTCCGCCGGGCTGTCCGGCAGGATTCTTCCCAGCACCGCTCCCCGTTCTGCTGGCAGCTTCAGTTCTTTCGCTTTGCCCGAACTGACTTCGTGCGTTTCCACTCCTAGCCAGCTCGAACCATCGTCACTTACTAACGTCATTAATTCCTGCTCGTCCGTCCCCGGCGGCAAAATCCTGACCCTCTGCGTGGACGGTTCCTGCTGCGGCGCCGAATGACTTGGCAAGGCGATCAGCGCAAGGCCCAGCAACACCGCGCCGCCTGCAATCATAAAATTTTTCTTGTTCATTGTTATTCCTCCCTAATGAACACTTAGACGCATCAAAACCTAAACCGTCGAGCGCAAGACGACCAGCCGGATTCCCCCGTTCACCGTGCGCAACCGAATGGGAGCCCCTCCGCTTCCCAGTTTGCCGTGAATTTCGCGAGGCTTTTGCGTGGCTTCCATCGACATCGGCAGCTCCGACGAAAAATTGCCGTTCATGCACCGCGCTTCCAGATCGGCTTGCGTGTCCGATGGCACGGCGAAAACCAGCGACCCATTCGTCGTTTCCGCGAATGCTCCATTTTTGTCGCGGAAGTGCACCAGTTCCACACGCACGTTTCCATTCGTGGTGTGCGCGTGCACGCTCCCGCCGCCTTCATACACTTCAATGTTCCCGTTGACCGTGTGCAGGTCCTCGATCGCTTCGACCCCCGCAATCCGCAGCGTCCCATTCACCGTGCCGATATGCTCGACGTGCGCGCCATGCGGCACGTGAATCGTATATTCCACCGCCACTTCCACGCCTTCATTCTGCGGATATCTCGTCGTCACGGACACCGCCGCGGGCTTCGCATCCACGTCAATCGATACCCGCTCCAGATCCGATTCCTTCTGCATTGCCGTCTTCACCGCGCGCACTTCGATCTCGTTCCGGTCCCACCCTTGCACTTCCACCGTTCCGTTCACGTTCTGCAGTTCAAACGTTCCGCCCGGCTGCAACGGATACGTGCGGTCGAATTCCTTGCTGATGGCATAGCCGGGCACTGCCCAGGCCGCAGCCAGGGCTAGCACAAACAAAGACCTTGCGCGGAGAGCTGGACGAAGCATCACGTGGTACTCCTTTCAGATTTCGCCGATTGCCTGGATCCCGGGGCCGAAACGAAAACCATTCGCGCATTAGCGCAATCGAGGAATCGCTCCTCAGTGCAGCTGAAAATTAAAAGTCACCTGCGAAATCACTTCCAGCGCTCGCCCGTTTTCCCAGGCCGGCTTCCCTCGCCACTGGTTCACCGCCGCAATCGCCGCGTCCGCCAGCTCCGGGTCGCCTTCGATCAGCTTCATCACCTCTACGTGCCCGTCCTTCATCACCCGGACTTGCAGCTTGACGTATCCCTGCACCCCGGCTCGTTGCGCCACCGCTGGGTACGCCGGCTTCGGGCAATACGTGAGACGCTTCTGGAAATCGTCGGCATCTTCCCGCAAGCCACCCGTGAAGGCCACTTCCAGCGCGTCCATCCAGCGCTCCAGCCAGTCGGTTTTCAATTCCGTTGTGCCTGGCGGCGGCAAAGAAGGAAAAGCTGGCATCTGCGTGGGAATCGAGAATCCCACTTGTTCGATTCCGCTGCGCTTCAGCCGTTCCACCTGCTCTTGAATCAAAGACTGCTGCCGCGCCATTTCCTGGTCGAGGAACTGCAATTTGATCTTGCCTCCGGTGGTACGCAACTTCAGGGGCGCCCCGCCTCCGTTCATGACCGCAGTGGCATGAACTTGGCCCGAACTTGTTCGCGCCGATGTCTGAAACGCCAGGTGCAGCGCCGGGTCAGCCTCGATGCGGCGTTCGTCTCCGCTCGCCACCGTCGCCTCGATGTTCGCTGCCAGATTTCGTGGAAGAAAAACGACGATGTCCCCATTTCCAGAAGCCAGCTGCGAAGGGCCCGACAGCCGCACAGCGCTTCCATTTGACGGCGAATCCGGATTGATCCATGCCGTAATCGTCCCGCCGCCGGTCGCTGCCTGCACCGTTCCCGCCACGCGCGTCAGGCAAATACTTCCCCCGCTGGACTCCACTTCCATCGGCCCGGATACATAAATAATCCGAATCCCCCCGCCACCCGTTTCCGCATGCACCGATCCGCGCACTTCCCCGAAATCAATCTGTCCCCCGCCAGTTCGCACGCTCACGAAACTTCCCGCCTGGCCGACAGAAATGTTGCCGCCGTCGGTCTCTAGATCCGCCCGCCCTCCAATCTCTCCCGCGCGAATGTGCCCTCCGCCGCTCTTCAGCGAGGCGTTTCCAGCAATTTTCCCCGTCGTAATGTAGCCGCCAGCGGTGAACGCCGACAGGTCGCCGGCAACTTCCTGCACCTGAATGTGTCCGCCTTCGGTTTCGATTCTCGCGACGGGATGCGCCGTCGAAATCTTCCGCACGCCTGCACCAATGCGCCCGGTTCGAATGTTCCCACCCGCGGTAACCAACACGGCGGTGCCGCCGATGTCCTGCGTCTCGATGTCCCCGCCTTCCGTCCTCACATCAACGCTGTAACCGGTTGGAACGGCTACTTCGAATTGCACCGAGAATTGCGCGCCGGCAGCCGTGCCACGCGCAATTTGCGGCGGAAGCGAGCCGGAAATCTCAACTCCCGAGGGCGTGTTCCGAGCCTTCAGCACATAGCTGTCCAGCAGTTTCTGCGCCAGCGGCGCGCGCGCGTCCGTTTCTATGTGTACCGAATACCGCACCGCCGGCGCCGCGCCCGCCTCCAGCGGAACGATGCGCACCGACCCTAGATCGGTGATCACCCGCAGCGTCAAGCCATCGCGCGTTTCCAGAGCTCCTGTGCGATCCGTACTGGTGTGCCCCGGCGGGTCACCCGCCTTCGGCGGATCAACCGGCTCCGCACCGGTTACCGTCAGGGTAAACGCGGAAATAAGCGCGAAGCACAGCAGCATCACTGTTCCGCGGCGCATTGCTCCGCGCCGCACGGCAGGCAGAAACTCAAATGAAAAACGCTTCACCATGTTTTGACGAAAATTCTCTCGTTACAACGAACTACTGAAGCTCGCGCGGGCCCAGTTGCCGTAAGGCAGCGGCGCTGCGCAGCCGCACGTAACGGCTGGGATCCCGGTGTTGCAGCTCGCCAAGGGCGTGAACCACCCGTTCGAACGAAGGATCGGCCGGAGGAAAGACCACTTCCCCTCCATCGGGTGCGCTGGGAGCGCTCGCCACCACGCCAACTTCCGAATTATCTCGGTCCAGCGAGCGCACCAGCAGATTCACCGCTTCCACGCGCACTCCGGGATTTGCGTCGTGGGCCAGCACTTCCAGAAGCGCCTCGCGCACCGCGTCATTCTTGGCGGAATCCCGCAGAGACTCCAAAGCCTTCATCCGCACCGCCGGATTTTGATCGTTGCGCGCTGCGGCCAATAATGCCCCGCGCACTTCCAGGTCGCGCGCCCGCGACCGCAGCGCGTCCAGGCAGTCCAGCCGCACGCCGGCGTCAAACCGCTCGCCATTAGCGATCACGTAAGTCAGCACCCGCCGTACATCCGTGTCATCCACGTTGCCGGAAAGATCCACCGGCTGCTCCGCGCTCAGCTGCAACTGGATCGTTCCCTGTGCCGAATCCCCCGACGACGGGAAAAAAATCCCCGCCACCGACATATTCGAAAGTTGGTCTTCCGTCAGTTTTGGTTTCGCCGTCACGTTGACGACATGCCTGCTTGCCCGGTCTTGATTGTTTTGCAACAGCGGCCATACTTGCGTTCCAATCACCAGCCCGAACGCCACCAGCACCGCCCCGCTCATCGCCGGCCGGAGCGCCATCCACTGCCGCAACCACCCAAATGGCCGCCAGTGTTCCTGCACCGGGGGAGCGGCGAGATCATCCAGTGCTTCGGCCAGCTCGCTGCGGCATTGCGAAAGCAGAATCCCCGCGGACTCCTGCTCGTCCGCGGGCCGGAATGCGGCAGTGATCGCTTCGGAAAGCTTTCGTTCTTCGGCCAACTGCGCGCGGCACTGTGCGCAAGTCGCCAGATGCGCTTCCACCTGCTCGCGTTCGTCCTCGCTCGCTTCATCGCAAACGTAGAAAACGAGAATCGGGCCAACGTCCCTGCAGCGCAGTTCCTTCTCGAACGCGCTCATCGCAGCCCGCCCAATTCGTTGCGCAATTTGCGCGTCGCGCGGAACAGCGAGTTCTTCACCGTTTCCTCGGTCGTGCCCAGCGCGTCTCCGATCGCCCGAAGTTTCAACCCTTGGTAGTGCTTCATTTCAAAAACGACTCGCTCCCGCGGCGAAAGGTGCTCCATGGCCATGGCAATCCGCGCGCTGATCTCTTTTCCGAACAGGCACCGTTCCGGATCGAGCGTCGGCCGGTGCTCCCGCTGCCGTTCAAAGAAATCCGTGATGCCCTCATCGTGATTTCCGGAGTTGCTCTCTGGCGCCTGGTCTTCCGGCCGCGCTTGCCGCCGCCGCAAATGATCCAGGCACACGTTGGTGACGATGCGATAAAGCCAGGTATAAAAGCTGCATTCAAAGCGAAAACGGTGGAGATTGCGGTACACCTTAAGGAAGGCTTCTTGGTAAACGTCCCGCGCGTCCTCGGGACGCTTCATCAGGTTCAGGGCCAGCCGCAGCACGTCCCGGTCGAACCGGCAAACCAATTCCTCGAAAGCCGCGCGGTTGCCAGCCTGTGCTTCCACCACCAGGGCCCGTTCATCGAGTTGGGCCAAAGAGGTCACCGACGCCAGGGCGGCATCCGTGCTACCCGAGCGGCCTGAATTATCGGCCAAAGCCAGAGCCCACTGTGGAAGCGGCATTTTTCGCTTTCTCTTCGCGCGCGCCGTTGCTACAGCCCGTGCTGCAACACGTTAGCCCAAACCGGGCCTTTCGGCCAGAAGTTCGGCACCGAACGACCACCCTATTTGGACGCACGTTTGCCCCCTGGGTGAGCACCACTTCCCAATAGTTCAACGTTTAGACCCTGGCATTTGTTTCTCCCCATTCAGAATCATATTTACCCCTCCCAGTTGCCCGCCCACCCCCTCTCCCGCCCCCCTACTGCGCAGCCCGCATCCCCCTTCCGCCGGGGCCCCCAACTAGAAGTGCTCCGCCCATTCACGCCTCGCTCCCTGGAGAGGGCTCCTCTCTTTCTCGCGTCGGACCCAGCCAGTCCACCTCCCTTTCCTCCCTCGGACCATACCGAGCCCTTCACGCTAAAGCCCTAATTCCCAATGCCTTGGCAGGAAACTAGCAGCATGGCGGCCCTTGCGCCCCAAAAGTGCTCCCCAGCCGGACTTTTCCAAAGGCTTTTCTTGACAAACGGATTACTTCCATGATACTATTCATTCAATTAGACTTGCGTTCCGGTCCCGGTGATTGCCCCCGTCATCTCCATAACTCTTCTGCTTGAGAGATAGCCTTTGTAGGGGCCGCCTCCTGAGGCGGGCCCGCTCTTTTCGCCTGTTTACCTTCTTGCAAACGGAATCGCGCGGTAACTCTATTAGAATGAACACTTCCAAAAGTGTATCAAAACAAAGGACTTTAACCGGTTTTAGAATGAACACTTATGAAAAAGGGGGGGGGGAGGGGGGTCTCCCTAGAGGGATGTACGGCCGGGAGTCCCTGACATTTTAGACCGAATCCCATCTTCCCAATCTGGGACTCGCTGTTACGTCCGCTCGGGCTGCATTCGCCACGCAACCAACGGCCAGGCCAGCAGCACCAAAACGCACAGGACCAGCCCAAACCCGTTAGCGCGGTAAAAGTCGTTTGGCTGTTTCAGCAATTCTAACGCCCCGCCAAGCAGCGCCGTTAGCATCGCAATTAAGAAGCAACCCAGCAGGTTGAACCGAATAATACGCCGTACTCCAAAAATATAAATGCCTAGAAAAAGCGCCGCAGCCAACAAGTGCTGCGCCAGGTCAGCCGAATTCCCCCAATCGCTTCCACTAAGCCCCAACACCCCTAGCAGGAAAACCATCAACTTTTGCCACACTTGAGTAACTTGCGCGGCCACGAACGCCGCAATCAGTAGCACCAGCGCCGTGACAAAAAGACCGCGCATAACCGAACCGCCAAGCAGCGCCGCAGCCGGAATAAAGGCAGGGAAGCTTTGACCGATCGAAGAATCCACCGTGCGGTGCACTGCAGGCCAATGCGCTAATGCCGCCGTCACAACATGGTGGATCCCGACCAGAGCGGAGGTACCGCCCGCGCCGATCCAAAACGCATCGCGATAATACGCCCCCGGCATCCCCACCCACCCCGGCAGCCGCTCTTCGCCAAACGCCCGCGCGCCGTAGTACCAGGCCATGCCGAAAAGCAGGGCGATGCCGCCAACCAAAAATGGAGCGGAGAGGAGCAAGCCGATCGCCGCCGTGCCCGCAAATATTTTCAGCGGCATCGAGGTTTCATAACCATTGAGCAGCACCGCAAGAAAATTTCCAAACAGCACCGTGAGCAAATAACCGCACAAACCCCAGGCGGACCAGAACGCGATGCGCTTCCAGGGGATTGAGCGTGCCGCGTCCGACTTCAAGTTCATCAGGAAGACGATGAGTATCGCCCCTGCAAATCCTCCTAGAAAAAGATAAGGAATGCCGTAACTGAACACGGTGCGGAAAAGCGTAATTTTCTTCTGCTCGCGCCGCCAGTCGTCGGGAATCTTCACGTATTTGCGGAAGTTCGTCACTTCGTCGCCGAAAACTTGCACATCCAGCCGCGCGTAGGCGTGGTCCGCCCCGCCGGAAGCGGAAGACGGCCCCGCATCCAGCGGATCGTTCCGCTGCCAGGTCAACGTATGGTCCACTCGGTGCGGCTTCTTGTCGGAATTGGATTCGACGAGCGTCCATTCCTTCAGGCCGATTTTCTTTTCTTCGCTCAAGAACTTCTGCGCGCGCGCAATCGCTTCCTCTTTGGAGAGCGAAGCTCCCGGAGCTTCTTCCGCCAGCGCATGGCGTAATGAATATATCGATCCGTCGGGATTCAAGATGACCGCAAATTCTTCCGGCTGGCTGTCGCGGAAATAGCGCACGCGCCACAGCGCTCCGGGAACCAGCGTTGCGTAAATGTCATTCAGCTTTGCAATCCCTATGCGTTCGCGGAGAAATTCGTTTGCCGCCGCGTCGGTGGTGTCCACAAAAATGGCGGCCGAGCGGTAGGAACGTGGATCGAGACCGCGTGCGTGCATCACTTGATCCGCGCTCGCGCGAACTTCACGTGAGTTGGCCGAAAGTTTTAGATAGTCGCCAACCAAAGGCGTTTTCAGCTTCCACGCCGCGAGCGCGCCAAACACAATGCAAATTCCCAGCAAACCGATCATGGCGGAAGTCAGCGGCTCGTAACGCCGCACCGCTGGCGAAGCCTGATCCGCGGCAGGCGCGCTCGCGAGACTCAGGTCGGGCGCAGGCTCGGCGCCATTTAATAAATCCTCATCCGTTTCAAAGGCGCCGCGCGACAAGTACGAAATACATGCAAACGCCAGCGGAGCCACTACAGCCGCACCGACCACGATGCCCGATATCTTGAAATAGAGGCTGTTCGACCGGATCAACAGCAGTCCCACTTGTGCGGCGTCGAACGTGTAGTGCCAGATCAGCGTCGCCATAATGCCCCAGCGCAGCATCACCACTCCCGCGATGATTCCCATGATGCCGATCTCTATGCCGCGAATATACGGTGGCTCTTGAGGATAGTTGGCGTGCAGAAAACTCCAGAAGAACGCGGGCAAAATCACGGCCAGCCAGCGCGATCCGGTGAGCCTTTGGAAAAAGGGGATCGCGAATAGCCGGAACGTAAATTCTTCGTTGGTCGCCGCAAGCAGCCCGATGGCCACTCCGGATATCCATGGAAAAATGGTGCTCACGGAATTTGTGTAATTCAATTCCTGCGGAGCCCAGACTCCGAAATGGCTTCCCGCCAGATAGAAGGCCACGACGTAGCCGAGCGACAATCCCGTTAACGACAATCCGACTACAGCGGCCGAGAAAAACTCTTTCGACCGCAATGCGCGTATCGAAAGCAGCGTGCCCAGCCGCAGTCTTCCGGGTTGCGAAACCTTGTACAGCGCCTCTCCAGCCGGCATAACCAGCGTAATGGTGGCCGCGGTTCCCAGGCCGAAAAGCACTGCGATCGCAATTTGCTGAAAGACGAAGCTTCCGTAGGAAACATTCGTGTCATAGCCGGCGCGCGTCACCGGCCAGTCATTGATCTGCATGCAGAATAGCAACGCCGCGACGACGAGCCCCAGCTTGATGGCGCCCCCCCACCGCGCCTGTCCGCGCCGCGTCAGCGCAATCCCCAGCCAGAGCGCCATGCCAAGCACGATCAGGTAGGGGACCAAAGCGACTTCGGTCAGAAAATCATTTTTGGAACGAAGCTGTTTGTAGCTGCGCTCCCAGGCTTCGGGAACCTGCAAATATTCTCCCGTGCCTCCCGGCTGATCTCCGTGCACCACGGCCTTCAAGCGGTAGGGAGCGTCTTTCGCGCGGAAATCTTTCTTTTCCCAATTGAAAGTCCAATCCACGCGCGCGGGCATTTTTTCGGAGTTCACCTCTTCCGGCAGAAAATTCCATCCGTCCAGATTTGTTCCGAGTCTGCGCGTCAAAAAATCTTGCGCGATTGCCTGCGCGGCGGCGCGGTCCAGCGAGGAACCGGCCATGGATTTGGGAATGATGTGCGCGTAACCCACGATCTGCCCTTGGGGATTGATGCGCACGCGGAATTCTTCTTCCTGCTGCACTCTGAAAAAGCGCACATCCCAATACCATATGTTCAATTCCGAGGACATCAACTGGTTGGCCTGCTGCGGCCCGACTGCGCGTTCCAGGTAGGTTTTGGCGTTGTCGTCGACGTCGAAAATGATCGTGGATTGATAGCCGCCGATGTTTTCGCCAAGGCCGCCAACAAATTTCTGCGCGCGCTGCAGCGCTTCTTCGCGGGAGACTTGGAAATTTACCGAAGCTTCGGGAAAGGCCCGGAAGAAAAACTTGTATGCAAACAACGACCCAAGAATTCCGGCGGCAACCCATAGTAGCAAGGCACGCTTGTCGGAACTGGTCAATCGATCGGCGGGCAACTGGCCTCCTCGACGGCGAAATCACTCTGCGCTACCACTCTAATGATACGCATGGCGGCGGCGCAAGTTGCGGGTTTTCCATGTGTTCGGAGCGGGGATGATATAAAGAATGAGTTATTTTGCAGCCGAACGCACGCCGCTTGGGCGGCGGCACAATCATCGATGACGCAAACTCTCGCAACGGAAGTACGGATGATCAAGGGCGTGGGCCCGCAGCGCGCGGAACTCCTCGCGAAGCGCGGAATCCACACCTTGGAGGATTTGCTCACCTATCTTCCGTTTCGCTACGAAGACCGCATCCATTTTTCAAACATCAAAGACATCCAGCCGAACGGCACGTACACCATTCGCGCGCGCGTGATGAGCGGACAGGCCGTGCGCGGCATGTACGGTCGCAACGCCATCTATCACCTGCTGGTTCAGGACGCCAGCGGTTCGCTGCCTTGCAAATTTTTTCATGGCGGTTATCTTGAGGGCCGATTGAAGGCGGGGCAATTGCTGGTTCTGCATGGCAAAGCGGAAATCGACAAATTACGGCCCGCGCGCATCGAGATGGTCAATCCGCAAATCGAGCTCTGCAGCGAAGAAATGGACTCCACGGAAGTCGGCCGCATCGTGCCGATTTACGAAGCCGTCGGCACGTTCGGATCACGCGCGATTCGCCGCGCGATGTATGCCGCAGTGCAGGCGATCGAGCCGACCATGCCCGATGTACTGCCGGAGGAACTGCGCGCGCGGCTGGGCTATCCATCGAGAAGCGAAGCGTTGATCCACACGCATTTTCCGGAGCCGGGGGAATCGATCGATGCGCTAAACATATTTCGATCTCCCGCGCAGCGGCGGCTTATTTTTGAGGAATTATTTTTGTATCAGCTCAGCCTGGCGCTCGACCGCAAAATCACGCGAAAAGAGAACGCCATTCCTTTTCGGTTGCGGGAAGAAAACGTGCGCGAAGCTTTGAAGCGGATTCTGCCTTTTAAGCCCACGGCGGCGCAGAAGCGCGTCCTGGGAGAAATCGCCGGCGACCTTGAAAAGCCCGCGCCCATGAATCGTCTGCTGCAAGGGGATGTGGGCAGCGGAAAAACCATCATTGCGTTGCAAGCCGCGGTTATCGCCATTGAGAACGGCACGCAGGCCGCGTTGATGGCGCCGACGGAAATTCTCGCCGTGCAGCACTTTCTTTCCGCGCGGCGCATCCTCAGCCGCGCAAACTACCGCGTCGAATTGCTCATCAGCGGACTGAAGCATTCGGAAAAAACGGAGGCGCTCGAGCGCATTCGCTCCGGCGAAGCGCAACTGGTGATCGGGACGCACGCGCTGATTGAAGACAAAGTGGAATTCGCAAAGTTGGGATTCGTGGCCATCGACGAGCAGCACCGTTTCGGCGTGCTGCAACGCAAACGCCTGATGGACAAAGCTGCCGCACACGGCCACGCTCCGCACGTCCTGGTGCTGACGGCCACGCCCATTCCGCGAACGCTTTCGCTAACCATCTACGGCGATCTCGACGTCTCGATTCTCGATGAATTGCCGCCCGGCCGCACGCCCATCGTTACGCGCATGACGTCGGAGCCGCATCTTGCCGGCGTGTGGGAATTTCTTCGCCGTGAGGTCGCCGCGGGACATCAAGGCTACGTGGTCTATCCGGTGATTGAAGAATCGAAGCTGGAACTCAAAGCGGCGATGGAAGAATACCAGCGGCTTTCGAAGGATGTTTTTCCCAAGCTAAAACTCGGTTTGCTCCACGGGCGGCTCTCCAGCGAAGAAAAAGAAGACGTGATGCAGCGCTTTCGAAAAAACGAAGTGCAAATTCTCGTGGCTACGACGGTGGTGGAAGTCGGGGTGGACGTGCCGAATGCGACCGTGATGGTCATCGAACACGCCGAGCGCTTTGGCCTCTCGCAACTGCATCAACTTCGCGGACGCATCGGGCGAGGAGCGGAGAAATCAAACTGCATCCTCGTCGCGCCGGTGCGCATGACGGAGGAAGCTCGCGCGCGGTTGGAAACCATGGTTCGCACATCGAATGGTTTTGAAATCGCCGAAACCGATTTGCTGCTTCGCGGACCTGGCGAATTTTTCGGTACGCGGCAGTCCGGCGATCTGGGCTTTCACATTGCGAACCCCATACGCGACAAAGAGCTGCTAGAGTCGGCGCGGCGCGAGGCCTTCGCTTTTGCCGATGCTCCCGAGCAAAAGCCATTGCTGCAGAAAACTCTACGTACGCTTCCCGAGCACTGGCAGCGGCGCTATCATCTCGCTCGGATTGGCTGAGGCTCCGACAGAAATATGCGTGTCATCGCCGGAATCTATCGCAGCCGCATCCTGAAAAGCCTCAAGGGCCTCGCGCTTCGTCCCACGAGCGATCGACTCCGCGAAACTCTTTTCAATGTCCTCGGCGCACGCGTTTCTAATTCTCGCTTCCTCGACCTTTTCGCCGGCACAGGCGCGATAGGAATCGAGGCGCTTAGCCGTGGCGCTGCAAGCGTAACCTTTGTTGAAAATCATCCGCCGGCGGCCGCACTCATACGCCGCAACCTTGAGTCGCTGAAAATAACCACCGGCGCAAACGTGATTGTCAGCGACGCGCTTCGCGCGCTTGGATCACTCTCTGCAAAACACAAATCAACCGATCCCACGGTCGATTACGTTTTTCTCGATCCACCCTACGCGGCGGCCGAAGACTATACGCGCATCCTGCGATTTCTCGGCTCTGCCGGTTTTCTGGCGCCGGAGGCCGTTGTCATTGCCGAGCATCACCATAAATTTGCTTTGGCGGATCGTTTCGGATCACTTGAGAGAATCCGGGTCCTTAAACAGGGCGACGCGGCCCTCAGCTTCTACCGTCCGAGTCCTCTACCGGAAAAAGAAAATAGCGCCCCCGAGTAAACCTCTGCCGCATCCCGAACATCTATCTGGCTGAGCCTTTCCCAGCTCGTGATCCTCACGACTCCGGCCGCGGACACGGTATAATTGGGAGATATATGTCGCTGAACCAGGCCAGCAATGCGTTCGACCTTTTGGGACAGGCCGGAAAGCCCGACGCACCAGTCCGCTCTTTCGCGGAAAAGTTTGCGGCCCCGCACGACGGCGAACCAAAGTTCGAGGTAGGCTGGGGAGAATTCCACCAGAGTGTTTGGAGCAGCGTTCGCGCGCTGGCCGGGCGCCCCTTCGCGCCGGGGAAATTCCTGGGTGGGGGATATTTCCGGGATTGCTGGGTCGAGCGGCGCATCCCGAAGCGAGCTTTGCTGGCCGCGGCGCTGTGGCACATCGTGTTCTTGATCATGCCGTTTCCGCAGCTGCGCATGTCGCCGCGCAGAAATCCGGCGTTCGACAACACCGTGTTGACCTGGTCCGGGCCAATCGACGATTTGCCGCTGCTCGAAATTCCGGTGGCGAAGCCCGCGCCACGGAGCGAGCCTCACCGACCGCTGCCACGCGCAGGCGCCGACGCTTTCCATCCCCGGCAGCGCATCTTCACCGATCCAGTACACGCGACGCACCCGCGGCAGACGCTGATCAATTCCGTGGCGCCGCCCGAGCCTCCCAAAATTCTTCCCAATTTGCCGAACATCGTGCAACTGCAGCAGAGCGCCGGCCCCGCGCGGCCGAAAATTCATATCAGCGAGCAGGCGCTCGCCACGCTTCATCCCAAAGCACGACGCATGGCAACGGTAACGTCGGCTCCTCTGCCGGATCTTCCTGCGTTGGAACAAAAGCCCGCCGAGATTTCGATGCCAATATCTCCGAACGCTCCTGCCCGGCCGAAACTGGAATTGAACGCCGGCACCGCTCCGCGCATTGCAGAGCGCGCACAAATTGGCGACGTGGGTCCGGCGCCCGAGCTGGGCGCGGCGCAAGCGAATTCCGCAAGCGGCAATCCGGCGACATTGATTGCGCTCTCGGCCACGCCGGGGCCGCCCGCGCCGGTCGTTCAACCGCCGGCAGGCAATCTTTCCGCGCGCGTGGCGATTTCTCCGGAAGGCAAGCAGCCGGGTGTTCCGGGTGGCGCGCCGAATGGTCCAGTGGCGAATGGTGGCGCGGGATCGGGAAATGGCGCAGGCAAAAATTCTCTGGGTGCGAGCATCAGCGGCGGCAATCCCGTGGCGAAAAGCGGCGTCTCTGGCCTTGGCGGAAACGGAAAAATCGGAGCGCCCTCGCCGCGCATTCTTATCGCGCGTCCCGAGCCTGCTGCGACGGACGACACACCGGTGAGAACGGGTCCGCCAAATTTTGCGGCGTTGCCTCCG
>Ga0210407_10000923_pt1 | contig 29794 bp, 19 predicted proteins | sample IncBWC27MmetaG_FD_150860 | JGI IMG/M metagenome (GOLD analysis project Ga0210407, IMG submission 150860) | Forest soil microbial communities from Barre Woods Harvard Forest LTER site, Petersham, Massachusetts, United States - Inc-BW-C-27-M | ecosystem: Environmental > Terrestrial > Soil >...
AAGCCGTGAAAGAAGGGGACGTTTACATCACTGTGACGGGAAACAAGAGCGTCATCCGCGGCGAGCACTTCGAGAAAATGAAAGGCGGGGCGATCGTCTGCAACTCCGGCCATTTCAACGTCGAAATCGATATCCCTGCGCTCGAAAAATTGTCCAGCGGCAAGCGCGAAGTTCGCCCCATGGTTGACGAATTTAAAATGAAGGATGGCCGAAAGATCTATCTGCTCGCCGAGGGCCGTCTCGTCAATCTTTCCACTGCCGAAGGTCACCCCGCCTCCGTAATGGATATGAGCTTCGCCAACCAGTCGCTTTCCGCCGAATACCTCCGCGCCAATCACAAGAATCTCAAGCCGCAGGTTTATGTCGTTCCCGAACACTTGGACAAGGAAATCGCGCGCCTCAAGCTCGATTCCATGGGCCACCGCCTCGACAAGCTAACGCCAGAGCAGGAACACTACCTCGCTTCCTGGAACGAAGGCACCTAATTTGGAGTGCGGCAGCTAGCTTGCTCTGAGTTTCGAAGGGCCGCCACTTTTCCGACAACCGCCCTCGCGGCCGTATAGAGCAGCGCAAAAGTATCAGCGCCCAAGTCCATTTTCTGGTATTTTCTTCATTTTGACCGGGTAGAGTGATCCTTGTTGGATGCCAAGATCGTCGAGCTGCGGTTCCGTGAAAGCGAGTCCGTCCTGGATACGCAGCTCGCGCGCATTCGTGATGTTTACGTCCAAGCCGGCTACGAGATCATTGACCAAAGCAACCGCACCGGCTTCGACAAGAGCGGCTTCCCGTTTTACAAGTGGGAACACGTTATCCGACGGGACGATCATGCCCGGAGTGGCGTTCGCAGAACCCAGGTCACCCTTTTCTTTCTTCAGCCCACCGACGTGGCTACACCGCGTCTGGATGTCAGGTGGTGGGCGGAGGCTTTTCAAGTCGGATCCCCGTCATGGTTCAAAAGGGGCGGCATCATACAGCCCAGCCTCGAACAGGTCACGAAGCGCGGTATTCGTGGGTTTGTGAAGAAAGGCCTGTCGAAGGCCGAATCGGAACTCGCCGCGTTGCCCTAGCCGCACGCGAGCGCATTCGACGACCAGGAGGACCCATAAATGGAGTCCATTACTTTCGATGATATTCGGCCGCTCTTCGGGCTGCGCATCGATGATCCGCCCGTTGCGGAGTTCCTGAGGCGATTCCCAGAGCATCGGATCACCAAGCCCAGTGACGGCGGCCAGTTCGCCATTTTCAAACCACTAGGCTTCGATTTTCGCTTTCAACCGAAAGCCGGGCCACAAGGCGGACCGACGAAAAAGTTGCGCATCCTGTACTGCGTATTCCTGTACAGAGATGGGGAAGAGAAGCACAAAGAGTTTCGCGATCTGCCTTTCGGCATTAAGTTCTCGGATTCGCGCGACACGCTCGTGCAGAAACTGGGAATGCCCTTCGCTACCTCTCTGATGGTCAAGGTGACGCCCCCTCTGCCCCTATGCTGGGAAAAGTGGCGCGTCGGGGATCTAACCGTTCACGCGATGTATGACATGTCCAACATGACCACCCGAACGTTTACAATTGGACCGGAGTGGGAGTGGGAGAGGACGAGACCATTGTAAGGCTACCGCAGCCGCGTGCGCCTTCGTACATTTACTAACACTTTTCCGGCTTGACGAACACCCATGTGGGATCTTTGCACCAACGCCCTTGATACCGCCCGCCTGCGCGGCGCCGCCTACGGCGACGTCCGCGTCATGCATTTGCGCCAGCGTGATCTCACCACCAAAAACGGCCAGGTCGGCACGCTTTCGCAAAGCGAATCGATCGGTCTCGGTATTCGCGTCCTCGCAAACGGCGCATGGGGTTTCGCTTCCACCGATCGGTTGACGCGAGAAGGAGTCGCGACTTGTGCCGCGCAATCCGTTTCCATAGCCAAAGCGTCGGCGCTGGCCAAACGCAGCGAAGTTGTTCTTGCTCCCGAAAAAGCTTACGTGGACAGTTGGCAGAGCCCCTTCCGCAAGGACCCCTTCGAGATTCCCCTCGAAACTCAGCTCGCGCTGTTGCTTGCTGCTGACGCCGAAATGCGCAGCGTGAAAGGCGTCACACTGACCGAAACGGACATGCAATTCCGCAAGATCGATTCCTGGTTTGCGTCCAGCATCGGCTCGCGCATTCACCAGCGCAAAGTGATTTCGGGCTGCGGCATTGCCGCCACTTCGTTTCAAGGCGAAGAAATTCAAAAACGTTCTTATCCCAATAGTTTTGGCGGCCAGCATGCTCTCCAGGGTTACGAACTCGTTGATTCTCTCGATTTGATGAGAAACGCTCCAATCGTCGCCGAAGAAGCCGCCGCGCTTCATTCGGCAGCGCAATGCCCGGAGAAGGTCGGCACCCTCATCCTCGGCGCCAGCCAGCTCGGCTTGCAGATTCACGAATCGATTGGCCATCCCATCGAGCTGGACCGCGTCCTCGGTCAGGAAGCCAATTTCGCCGGCACGAGCTTTCTGACACTCGATCAGTTGAATCAATTGAAATACGCGTCGAGCATCGTAAACGTGGTAGCCGACGCCCGGCTCGATCACGGCCAAGGTCTTGGCACTTTTGCTTACGATGACGAAGGCGTTCCCGCGCAGTGCACCGACATCATCAAAGCAGGGAAATTCCGCGGCTATCTTTCAAACCGCGAAACGGCCCACCTCGTCGGCCTGGACCGCTCTTCCGGAACCATGCGCACCGAAAGCTGGAACCGTCTTCCCATCATTCGCATGACCAACGTCAGCTTGCTCCCCGGCACCTGGGACTATGACGATCTGATCGCCGACACCCACGACGGAATTCTCATGGAGACGAATCGCTCCTGGTCCATTGATGACCGCCGCTACCAGTTTCAATTTTCCACGGAGATCGGCTGGGAAATCAAAGGCGGAAAGAAAATCCGCATGCTGAAGAATCCCAGCTATAGCGGCATCACCACCGAGTTCTGGAATTCCTGTGATGCCATCTGCCGATTCAATCACTGGACACTGTGGGGCACGCCCAATTGTGGAAAGGGCCAGCCCATGCAAACTATGGGCACAGGCCACGGGGCTTCGCCGGCGCGCTTTCGCAATGTGCGCATCGGGACGGCATTTTCAAACCAATGAAACTGCTGAGCAAGGCAGCCGCGGAGCTTCTGCCCGAGCGCGACCTTCGACGCATCGTCGATACTGTTCTTCGTCTGGCGAAATCCACGGTCGGCGAAGAAACCGAAGTCCATGTCGACGAAGTCGCCAACGCGTTGACACGTTTTGCCAACAATGGCATTCACCAGAACGTCGCTGAACACGGACTGACGGTTTCGATTCGCACCGTCACCGACGGCCGCACCGCGCGCGCCACCACGAATCGCATCGATGAAGACTCGCTCCGTGCCGCCATCGAAACTTCTCTCTCCCTCGCGCACAGCCAGCCCAAAGACCCGCGCCTCCTACCCATGCCCGGAAAGCAGCGTTATCGCCGTGTGAACCGCTTCATCAAGCAGACCGTCGCTCTCTCCGCCGAAGGTCGCGCGCGAGCCGTCCGTCGTGCCTGCGATTTGGCCGTCAAGAAAGGCCAGGTCGCCGCCGGAATCTATTCGAGTGGCCAAAGCCAATCCGCATTGGCAAATTCTCGCGGTCTCTTCGCCTCCTACCGCGAAACGCATTCCGAGTTTTCCATCACCGTTCAGGAAGGCCCCGCCGCGAGCTGGGCCAAAGCCAACTCCGCCGACGTCCGCGCCTTCGATCCGCAAAAACTCGCCGCCCGCGCCAGCGAAAAATCCCACCTCGCCGTCAACGCGCGCGAACTTGCCCCCGGACGTTACACGGTAATCCTCGAACCCGCCGCGGTTCTCGATCTCGTCGGATTTCTTTTTTACGATTTCGCCGCCACCGCATTGGCGGACAAGCGCTCTTGCCTGAACGACCGTATGGGCAAACAGCTCTTCGGTCAAAACATCAGCATCACCGATGACGTTTATCATTCGCTGCAGCAGGGCGCCCCGTTCGATGGCGAAGGACTGCCACGCCAGCGCGTCGTGCTCGTGGACCGCGGCATCCCCAAGAATCTCGTCTATTCACGCGCCGCCGCCAAAGCCACTGGCAAAAAGCCCACTGGCCACGGTTTCGCTCTGCCGAACGAATACGGCGAAGCCCCCATGAATCTCGTTTTCGGTGGCGGAGATTCCTCGATCGAAAAAATGGTCGCTTCCACCGATCGCGGGCTCCTCGTCACCCGCCTCTGGTACATCCGCGAAGTCGATCCCTACGAAAAGGTCATGACTGGCATGACCCGGGATGGCCTCTTTCTTGTTGAAAATGGTAAAGTTACGGGCGCCGTCCGCAACTTCCGCTTCAATCAGTCCCTCATCGAAATGCTCAAGAACGTCGAGCTGCTTGGTCCCGCTGTCCGCGCCGCCGGCGAAGAGGCTTTCGAGATGGTCGTCCCCGCCATGAAAGTCCGCAATTTCCACTTTTCCGAAGCGACCAAGTTCTAGCTTTCCCCGGCCTCTCCGCCTCCCTTATCAAGAAATCAATTCAGCGAATCAAAATTCTGCGTTGTACTTCCACACCCCTCCCGTTCAATAAACTGGTATGTACTACCCGAGCGGTCGAGGCAGTAGCGGTCACCACCCTGCCCGACCCCGCTCGTCCCAGACTGATCGCCACCATCCCAACTGGGGCCACCCCGACCACGACGCCTGCGGCACCGGCTTCATCGCCCGCCTGGGTGGCGCTCCCAGCTACGAAATCATCCAACATTCCTTAACTGCGCTAGAGCGCCTTACCCACCGTGGCGGAGTTGACGCCGACGGAGCCAGCGGTGACGGTGCCGGCTTGCTCACTTCGCTCCCGCAAGCTTTCTTTCGTGCCCGCGCTCAGGAGCAGGGCATGGACCTGCCGGAAATATTCGCTGTCGGCTTCGCCTTTTTTCATTCCTCTGAGGTTAACGAAGCCCGTGCCGCCGTGGAAGCCGCCGCGGACACCGAGCGCCTCCGCGTCATCGGATGGCGCCGCGTTCCCGCGAACACCAATTCGTTGGGCCGCCGTGCGCTCGAAACGATGCCCGAAATATGGCAATTTTTCGTCGAGCCTTTCCATCCCGCGCGCGCAACCGCGCGCTTCGAGTGGCGTCTCTCTCTTCTCAGAAAACGCGCCGAATCGCTCCTGCCCCCGCGCTCCTACATTTGCTCTCTTTCCTCGCAAACCATCGTTTACAAGGGCCTGCTCACGCCTTGGCAATTTCCCCAGTTTTACGAAGACTTGCGCGATCCTTCGTTCGCCACCACTTTCGCCGTTTTTCATCAGCGCTATTCGACCAACACGCAGCCTTCCTGGCATCTCGCGCAGCCGTTTCGCTACGTCGCGCACAACGGTGAAATCAATACCATCGTCTCGAACCGCCGCTGGCTCCGCGCCAAAGCCTCCGAAATCCGCTCGCGGCTTACCGTAGGCCCATGGTTTCCACTTCTCGAAGAGAACGTAAGCGATTCCGCCAGCTTCGACAACGGTTTCGAGCTCCGCCTCCTCGAAGGTCTGTCCCCGGAAGAAGCCATGCTCGCCATGGTTCCTCCTGCCTTTGAAAAAGATCCCCTGCTTTCGCGCGATGTCCGCAGCGCATTGACCGCGCTCTCCCAACAAAGCGAGCCCTGGGATGGCCCTGCCGCACTGGTCTTTTCCGACGGCCAATTTGTAGGGGCAAAGCTCGATCGCAATGGCTTGCGCCCCCTGCGCTACACCCTGACCCATGATGGCCTTCTGATCGCCGGCTCCGAAACCGGTTTGGTCGATTTCGACGAATCCCGAATCGCCGAGCGCCAGCGCCTTGGCCCCGGTGAAATGATTCTCGCCAATCCCGCCACCGGGCTCTTTCTGCGTTGGCGCGACATCCTCAAGCGCCTCGCGATTCAGCAGTCGCGCAACGCCATTCCGCAAAGAATGTTGAGCGCGTCTGTTGCCGCCCCTCCGTCTCTCGTCAACGAGCCAAAGCGCGTCGCCGGCGCCGCTGGCTGGACCGAAGATCAATTCAAGATTCTCTTTTCCGCCCTCAGCCACGGCAAGGAAGCGGACTGGAGCATGGGAGATGACGCGCCACCCGCCTTTCTCTCCTCACTGCCAAGGAGTTTGTGGGATTACTGCAAGCAGCGCTTCGCGCAAGTCACCAACCCGCCGATCGACCCGTTGCGCGAAACCCACGTCATGTCTCTAGATGTTCATTTGAAAGACGGCGTCACGCTGCCAAGTCCCGTAATCTCGGAAGGCCAGCTCTCGCAACTTTCCGCGATTCTCGGCCCCGAGCAGCGCATCGATATTACTTTTCCTGCCAGTACCGGAGTCCCGGGGGCGCGCTGCAGTTTTGCTCAGCTTTCTACTACCCCTCTGAGCAGCAGCGGGCGCCCGGGGCTCCTCCTCCTTTCCGATCGCGCGATTAGTGCGGACCGCGCGCCGCTGCCCGCCCTTCTTGCGACCGCGGCGGTATGGAAAGCGATGGTCCGCGAAGGATTGTCGGATGTACCGCTGGTTGTCGAATCGGCGCAGGTTTTTGATACGCATCACGTCGCGCTGCTTGTGGCCGCCGGCGCCAGCGCCGTCGTGCCCTATCTTGCGGACCAGTTTGCGGAATCCCTTGAACCTGGCGGCACGGAAAAAGCCCGCGCCGCCATCAATGCCGGCCTGCGAAAGGTTCTCGCCCGCATGGGCGTATCCACGCTAGCCAGCTATCGCAACAGCCATCTCTTTGAGATCATCGGTCTCTCCGAACAACTCTGCTCGGAGTTTTTCGAAGACGCCGCCGACTATCCAGGCCTGAAATCGCTCGACGATCTCCTCGCGGATTATCTCCGTTTGCACAAAACGGCCTTCTCCGGCGAATCCGATGAACTGCCCGATTCCGGTCTCTACCGTTTCCGCAAAGGCGCCGAACTTCACGCCAGTTCGCCCGAAGTTGTCAGGCGTCTTCACGCCCATGTGCGGGCGCCCAGTGCCAAGACTTACTCCGCGTTTGAAGAATTGGCGGAACACCAGGGCCCCGTTTTCTTGCGGGACTTGCTCGATACCGTTCCGGACACCGCCGTCCCGCTCGATGAAGTCGAGCCGCTCGACTCCATCGTTAAGCGCTTCAGCACTCAGGCGATGTCTCTCGGCTCGCTCAGCCCCGAAGCGCATCGCACCCTCGCGCTGGCCATGAACCAGCTCGGTGGCCGAAGCAATACCGGCGAAGGCGGCGAAGATCCCCAGACCTATCGCTTCGAGCCCGCTGCGGCCAACAAGATCAAGCAAGTCGCCTCCGGCCGCTTTGGCGTCACCGCCGATTATCTTGTTCACGCCGAAGAACTTGAAATCAAGATGGCCCAAGGCTCGAAACCCGGTGAAGGCGGCCAATTGCCTGCGAAGAAAGTCAGCGAATACATCGCGCGTATCCGGCACGCTACGCCCGGCACGCCGCTGATTTCGCCTCCGCCGCATCACGACATTTACAGTATCGAAGACCTCGCCCAATTGATTCATGACCTTCGCGCTGTGAATCCCCGCGCCCGTGTAGGCGTAAAACTCGTGTCCGGCGCTGGCGTCGGCATCATCGCCGCGGGCGTGGCCAAAGCGGGCGCCGACGTCATCACCATCAGCGGGCACAATGGCGGCACAGGCTCTTCGCCATTGACCTCCATCAAGAACACCGGCTTGCCCTGGGAAATTGGGTTGCGCGAAGCACATGACACTCTGGTTCGCGCGGGCCTCCGTTCACGACTCTCTCTCCGCGTGGACGGAGGCCTGAAATTCGCGCGCGATATCGTGTTGGCCGCTATTCTCGGCGCCGACGAATTCGGCTTCGGCACCGCCTCGCTGCTGGCCATCGGATGCGTCATGGCGCGCCAATGTCATCTCAATACTTGCCCCGTCGGAATCGCCACGCAGGACGAAAAGCTGCGCACCAGGTTCACAGGCAAGCCCGAAATGGTGATTGCCTACTTCCGCTCGCTCGCCGAGGAGGTGCGCAATCGTCTTGCGCAGCTTGGCGTGCGTTCTCTTAGCGAGCTCACTGGCTGGTATGACCGTCTCAGTACGCGCTCGGGAATGGATCCGCTCCTGATTGTTCCAATCTCTTCGTCCAATCGCGTCGCGCCACAGCAAGAGCCGGCTCTCCACGTCGGCGCGCTCGAAGAATCACTTCATTTTCATACCGCACTCCGGCTCCAGAATGAGTCTCAGCCCATTCAGAATTCCGACCGCAGCGTTGGCACCGGCCTGAGCGGGGAACTGATGCGCCGCCGCAAGAACTGCCTTCCCGGCGATGAAGAGATCAAGCAGAATTTTCACGGTGCGGCGGGCCAAAGCTTCGGCGCATTTCTTGCCGAAGGAGTAACCCTCAAGCTCAAGGGCGAAGCCAATGACTATGTTGGTAAGGGTCTCTCAGGCGGAACCATCGCCATCGCTGCCGGGCTTGCTGCCTCAAGGCGTGGCGACGTTCTAGCCGGCAACACCGTTCTCTATGGCGCTACCTCTGGCCAGCTTTTTATTGCTGGCCGTGCCGGAGAGCGCTTCGCTGTCCGGAACAGCGGTGCGCTTGCCGTAGTCGAGGGCGTCGGCCAGCACGGTTGCGAGTACATGACCGGCGGCGTAGCCATCATCCTCGGGCCGCTCGGCTTGAATTTCGGCTCCGGCATGACCGGCGGGCTGGCGTATGTCTTGCGCGCTGAGGCCGACGATGTGCTTCACCGCGATTTCGTGACTCTCGTCGAAATCGATTCGGATGAGGAAACCTGGTTGCGCCTCACCTTGGAGGAGCATGTTCACCTCACGGCAAGTCCTCGCGCGGCTCGCTTGCTCTCGCGACGGGGAGCTTTGCAGCTGATGCGCGTGCAGCCCGTCCATTTTCAGGGCACCATCGAGGCCACCTGGAGTTCCATTCTTGCCCAGCTCAAACGTCGTCACACGATTTTGCCGGCGCCGATGTCCGCGCCGATTTCACAAGCCGCGTTTCACGCCTGAGGTTTTTGCAGGGGCGGGGCTTGCCCCGCCCGCGCTTTAGGCCCAAGAAGGGAAGGATATTAACTCCGCATCCGGCAAGTCGAATTCGCTATAATCCCTGCCGGGCGTTCTGATTATGGACTTTGACCAGCTCACTACTTTTGTCTTTGTCGCCAAACTCAAGAGTTTCTCGCGCGCGGGCCAGAAGGTCTTCCGCTCGCAGTCCGCTGTCAGCGCGCAAATTCGCCAGCTTGAGCAAGCCTATAAAGCCCGCCTCCTCGACCGTTCCGCCAAGTCCGTCGAGCTCACTCCCGCCGGTGAGGTTCTTTTCGAGTACGCGGAAAAGTTGCTGCGCATGCGCGACGAGTCTATTCAGGTCGTTGCCGACCGCGGCAACGTGGTTCAAGGACCGATCGTTTTCGGCGCCAACGAAGCCACCTGCCTTTATCTGCTCCCCGATATTTTTGCGGAATTTCAGCGCCGCTACCCGCTAGTTCACATCAGCATCTATCGAAACTTCAGCCACAAAATTCTCCAGCGCGTCGAGGACGGCTCTGTCGATGTCGGCATCGTCACCCTGCCCATCAAGTCGCCTAATCTGAAAATGCACCACATCTATAAAGACCGCCTGCGTTTCATGGTCAGCACGAAGAACCCGCTCGCTCATCGCTCCAAGATCACGCTGGCCGAAGTCGCTGAGCAGCCCCTCATTTTTCCACGCACTGGTTTTACCCGTCAGGTCCTCGACAAGCTCTTCCGCCCCTATCGCGCCCGCATTCACGTCACCATGGAGTTGCCCAGCATCGGCATGATCAAGCGCTTCGTCGCCGCCGACGCCGGTGTCTCTTTCATCAGCGAGAGCTTTGCGAAGGACTATGTGAAAGCCGGGGAAGTGAAACTGCTCACCGTCGAAGGCGTGGACCTCTGGCGCGAGCTTGGCCTCATCTACCGTCGCGACCGTAGCCTCCCGCGCGCCGCGCAGGCGCTTATCGGCATGATCCGCGAACACCGCAAGTCCGCCGAGCCTGCCGCCGAAGCCGCCGCCAGCTAGCCCCGCTATCTCCATCCGATGATTTCCGCGTGATCTGTGCTCCTAGATACAGAAGCACTTTCTCTGGCCTACGCGGGTGATGCCGCTGGTTGCTCAAGGTGAGAAGTTCGCCCGGCGGAGAAATTCCGCAAACCGCGGGTCACCGCGCAGCGAATCGAAGAACGGCTCCACTTTGAGGAACTGTACGATATTCGATCGTTCCTCGGCGGCACGCTCTAGCCATGCAAATGCTTCCTCCGTGTCACCAAGTCCCAGGTAAGCTTGGAGGAATGCGCCTGCCGGGACGTAACCTTTCTGTCGGCGCCGGTGAAGCTCGTCGAGAACTCGCAGCGCTTCGGCACGCCGGCCGCCGCGAGCGTACGCACGGACAAGCACGCCCAGCACAGCCGGGCTGCGCTCCGACAGGGTTGCGGCTTTTTCTAGAGTTGCGATGGCTTCATCGAAACGTTCGGCCCCGATAAGGGCAAAGCCAAGGAACCACAGAGCCATCGGATCATTGGGATCTATTATCAGTGCAGTGTGCAATTCTCGAATGGCCTCGTCGTAGCGGCGAGCCTGAAAGAGGATCCAGCCGACCTGCACGCCGTCAAATGCCCGCGGGTCGAGTTCTTGCGCCCGTCGGGCCGAGGCCAGCGCTTCGTCAGTCCGTCCCTGGCATAGTAGCCAATCCGCCAGGCCCGCCTGAGCGGCCGCATCGTTGGGGCTCAGTTCAATAGCCCGCCTGTACTCCGCTTCGGCTTCCTTCCAGTGCCAGTCCTTCTGCAGCGCGTTTGCAAGCAGCACGCGGGCCTCCGCTAACTCAGGGTCCAGTTCCAATGCTTTCCGAGCCGCGGCGATTACCTTTGGGCGAGTTTCGCCAGGAGGCTCGCCGTAGAATACGAGCCCCAGGGCAGAGTAAGTAGCTGCCAAACCTGCGTAGGCTGGAGCAAACGTGGTGTCAGCGCCGACCGCGGCCTGGAAGCGCAGACGGGCCTCCTCGAGCCCTGCCCGGTTGTTCTTATGCAATGCAAATCGGCCCTTCAAGTACGCTTCGTAGACGTCGGGCGCCACCGTGCGCGGGGCAACAGGCGAGCCTCTCCGCGCGCCGGTTACCGCGCTCTCAATGTGACCCGCAATGCCCTGGGTCACGTCGCTCTGCAGCGCCAGCACGTCTTGTAGTTCGCGGTCGTACGTACCGGACCACAGGTGCTCGTCAGTGTCAGCTCGTATCAGCTGAACAGTGACACGAATCTTGTCTCCCGATCGCAGAACCGAGCCTTCGATAACCGCATCGACGTTTAGCTCCTTCCCGATGGCAGGCACGGACTTCCGCGTCCCCTTATACTGCATTGCTGAAGTGCGCGAGATCACACGCAGGGCGTGAATGGACGAAAGCCGGGCAATCAGCGCCTCCGTCATGCCATCGGAGAGGTAGTCCTGCTCGGGATTGCCGGAGAAGTTTTGCAATGGAAGGACGGCGAGCGACCGGATGCCGCCGCTGGCACTTGCCGGTTGTATGGCGGTCCGCTCGCGGGCAAACCATATCAGGACAGCGGCTAGCGCCAACGCCAAGGCCGCGAGACCCGCCGCGGTACGCACACGGGCCCCGCGTTTGGCCGGCTCTGGCACCCCCCGCGCTTCCGGATCATCCGCGGCCGCTGGCGCCCGTTCATGCCGCCACGTGTCCAGTTCCGTCGTGTAAGCGTAAACCGACCCGAGACGGCTGTGGTGGAGGCGGTGTACGGGCAGACCCTCGCGCTTCTCCCACCGGCGGACCGTTGTGACGTCACGTCCTAGATAAGCCGCGATCTCCTTCCAGGATTCCAGACGCCTGCCTTGGGCATCTGCACCGGTCCTGGGGCCTGACGTGGCCTGAACAGACATGGGTTTGAGGGCTCCTGCTAAGTGGAAGGAGTATCACACTGGTTTGTTTCCATGGCAACTGCCGGATTAGGCGAGAGGAGCAGCGCCTGCCGCACTTTACTCTTCTTTGCCCCTCTTTGCCCGTTGCGCCAAGGCGCACGGCGGGCACAGTATCCCGCTACGAGCGATCAAGTCGGGCGCGACCAGTCTGTCCTCGCGCGTCTCCCCCAGATTTGGGCTCCAGTCAACGACTATCAAGGGAGCTTCGTATGTCCAAAACTCGAATTCCGTCAATGGTTCTGTTGGGAGTCATGCGCAAGATTCGCAAATCAACAGGATTTAACATCGGCTTTTTTCTCGCACTTCGTCGGCGAAGTGCCGGCGCGGCTTTGAAAAGCGCAGTGCTGGTGCTGACTGTGACGTTGCTCGCTGTCGGTCCGGTACCGGTGTCGGCGGCCACGCCAGACCCGGTGCTCGATTGGATCGGTGTGATGAACACCACGGTCCTGAAAGCGGGCACTGCTCCAAACGTCACCGGTCGCGTGGTCGCGTTGGTTTCCGCGTCAGTGTTCGATGCCGTTAACGGTATTGAGCCACGCTTCCATCCACTGCATGTAAGGCCGGACGCGCCTCATAATGCGTCGCAACGCGCCGCGGCGATTCAGGCGGCCTATGTGATTCTAATGAACCTCTATGGAGCGCAGCAGGGTGGGACTCTCACCAGCCAGCATGATGCATCGCTCGCGGCGCTGGCCTCAACCGAAAAACCCGAATCCATTGCCGCAGGAGTCGCCTGGGGACAAAGCGTGGCGGACGCCATCTGGACCTGGAGGCAGGCGGACGGGTTCGCGCCCACGCCCCCGCCCTTCTTTGGAGTACAGAGCATAGCCGGCACTCAGAATTCCTTGGGCTTCTGGCGCCCCACGCCACCGGCGAACGCATCAGGTGCAACACCGCAGATTGCCACAATGACGCCTTGGGTACTCACGCGGCCATCGCAATTCCGCTTGCCGCCGCCCCTGGCCCTCAACAGCCCGGAGTACCTTGCCGATCTCAAGGAAGTGAAGGAAAATGGCAGCCTCTCTTCACTGGGCACGCCTCAAGCGGAAACCGCGTTATTTTGGGCGCTGAACACTCCACTAGCCTGGAACCGCATTGCCGCGCAGCTTTCGGCGGCGCGCGGCCTCAGTCTGACCGAGAATGCGCATCTATTTGCCGTGCTCAATGTAACCCTCGCTGATGCGATAACGGCGTGCTGGGATAGCAAATACCGCTACATTTTCTGGCGGCCAGTCACCGCGATCCGAGCGGGTGCCGCGCCGGGAGACCCCGATGCCAATTGGAGGCCATTGCTGGACTCTCTGACCGGTACTCCTGCGCATCCCGAGTATCCGTCGGCGCATTCCACGTACAGTGGCGCCGCCGCGTTCATCCTGGCTGCCGCATTTGGAGAGAAAACCGCATTCAGCCTCACCTCCGAGATAAGTTCAGGCACGCGTTCCTATGCGAGCTTTTCCGAGGCGATCGCGGAAATCGCCGATGCGCGCGTCTTTGGCGGCATTCACCTCCGAAGCAGTTGCGCCCAGGGGAATTCCCTAGGTCGAGCTGTAGCGGATTACGTGTCGAAACACGCGGTGCGTGCCCGAGGCGACGACCGCGACCGAGACGACGACAAAGACTAGGCTCGAAGGCTCGGTTATTCGTCGGGGATGACTGTTCTCCTATTCGTGACTAAAGCGAGCACTCATCGGCTTTTCTCTTGACAGAGTGCCACTCTTCCGGTACTGTAGGCGTCAGATATTTCTGTAGTTAATTGAGTGGCCTCGGTTCCAGCCCATCGCCAGATAACGCAGCACAATTTTTGTGCAATATAACTCCCTTTAGAATCAACACTTGCAAAAGTGTGCCAAAACAAACGACTTTAACTCCCTTTAGAATCAACACTTGATGAAAAACACGGGGTGGGGGGTGGTTTTCCTGGAGCAAATACCGACACGCCAGCGAGAGTTCGTCGGCCCTTAAGTCACTGAATTTGGGAGGCGTACAGCCTAATGGACGTTGAAGTCTAGGCTTGCGATCGCCCGGGAGATTACATTTTCCTGAATCTGAATGAGGTCACTATCGGCGTAAGTCATGGCCAGCACCGTCAACATGTCCTTGCCGCGCGAGATAACCACCAGCTTGCCCGACCAGTCGTGCTCGTCAGCCTTGCCGCGATATTGATACTCCACGGCTGGTAGCCCGCCGACAGCCGTTTTGCGTTGGGATACCCGCCGATAGTTGACGTAGACGTCTTGCAGCCGCTTTTCCACTGCCGCGGCCGCCGCGTCCAGAGATTCTTTCGTTTTCTCCTCGCCGACCACCAGTAGCGTGGATTCGTTGGATGTGCCCATGGCCACGATCGCGTTCGGAAGCGCGCCGCGCGCTTCTTCGATCAAGCTCCAGCTGGGCGCTTTGTACATCCGAAAGCCGTGAGTGTAGTTCGTGTAGAGATTCCCTTGGATTTCTTCGCGGTTAGCGGGAACTTCCGGCTCCTTCGGCGCGGGAGGCGGCGCCGTTGGCGTCAAGCCATTCGCCGGCATCGCGCCATTGGCCCCTGCGGTATTCGCCGCAACCTCTGGTTTTGCAGCCGCGCTTGTAATTTTCGGCGGCGCTTTATCCGCTTTCTCCGCCGTCCCCGGACTTACAGTTTTCGCACTGGCATTCGTCGCCGCGGTAGTGGCATCGGTGGACGTTGCGACCGCTGACTCAGTCTTTGGCTGCGGATTGTCGGCTGGCTTTACGGGATGCTGCGCTGCATCTTTCTTCGTTGGCGGCGCCGATGGGATGATCGACTCGATTTTGTCTTTTTCGACCAGCACAAATCCAAAGTCTGTCTTGACCTTGAACATGCTGTCTTCGTACGCGACGATCACGCCGTAAAGCTTCTTGCCGCCCTTCAGGCGAATTTCATCCGCCCGCGCGGAAAGACCGGTCGCGCAGAACGTAAGAGCACACATCGCAAACAAAAGGGGACCGCGCTTATTGGGGACAGCCATAAAGAAAGTATCCCGCCGCCTGGGGTCGCCTGCAACCTTCACGCACGAGGTGGTGTCCGTCGTGCTACCTCTGCCAGCAGTGCCCGCGTCCGGGCCACCAGCCGTTCGATTTCCCCGATCGTGGCGCTGAGCCGTGCGCGCACCGGCTCCGGCAGTTGGGCGTGCGTTTGCTGTAGCGCCAGCGCCTCGGCAATGACGCGGATCTGCTTGCGACTGAGCGGATTGAGTCTCTCCCAGAGCCGCCGCTTACTGCTGCGGTTCCGCCCCAGCCATTCTTCGCCCGTACCCGCAGGCCGCCCCGTCTCCGGTTCTGCCACCGGCGTAGTGTTTTGTTTTCTTGGACGAATCATGAAGTTCATATCATCACCTTCGTCGCGACCCTCGGATGGCTTTGCCGGTAGTCACTGGTCATGAGTCACTTCTTCAAAGCCTCCAACTTCTCGCCCTTGATCTGCCCGTCCTGCTCGACGCGCCCGGTCACGCGCATCGTGCGCGTTTCAAACACCACGCCGCCATAGCGGTCGTACGCATCGGGGAAGAGCACCACTTCATACACGCCGCGCTGGTCCTCCAGCGTGACGAACATCATGTTGCGGTAATTTTTCGTTCCCACGTGCCGGTAAGTCACCACCCAGCCGCACAGCGTCACCCGCTTTCCGCGCAGCCCCGGCAGTTCATCGCTCCAGGCTTCCCCGTTGCGCGGCAAAAAATCGAGCGGGTGCCCGCTCACACACACTTCCAGAATCTCGCGTTCGTAGCGCAGTTTTTGTTCCAGCGTGTACTGTGGGACAGACATTCTTGTCTGTCCGTTTTTTTCTTCAGCTGCAAAGACGACAGGCAGGAATGCCTGTCCTACTCCTATTGGGACAGATGCTCTTGCCTGTGCACTTTTATCCGCTTGCAGAAAATTCCAGCGCCACAGCAGCTCTGGCCGCGTCATCGCAAGCGTGTCGCCGTTTATTTCGTCAAATGCGCCGCACTTGATCAGCGATTCGATCTCATCGCGTTCCACCGGAACGCGCCGCAGAAAATCTTCGAGCGATTGAAATTTGCCGCTTTCTCCCCGAGCCTGCAGAATGGCCGTGATCGTTTCGACTCGCAAACCTCGCACTTGCATCAAACCAACACGCAGCGCGCGTTTTCCATCTCTGCCGTCCTCGGCCGTGTACTCCATCCGCGAATGATTCACCGACGGCAGACGCGCCTCGATCCCCCAGCGTTTCGCTTCCTCCACGTACGCCGACACGTGATAAAACCCCGCGCCCGCGCTGCACATCGCCGCGAGAAATTCCGCCGGATGATGCGTTTTCAGATACGCCATGCGGTAAGAAATGTCCGCATATGTCGCCGCATGCGCTTTGCAAAAACCGAAGCCCGCGAATTTTTCCACCATCATCCAGGTTTCTTCGCGCTGCTGGCTGGTCAGCCCCATCATTCCGGCAGCTTTCAGGAATTTTCCGCGCAACCGGTCGCGGTCGCTCCGGCCGGAGAATTTTGCGGACGCCCGCCGGACCAGATCGGCTTCGGCCAGCGACATGCTCCCAAGCGTTTGTGAAATTTGCATCACCTGTTCCTGGAAAATACATACGCCCAGCGTGTCACCGAGGATTTTCTTGAGCTCCGGATGCGCGAATGTAATTTCTTCCTCTCCGCGCAGCCGCTTCAAAAATAATTCTTTCGATCCATATTCCGCCGCGCCTGGCCGGATCAGCGCCAATGCTTGCGCTACTTCCTCCAGTGTCCGCGCTTTCATCGTGCGCAACAGCCCGCGCATGGCCGGGGATTCGATCTGGAAAACTCCCATCGTTCTCCCGGCTGCAATCACGTCGCACGTCGCGGGGTCGTTTTCCAGTATGGCGTCAAAATCAATTTCGCGCGCTTTGGGTCTTGGCGTCACGCCATCCGGCGCAACATTGTTTTTTTCCTTTACCTCCTTTGCTTCTTTTGCCTCCTGAACTTCCTTCTTCTCGATGTTGTCCAGCGCGAGCGACATCGTGGTGAAGCCGCGCTGGCCGAGCAGATCCATCTTGATGAGACCGAGCGCCTCGATGGCGTTCATGTCGTACTGCGTCACGACGATGCCTTTCGTCGCGCGCTCCAGCGGCGTCAGCCACGTCAGCGGCCGCGCGGAAATCACCGTACCGCAAGGATGAATTCCGAGATGCCGCGGCGCGTCATCGAGCCGCAACGCCACTTGGAGAATTGTTTTCCACGGCTCGTCATCGATTGGCAGATCGCGGCACTCCGGCAGATCGCGAATGGCTTGCAAAATTTCACGCACCGGACGATGTGGCAACCGCTTCGTGAAGCGGTCCACTTCGCCCGGCGGCACGCCAAACACTTTTGCCACTTCGCGCACCGCTAGCCGCGCGTGCATGGTAATAAAGCTTCCAATCATCGCGACATGTTCAGCGCCCCAGTGTTCGTAAACGTAATCGAGGAGCTCATCACGCCGCGCGCCGCAGATATCGATGTCGATATCCGGGCAATCGCCGCGCTGCTCGTTCAAAAACCGTTCAAAGTACAGCCCCCAGCGCAACGGACACACCCGCGAAATTCCCAGGCAATACGTCACCATCGAACTCGCCGCCGATCCGCGCGCCACCGCGGGAATCCCGCGCCGCCGCGCTTCTTCCACGATGTCCAACACGAGCAGGAAATAAGGTGACAGGCTCCACTTCCTGATGACCTGCAATTCACGAGTCAGCCGCGAACGCACTTCTGGTGTTAATGAGTGATAGCGTTTCAGCGCGCCACCGAAGCTCAATTTGTCCAAATAGGAATCCGGCGTCTCGCCTTCCGGAACGGCGAACTCCGGAAAGATCAACTTTCCCAATTCGAGCTGCAAATGGCAGCGCTCCGCGATTTCCATCGTTGCTTGCAGCCATTCCGGATGATCGGGAAAAAGTTTTTGCATTTCCGCCGCCGGCTTGAACCATGCTTCGCCAGTGGTAATTTCCGGTGGCGCCACCGTGGTCAGCAATCCGCCGGTGCGAATCGCGTTCACCGCGCGGTGATGCAAATGCTCCTCGGGCCGCAAAAAATGAACATTGTTTGTCGCCACCAGCCGCACGCCCAGTTCGCGGCCGATGCGCTCCGCTTCGCGCAGTGTGCGCCCATCTCCCGGCGAGAGGCGCTGTACTTCGATGTAGAGGCGATCGCCGAAAATCTCCTTGAGTTGTGAAAAGCGATTCGTGACTCGTGACTGGTGACTAGTGACGGGTAACTTGTGACTAGTGACAGAGCACAACGCGATCACGCCGCGGCTGTGCTCCGCCAATTCCTGCATGGTCACTGGGCGACCATCGGTTTCAGCCGAGTTCATGTTTTGTGACAATTTTGTTGTGCCGAGATGCCGCAGCGTGACGAGCTGGCAAAGATTGCTGTAACCTTCCATGTCCGCAGCCAGCAGCGTTAGAGGCGTGCTCGCCGAATTTCGCGTCTCGTTTTTCGAATTTCGAACCGTCCTTGTCCGGAGAGCCGTCGAAGAATCACTCGAAATATGGAATTCGACATCCAGCGCTACACCGACAATCGCTTTTATTTTCGCTTCCTGCGCCAACTTGTAAAACTGTACTGCCGCATACATACCATTCGTATCCGTCAGAGCCACGGCCGACATTTTCTGCTCGACCGCAGCCGCGATGATTTCTTCCGGCGACGCCACGCCTCGCAGAAACGAATAGTGGCTATGACAATGCAAATGTACGAACACGGTTGCCCCGGCTTGGAAAGGGAAGAAGGCATGCCCGCCTTTCGGCAGGCATGCGTGTTCATTCGAATCAGGTAGGGGAAGGGAAGGAAAAACTCAGCCAACTAGCGCAGCAAACCAAACTACCGCGACAAGCAGGGTGTCGAGAGGACCAGGCCGTTGGGCTTGGTGGCGTAATGTTCGCGGAGCTCGAGGCCTTTGCCGTAGAAGACGGCGTTCCAGCCGTAGCGGCCGCGGACGGAATCGAGGCCGCGATTCAAGTACCAGCGGCGATTGGCGTTGGTGTCAAAGAGTTCGTGCTGGCGTTTGTCGGTTTCGAGGTTGTGCACGCTGACGCCGGCGAGGCGGACGGCCACGCGGCGCGTGAACAATTTGGTGAATAGATCTTTTGCGACGGCGAGCAGTTCGCGTTCGTCGTTGGTTGGTTTCGTCAGCCGCATCGTCTGGTGCGCCGAAAAATGATCCACATAGCGGATGCGCAGGCCGATGGTGCGCGCCTGCTTGCCGTATTCGCGGAGGGTTGAGCCGATGCGCTCGCTGAGATATTCGATCAGGCCGCCGAGAAATTCCGTGTCGATGGTGCCGCCTTCGATGGTGGTTTCGCGGGAAACGGATTTCGGCGTGGAAGGCAACAGCACTTCGCGGCCATCGAGGCCGCGAGCGCGCTCCCAGATTTGCTGGCCGATGACGTCGCCGAAAGCGGCTTGCAGCGCGGGCTTGGGTACCTGGCGCAGTTGGCCGATAGTGGCGATGCCGCGCTCGGCCAGTGCTCCGGCGTGGACGTGGCCGATGCCGTGGAGTTTTTCCACGGGCAGCGGGGTCAGGAAAGTTTCTTCTTCGCCGGGCGTGATCATGCGGAAGCCGCGCGGACGCTCCAGCCGCGAAGCGATGGCGGCGACCACTTTGGTGCGTGCCGCGCCGACGGAAACGCTCAAGCCGGTGCGGGCGCGAATCTCCGCCTGCAAGCGGCGCAGCGTGGCTTCGTAATCGGGGTACAGGCGCTCGGTGCCGGCAAAATCGAGGTAGAAGTCGTCGAGCGCGGCGGTTTCGACCGCGGGCGTGTAGGTTTCGAGGATGCGGCGCACGCGTTCGGCAAAATCGGCGTAGTGCTCATATTGCCCGGGGACGACGATGGCTTGCGGGCAGACGCGCAGCGCTTCGCGGAAGCCCATCGCCGTTTTCACGCCGAGGAATTTCGCTTCGTAGCTGGCCGAAGCCACACAGCCGCGCCCCACCAGCACGGGCTTGCCGCGCAGCTTGGGATTCAGCACTTGCTCGACCGAGGCGAAAAAGGCGTCCACATCCACGTGGACGATGTTAGGAATGGGGTTGGGAATGATGTTGGGAATTTTGCGGGTGGAATTTTTGCATACTCCCAGCCAGGACCAGGCGGACCACGGATTTTTCTCCGGCGCGGTTTCCGTCTTAGGCGTTTCGGATGAATCCGCGGGGCTGAAGCCCCGCGCTACAGTTTCTTGCTCCGCGTCTGGCTCTGGATGGCCGGGATGCGGGCGGGAAGACGCCGCGCGATCCTTTTCCTCGGCGGTTGCTTGAATCACGTTGATGGCCTCAATGGGAGGGGTGGTGAATACGTTTTCGACACAAACGTCCATGACGGCTCCTATTTACAGTGTCCCCGACCCGGTCGGGGTCAACGCAGGGAAGCGGGACGCCTATACTGTGTCCGAGCGAAGGAGCCGACGCGGTCGGCTTCCGGAGTCGAGGGATCGTCGTGCAAGTCGACCCCTCACCCCGCTTACGGCTCGGAACTTTCAACTGGCGGCGGCCGACTCGTGAGAGCCTGATCGGCAATGGAGGCGGCGCGCCACCCGTTTCCCGTTTCCTCTACCGCCCCGCACTATAGGCGAATAAAAAGCGAAAGTCAAGGAGTTTTCGCGTGTGGACAACTCAGCGGCGTTTGTATGGAATCATAAAGAGCACTGTATGAGAATCGTCCTCGCTCTCCTTCTGATTGTTTTGCCGCAGGCTTTTGAATCAGAGAGACACCGACTTGATCTGGAACCACTGCTACAAGACCCTGCGGCCCTGCAAAGGCTGACGATAGTCTATCTACCGCCAAGCCAGAAGGGATGGATTCAACAATTCTTCGTGCGCGGCGATGGCTCATTAATTCTGCAGGCTCACCCAGACCGACCCATGGCTGTCACCGACATCCCCACTTGTAGAGCCAAAGTAAGCCAAGACGTGGTGAAGGACCTAGTGCGATTGATAATCCAGAAGCATTTTTACGAGTTACCCGAGAGGCATTTCATTTTTCTGTACGCAGCACAAAGTAATGAGGAATTGGAATTGCATACCATCACAATTAATGATGGTCTGGAGAAAACGAGTAGGACATTTGGGGTTGGGAAGTTCGCAGGGAAAGAGGAAAAAATACCTCCTGATTTTTCGGCGATTGAAGACGAGCTAAAGAAACTCAAGGATTCGGCTTTTCCGCCCGACGGCAAGCCTTGCCATTTCGCCCCGGCCATCAAGTTTTGAGCCGGTCGCAGGAGTATAATGTTCCTATGACGCAACAACCTTCCGAGCTGCTTCAGAAGGCGCTCTCACTGTCCGAGGAGGAACGCGCCGAACTGGCTGGCTCGCTCATCAAGAGCCTCGACGCGACGGTCGACGAAGCCGCCGAGGCTGCATGGAATGAAGAGATTGCCCGCCGCATTGCGGATCTGGACTCCGGTAAAGCGAAGACCATCCCTTGGGAAGTAGTTCGATCAAGGATTTCCTCCAAACTTTCGCATGGCAAGTAAGAAAGTCGAATTCCACGAAGAGGCAGCGCTGGAAAAAGCAGATCCCTTGCTTCGCTCGGGATGACAGTAAACGAAGTTTTCAGCAACGTGTCAAAAACAACCTGTCAGAACACGCGGCCGAGTTGGAAGAACCATTTGCGATGGCCGGAGTCGCCGACGCTGCCGCCAATGAAGAAGGGGCCTACGGCCGTTTCCGCCAGAAACCCTGCAGCAACATCGTTGGGAAACTCGGTGCCGGTAGTCACGCCGTACATCTTTCCTATCTCGTAGGCTCCGACAGCATAAACCTTCTTGCCCAAAAATGGAGGCAAGACAAGCAAGTCACGCAAGAATCCGGCACGAAATAAATAATATTGATTGCCCTGAAACTCGTTCTGGCCGTAGGCGCTGAGCCGCACCGGCCCGCCGAGAAAGAATTGAGGAACGCCCGTGGCCTTGTTGCCGAAAGTGGTGCCGCCTTCACTCTCCAGGAAAAGCGACGCGGGCCGCGCAATGGGCTGAAAATATCCCAATTTCAGGTCCATGGACGGAAACGCGCCGCTGGCACCCGGGCTCTGGTCGAACCAGCGGAAATTCGTTTCCGCGCTGAAGCCGCGGCGAGGAATTACAGGATCGTCGGTGTGGTCCAGAAGATAGTGCAGCCGCGTCTGCCCGACGCGGCCCGCCACGGAAGGAATTTCCGGCGAGCCAAGGCGCAGCTTGGTATTCAGCGAACCAACCTCATAGCCAACACGCAATTCGCTGAAGCGCCCGAAGGTGTAGCCAATGTCGCCGCCGATGTTGATGCGATAGATGCGGTAGTCCGCCAGCGGATCATTCTTGGCGTAAATCGGAAACGTGGTGTCGCTGGCGTCCGCGTGTGGCGCGAAAAACCATCGGCTCTCCGCGCGAAACGGCCGGAACAATTCCGTCTGGATGCCATACGTATTGCCGAGGAGCAAATCGGTCCGCCACTCCGAGCGGAACCCGGCCACGTCCATGAAGGTGAAGCGCGTCCCCATGGTGAAGTCCACGTTGCCGCTTTGCGAGCCATCGACTTCGAACGCCGTCTGGAACATGGGCGGCGCATAATTTTTCTCCACGACATCAACGAGCAGACCCGTCTGGCCATTTTTCTTGATGAGCCGGTAGCCCGCCGAGTCGTAGCGCCCGACTCCGGTGAGCCGCGTCAGCACTTCGTCAAGTTTCGCGGGATTGATCGGCTGGCCCTGGAAGCGTTTGACGTAACGAGTGACGTCTGTCGCTTCGTGCGTGTTTGTTCCTTGGACTTCGATGAATTGCGGCGTGGGAACATCGCTTCGTTTGCGCGCTTCGCGCAGTTGCTGATGCTCCTTCCAGCTTGCGTCGTTGAGAGCAAACGCTTCGAGCAAGCGCGCCCGTGCATTCGCGGCCTCATAGCCGCGTTGCATGATCTGCCCGCTTTTGGCGTAATCCACGGTGCTGTATTCCGCCAGCGGAACGGAAACAACTGCGTCGGCCTGCGCCAGGCTGCGCAATTCATTTTCGTTGAGCACCACGCGCACGGAATGATTCAGCACGCTGAAGACGGACTGGATGTCCTTGGCGTCGACGGGCGCACGCTCCAGGTGCACGGCAATGACGATCTCCGCGCCCATCTGCCGCACGACGTCGGTTGGCAGATTGTCCAGAAGTCCGCCGTCCACGTAGACAGCTTTTCCATCGTGAACCGGAGAGAACGCTCCCGGAATGGACATCGTCGCGCGCAGCGCTACTGCCAGCGAGCCGTCTTGGAAGACGTGCGGTTTGCCGCTGACCAGGTCGGTGGCCACGCAGCGGAACGGCACCGGCAGGGCATCGAACGAAGGTACTTCGTTGTACTGTAGCGTTACACGGTCGATAATCAAGCCGATCTGGTGGCCGGCGTTCAGTCCGGCGGGCAAAGTCAAGCCGCGGCGCAAGCCGAAAATGAGGGAATTCGGATAGGCGCGCTGATCCTCTTTCCTTCTAAATGCAAGGTCTTCATAGAGAGTGCGGTCGCTTAGAATTTTTCGCCAGTCCATGCCGTCGATGAGAGTCTTCAATTCGTCGGGACTCATTCCCGTGGCGTAGAACCCGCCGACCAGCCCACCCATGCTCGTCCCTGCGACGTAGTCCACGGGAATGTGATGTTCTTCGAACCACTTCAGGACGCCGATGTGCGCCAGGCCCATGGCGCCACCGCCTTCCAGCGCCACGCCGATTTTGGGCCGCACCCGCGGGGTGGCGTCTTGCTGCGCGCGTGTTGCGGCAGGCGACAAAAGAAGCAAGAGAATAAAAACAGTGCGGCGCATGCGGCCCTCCTCAGTGGTCGATCGAAATTGCTCAAGTCGCGAACAAATTATGAGTTTGGCGTGCCGTGGAGATTCCAGCAAGCGCGAATGAAGGTTTTAGGAAACTTTCCTTTCCTGCAGGATATTGCCGCCATCGACAACCAAGACTTGGCCGGTGATGTAGGAAGCCTCGGGCGAGGCCAGGAAACAGACCGCGGCGGCGACTTCGTCGGGAGTGCCGGCGCGGCCCAGCGGGGTATGAAGCGCGGCGATTTTTTCCGATTCCGTTGAAGAACCCGTCGCAATCCAACCCGGCGCGACACCGTTAATAGTAATTCCATCGCGTCCGGTTTCAATGGCCACGGCGCGCATCATTCCATCCATTGCGGCCTTCGCGGCGCCGTACGCCGCGGAACCTGGATTGCTCACCAGCGGCCCGGTCACCGAAGTGACATTCACGATGCGACCATATTTTTGCGCCGTCATGCCTGGTAGGACAGCGCGCGTCATCCGGAACGCCGTGTGAAGGGTAATCGAAATTTGGTTTTGCCACTCGGCGAACGAGGTCTCGATTAGCGGCTTACTATCCGTTGGCCGCCCGGTTTGTGCCATGCCCGCATTGTTCACCAGAATGTCGATGCGGCCTGCGCGCGAGAGCACCGAATCGACAAATCTCTGGACGTCGGTTTCGACGGTGAGGTCGGCAATGAAGGAGAGAACGCCTTCGCCGCCTGCGTCGAGTTCGCGGGCGCGCGCATGAATGCGATCCGTGGTGGAAGTGATCACGACGCGCACGCCAGCGGCGTGCAGACGCCGCGCAACGGCAAAACCGATTCCTTCGGCGCTTCCTGCGCCGGTAATCACAGCGGTCTGCTTGTTCAACGGTAGAGCCACGAATTTGCCTGCCAGAAGGAATCATACATGGTTCGGGAAAGATTGCGATTCGTCGGAACTGGTGAGGTTTCTCGCGGTAGCAGAGCCCACCGCATGCCCGAGTGGACAGTTGGCGAATTGGGCCAGCCATCGCGCGGTATGGTTGTCGCCGACGCTCCTGAGGCCTACGCTTTCTATGTAGTGCGAAAAGCCGTTTAGTTGTGAATCCATGGACGAGAATTTCTGCAGGAGTGAATCATGACGCAATCGCCTCCCCCAGCTAGGCAAAGTGAATTTGCCCATGTCAGCAAATCGTCTGCCAGTCTGTGGAAGAGGATCTTTCGAATCGTCCGCTGGACAACTTACACGTTTGCCCTTGTCACTCTGGTTCTGGCGTTTCACAAAGCGCCGCCACCGCTGGTCGAGACCAGCCCGCAAGCCGCTGCGAGAGCGGAAGAAAAATTTCAAGACGTGGAAAGGGCCGTCGCCAACGGGCAGCCTGCAACGCTACGAATAGACGAAACGGAGTTGAATTCGTATTTGGCTTCGCATCTAACCCTGGAAGGGAATAGCGCACCGAATCAAGCCAGTGCAGGACGAGCGCAAGGCGCTGCGAACGGCGCGGGGCCGACACCGCAGGAAGTCGAGCAGATGCGCTCGAACGTGCGGGATTTCAAGGTGCAACTGATGGACGACCGTGTAAAGGCCTACGTCGTCTTCGACGTACACGGGAAGGACATGACGCTGCAATTGGAAGGCCGGCTCGGCGCACAGAACGGATACTTGCGCTTCGAACCGGTCAGCGGGCAGTTCGGCTCACTGCCGATTCCCCAGTCCGCGCTCGAATCCGCCGTGCAGCGGCTTATGGATTCGCCTGAGAATCGAGAGAAGCTGAAGCTGCCTGCGGAGATTTCTGACCTGCGCATCCAAAATGGCGAAGTCGTGGCCAGCTACAAATAATCGAACACGAGCTCTCTGCATTCCCGCCAGCGAACGCACCTGTTGGAATAGTTCCGCCATCGCCCGGAAGCCTGCTAGAAATGTGTAGAGTTGAGTGAACCAGGCTTATAATCTGGAGGCGTGCCTGCGCCGGGGGACCACGGATGAGTCAGCAAGTAAAAGACAAAGAGCTGGGGATGGGCCGCGAGATCACGCGCCGGGATTTTCTGAACGGCGTGGCCGTTGGCGTTGGCGGAACGCTGGTCGGGGGAGGGATCGGAACCGACACGTTGCTGGCAGCGGCGGCCCTCGATGAATTCGCTCCGGAAAAAGCCGCTGATTACTACCCGCCCGCGCGCATGGGCATCCGCGGAAACCATGACGGAACATTCAAGTTTGCCCACCGTTTGCGGGACGGCGAAGGTGCGGATTCGTTCGGCGAGCCGGTAGATACCGGAGAGAGCTACGACCTCGTGGTTGTTGGCGGAGGCATCAGCGGGTTGGCTGCCGCTTATTTTTTCCGCAAGAGCGCGAAAAAGAATGCGCGCATTCTGATTCTCGACAATCACGACGATTTCGGCGGACACGCCAAGCGCAACGAATTTCGTGCCGGTGGCCGCATGGTGCTGAGTTACGGCGGGACGCAGTCCATCGAGAGCCCGGGAAAGTATAGCGCCGTCGCGAAGGCGCTTATCGCGGAGATCGGCGTCAAGACGGAAAAGTTTTACAAGGCCTACGATCAGAAGCTCTACTCGAAGATGGGGACGGCGGCGTTTTTCAACAAGGAAACATTTGGCGAAGACCGATTGGTCACGGGCATGAACGCGACTCCGTGGCCGGAATTCCTCGCCAAGGCGCCGCTCTCCGACGCGGTGCGAAAAGACATCGCCCGTGTGTACACGGAAAAGAAAGATTATCTGGCGGGGATGTCCGTGAAAGAGAAGGTCGCGCGGCTGACCAGGATGAGCTACGCGGATTACTTGACGCGGCATTGCAAGCTGACCCCGGAAGCACTGCCGTTCTTCCAGACGTTTACGCACGATCTGTTTTGCATCGGCATCGAATCTGTCCCGGCAATGGCCTGTTATGAAGGGGGAGACGACTACGGCTCGTTCACTTACGCGGGTTTTCAGGGCCTCGGATTGCCTGAGAGTGGCAAGGAAGAGCCGTACATTTTTCATTTCCCGGACGGGAACGCCTCGATCGTGCGGCTGCTGGTGAGGTCGTTGATCCCGGAAGCTATTCCAGGGTCAACGATGGAGGACGTGGTCACCGCAAAAGCGGACTACAGCAAGCTGGATGAAGCAAGCGGCAGTGTGCGTATCCGGTTGAATAGCACAGTTGTCCATGTGCGGCACACAGACGCCGCGAAGGAAGTGCAGGTTGCCTATGCTCGCGGCGGAAAGGTGCAGACGGTCGCAGCGAAGAATTGCGTCCTGGCTTGTTACAACGGAATGATTCCTTACCTTTGCCCGGAATTGCCGGAGAAGCAGAAAGAAGCGCTGTCGTATCTGGTAAAAATGCCGCTGGTGTATTCCCATGTGGCCCTGCGCAACTGGGCCTCGTTTGCAAAGCTGAATGTTCACCATATCGTTGCGCCGGGCGGATATCACACCTATACGGCGCTGGATTTTCCGGTGAGCCTGGGTGCATACCACTTTCCGAGCAACCCGGAAGAGCCAGCGGTCTTGTTCATGCTGCGAACGCCGTGCAAGCCCGGATTGCCACAGCGCGACCAAAATCGCGCAGGCCGCGCCGAGCTGCTTCAGACACCGTTCTCGCAATTCGAAAGAAACATCCGCGACCAGCTGGGCCGCATGCTCGGCGGAGCGGGATTCGACCCGGCGAAGGACATCGAGGGCATCACCGTGAATCGCTGGGCGCACGGCTATGCCTTCGCGCCGAATGCGCTGTTCGATCCCGACTGGAAAGAAGAGGAAAAGCCATGGGTCATCGGCCGGAAGCCGTTCGGCAAAATCGCTATCGCGAACTCCGATGCCGGCGCCAGCGCCTACACCGACGTAGCTATCGATCAGGCCTGGCGCGCCGTCAGCGAACTTCAGCACGGCTAGAGAACTTCAAAAGAGTACCTTGACGCAGGGCGGAAATCCGGTTTAGATGCAGAGCTTGGATTAAACCGTTTTAAGGAGCCCGATATGGCCGCGTCCAGAATCTGCTTTGCAGCGATGCTCTTCCTCGGAAGCGCCTCAGTGCAGTACATGCGGGCGCAGAGCGTCCATGTCGACATCACTCCAAGTCATTCCACGAATACCATCAAGCCGACTGAAGCCCTCGGCGCGGGGATCGACCGCCTCCCTTACGGCGCCGCCGACAAGCTGTTCGTGGACGACACCATCAAACAAATTCTTTCTGCCGGATGGCAGACCGTGACGTACCGGCAGAATACGGAATTGCACGTCGAGGCCTGGCACTGGAATCCCCAAGGGACCTGGAGCGACCCGGCAGGGAAAGGCTATTTCGTCGGCAACGCCACGCCCGGCGCGGAAATCGTCCGCCACTCCTACGGCTATCCGCTGCCACATCGGGGCGTGACTCGCGACGACGGCACGGATACGGAAGGATACTCGCGGCTGACAGACGGCGACGAGGATTCCTATTGGAAGAGCAATCCCTATCTGACGAAACCTTTTACCGGCGAAGATGACGCGCTCCATCCCCAATGGGTCTTTCTCGATTTGTCCAGCAAGCAGGACGTCGCGGCCATCCGCATTTCGTGGGGAGAGCCTTATGCGACGAAATACGCCGTGCAGTATTGGACCGGCGACGATCCCATCCACAAGCCCGCGCAGGGTTCCTGGCAGGCGTTTCCGGGCGGCGTTGTAACGAACGGGACGGGAGGCGCGGTGACGCTGCAATTGGCCACGGCGCCTGTGAACGTCCAGTGGGTGCGCGTCTGGATGACGGCATCTTCGAATACTTGCGATTCGCATGGAAGCGCGGACAAGCGCAACTGCCTGGGATACGCCATCCGCGAAATTTATCTTGGAACAACATCCAAAGCCGGAAAATTTCACGACTTGCTCCGTCACACGCCCGACCAGGATCAGACGGCGACCTATTGTTCCTCCGTCGATCCTTGGCATGAACCCGGCGATCTGGCGGAAAGGGCCGGAGACCAGATCGGCTTCGACCTCTTTTACACTAGCGTCACGCGAGGCTTGCCTGCCATGATTCCGATTGCCATGTTGTACGGCACTCCCGAAGATGCCGCCGCGCAGATTGCTTACATCGAGAAGCGCGGCTATCCGATTTCGTACGTGGAGATGGGCGAAGAGCCCGATGGCCACTACACGTTGCCGGAAGATTACGCGGCGCTGTACGTCCAGTTTGCGGCCGCGCTGCACCGGGTGGACCCGAAATTGAAGCTCGGCGGACCGATTTTTACCGGCGAGAACAAGGACATCGAAGTGTGGCCGGATCAAGACGGCAAGGCCTCTTTCACGGGGCGATTCATCGATTACTTAAAGGCTCACGGAAAATTGGGAGACTTGGCGTTTTTCTCCTTCGAACACTATCCGGTCGATCCGGGAAAAGTGCAGTGGAGCAGCTTGTACGACGAACCGTACCTGGTGCAGCACATCATGGACGTATGGCGCGAGGATGGCGTGCCCGCAAACGTCCCGTTCTTCATCACGGAGTCCAATCTTTGTTCTGCTTCCTCGGAAGCGTTCATGGATATCTGGGGTGGACTCTGGCTGGCCGATTACATCGGCGCGTTTCTGAGCGGCGGCGGCAGCGCGGTCTACTATTTTCATTACATGCCGGAGCCGATCGGCCGTGGGCACAACGGATCTTCCGGAACGTTTAGCTTTTTCTCTGCCGACAAGGATTTCAAGATTCGCCAGCCTTTGTCGCAGTATTTCGTCAGCCAGTTGCTCAATCTGGAGTGGGTCCAGCCCGGCGACGGCGCGCACAAGCTGTTTCCTGCCACCGGCGACATCCGTGACGGAGCGGGCCACTCGCTTGTGACGGCTTATGCCGTGCTGCGGCCCGATGGACAATGGTCCCTGCTGATCATCAACAAAGATCAGGAAAACGCGCATACAGTGAACATTTCCTTTGACGACGCAGAGAAAAAGACCGCAGCAATGTTCACCGGCCCCCTAAGCGTAACCACTTTCGGAAAGGCAGAATATGCCTGGCATCCCCACCGAAACGGCGGCACCGCCGAGCCCGACGGGCCTGCCGCAAAATCCAACGTAAACGCCGGACCGTCCACGAATTTCTCTCTTCCGGCGGCTTCCGTCACGGTCATTCACGGTCATATCTCGGTTCCAAAGCCCGGCGCAAAATGAGCATGCGGCCATTCGC
>Ga0210407_10000925_pt1 | contig 29769 bp, 25 predicted proteins | sample IncBWC27MmetaG_FD_150860 | JGI IMG/M metagenome (GOLD analysis project Ga0210407, IMG submission 150860) | Forest soil microbial communities from Barre Woods Harvard Forest LTER site, Petersham, Massachusetts, United States - Inc-BW-C-27-M | ecosystem: Environmental > Terrestrial > Soil >...
CGGAGGAAAGTTCGTCTTCGTCGTGTTCTGAAGATTCAGACGAATCGGTCTCGTTTGATGCGGGCTCAGACGCAATAGGCTCAGACGCAGCAGACTCACGTGCATGAGACTGAGGTGATGCTGGCTCGATCGATTGGGACTCAGCGGTGGTGGACGCCTCCGGAACCAGCACTGGAGCCGCTCCGGGAGCAGCAGGAGTTGTGAGCGCCTCGAGGCGGGCGGAAAGCACTTCGGCGACAAGATCGATGAGTTTTTTTGCACCAGCGCCGTCAGGATCGCGGTCCGGATTGTATTGCGCCACATCGAGGCCGACGAGAGTTTCGCTCTTGGCAAATTCCACGAGCGCGGCGCGGACCTGCTCGAAATTGAGGCCGCCGCTTCCCGGAACATTCACCGCGGGAAATTCTTCCTGGGCGATGACGTCAGTGTCCAGATGCAGCACGAAAGGCCGCGCGTCCGCGTGCAAATGCGCCAGCGCATCCTGCGCGGATCGCACGGCGCCGCGCGCTTGAATGTCCGCGGCCAGAACATGCCGCAGCGGCGACTTACTCAAGAACTCCTGCTCGGGAGGATCGACGCGTTCGAGGCCAAACAGCAGGATGTCCGGTTCGCGCACCAGTTGCGGCTCGTCCCAGAAGCGCACGAGTTCCGGTGAACCTTTGCCAATAATGTGCGCCACCACCATGCCATCGATGCGGCCGGACGGCGTGGTGGCGGGAGTGTTGAGATCGGCGTCGCGATCGAACCACAGCAGATTCATATTTTTGTAGTAGCGGCGCGCGCCGGTAAGCAGGCCGATGACTTGGGCGCAATCGCCGCCGAGAACGAGAACCAGCGCGCCGCTTTTGACGGCGACTTCGGCGCGAAGTCTTAGATCGTTGAGCCCGGCAACAATTTCCTTGAGGTTGCGTGCGCGGCGGTGCTCTTCATCATCCGCAAAGAGGCGCGGAGCGCAATCGCCGTGATCGATGACTTCAAATCCGATACTTTGCAGACGCTCGACGATTCCGGCGGCCCGCAAAGCGGCGGGCGCTTTTTCGCTGCCGGGAAGAAAGGCGGCAGCGCTGGAGGGGGCGCCGATCAGGGCAATCTTCTTCGGCTGACGGATGATTTTGACCGCCAAGGGTTCGCTCCTTGTATTGTGTTAACCGTCTACCGCGCTGGGACCGATCCCTGCAAAAAAACATCCCCTAGCAGGGCCGTGCGATTTCGCGCCGTTGTAACAACACAGGCGCGCCGAAGCGCGCCAAAAAATTACCGCTTCGGGGCGGGCGCGATCGTCGCCAGCTCCGGAGGCAGAGTGAAGCGCACGTCCTCGCGAATGAGATCGAGGTCGCGCTGATCGGTGAAGCCGCACTGCGCGAGACGCTCGCTGACTTGCTCGACGAGAACTTCGGGGGCGGAAGCGCCCGCGGTCAAGCCGACGCGCGCCACTCCTTCGAGCCATTTTTCATCGATATCGGAAGCGGAGTCGATGAGCTGAGCTTTCACGCCGCTGCGCTGCGCGACTTCGACGAGGCGATTGGAATTCGAGCTGTTCGGCGAACCGACGACGAGAATGAGATCGACGTCCTTGGCAACTTGCTCCACGGCTTCCTGGCGATTTTGCGTGGCGTAGCAGATGTCGTCGCTCGCGGGGCCTTTGATGGCCGGGAATTTCTGGCGAAGGCGCGAGACGATTTCCTGGGTGTCGTAGAGACTCAAAGTGGTTTGCGTGAGGAAAGAAAGTTTGTCGGGTTCGGTGACTTCGAGCGCGTCGACTGCGGCGACGGAATCGACGACGATGGTGCGGTCGGGAGCTTCGCCGGAAGTGCCGACGATTTCCTGGTGATCTTTGTGGCCGATGAGAATGATGGTGCGCTTTTCACGCGCAAATTTCAGCGCTTCAAGATGGACTTTGGTGACCAGCGGGCAAGTGGCGTCGATCACTTTGAGCGAACGCTGTTTGGCTTCTTCGCGAACGGTGGGCGGAACGCCATGAGCGCTGAAGACAAGGACGGCGCCGTGAGGAACGTCCTCGATAGATTCGACAAAAATGGCGCCGCGGCGCCGCAGTTGTTCGACGACGTACGTGTTATGCACGATTTCGTGGTGCACGTAAACGGGGGCGCCGTAAGCTTCGAGGGCGAGCTCGACAATATCCACCGCGCGGACTACTCCCGCACAAAAACCGCGGGGTCTGACGCGGAGCAAAACCTTACCATTGGTAGCAGTCTGCATCGTCATCCTAAGTAATTAATTTCCCAACACTCTATCATAACCCACGCCCGGCATTGCGGCACAACCCAGTTCTCGCAAAAAAACCGCCATGTTTTCCTCAAACCTGGCGTGGGCTGCGGGCGGGCGATGGCGGCAGCAATCCACGGTTTGATGCGGTTTTGGGAACATCGCCAGCACATCATGGAGCCAGCCCCGGCGACGCTCGTGCTACCGTCATGTGAGCTGCAAGAAGGGTAACTGGTCCGGGCAGGTGTTTCGGCCAACGGGCATCGAGTGCGCGGCCGAAACCAGGCCCGCACTTCTTACGTCACTTATTCAGACAAGTACACGCTACCGAACGGGTAAAAGAACCCAAGAAGTTGGATGGGATGGTAGAACTGTGTTCGCAAACCAGCCAGGTCGAGTCGTTCGAAACCGCATCCGCCCGGCAGCCGCAGGGGCGGAGAATCCAATTTTTTACGACGACCTCCAAGCGTCGCGAACGGAGCAACCATGGCTCCGGTCCTAGTCTGGCTGATTCTGTGCCTGTGCCTGCTGATTTCGCTCGTCAAGTACACGTTCGCGCTGATATTAAAATGGTCGGTTCCGGGAGCGGTGGTCAAAAAAGACTACACGTATCAGCCGACGGTTAGCGTACTGATGCCCTGTTTCAACGAGGGCAAAACCGTTTACGAGACAATCGAGAGCATCAGCAAAAGCAATTATCCCAACGACAAATTTGAAGTGATCGCGCAAGACGACTGCTCCGTGGACGACAGCTACGAGTGGATGCAGAAGGCGCAGCGCGACTTTACAAACATACGCGTGCGAGTGGGACGAAATACCGCGAACAGCGGAAAGGCCCGCAGCGTGTGCAACGCGCTGCACCAATCCACGGCGGACATGGTGATCTCCATCGACTCCGATTGCATCTTTCATCCGGATGCGATCCGGGAACTGGCGGCGTGCTTCTCAGAGCCGAAGATGGGGTCGGTAGGTGGAAGAGTCGGGGTCAGAAATCCAAACGAAAACGCCATCACGGCGATCCAGACATTTATTTATTACGCGGCGTTTCAGGTTTACAAGGTTCCCGAGAATTGGACGCGCAGCGTGGGCTGCATCAGCGGCTGCCTGTTCGCCATCCGGCGCGAGTTGCTGCTGGAGATCGAACCGAAAATTCGCAGCCGGCACTGGTTCGGGATTCCCGTGAACCAGGGCGAAGACCGGTTCCTGACGCACCAGACGCTGCTGCGCGGCTACGGAACGTACATCAATAATGACGCGCTGTGCTGGACCACGGTGCCCAACACGCTGCCGAATTTATTCAAGCAGCAGCTTCGCTGGCGGCGCAGCATCGTGCGCGATCTTTTCTACACGCTGAGGACGCTGCCGCAACACGTCTGGACACTGCATCCGAACACCGTGATTACGCTGGTGCTGACTCCGCTGGGGGCAATCCTGGGGTTATTGATGGTCGTGACGATGATTTCGGGCAATCCGATGGAGTGGGCCGGCCCGGCACCGCTCATTTTGTACCTGGGAATTGCTGGGGTTCTGAGCTGGGTAATCCGAAAATACAGCGCGAGGGAAGCGATTAACAACCCGCTGGCGTTTGGCGCGTATTTGGCCTGGTCGGTGGTGAGCAGCGTTTTCATCACTACCCTGGCGCTGTGCACGCTGGATTCGAAAGATTGGGGAACGCGAACGAAAGAACAGGAGGCTGCGAATGGCGACGCCACCCATCAAGAAATTGCCAACTGAGGCGAAGGTTTCGATGATCCAGCCGATGCTATACAAGTCGGTGGTCACGATATACCGGATCTTCGCCATCGTAACGCTATACGCGGTGCTGCTGGGCGTGCTGGCGTACGGATTCGTGATGGGCTTCTATGCGCTGAACACTTCGTGGGCGGCGCCGGTGATTCTTTCTCCATCGGATGACAAGAGCCTGGATTTCACGGAGAAGCTGGTGACCAGCCGGCAGACGCTGGAAGAGATCAGTGTGGACAAGAAGCGGCTGGAGGGTGGCGTCGAGGAAATGAACAAGCACCGGGCGGCGCTGCTGGCGCTGGAGCCGGAATTAAAAGCTGCCATTGCGCGAGAAAAAAAACACAACCAAGCCACCGGGCCGCAACTGCTGGAACTCGACAAGCAGAAGCAGGCAGACAACGCGAAAACGCAAGTGGTGATGGCGCAGGTGAAAGAAGTGGAAGCGACGATCGACAAAGATCTGGCGGCTGGGTTGATCACCAAAGGAGATGCGGCTACGCAGCGAGCGGCGCTGAATCAGGCAGAGAATTCGTACACGGACGGGCGAATCGGAGAAGTGCTGTTGACCGACAGCGTTCTGGAGAAGACCACGACCGGTACCAAGACGATTAATGTGCTGGACAAGCAGGCCGAGCTGATATCGGAAGTTGCACAACTCGACATTGCCATCAGCGTGGCGCAAAAACAGATTCACGAAGAGACGCAGCAGGTCGACCGGCTGAAGGCAGCGCTAGCGACTGCGAAGCAGACCCCTTATTACCTCACCGTGTCCGGAGAGAACACGGTGTACTTCGCGTTTGTGCCGTACGACAACCAACGAAGTGTGGCCACGGGCACGGGGGTCTACGATTGCGTACTGAACATGGTAGCGTGCAAGAAAGTGGGAACGGTGAAGCAAGTTTTTGCCGGCGAAGAGCATGCCACGCATCCCATTTTCCGGACGGACATCCGCGGATTCCTGATCCAGATGCAGTTGGATCGTCCGGAATCCGCGAAATCGAAAACCGTATTCTTGAACCGCAAACCGCTTTTGTTCTGAGGAGACGCCTGATGCCCTCGACTAAGGGAATTCCACAAGTGTGGCTGGGAAAAGCTTGCGTAGGCCTGGCAATGGCGATGCTGGCGATCCCCAGCGCGCGAGCCGGCGACGACGATCAGCAGGCGTATTGCAAGTACGTCATTCAACAGTCCGCTGCGCAGAAAGACCTTCTGTTGACACCGAATGCGATTGCGGGCTTTACGCAACCGAACACGGGATTGCCAACGCAACTTGTTTGGGGAGTCTCGAGCAGCCTTTCCAATGTGCGGAAGGCCGGATTGACGATGGGAGCGGCCCGCAAGAACTGCGAGGTCTACGGAGCGACAACTTCGGCGCAACAGGCGATCCAATATGCGCTGCCAAGCCTGGAGAAGGAAGCGCTGGAACACCGGCTGGGGCTGATTCAACAAGCGTCCACAACTCTGGACGGGCTCTTTGCCGAAACGAAGAAAATGCTGGAGGCGCAGAACCTGACGCGGCCGATGGCGTTCGCGCTGCAGACGACGAAAATCAAGCTGGAAGCCGACCGCGCCGATACGCAGTCGAAAATTTCCGGCATTTATGCGCCGGAACTGAGCGACCGGCCGGTGAAGGAACTGGTCGCGGAGAAGCAGAACAGCGAGGCGAGCGAACGAAAGGCGCTCGACAAACTGAACCGCCAGAATGATTGGGACGTCGCGCTTGCGGTTGGCGAACACCAGCAAATCAATCCGCTAGTGGGGAATAAGGGGGCCTATGGGGAAGTGACGGTAAGCTACAACCTCGCGAGCCACGCAATCAACAAACACCTGGACCAGGCCGCGGAAGCTTATGACGATTGGAAGAAGGTGCAGGAAGGCGACGTTTTTCGCAATGCCGAAGTGTTGCGGCAACAGGTAGTGAATGGTATCTCGGTTCAAGACGGTAGATTAAGGGCGTTGCAGGAAGAGCAGAAGGCGATCGAAAGCAATCTGCAAATCGTGGACGCGGCGGAGACCACGGCCGCGCTGGACTTCCGCAACCAGTTGACCACTGCACAAATGCTGCTGGAGATTGAGATCGGCGATGCCAGCTTTCGCCTGGAACGGCTGAAAGAGTATCTGGGGAAGAACTTCTGAGCAGCGAATGACGACGTGGCTCCGGCAGTGGTTTTGGGCTTCAACCAAGCATGCAGTTTTGCATTCGTATGGACGCCGCGGTGGTAATATGGAGGTATGGCTAATAAGAATATTCGATCCGCAGCCTACAAGACCGTCGCGAAACCGATCAGAGTCAAATTCAAGACAAAATCGGGAGAGACCGTCTATATTCGCGCCCTCAAAACGGTTCAACAAAAAGTGAACGTGCGCCCTCGCTCGAAGAAAAAATGAGGCGGGTCTATTTCGACAGCAACATTTTGATCGCCTACTACTCGACGGACAGAGCTGAGGAAATCAAGAAGAGAATGGTCGAGAATGCGTTGGCGGTTTTCGCCCAAATCGAGGATGTCGAGCTTTGTACTTCGATGTGGGCCGTGACCGAGATGGTTAACATCCTGGTTTCGAGCAAGAACATGGGTCGCGCCGCCGTCGCTGAAATCGAGAGTCAACTTTTAAATGAGCGGCGCGTACAGCAACTAAGAATACACATCCTGCAGGTCAGCCCCGACAAAGGGTACGATTTCACAGAATTCTTCTTTCACGTTAAGCAAGGCATTCTGGAGTTTCACTCCGGTGTTGGAGATGTGATCCACAGCGTTATCATGAAAAATAACGGGATAACGGAGATTCTCACGTTCGACGAGAAGGATGACTTCAAGCAAATCCCTGGGCTGACAGTCTTTCACCCTAAGGATATAAGAATCTGAGGCTGACACCGAGGGCAGGTTGAAAGAGTATAGGGGCGAGAACTTCTAATCGACCATTTTGGTGCTGGCGCAAAGCCGCGCGTGAATTAAAAATCATCGGATGACAACGGAAGAAATGAAGGTTGACCCTGTCACGCTGGAGGGGCGGCACGTGCGGTTGGAGCCGCTTTCGAAGGGGCATCTGGCGGGGCTGGCGCAGGTGGGATTAGATGAGGAGTTGTGGCGATGGATTCCGGCGCCGGTTCGAACGGCGGAGGAGATGGCAGCTTATATCGAAACGGCGCTGGGCGAGCAAGAACGCGGGGTGTCGCTGCCGTTTGCGCTGGTGGAGCGGGCTACCGGGCGGGCGATCGGGTGCACGCGGTACGGGAATATCGACCGGACGCACCATCGCGTGGAGATCGGATGGACGTGGGTGGCGCGAGAGTGGCAGCGGACGGCGATTAACACGGAGGCGAAGTATTTGCTGCTGCGGCACGCGTTCGAAACGCTGGGGTGCATCCGAGTGGAGTTGAAGACGGATTCGCTGAATGAAAAATCGCGGGTGGCGATCCTGCGGATTGGCGCGAGAGAAGAAGGCATCTTTCGGAACCACATGATTACGGCGAGCGGGCGGCTGCGGCATTCGGTGTATTTCAGCCTTATCGATTCGGAGTGGCCGGCGGTGAAGCAAGGATTGGAAGAAAGATTGGGATTTGGGAGCAGATAGCTGGCGCTCTGGCGCCTGGGCGGGGCCGGGCGCAGCATGCTGCGCAACTACAAAGAGTGTTATGCAGCGGGTCAATCAGTCGTTTGCGTTACGGGCTAGGCCGTTGGCGGGCCGTTTTCAGAATGGGCACGGCCGGGAACAGAAAAGCCACGTGCGCTTCGGGTTCGGATAAACTTATAGGTACAAAGGGATTTGTTTCCTCGCGAGATTGGCGCCCTGCCCGCCGCGAGCTTGTAAAGTTGCTTGGGATCCTGGCCATCGCACCTACCCTTGCTGTTGCTCCCAAGCCGACTTGGTATGGAAATATGGAACGGAGAATTTCGTGGACGATAACCCAGCAAACCGGCGAAGAAGCGAACGAGTGATGCTGCAGATGGCGGTGACGGTCTTGACCGAGACGCGGGAGCACGAACAGGTAAAGGAAGAGACGCAGACGCTGGTGGTGAACGCGCACGGCGGCCTGCTGAAATTGAAGACGGAAGTTCAGACGGGGCAGCCGTTGATCCTGGTGAATCCGAGGAACGGGATGAAGCAAAGCTGCCGGGTGGTGCGGATGGAGCAACCGAGCCCGGACTACTTTGCGGTGGCGTTTGAGTTCGATCAGCCGGCGCCGGGATTTTGGCCGGTGGTCTTTCCGCCGGCGGACTGGGAAGTAGCGCACGCCTGAGACAAACGGGGCGCGCAAAGCAAGCGGTGGGCAGCGCCTGCCGGGCGCTGGACAGCAACCTTTTTGAGGCGCGCAACTATCCAAACAAACTGGTGTTTGATGAGAGTGAGGGAGTGACGTTTGGAGGACTGTGCAATGAGCTGGATGCGTTTTTCCAAGAGAGTTTCACCGCTGATGGCGGCGACCGCAGTGTTGTGCGGACTGGCGGTGGCGGGTTGCGACGAGCACGTGGAGGTGATCCAGGATACGGATATCCACGTGATGAAGCATCAATCGTGGGCTTGGCGACCGATGGAAGCACGGCCTGCGGCAGCGGAGCCGGAGGGCGGACGGCGGGTGATATCGCGCGACGCGATCGGCGGAAGGAATAACGCACCGGCGGCGCCGGCCGAACCGGACCCCGCGGTGGAGATTTCCCGGAAACAATTGCGTACGGAGATCGAGCGGCAACTGGCGCAGAAGGGGCTCAGCCAAGTGCCGGACCCAGCGGCGGCGGATTACCTGGTGGACTACAACTTTGCGGTGCGCGGGCACAACGTGGCAGTGGAGCGCGTGTACCCCGGAGCATATCCCGGGCTGGTGTGCGGCCCGTTTGGCTGCTGGAATGGCTGGGGCTACGGGCCGCCGGAAGTGGCCTACCAGAATGTGAGATTCCGCGAAGGAACGTTTGTGTTCGACCTGAGGAAGAACGGGTCGAAGCAACTGGTGTACCGTGCGATCGGGCAGGAGCCGGAGTATCATGCGCAGTTTTCGCATGAGCAGATTGAAGACATGGTGCATGCGCTGCTGAAGAAGTTGAAGATTCGAGGATAAAAAACAAAGAAGCAATGAAGTAAAGAGGTAAGGAAGAGCCAAAGGAAGATTGGGCCCGGCGCGGGAAATGCGCCGGGCTTTTGTTTTTTGGACGGGATGTCCCTGGAGGGGGCCCGGTGGTCCCGGATTAGTTCGCGGGGGCGGCGGGATGATGATATGAGTTGAGGCATGGCAAACACGGAGCTGTTGTCGAATGAGGTCGCGCCTTCGGAAACGAGTGGCGGCGGCCGTAAAGAGGGGCTGCCGATTTGGGTGTTTGTGGTGGCGGCGATCTATTTTTTGCTGCATATGCTGACGGCGTCGCGGTACGGATATTTTCGCGATGCGATGTACTACCTGGCGTGCTCGGAGCATTTGGATTGGGGATATGTGGATCAGCCGCCGCTGATCGCGCTGATTGCCTGGGTTGCGCGGCACACGCTGGGGACGTCCCTGCGGGCGCTGATTTTCTGGCCGGCGCTGGCGGGGACGGCGCGGATTTTTTTGACGGCGGCGTTTGCGCGGGAGCTGGGAGCGAAGCGATTTGGAATTTCGCTGGCCGCGGTGCTGGGGGCGGTTCCGGCGGTATGGTATGTGAACGATCATCAGTTTGCGATGAATGCGTTCGAACCGCTGTTTGTGACGGGATGCGCGTTCGTGATTTTGCGGATGATCAAGACGGGGAATTTGAAATTGTGGCTGGCGTTTGGGGCGATATCCGGCTTGGGGCTGGAAAATAAATACTCGATGGCGGTATTCGCGTTTGCGCTGCTGGCGGGGCTGCTGCTGACGAAGGAAAGAAAACTGCTGTTTACGCCGTGGCTTTTTGCCGGAGGCGCCGTGGCGTTGCTGATTTTCTTACCGAATCTTCTTTGGAATATTCAGCATCACTGGCCGTTCGCGGAGTTGATGCACAACATTCGAGAGTCTGGACGGGATGTGGTGCTTTCGCCGCTGGCATTTATCGGTCAGCAAATTCTGATCGTGACGCCGGCGAGTTTTCCACTGTGGTTTGGCGGGCTGCTCTACTATTTTCTGGGGAAGGAGATGAAGAGCTACCGCGTATTTGGGTGGGCGTTTACGATCACGATTGGGTTTTTTCTGGTTTCGCACGGAAAGAACTATTATTCGGCGCCGGCGTACACGCTGGTGATGGCGGCGGGAGGAGTGGCGGCAGAACGATGGGTGATGGGCGCGTTCTTTGGCGCAAGGCGAACGCTGCGAGTGGCGATGCAGGCGCTGTGTATCGGATTTCCCGTCGTGGGTAAGATACTGCTTTTGCCGGTGGTGCTGCCCGTCCTGCCGGTAGAAACGTATTTGAAATATCAGACGCACTTGCCGTTTGCGGTGCCGAGGAGCGAACACGGCCACATGGGAGCGGCGCTGCCGCAACATTATGCGGACGAATTTGGCTGGGAAGAGATGGTCGCGGCGACGGCGCGCGTGTACCACTCACTGACGCCGGAGGAGCAGGCCAAGACGGCGATTTTTGCGAACAATTATGGCGAAGCCGCGGCGATTGATTTATTTGGGCCGAAGTACGGATTGCCGAAGGCGATCAGCGGTCATCAGAATTACTTTTTGTGGGGAACGCGCGGGTATACGGGAGAGATCGTAATAGTGCTGGGGAGTGAAGATCCCGAGAATGATCGGAAATTTTTTGCGTCCGTGCAGGAAGCGGCGCAACTCGATAGTCCGTACGCAATACCTTCCGAGAACCGGGCGATACTGCTGTGCCGCGGATTGAAGTGGGATTTGCAGCAGATGTGGCCTAAGGTAAAGAATTGGGATTAGCGGCACTGTCGGGGATGCGGAGGCTGACGAATGGATTCTGGAAAAGTGGTAATGGTGACTGGCGCGAGCACGGGATTTGGGCGGCTGATCGTGGAGACGCTGGCGCGGAAGGGTTACCGAGTGTTTGCTACCATGCGCGGAGTCGAGAAGAAGAATGCGAAAGCGGCGGGAGAGTTGCGCGAACTTGCAGCGCGCGAGGAGCTGTGGATCCGCGTGGTGGAATTGGACGTGACGGACGATGCGGCGGCGGAACGCGCGGCGGCAACCGCGATCGAGCAGACGGCGCGCATCGATGTGCTGGTGAATAACGCGGGCTACGGCTTGATGGGCGTGACGGAGGCGGTGACGCTGGAGCAGGCGCAAAAGATTTTCGATACGAATTTTTTTGGGGCGGTGCGCATGAATCGCGCGGTGCTGCCACAGATGAGGCGGCAAAGAAGCGGGCTGTTGATACACATCAGCAGCGGCGCGGGGCGGGTTGTGATTCCCAGCTTTGGTTTTTATTGCGCCAGCAAATTCGCGCTGGAGGCTCTGGTGGAGGCGTATCACTACGACCTGGCGGCGCAGGGGATCGATTCGGTGAGCGTGGAGCCGGGCGCGTATCCGACGGCGGTGTTCAACAATATGGAGCGCGCGGCGGATCGGTCGCGCGAGGATAGCTATGGAGCGGTGCGTGGAATCGCGGATCACATTTCGGCAATTCTGAACGCGTCCAGGGAGAATTCGCAAGAAGTGGCTGATGCGGTTTTGCGGATTATCGAGACGCCGGCGGGAAAACGAAAATTGCGGTATCGCGTTAGCGCGAACGGATTGGGCGTGGACGAAATCAACGCGCTTTCGGAAAAAGTGCAGGAGCAGGTGTTGCAGGGTATGGGAATCGCGGAAATTACAAAATTTAAGCCTGCCTAAAAACCGGGCACGGGCGAGCGCCGCCGGGGTTGTTGACGTCAGGGAAGCAGGCCGAAGACGGCGACGCTGTTGGGCGTGCCGACATAGACTTTCCCATTGGCGATCATGGGGACGATGAATTTATTGCCGCTGAAGTGGTCGCGATTGTTCGCGGCTTGATTCGAATCGTAGAGTTCCTTGGTGAGATCGGTGGCGTCGTAGGCGAAGAGGATGCCGCCGTTATCGACGCCCCAAACAATCCCATTGCCGGTGCCGTTGGCGGAAATCGTTGGCGTGGCACCGGGATAGCCGAAGTTGTGCGTGCTCTGCGAAGCGGGCGTAGCTTTGAGTTTTCCGCCGATAATGGGGAAGGCCTTAAGTGCGTCGTTTACGGCGCCGTAGTAAACGGTGTTGTTAAAGTAGCTGGGCTTGGACCACATGCCGCCGGCGAGCTGCCCCTTGATCAGCTGATAAATATTGTCCTGTGCCGCGCTGAATTTCCCCATGTTGTCGCGATCGACGACATAGATATTCGCGTCTTTTCCGGAGCCGACGGCGAGATGGCGCGTGACGCCGTTGCCATCGACGACGTCAGGCAACAGAAGTTCGCCGCCAGAGCCGAAATCGGTATCGGAGTTGGATTCGGAGACCGTGTTCAATGGCGTGAAGTAGTCGGCGAGCTTCATCCCGCCGTTTGTGGAGAGACGCGCGAAGCAATTGCCGCAATTCGAATTTTGCGGGAAGCCGTTGGAATCGAGCATGATGTCGAAATCGCCGTTGCCGATGATGAAGTAGACGTTTCCGGCCGCGTCCGCGCCCGGTGCCGCGCCCGCCATCCAAATTCCGCCTTCGTTGCCGTTGGGCACGAGATTAAGAATGCCGGTTTGCGCCAGCGAGTCCGCGTTGAAAGTCATGACCCAGGAAGTGTACGGGCCAGCGTCACAGTGCGAGGACCAGGTGGTGTAAACAGTGCCACCGAGCTGCAACAGACCCGGCCGCTCTTTGTATTTCGATGGATCGAAGACCACGTTTCCACCCGAACTGTTCGCCCCGGTGCCGGGATAGGTGGCGGTGATCGTGGTCGGTCCGCCGAAAAGTTCCACGCCGGTAGTGAGGTCGAGAGCGTGGAGACGCTGGAAATAGTTATTGCTGGAATTTTTGGACATGGCAACAACGTAGATGGCGTTGCGTGCGCGGTCGATTACGGGCGTGGCCGTGATGCCAATTTCGGGAGATACCTGATTGCAGCCGCGATCGTCGCTGGAAGTTTCTCCGGAGAGCGGCGTGACGGTTTTCCAGAGGTACGTGCCGGTGTTGCCGCTGATGCTGTCGGCGTCGAAAGCATAAACGGAGCCATGTTCGGTGACCACGTAGAGAACGTTTTTGTTGCCCTTGCCCGGAATGGCGACGTTGGAAAGATAGAGAGGCTGGGCGTCGACTTTGCCGTCGACGGTGAAAGCACCGAGCTTGCCGAAGGTCGCGGAAGTGACGTTAGCGGTCGTGAGCGTGGTTTCGTTGGTGTTCTGTCCGGTGCGGAGATTGTCGTAGTGAAACGTGACAACGTCGATCGAGGAAGTGTTGCTGCTGGGATTCACGGTGAGCGTGGCGGTGTTACTGGTGGCGCTGCCTGCGGTGTTGCTGACGATCACGCGAAATTGCGAACCGGAATCGGCGGTGGTAGTGGCGGGAGTAGTGTACGTGGCAGTAGTAGCGCCGGTGATGTCGGCGGCGGCTTTCTGCCATTGATAGGAAAGCGGAGCGGTTCCACTAGCCGTGACGGAGAAAGCGGCGGTTTGTCCCGCGGTCACGATTTGGTTGGCGGGTTGAACGGTGATCACGGGCGCGGTTGCAACGGCGTTAACGGTAAGCATGGCGGAATTGCTGGTGACCGAGCCGACGGAGTTAGTGACGATGACGTCGAATTTTGCAGCGTTGTCGGTGAGGGCGGCCGCGGGAGTGATGTAGTTAGCGGAAGCGGCGCCGGTGATGTTGACGCCATTTTTCTGCCATTGGTAAGAGAGTGGAGCGGTGCCGGTGGCGATGACGATGAAGGAAGCGCTCTGGCCCACGGTTACGGTTTGATTTACCGGTTGCGATGTAATCTGTGGAACGGTTGCGGCGGCGCTGACGGTAAGCGTTGCGATGTTGCTAGTGCTGGAGCCGACAGAGTTGGTAACAACGACGTCGTACTTTGCGCCGTTGTCGCTGGAGGCAGTGGCGGGAGTCGTGTAGCTGGCGGAAGTTGCGCCGGAAATGTTCACAGAGTTCTTGAGCCACTGATAGCCAAGTGGAGCGGTACCTGTCGCGGTGACAACGAAAGTGGCGGTCTGGCCTGCCGTCACGGCTTGATTTGCAGGCTGCGAAGTGATTTGCGGAGCGGTTGCGGCGGCGTTCACCGTGAGAGTGGCGGAAGCACTCGTGGCGCTGCCTGCGGCGTTGCTGACGATCACGTGAAACGTTGAGCCGCTGTCGGTGGTCGCCGTTGCGGGCGTCGAGTAGCTCGCAGTATTGGCGCCGGAAATATTTGTATTATTTCTCTGCCACTGATAGAAGAGCGGCGCCGTGCCGCTAGCCGTAACGCTGAAGGATGCAGTTTGCCCGGCGGTGACCGTGGCGTTCGCAGGTTGCGTGACGATAGAGGGCGCGGTGGATTTCGCGCCGCCGGAAGTGTTCGAACTCCCGCCGCTCGCCAGTCCCGCGCAGCCAGCGAGCGAAATAGCGGCGAGAAAAATCGTTACCTGGAGAGCGAGAATTTTTCGTCGCACGAAAACCATCTCCGGAACAAATTGATCGGCTGGATTGAGGTTGAGCCGCGGAACCAGCGGACCACGGAATGACTTGCCAGTCTCGCGAGCACACGGAAGTCATTCGCTGAATACAGAGTAGATGGCGGCGCAGGAAAAAACACCTGACCGATGGTACAGTTGGGGGGCATTGTGCCGTGTCGGCCAGCGGGCGGGATTGCCGCGCCGCGTCTTGCCTACGGCAGGGCTTCCTTCTATTCTCTTTTTCCTATGATTCTCCAAAACAAAGTGGCTTTGATCACCGGCTCCGGCCGGGGCATCGGACGAGCAATGGCGCGTCTGTTTGCGAAAGAAGGCGCGGCGGTCTTTTTGACCGCGCGGACGGAAAAAGAATTGGCCGCGACCGCTGCAGAGGTTAATGGCGCGGGAGGGCGCGCGTCGTTCGCCACGGCAGATTTAGCGCAAGCAGCGGACTGCGAGCGAACTGTGGAAGCAGCGCAGAGAGAATTTGGGAAGGTGGATATTTTGGTGAACAACGCGGGGCACTACGGGCCCGTGGTGCCGGTCGAAGAGTATCCGTTGGAGGAATTCGACAAAGTGATCGCGGTGCATCTGCGAGCGGCATTTCTTTTGAGCAAGCTGGTGTTGCCGGAAATGTACGCGAGAAATTCCGGCGTGATTCTAAATATCTCGAGCATCTCGGCGAAGGCCGCGTACGGATGGGGATCGGCGTATGCGGCGGCGAAAGCGGGAATGCTGGGCTTGACGCGCGTAGCGGCAGCGGAGGCGGCGCGCAAAGGGGTACGCGTCAATGCGATTTGTCCGGGACCGGTCACGGAGACCGTGATGTCGCAGGAATTGGGAAAAACTCTGGCGGGGAAACTGGGCTTGAGCCCGGAAGCGCAACTGAAAGGATTTCTGGATGGTCTGCTGCAGGGGCGGGCGCAGACCGCGGACGAAATCGCGCGCGCGGCGTTGTTTTTGTGTTCGGAGCAGTCCAGCGCGATGACCGGACAATCGATCAATGTCGATGGCGGTGTGGTTTTTTATTGACGTGAAGCGAAGAGGAGCAACACGCTCGCGTTATTCGTACCGCAGTACCTCAATCGGATCGACGCGGGTAGCGCGCCGCGCCGGCAGATAACACGCAGCAAAGGCCACACCGGCGAGAAGAACAGCGGCGCAGGCGAAAACGAGCGGGTCCGTAGCCTTGACGTCGAACAATAGTGTGCCAAGCAAACGCGTAAGCAGGAATGATGCGATCACACCCAGCGCGACACCTGCAAGCGTCAGACGCATTCCCTGCCCCACCACCAATCCCACGATGTCCGATGGATTTGCTCCCATGGCCACGCGAATGCCCATTTCCTGTTTGCGAGACGTGACCGAGTAAGCCATCACACCGTAAATCCCAATCGCCGCCAGTAGAAGCGCGAATCCTGCGAAGACGCCTACGAATTGCATGGTCAACTTGGGCTGCGCGACGGACGTGCCAATGACTTCTTCCATGCTGGAGATTCCGGTGAGTGGAAGATTGGGATCGACCTCGGCAATCTTCGCGCGCACCGCCGAAACGAGAGCCTGCGAATCGCCTTCCGAGCGCACCAGAAGCGTGGAGTTGGGCCAAGGAACCTGGGACATGGCCAGATACATCTCCTCGGAATTGGCGGTATTCAGCGTGTTGAATTTGACGTCCGCAACGACGCCGATTATTTCGCGCTGCAGCATGTCGCGTGAATTGGCGAGATGTTTGCCGATGGGATTTTGCCCCGGGAAAAAGTGATTCGCGGCGGTCTCATTGATGACCACAACGGGCAAACCGCCGGCGATGTCCTGCTCGTTGATGACGCGCCCGTTCAGAAGCGGCGTGCGAACGGTGTCGAAATATCCAGCGCTCACTTGCCGTACGGCGCAGGTCGGATCTTTGCCGATGCCCTGGCAGGCGTGGCCTTCGGGACAGACAAAAACGAAGCGGATCGCCCCGGAGAGCGGCAGGTAGCTGGTGATGCCGGCGGATTGTACTTCGGGCATGGCCTTCACATGCTCGAGCAGTTGCCGGTAGAACTGCGTTTTTTGTTCGGGCTGAGCGTAGCGGGTGGGCGGAAGTGTCAAGGGAAAGGCCATCAGGTTTTTGGGCGAGAAGCCCGGATCGACGTGCATCAAACGCGAAAAACTTTGCATCAAGAGACCCGCTCCGGTCATAAGGACCAGCGCAATCGCCACTTCCGCCACAACCAGGAGCGCGCGAAAACGGCCGCGGCTTCCGCCCTCCGAGGAGCCCCGGCTGCCTTCCTTGAGTGTTTCGTGGAGATCTTTCCTGGACGTTTGTAGGGCGGGGACAATTCCAAAAACAATTCCGGTGATGACGCAGAGCAGGAGGGAGAAAATTAAAACCACGGCATCGATTCTGGCTTCGCCGAGGCGCGGCACAGTGCCCGGACTCATGGCGCGCAGCACCGGCATCAGCACTGCGGCGAAGAATACTCCCATGACGCCGCCGCACAACGAAAGCAGAATACTTTCGCTGAGCAGCTGACGCACCAGCCGGGCGCCGGAAGCGCCAAGCGCCTTGCGAACCGCGATTTCCCGTTCGCGGGCGGTGGCGCGCGCGAGAAGCAGATTGGCAACATTGGCGCACGCGATCAGCAGAACGAATCCCACGGCAGCGAGCAGCACAAGAAGCGAGGGGCGGAGTGTGCCAACAAGACTGTCCTCAAGCGACTGCGCGAAAAGGCCGAATCTCGTGGCGTCAACGTTGCTGCCGAACTGCTCTTTGTAGCGCGCATTAATGGTGTCTAATTCCGCCTTGGCTCGCACCAAAGTTTCACCCGCGCGCAGACGCGCAATCACACTAAAGAAGCCTGCGCCGCTGCGTACTTGTTCGGGTGTTAACAGAATTGTCTCTGAAGGCCGAGGCAGCCAGACATCGGGCTCAGGGAATTGCACCGGAAAACGAAAATTCGCGGGGAGAATCCCGACGATGGTGACGTTTTTGCCATCGAGCACCAGCGGTTTACCCAGGGCCGCGGGTTCGCCCGCGAAATGGCTATGCCAGAATCCGTCGGAGATCACGGCGACGTCGGGACCACCGGTCTGCTCTTCTTCGGGAAGAAAAGTTCGGCCCCGGGCAGGGGAGACTTCGAGAACACGAAAAAAATCGATGGAGGCCCGCGCGCCATTGACGGCTTCGGGTTCGCGCTCGGTCACCATGCTGAGCGTAAGCGGATAGAATCCCGCGAGGCTTTCGAGGGTCTTGTTTTGCTCCAGGATTTGAGTGAATTTCGTGTAGGAAACAAAGGCGCCGCTGACGTGGGTTTGCAGATCGATTTGCGTAATGTTGATCAGGCGCCCGGGACCCTGGTAAGGAAGCGGCTGCAGCAGGACGGTGTTGACGACGCTGAAAATGGCGGTGTTCGCCCCAATGCCAAGGGCCAGCGTGAGAACGGCCACGGCGGTGAATCCTGGGTTCTTGCCCAGCATCCGCAATGCGAACTTCAGGTCCTGCCACAACGTGTGCATTACACGCCTCCCAGACATTCGATCACTGGATGGTTAGACATCACGTTGGGCGCAGGGTGAGCTTCCAAATGGTCCCAGCCGGCGCATCGTATCCGTTTCAATTAGTGCACTTCGTTTTTGAAAACGGTTCCACCCTTCATCACGAACTTCACTTTCTGCAATTCGGTGATGTCTTTCAGCGGATCGCCGGAGACGGCCACCAGGTCGGCCCACTTCCCTGGTTCGACGGTGCCCAGTTTGTCTCCCCACCCGAGGAGTTCCGCGGCGACGATCGTTCCCGTTCGAATCGCCTGCATTGGCGGCATGCCGTACTGCACGTAATACTCGAATTCCTTCGCTTGATTCAGTTCCTTCCAGTCGAACCCACCCGCATCCGTTCCCATCGCAATCTTTACGCCGCGTTTTGCGGCTTTCTGGAAGGCGGCTTTTTCCAGGTCCACCATGCGCGTCCAGTTGCCGCCGCGGCCCGGCGCCACATAAGCGCCAACCGTGATGGTGGGTACCCAATAAATCCCGCGCTTGGCGATTTCGTCGATCTCGGCATCCGTAAGGCCGTCGCCATGCTCGATGGTGTCCACACCAGCGCGCAGAGCGGCGGCAATGCCGTCGCTGCCGATGGCGTGCGCGGCTACTTTCTTTCCGAGGCGATGCGTTTCGTCCACGATGGCCTTGGCCTCTTCGTCCGTGAAATTCACCATCGAGTGGAGAACGCTATCATCTTCGAAGTGATAACGGCGGTCGGAGTAATATTTGATCCAGTCCGCGCCATACATAATCTGCTCGCGCACGGCCTTGCGCGCACCTTCAACACCATCGACGTATTGCACACCGGTTGGCACTTTCAACTCCCACGAGTAGCCCAGCAGCGGGTACATCCCGGTGGGCGTCATGGCGCGCGTGGCCACTTGCATCCGTGGCCCCGGAACTTCGCCGTTGGCGATGGCCTGCTTGACGTCCACGTCCGCGTACATGGCGCCTTCGGTCTCCAGGTCGCGCATCGCGGTGAAGCCGTGCTCGAGCGCGATACGCGCATTGCGCGCCGCGAGGATGGCGCGATAAGGGATGGACTGCTTCAACAGCTGCGCGTCGTAGTCTGCGGAAGTGATGTCGCCCTGAAGCAGGACGTGAGTGTGAGTATCGATTAGGCCGGGGAGCACGGTGGCTTTCGAGAGATCGATCAATTCGACTCCCGCGGGCGGACTTCCGCCCGGGGTCACGGAAGTAATCTTGTCCCCTTCAATTACAATCAGCGCGTTCTGGATCGGCTTGTCGGCCTTGCCGTCTATGAGCCAGCCGGCGCGGATTGCCAGCATTTTGGGCGGCGCGGGTGCCTTTTCCTGTGCGCGCGCGAAACCCCCGGGTACCCCCGCTGCTGCAATGATCGAAGCCACCGTCGCCACTCGCAAATTCTGTAGGCTCAATGGTGTTCCCTCCCCATCAGCGCAGAGGGTAACACAAGCCGTTGCCTGCGTGACTGATCGGGTGCCACCCCGATGGAGCGGGCCCCCCAGCGAAAAAACCTGCCGAAAAAGAAAGAAGCCAACCGCTCTCTCAGGACGGTTGGCTTCTTTCTTCTGTTGCCGTGCTGTCGCAGGGCGCTCAATCCCGAAGGAGGCGGGGTTGACGACTCTGCGTGTGCTCTGGCCAATTCGCCAGAAAACTGTGGTTAAACTCGTTCCAGCTTAACGGGCCGGGGCGGAACCCGGGCGCCGGAATGGCCGGCGGCCAATTTCTTCCACCGCGGAAACGCTGCGGCGGGCCATATTTACGACCGGGTTCTGGCTGTCCGCAACGCGCGCCACGGCCACTTCCCAAGTCTTTTGCAGCATGTACAGGCTGCCGATCACAAACGCGATGGCCAGGAATCCGAAAGCAAACAGCGCAAATGCCGCGAGCAGTTCGCGCACAAAATACAGCTGGAAGGCCACCACGGCTCCCAAAAACCACCACATCCACTTGCGACTTTTATCTGTGTTTTTCATCTTTCCTCTGTTCCCCAACCCCACTTTGCTCAACCCTGCAAATCGTGTTTTGATTCGCGACCGCTACTTTTTCATCACTTCCTTAGATGCCCCCACCTGTCCGTTGGGTCCATCGCAATCTCACCTGTCCCATTTGACACTAGGTAGGGCACAAAATCGATGGTACAGAAGTTACAATTTCAGCACCAAACCAGTATCCTAGTACCGGCTATTCTAAGCAAAATCTCATATATATGATTCATTCTAATAAACTTAGCGGAAGGCTGACTTTCGCCCGGAGTTTCGCCCCTTTTTCCCTGTACTACCTGTGGATAACCTGTCCCGTCGTACAGGCCATTTTCCCCCCGCAGAGCTAGTGGCGAGCGGTGGGGATTCGTTTCATTCCTCAGGAATGGGCTTCGAAAAGTGGTCCGCGCCCACTTGTTGGCATGGTTCAAGATCGGCTGATGGAGGAGTAAGTGGGGCTATTTCCAGGCGTTCGGCCACGGGACCGTGACGGAATCCACCGTTAGAGCCGAGTTCCAAATTGGGAAGCGCAGGAAATGGCGATGCGGTGAAGAACTTACGCGACTTGCTTCGATTAATTGCCTTTAAAAGCGTACCCCACGTCAAAGGGCAGCTTTCCGTCAACACGCAGCACTTTCACCGAGCTGTTTATGGCGTAGACGTCTAGAAGGCCGATGGCTCCAGGGGTGGCCTCCACTGTGTGCAGGAGGTCCTCATCGCTTTCCACAATTTTGATTACCTGGCGGGATTCATTCAATTTGCCGATGGCCACCTTGGCATCGGACGGCCCAGCCCCAAACAGTTTCTGCACCGCCACGCGAAGCTCCGGAGATTCGGGGTCCTTGAGCACCAGCATAAAGCTCTTACCGTCCGGCCAGGTCTTCTGGGCGCCCTTGCAGAGCTTCGCTAGGTCCGCCACGGATACGTCTGTCAGCTTGCTTCCAGCGGCCACGATCACCGCCATGCTTTTCATCGCGGGAACCGCGGGAGCGGCCAGTATCCCGCAAAGCCCCAGCAAAGCGGCCATGCGCAGCCGATTCCCAAAAACGATCGCTTTCATATTCCCCACGCTACCTTTCAGGCAGGTTGCAATCAGTATGATGAGGTCCCTGACGGCGGTACAAGCGCTGCGTGCGGGTCGTGTGTCCAAGAAAGCGCCTCCCCCGGGAGTCATCCAAAGCCCATCCCTCCGCGCCCCTTTACACCAAACGACACACCTGTCCCTTGGGTCAGTATCTTCACTCTCGGCAGCCGCGCTACGTTCACTAGCGGGGATCATCTGCGTTTAGTGCTCTTTAGCTCTTAGGGAGTGTGGCAACATGAGCCGTTTATTCGTGCGTTTTCTGTTGGCCGGACTGGCCTGTTCCTTCGGAGCACAGGCTTGGGCGCAGACGGCCGCTCCGCACGTCGAGGAGGCTACCGCCCGCGCCGCGAAAGGCCACCCCCGTGTCGCCCCCGCCCCCCAACAACTTTTTGGCGGCATCTCCCTGGCGACCCGCTCGGAGGATGCCCGCAAGTCCGTGGAACTCGCTCTCGACAAGTACGAAAACGCACTTATCGAAGACGCCGTTGTCCATGCCCGGCACGCCACGGAGAAAGACCCCCAATTCGCACTCGGTTTCGCCGTTCTGGCTTTCACCACTCGTCGCAGCGTTCCCGATGCCGCGGCCCTCGCACGCGCCAAGGCTTTGCTGCCGCACGCCACGCCCGGCGAACAGCTTCTCGTCCGCTGGATGACCAGCGTGGAAGGCAGCGATCTTCTTCCCGCCATCACCAGCATGAACGATCTCCTCAAGCGCTACCCGAAAGACAAGCACGTCGTCTATTTGACCGCCGAGTGGCTCTATTTCCAGCAAGACTACGAACGCTCGCGCAAGATGATGGAACAGGTCCTCCAGATCGATCCGGATTTCCCGCCGGCCTTGAACATGCTCGGCTACAGCTACATTGAAGTTGGCGATCCCGACCCCGCAAAAGCCATCTCGACGCTGAAGCGTTACGCGCAACTTCAGCCAGGCGCACCCAACCCGGAAGACTCTCTCGGAGAAGTCTCCCGCTACACCGGCGACGATCGCGGTTCGCTGCAACACTATGGCGCCGCGCTGCAAATCGATCCGTTTTTCTTCACTTCTCAACTGGGTCTGGGTGACACCTTGACGCTCATGGGCAACTACAAGGACGCCCGCGACGAGTACGAACGCGCGGTCTCCATCTCGGAAACGCGGCGCGATGAATTCCACGCCAAATTCCAAGAAGCGCTTGTTTATTTCTGGGAGGGTCATCCCTCCGAGGGCCACAACGCATTAGCCGCTCTCGACGATGAGGCCTCCAAAGCCAAGGAGTCTTACGCGCAGGCTGAAATCCGCATGGGCAGCGCCATGCTCAACGCCGATCCTTCCGCCGAATTGCAACAATTGCAAGCTCTCGAAAAATGGCTCGCTCACCCGCTCCCGGGAATGAGCGAAGCCGATCAAAACACCACTCTGGCTGGAGTTCTACGCGAACAAGCCCGCATCGCAGCGGGCCACTCACACACTCCCGATGCCGAACTCGCCATCTCCAAGCTCGAACGCTTCGCCTCTCAATCCCGCGATCTCATCGTGCAAGAGGACTACGATTCCGCGCGAGGCTATCTCCTCTATGCCCAGCAAAATCTTGCCGACGCCGCCGATGAACTCGGCGCCGATCCGCACTCTCCCCTCGCGCTGTTGCAGCTTGCCGTCACGCAAGAGAAATTGGGAAATCTCGCGGCCGCGCAAGCGACCCGCAACCGGCTGAAATATCAGCGCGCGCCCCTCGTCGAGTGGTATCTCGCCACCCACGACACCGCTTTCCATTCGAACTGATCTTCCCCAAACAAAAAACGCGTTGCCGGAGATCCGTGTCCTTCTCCGCAACGCGTTTTTGTATTTAAACTAATCTAGGCTTTCTTGAACTGCCGCGAAATCCAAACCAGAATCACCGCGCCAATAAACGCCACCAGGATGGAGCCGATCAATCCTCCAGCCGAGATTCCCAGCAGGCCGAAAATCCAGCCGCCCACGATACCGCCGAGCATTCCCAAAATAATATCCATCAGCACTCCGTACCCGCCGCCCTTCATGACCTTTCCTGCGAGCCACCCCGCGATGAGGCCGACGATGATCCACCAAAGAATACCGCCCATATGTGCTGCCTCCTTATTTCTCAGATTGCAAAATCCTGAAGATGGCCCCGCTTGCTGATTCCTTCTAGAACAGTCCCTTCCCGAAAGTCAATCGCAGCCCGGTCGAGAGCAACTGGTCGTTCCCCTTCAATCCAAACGGCGGATTCGTGATGTAGCGATCGCTGTAGCTGATCTGCCAGCCGAGCCAGTTCTTCAGCTTGGTCGACGCGCTCATATCGAACTGGAAGCGGTAGTTGCCGGTGCTGCTGACGTTTGGATAGAGCGAAAAGCGTTCGCTGAATGTCGTGCGCGCATTCACCTTGGTGTCGAACTCTTCGCCGATCACCGCCTCGCCACTCTTGCGCGTATTCGAAGCCACTGCCGTCACAATCGTCGCAGGCGGCGGCGCCGGGTTCGTGGTCGTTATGCTGTAGGCGGAAAAATATTCTTGATCGAAGCTCCCTCCCCCAAACAAATCAAACGTCGTATTCTTCGTCTTGATCGCGTGATACCCCGCTCCCCCGCCTAGCACATTGCGCAAATCCAAATGCTGAAAAGCGTCATATTCCAAATCGGTGAAGGCGAAGACAAACATGCGCTCACTTACGTTCAGATCGCCACGAACGCCGCCGCGAATGTCGTGCGCCGTCGTGTTGCTCACCCCGTTCAGCTTGCTGTTGGTGTAGATGGCGTCCGTATAAACGGTAATTTTGTCGCGCTCGGTGACGCGCGCAGCCTTGCCCGCAAGATTAAACGTCAACGACTCCGAGTTTCCGCGCGTGACGCTCAAGCCGGAATCCAGCAAGCCGCTCCAAAAATCCGTCAGCCGCGGATGGCGCAGCCTCTCGATCTGGTCATCGTAAGCTTTTTGTTCCGCGTCATCGCGCACCGCCACGACCGCGTCCTTCGATGCCACAACTGGGCCCGTCTCTTTGGTAGCTACATCGAGTTTGCCATCCGCCGTTGTTACCGGGCCTACGATCGTCTGCCCATCCTTCAACGCCAGATGTAGCGCCTGCGTCGACGTAATCGCCGTCACCGCGTCCCACTGCACATTCACTTCGCCCGCGAATTCCGTCTTAATCACCAGCGTCTTCGCATCCGACTTGATGATCGTGCCCGTCAACCGGTCACCGTTCTTGAGCGTTACTTGATCGGCCGAGGCCGCCACCGCGAAAAGACACCACCACAGCAAAACAATCGCACTTCGACGCACGGTATTTCTCCTTAGTTTCGTTTCGGCTTACGCAATCAGGCTGGGCCTTTTTCGGGCGCGAGAGGACTGCTTTTTTTTGCGTAACATCCTTGATTCTGAAACTGCCTGAGTTTACTGGAATTGCGCGGCTCCCCCAACCACTTTTTCGCGGGATGACGCCTGTTCCCATACAATTCCGGCGACGGTAGGCTATACTCAACCTCATCAGGGGCAATGCGATGTTAGTGATCAAAACACCGCCATCGATTTCAGCAGCCGCCAAGCGGCGTTGTCGATCTATTTTTCCGCCTGCTTTTTAGAGCGACTGCAGGGCCGCATCTTCGGAGCTTCAAGAATAAGAAACTCATTTTGATTGTGGGGGAATGAATGGTATCGCGCGTTCGTATTTTTTCCATTGCATTGCTTGCTGTCTTGCTTTTGGCCGCGGCTTGTTCGAAAGCCCCGGGGCAAAAGGGTTCTGGAGGCCAGCCAGGACAACCCGGCCAGCGCCCCACGATCGTCTTCATGACCGATTTCGGCGTCGCCAACGACGCCGTCGCCATCTGCAAAGCAGTGATGGTCGGTATCGCCCCCGATGCCCGCATCATGGACATCACCCACCAGGTCACGCCATTTCAAATCGAAGAGGCCTCCCGCCTCCTTACCGGCGTGACGCCTTACTATCCCGCGGGCGCCGTTTTTGTCGTGGTGGTGGATCCGGGTGTGGGTACATCGCGCAAGGCCGTCATCGTCAAAACGAAAAAAGGCCAATACTTCGTGGTTCCCGATAATGGGCTCATCACTCCGGTGATCGAAAGCGATGGCCTGGACTCTGCCCGCGAAATCACCAATCCCGCCTGGATGATTCAAGCTGCCGTCTCTTCCACTTTCCACGGACGCGACATTTTTTCCCCGGCGGGCGCCCATCTCGCCGAGGGCTGGGACTATACCCTCGCCGGCCCGCCCGTCGATCAACTCGTCCGCCTCACGCCCAAAACCCCTAACGTCACCGACACCGGCATCGAAGGCGACATCATCGGCCTCGACGATCCCTTCGGCTCGCTCATCACCGATATTCCCGGCGACGAATTCCAAAAACTCGGCTACAAACTTGGCGACCGCTTGCAGGTCCAGATCAATAAAAAATCAGTAGCCTTGCCTTACGCCAAAACCTTCATGAACGTTCCTGTCGGCGACACTCTTCTCTACATCGACTCCCGCGGCCGCGTGGGAATCGCCGTGAACCAAGGCGACTATTCCAAAAAATTTGCCGTCACTCCGCCGGGCACCATTTTCATTCCGCGCAAGGGCGCCGCCATCAAAAGCAAATAACACCCCGCTCCTAGCGCCAACGGGTAGGGGCGGGGCTTGCCCCGCCCGCTTTCACCCCGCCCAAATCTACTCCGCCCGGCTAGTGCCGGTCTCCCTTCGCGATTCTTCCCTCTTTGCCTTGCGCCCTCTCCGTCTCGCTGCAAATTCACATTTCTGCGTAACCCTTTTTTCCTCGTTTCTTCCATCTCTTTACTGTCAACTCTAGACTACCCGCCTTCGTCAATTCCCTTCTCCCCCCATAAGTGGCAAACTGCCTCTTCCGTTCCTTCTCCGGAGAAAACCTTGAAGCTCAAGCACCTCCCCTATCTCCTCGGCCGCAAACCCATCCCGCAGAAGTTCGGATTCAAAACCCTCAGCTTCGATCTCCCCAAAGACGGCGCCATCCAATACGCCCAGTGGCTCCATCCCCGCAGCTATCACAAACCGATCCTGCAAGAAACCGTCGACGCCCTCCGCACCTTTCTCTCTCCCGGTGACGTCGCCATCGACATCGGCGCCCACGCCGGCGACTTCACCGTCCCCATCGCCCTCGCCGTCGGACCAACCGGCTCCGTCCTCGCCTTCGAGCCCAACCCCTACGTCTTCCCCGTCCTCGCAGCCAACGCCGCCCTCAACCTCGAAAAAACCCACATCATCCCCATGATGTACGCCGCCACTCCCCAGGACGGCGAAATCGAATTCGAATACTCCGACTCCGGCTTCTGCAATGGCGGCCGCCACGACGGCATGAGCAAATGGCTCCACGGCCACGTCTTCCGCCTCACCGTCCAGGGCCGCAATCTCGAAACTCTCCTCCGCAACAATTACGCCGAACTCTTGCCCCGCCTCCGCTACCTCAAAGTCGACGCCGAAGGCTACGACCTCACCGTCCTCCGCTCCCTCGAAAATCTCATTCGCGAATTCCACCCCCACATCAACGCCGAAGTTTTCAAATGGGCCACCCGCGAAATGCGCCTCGACCTCTTCACCTTCCTCAAATCCCACAACTACACCATCCGCCGCGTCGCCGGCGACTCCAACTACCTTGGCGAACTCCTCACCGAACGCGACCTCATGCGCTGGCGCCACTACGACCTCTTCGCCATCCCCAAATCCCCAAAATAAAAGACGTTCTCTTCTTAGGGTGATGAAACAATGCCGCAACCCGGCACCCAGGAGCATTCCCGCTACCGCGATCATGCGGCGTGCAAGAAAGCCGCTAAACTCACGTCGATAAATGTAAGGTAGTGGATCTCAAAGCAGTGCCGGATGTGGGCTTCGAGTGCTATGGCAAGGAAGTTCTGGCGTGATTCGATGGGACACTTGCTCATGAGCGCCGGAGAGATAGCTGCATGACTCTCCAGTTCATCGAAGGTTTTTGCGACTTAACCTTACTCAGCTATTCACGAACCAGCCGCAGCGCGAGCGTGTCCCGCCGTTGGCTCCTCGACGAATGTGGCAAACGCTAGTTGGTTTCCGGTTCCTTTATTGTGGGCGTGACCTATCTCAACGCCCTTGAGATTCTCGATATTCACAACCGCCCCAAATGGCATGAACACTTCGGAAAAACGCTCGAAGTTTCTTCCCCAGTAAATCATAGCGCATGACATTGGCGCGCCCTTCCCTGTATCTTTCCCGTTTTCGAGGAATCGCAGCCGCGTGTCATAGAGAAAACAAATCGCATCGGCTCTGCCGTATACAAATTTCTTCCAATGCCCAGTATTTGTTGCTACAGGAACTAAGGCGATGACCTGCGCCTCGTAGACTCGGTTAGCCTCCTCGCACTTCATCAACCAATCTTTGATGGTCCTTCCGTGCTGACGGTCGATTCCGTACGGAGGATTAACGTACACCGTGCCAAACTTCCACGATTCTCGAAGGCCATCGTGTTTCGGAAGCGCATACTCAACACGGGCATGCACGATTGAATAGCTGTTCGAACATGGATCAAGATCAATGATCCCGCCGAAACACTCCCTTACAGCATCGACGTACTTCTTTGGAGTGCCCCAATCCTTGTTGTCCGCAACAATTTTTCTTCCAGCAGTCATAGAGAATGCACGACAGTCCAATTCTTTTGGCGCAACTGCGAAAGCTCCGCTTTAAGAGCCTTCATTGTACCCCTGGGTGGCCCGATGATGTTAAACCACTTCTCGATACGGTCGGCCTTGTCTTTGAAATACCTTTGGAGGACCTGGTCAGCCCGATAATCTATTTGAACTTTGGTGAATTGATTCTTGATTCTTTCCTTTGCATAGCTAGCGAGGAAGGCGTTTCGAGCAGGCTCTAGCAGCGGTGCAGGTTCAAGAAGCAGTTCCGTAATGAACTCCGACAATCCTGAATCCGTTAGGAAGAGGAGCCAATCGTACGATTGCGCGAGCACTTTCAGCTCCTTGTTATGGTTTTCCGACGTAAACCAGTTGCCGTGATTGCTGACCACTCCGACCGTCAGAATGAAATCGTGCAGGAGGTCAGCATCGTTCGAAGAGACTATTTCCGCCAATAGCTCCGCATACGGTTTTGAGTAAATGGTTTGGTCTGCTCGGTAAACGAGTCCACGCAGTTCGCCAGAAGCCGTGCGAAGCTTGTGCATCGACGACAAGGATTTTGCAACATATGCGCCCTGCTTGGCCTTTTCGATCGTCTGCGGGCCCTTTTTCATTCCTTCTTCGACACCAACCCTCTTGCACTCAAAAATTGCGTATGGCCTACGATACTGTTCGACGATCTCTATCTTCACCCTATCGCGTTGAATAGAATCAAGAGTCGCGACTAGGTGGGAACTCTTCCCGTTTGCAATAACGCAGGAATTTCTAAGAACGCCCTCGCGGGAGAGCAGCACCCTATCAGACTTCGCGAAATCCACTAGCGAAAAGATCTTCTCGTCGACATTCTCCAAAATACGAGTGGCGTTGAGTGGCAGCTTGTGGGGAAAAACCAGCCGTTCTTGTCGAAGGATGGGGTGAAGGGAGTACTCGACGTTGTGTGTAATGTCAGGATTTCCGTATTCGGCGAGGGCGCGCTCAATGGCCACGGAATGCTCGAAGCCCCAAGACTTCAGCATATAGAAGGTAATAATCTCAACAAGAGTGCCAAGTGCTCGACCAGCCGCCTTCTTGGAATCCTTGGCGTAGTGAAAAACCTTCTGGACTAAGACTTTTTGGAGTTGGTCGACTGATTGATATGGCATTTTCTGGGCAGAGTCTAGCACGCAATTGAGGTGGGTTCCTATCCCGTCCGGAATAAGAAATGTGTCTCCCGGCTTCATGCACAAACTTCGCGCAGCACCTTTTCCTCGCGGGCGCTCATGATCGCTTCCTGAATCTCTTCCTTAGACCAACCCTCTTCCATGAGTATTTTGACGGGGTCGATCTGCAGCGACGATCCCTGCGGGTCCACATATTCAGGAAGCCTATGGGTGATGTCGCGCAATTCGGCAAACGTGAAATGGCCGTATTGACTCAGGGTATCGGCGAGAATATCTCGCTCGAATTGGCTCAATTCGTCCGTCGGGGGATCCTGCACTCGGAGAGAAACGTTATGATTATCCCGTTCGGTCAGGTATTCGTGCCAGGTCTGACTTTGATTCTCATCGGCGCCGGACTTGATGCTGTCGTAAATTCGGCTCAATACGGGTCCATGCGGCATGGAAACCATGGCGTCGCCCGTGATTGGTCTGCCGCGCAGTGACAGTACCTTGCGGTCGGACAAATACAGAATCTTGATGAGCGCGAACACACTCATCTGCCCGCCCTTTTTGGAGACCAAAAACGCGGCTGCTTGCGCCGCTTTACGGGGATGATAAAGAAATTTCATATTTTGGAGCGTATTCCTGCTCTCCGCTCCGTTCAATCAAATTAGATGCGATTAGTCTCTAACAGGTAAAAAGTCCTGCCATTTGGGAGGACGCGTGGGGCCGAAACAAAAGCATACCATATCCGGAATCAGGGCGGTTTCACCAATACCGTGTTCCAGTACCCGCCTTCGCTTGTCAAAACAGGGGACTGCTCCTTCCACACTTTTAATTTGACAGCCACAGTACCAATCCGATAGACTTGTCTCGTAGAAAACCACGCCCCGGCAAAACCGGGGCGTTTTCTTTTGTACCGCCGGCGATCACCTGCCCCGCCTGCTCCGACCTTGTCGGAGACCGGGTCGGAGTGCCGGCTGTCTAGTGGCACAGG
>Ga0210407_10000927_pt1 | contig 29732 bp, 18 predicted proteins | sample IncBWC27MmetaG_FD_150860 | JGI IMG/M metagenome (GOLD analysis project Ga0210407, IMG submission 150860) | Forest soil microbial communities from Barre Woods Harvard Forest LTER site, Petersham, Massachusetts, United States - Inc-BW-C-27-M | ecosystem: Environmental > Terrestrial > Soil >...
GGGCCAACGCCTCGATGGCTGCGCGCAAACCCGCGCCGCCAGCGCCGATGATTAAAACGTCATGTTCGTGGGTTTCGTATTTGTCGTTTGTATTTTTGTCGATCACAGTAGCCTTAGGTCGTGTATGGCGCCGGTTGCTAGCAGGCGCACATAAAGGTCAGCTAGTCCAACCGAGAAAAGACTTAGCCAGGCAAACAGCATGTGCCGGCCGTTCAGAAAACTCAAGCTGCGCCATGTGGAATGACGCTCGCGTCCAAAGCTTACACAGGAAAAGCAGTCAAGCTTTCCTCCTGCGAGATGACGCAGTGAATGGCAGGAAAATAAATAGAGCGTCAGCAGAATGATATTCACCAGCAGCACAATCGTGCCCACGCCGATGCCGAAACCGTTGTCGAAAAAGAAGGCGCGGTATGCGTCGTGCCAGAGAAACGCGATGAACACGATCGCCACATAAAGAAAATAGCGGTGCAGGTTTTGCAGGATGAAAGGGAACTTGGTTTCGCCGGAATATTTACGGCCCGGCTTTTCTGAGATCGCGCACCCGGCCGGATCGCGAAAAAAAGCGCGGTAGTAAGCCTTGCGATAGTAATAACACGTCGCGCGGAAACTCAGCGGGCCGCCCAGAATCAGCAACGCCGGGGAAAGTTTCCACCAGTGATGATTGGCATCAATCAGCGGCGAGTAAAAAGGAGAAAGATACGGCCCCCACTGATAATTCGCGCCCTCGAAAGCGCGCAGGGTTGCGTACAGGCCGAATGCTCCCAGCACCGCAATCACGGGGAGATTCTCGACCCACCCACCGTTTCCCTCCGCGCTCTTGCTTTGAACTTGTGCAGCAGATGCCACAGATCCTCCCGCTGGTTGATCAATCACCGCTCTGACAGAAACGATATTATAATCCGCGGCGAGGTTGCCGTGGGTTGGAGCATTGATTCTGGTTGAAAGCCAGCCGACCGCTTCGGCTGACCTATATTTGATCGTTCTTGTGTCGATCGTACTAACGGCGATTCGTTCCTGCCTCACTCGTGGTCGAGGCGAATACGCACAACTGAATGCCCGGAGGCTTTTAATGTCCGCGCTCACTCGTCGTGAATTATTGCGCACTGGAGTTGCTGTCTCAGCTTCGTCACTGCTTGCGGGTTCCTTCGTAGCCCGCGCCAACGCCTTGCTGGCAGCATATCCAGGTGCAGCATCGGCGGAGGCTTTGTCGGCGATTGCACCGCGCGAGCACTTGCTTTTTGATTTTGGATGGAAATTTCAATTCGGCCACGGCAGCGATCCTGCGCGCGACCTGGGTCTGGGCAGTGGCCAGGGCGATTTCGCCAAGTCCGGTGAATTCAAATTTGCTACCGACAAATTCGACGATTCCAAGTGGCGTGACTTAAATCTGCCGCACGACTGGGCCGTCGAGTTGCCGTTCGTTCGCGACGAAGCCCTTCAAGGCCACGGATACAAACCGCTGGGCAGGCGCTATCCCGAAACCAGCGTGGGCTGGTACCGCCGCAGCTTCGACATTCCGGCCAGCGATCGCGGCCGCCGTCTGGTGCTCGAATTTGACGGCGCATTCCGCGACGCGCTGGTTTTCGTCAATGGATACTTCATAGGCCGCAACAACAACGGCTACGCGCCCTTCCGCTTCGATATCTCTGACTTCCTCAACTACGGTGCCAAGAATTACGTCGTGGTCCGCATGGACGCCAGCTTTGGCGATGGTTGGTTCTACGAAGGAGCAGGCATTTACCGCCATGTGTGGCTGACCAAGACCGACTCGTTGCATCTCGGCCATTGGGACAGTTATGTCCGCACTGATGTGAAAGGGAACGCGACAACGTTGAGTTTGGGAACAATGGTACAGAATGAAGGCGTGTCGGCGGAAACTTGCCGAGTGCGCTGGCAAGTTCTAGACGCCGTCGGAAAAACCGTTGTCAGCGCAGACTCCGCGCCGCAACAGATTGCAGCGGATTCTTCCGCCACGTTCGCGGCCAGCGCAAAGCTGATCAACCCCGCGCTGTGGTCGCCGGAAACTCCGAACCTCTACTCCGCCCTCGTGACCGTCGAGTCCGCCGGCAAGGTGCGCGATGGAGAGCGCGCGAGCTTCGGCGTCCGCGACATCAAGTGGGACGCCGACAAGGGCTTCTTCCTCAACGGCAAGTCGGTCAAGATTAAGGGAACCTGTAACCATCACGATCATTCGGGTGTAGGCGCAGCGCTGCCCGATCGCTTGCAGTGGTTCCGGCTGGCTGTGCTCAAAGACATGGGCGGCAATGCCGTCCGGACTTCGCACAACATGCCCACGCCGGAATGGGTGGAAGCCTGCGACCAACTCGGCATGATGATGATGTGCGAGACGCGTCTGATGAGTTCGAATCCCGAGGGCCTGGAGCAGCTCGAACTTATGATCAAGCGCTATCGCAACTCCCCGTCGATCATTCTCTGGTCCATGGGCAACGAGGAGTTCCTCATGATGGCGCAGCCGCAGGGCGTGCGAGTGATCGACAAGATGATCGAAAGATCACACGAGCTCGACCCGAAGCGCCTGTGTACGGCCGCTGTGCCCAGCTCATTCGAGACGAACTTCCCCGAGCAGTTGGACGTCATGGGTTTCAACTACAACCTTAAGGTGTGCGACGATTGGCACAAACGCCATCCAAAGACGCCGTGCGTGGGATCGGAAACTGCCAGCACGATTTCAACTCGTGGTATCTACCAGACCGACAAGCCGCGCAATTGGCTCAGCGCCTACGATGTGAACCACACGGCGTGGTCCGAGCTGGCCGAGGAGTGGTGGAAGTTCTATGCCGCGCGTGAGTGGCTGACCGGCGGCTTTGCCTGGACCGGTTTCGACTATCGCGGAGAGCCTACGCCCTATGGCTGGCCGTCGATCAATTCGCAATTCGGCATCGTGGACATGTGCGGTTTTCCGAAAGATAATTTTTATTACTACAAATCGTGGTGGGGACAGGATTCGGTATTGCACCTGTTTCCGCATTGGAACTGGGAGCAGCGCGAAGGCGAGATCATCAGCGTCTGGGTGCATTCAAATCTCGATGAAGTCGAACTGTTTCTGAACGGCGCAAGTCAAGGCAGCCAGAAGGTTCAGCCGCTCTCGCATCTCGAGTGGAAGGTGAAGTATGAACCCGGCGTGATTGAAGCGCGGGGCAGCAAGGACGGAAAAGTCGTGCTGACAGAGAAGCGCGAAACCACCGGTAAGGTGGAAACAATTTTACTCAGTGCTGATCGCACCGAGATTGACGCCAACGGAGAAGACATTGCGATCGTGCGCGTGGAAGGCCGCGACAAGGAAGGCCGCCTGGTCACAGTCGCCGATAACGGGATCAGCTTCAAAGTGACCGGCGAGGGTTCGCTGATCGGCTTGGGCAATGGCGATCCCAACTGCCAGGAGTCTGACAAGGCGAATGACAATCACTCCCTGCGGAGTTTGTTTAATGGGTTAGCACAGGTGATCGTGCAGGCGACCAAGACTCCGGGCACGATTGTGCTCGAAGCCTACACCGAACCGTGGCCGGGGCCGAAGCTGCCTTCGACGACGCTGACGATCACGACGAAGAAAGTGGATCTGCGGCCGGCACTGTGAACCGTACTCGCCGGTTTGTCATCCTGAGCGAAGCGGCATGATTCGCGAAGCGATTCATGCTGCATAGTCGAAGGACCCCTCGCAGCGACTGCGAACGGGGTGCGGAAGGGTTTTCACAATGCGCTGTCACAGCATATCCCTGCGAACTGTTGGCATCGCCCTCTTCTGTCTTACGGGTTGTGGTCACCCGTTCGGGTTCCACGACCCGCCTCCTTCGTACATCCCGCGTCCCGGCTGGACGCTCACTTGGAGCGACGAATTCAATCAGCCTGACGGCTCGCCGCCTGATCCAACGAAATGGAAGATTGAGAATGGCGGCGACGGCTGGGGCAACAAAGAATTGGAGTACTACACCGCGCGCCCGAAAAACCTGCACATCAAGAACGGCAATCTGGAAATGATTGCGCTGCAGGAAACTTATACCGGGCCCGACGGCGTGACCCGCAACTACACTTCCGCACGCCTGGATACGCAAGGCAAGTTCGATCAGGCTTACGGTCGCTTCGAAGCCCGAATCAAAATTCCTTACGGGCAGGGAGTGTGGCCGGCGTTCTGGTTGCTGGGCAACGACATTGACAGAGTCGGCTGGCCGACCTGCGGTGAGGTGGACATCATGGAAAACATCGGTCGCGAGCCGGCCATCGCGCACGGCACAATTCACGGCCCCGGATATTCCGGCGGGAAGGGAATTGGCTCGCCTTATGCGCTAACAGCCGGACGCTTCGCCGACGACTATCACGTGTTCGCGGCAGAGTGGGAGCCCAATCAAATCCGCTTCTATGTGGACGACCATCTCTACGCGACCCGCACTCCCGCCGACCTTCCGGCGGGGACTAAGTGGGTGTATGACCATCCTTTTTTTGTGATTCTAGACTTGGCGATTGGCGGAGGATGGCCGGGGAATCCCGATGGGACGACAGTTTTTCCTCAGACCATGCTGGTGGATTACGTGCGGGTTTACAGGAAAAATTGAACCAAAGTCGAAAATCTGTGGCCAGCTTTTGGTTTCAATGCAACTCTACCGGCGTCATCTTCCTGTTCCCCACAAAGCATTCGTGCACGAAGGGTTTGGTGAAGCGCTGCACCACCTCCGACGGGATGCTGTCTTCGTTAAATTCCACGAACTGGAAGTGGATTGTTCCCGGCGGCTCACCCACCGGATTCACCGTCGCGAGCAGGTAGCCGTAGACGTCGGTTTTGGCGGCCCTGGCGTCGCCCGCCGCGTCGGGAAGGCGATAGCGTTCGGCTCCAGCGGTCCCGACGATCCATCCCGGTAGCACGCCGCCATTGGCTTTCCAGTACGGCGTATTGAAAATTCCTTCCATAAAGAAATGCGAATGGCTGGCCAGTACGTAAACAATTTTGTGCGCGTCGTTTTGCATGCTCAGCAGCAGGGTGTAGACGCGTCGCCCGGTCGCGATTCCACTCGGATACTCATTCATGCTGTGGTTAGCGGAGATGCTTTCGGGTAGGGCTTCATGCATTCCCACCACGAGCGTGTGGATCGCAGCGTCTTTGCGGTCGCGCTCCAGCAAGCGTTCAATCCACTTCATCTGCGCGGCGCTGTACTGATCGGTGGTGGCGTTGTCCAGATAAATGAAGTCAATGCCGTCGCGGATCCAGTGATAGTAGGTCCTGGGCTGCGTCGCTTTCGGACTGTCTTTCAGTCTCTGTGTTCTCAGTTCCGGACGGTTTAAATACTTATGAAAATACTCTACAAACGCCTCGCGGGATTTCGGCGGCGTGGTTTCGTGGTTGCCGATACCCAGAAAAAAAGGCACATCTCCCCAGGGCTTGATCTGGTTTTGCACGAAGTCATCCCATGCGTGGTTCTCGTATTCGACAATGTTGGTGGGCTGACCCGCGAGCGCTCTTTCCTGCACGAAATCCTCGTCTGGGCCGGAAATTTTCCGCAGGTCCCCCAGATGCCAGTAGAACGCGGCCTTGTGCTGGATTGCATCGGCCGCGATTGCGGGCATGATTACGTCGCCGCAGTTGCGGGAATCGCCGGAGACGGCGAAGGTCCAGGTCGCGGCAGCGTCGGTGGAATCCGCCGCATGAATCGAACGCGAAAGAATCAGGGCAACCGCTGTGGCGAGGAACAGCTTCTTATGATTCATACGCAACGCTCCAGTTTTTGTTCGACGGTTAGTGTAACCTTTTCCACTTGGGTGAATCTTGACAGGTATGTTGAAGTTTTCTCGGTGCGGAATTTCCGGGCGGAGTGTGGGCGGCGTCGCCGCCGCATTGCTCGTCGTCGCGCTGGTTAGCAGCACCAGTTCGGGCGACTCGGCGACCGCAACGCCAGTTCTGGTAGAGCTGTTTACTTCGGAAGGCTGTTCCAGCTGTCCTCCTGCCGACGCCCTGCTGCGCACCCTCGACAGCACGCAGCCGGTTGAGGGCGTTCAGTTGATCGTGCTCGGCGAGCATGTAGATTACTGGGACGATCTCGGATGGAAGGACACATATTCTTCGCACGCATTCACCGTGCGGCAACAGACCTATGCCGGTCGTCTCCATCTGGATGGTCCCTATACGCCGCAGATGGTCGTGGATGGAAATCTCGAATTCGTGGGCAGCGATCGCGCGCGTGCGAATCAGGCTTTTGAAAAAGCGCGCGCGCTTCCCAAGGTTACCGTCAGAATTTCATCATTGAAAATCGAAAACGGAACCCTGCGGGCGCACATTGACACCGATGCTTTGCCGTCGCAAGGAGAAGTTTTTGTCGCGCTGGCACTCGAACACGCGCAGTCTCAGGTGCTGCACGGCGAAAATGGCGGCCATCGCCTTGAGCATGTCGCGGTGGCACGTAATCTCGCCAGCGTTGGAAAGGCCGCAAAGGGCGAGATGTTTTCGAAAGACGTGAGCCTCGCCGTCAACATGCTCGCGCAGCCCTACCGAGTGATTGCGTTCGTGCAGGAACCGAAACAGGGGAAAGTCCTTGGGGCGGCCGTCGAACGCGTGTCCAACTAGCTCTTCTCAGCGACCTCGGTTTATACCGCAGCTTCCGCCGGTTCCATCTCAACTTCCGGCTCATCTTCTGCCATCTTCACGTGCCGTTTGGCCACCAGCATGTAGATCGACGGCACCACGAACAGAGTGAATGCCGTCCCGATAATCATGCCGCTTACCAGCATGATACCGATGCTGTTCCTCGCTCCGGCTCCGGGCCCGGTGGCGAAGACCAGCGGCAGGTGGCCGAATACCGTGGCCGCGGTGGTCATCAGGATAGGCCGCAGTCTCGTACCGGCCGCCTCGACGACGGCGTGGAGCTTGTCCCTGCCTTCCTCTTGCAAATGGTTCGCGAACTGAACGATCAGGATGCCGTTCTTCGAGATCAGTCCGACCAGCGTTATCAATCCGACCTGGCTGTAGATGTTGAGAGTGGTAAATCCCAGGAACGAAAACATCAGCGAACCGGAAATGGCCAGCGGTACCGACCCTGCGAGAATGATGAATGGATCGCGGAAGCTTTCAAACTGCGCCGCCAGCACCAGATAAATCAAAATTGCCGAGAGCGCGAATGTCCCGAGGAACTTGCTGCCCTCAACCCGCAACTGGCGTGACTCACCCGCGTAGTCCACGGTGAAACCCTGCGGCAGAGTGGCCTTGGCCTGGTCTTCGAGGTAGGTCAGCGCCTTGTCGAGTGGAACATTGGGCGGAATCACTCCCTGAATACGCACCGCATTGAGCTGCTGAAATTTGTTCAGCGAGCGCGGCTCGGTGGTTGTGTTCAGAGTGGCAAAAGTTGAGAGCGGCACCAGTTGGTCGTTCGATCCCCGGACGTAAATCTGCGACAACTGGTCCGCGGTTAAACGCTCGACCCGCTTTACCTGCGGAATGACTTTATAGCTGCGGCCCTGAATGCTGAAGCGGTTAACGTAGTTTCCGCCGAGCAGCGTCGAGAGGTCTTCGCCGGCCTGACTCAAATCCACTCCCTGCGAGCGGAGTTTGTCGCGATCGAAAACTACTTCGGTTTGCGGCTGATCGAACTTCATGTCCACGTCGGCGAAAATGAAAAGGCCGCTGGCCATTGCCTTCTGCACGATTTGTCCAGCCAATTCGGCGAGTTGCTGCGGCTCGGCAGACGAAGCGATCACAAAATCCACCGGGAAGTTTCCGGCGCCGGGCAGTGGCGGCGGCGTGAATGGTATCACCCGCACCCCGGCAATCTTTGACAATGGCCCCATGGATTCCACTAGAAGTTGATTCGTCGTCTTCTTGCGTTGACTCCACGGTTTGGTCACCATCCCGCCGAACCCGCCACCCGGAGTCGTAATCTGGAAAATGCTGTCGCTCTCGGGGAAGGAATGATAAACGTCGTACACCTGCTTCGAGAACAAGTTGGTCTGATCAATTGTCGCGTTCGCCGACGACTGGATCACGCCCGCTATAAATCCCTGATCTTCCGCCGGGGCCAGTTCCCGCTGCGAGAACATGTAAAACGGAACAATCAGCAGTAGAACTATCGCCCACAGAGTCAGCACCACCGGCCGGTAGCGCAGCGTGCCCGAGAGCGTCCGCACGTAGAAATTGCGCACCTTCTCGAAGTTCCGATTGATAATCCCTGCAAATCCGTGGTCAGTGTCGCCCTCGCGCAAGAGCTTCGATCCCATCATCGGCGACAAGGTCAGCGCAACCACTCCAGAAACAATGACTGCGCCTGCCAGGGTGAATGCGAACTCGCGGAAAAGTGCGCCCGTCAATCCGCCCTGGATCGCCACCGGCGTGTACACCGCCGCCAGCGTGATGGTCATAGCAATGATCGGCCCCACCAGTTCGCGGGCGGCGTCCATGGCGGCATGGAACGGCGTCTTCCCCATGTGGAGATGCCGCTCCACGTTCTCCACCATCACGATCGCATCGTCCACCACCAAGCCTACGGAAAGTACGATTGCCAGCAAGGTCAGCAGGTTAATGGTGAAGCCCGCCACCAGCATGATGAACACCGCTCCGATCAGCGAAATCGGAATGGCAACGACCGGAATCAGCACCGAACGGAACGAACCCAGGAACAGGAAGATGACGACGACAACGATCAGCAGCGTCTCAGTCAGGGTGTGCAGCACTTCATTGATGGCGTCCTGAATGTACGCGGTCGAATCGTATGGCACTCCGAGCTTCATTCCGGAGGGAAGTTGGGCCTGAATCCCCGGCAACTCCTTGCGCACATTCTTGATGACTTCGAGCGAGTTCGCGGTGGGCAGCACCCAGATTCCCATGAACGTCGCGGTCTCTCCGTTGAAGCGTACGTCGGAGTCATAGTTCTCGGCGCCGAGTTGAACGTCCGCAATTTCGCCCAGCCGCACCACTACGCCGTTCTGCTGCTTGACCACCATCTGGCGGAAGTCGTCCGCAGTGCGCAAATCCGTGTTGGCCACCAGGTTCACTGAGACCATCGTGCCCTTGGTGCTTCCCAGCGCTGAAAGGTAGTTGTTCTTCACCAGCGCATCGTGCACGTCAGAAGGTGCCACATTGCGCGCGGCCATCTGGTCCGGCTTAAGCCAGATCCGCATGGCGAAGGTGCGGTCTCCGAGGATGTCGGCCCTTTGTACGCCGCTCACCGCGCTCAGTTTGGGTTGCACGACCCGGTTTAGATAGTCAGTAATCTGATTTGCATCAAGCTCGGCCGACGAAAAGCCGATGTACATCGCGGCAAACTGCGTATCGGCAGTTTGCAGGTCGATCACCGGCGCCTCCGCCTCGGGAGGCAGGTCGTTGCGCACCTGCGCTACTTTCGCCTGAACCTGAGTCAACGCCGCATTGGTGTCGTAGTTCAGCTTCAGGTGCACGCTGATGGTGCTCAGCCCCTGCGCGCTGGTTGACTCCATGTAGTCAATGCCATCGGCGCTGGCAATCACTCGTTCTAACGGCGTCGTGATGAATCCACGCACCAGGTCGGCGTTCGCGCCCACATACACCGTCGAAACGCTGACCACGGAAATGTCGCTGCGCGGATACTGGCGCACGCTCAACGAACGAATCGCCTGCAGCCCTGCGATCAGGATCACCAGGTTGACCACAATCGCAAGCACTGGCCTTTTGACGAATAGATCGGTTAACTTCATTCTTAGGTGTCCTGAGGATTCGGTTTCGGATTATTAGACGGTTGCACCGAGTTGTTGATTGTCACCGCCGCGCCATTGCGCAGCTTGAATACTCCCGAGGTCACAACTTCATCCCCGGGATTGATGCCGGAGACAACTGCCACTTGGTCGCCTCGCGAGCCTTCCACCTTCACGAACTGTTGGCGAACTCCGCGATAGGTTTTGCCTTTGGGATCGGTAAGGTCAGTAACCACAAAAACCGAATCCCCGTAGGGAGCGTAGTTAATGGCAGACGCTGGCAGCGTGATGACGTCGCGGCTAGCGCCCAGCACTAGCTGAACCTGAACGAACATCCCGGGACGCAGCTTGCCTTGCGGATTCGGAAGCGTGGCCTGCACCTCGATATTGCGTGTTGCTTCACTGATGACAGAGTCAACCGCAGTCACCTTACCCACGAACTTCGCGCCCGGCAGATCGTCGCTGGTGATCTGGAGGGTCCGGCCAGCCATGCTCTGCGCCGAGGTCTGCTGCGGCACTCCGAAATTCACGTAAATCGGGTCCAGCTTCTGCAGAGGAACAATGGCCTGGCCCGCCGCCAGATACTGCCCGAGGTTGACCTGGCGCAGGCCAAGGACTCCGGTAAAGGGCGCGCGAATGGTTTTCCGGTCAATCGTCGCTTGAATTTCTCCCACCTGCGCTTCCGCAGATGTTTGCAGCTCGCTGGTGTTGTCGAACTCGGTCTGTGCCATGACGCCTTGCTTTACGAGTTCTTGCGTCCGCTTGAAATTGATGCGCGCCAGATCGCGCTGGGCGATGGCAGCCGCCAACTGCGCCCGCTCCTGCCGGGTGTCAAGTTCAACCAGCACGTCGCCTTGCCGGACCGCCTGTCCGGATTCGAAATTAATCCGCGCCACGGTTCCGGGGAGGTCCGCGCTCACCGTGACTCCCTGAGTCGCGGCCGCGGTGCCAATGATGTCCATAGTCGACGGCCAGTTTTGGCGCGCCGCAACAATCGTGGTGACCGCGTCCGGAGGCGGCGCGTAACTTCCGCCCATTGCGATGGCCGCGGAAATCTGCCGGTACTTTATAAAACCCAAGCCGGCGATCAGTGCGATCACCACCGCCAGCATCAGGAGCATCCGCTTCAACATGAGTTCCTCTTATTCGTTAGACGGTAGGCGGCTGAATTCGCTTCACCTGCCAGTTTAAATGACTTCGATGGCGGGCCGTTACCTCAGGCTCTAAAAAGATCGCGCAAAGGACCTCAGACGGTTTACCAGGGTTGGAACCCTGCTAACCGCCAATTTACGAGGGCAGGTTTCGGGATTCAATCTCCTCTGGCCGACACATAAACCAGCGCTGGCAGAGCCTCTCGAATAAGTAACCATAGGGTTACGTAATCGCGTTTGTCAAGAAAAAAAGGCGCATCTGTCTTCTGCCCGGCGCAGTCTGCTAAATTGTTGACCTATGAGGCCTTCCCGCAGCTTCGCCAGCGACAACAACGCCGGAGTTCATCCCGAGGTCTTAAAGGCGATCGCCGCCGCCAATCAGGGGCACGTTGTCGGATACGGAGACGACCCTTACACCGAATCCGCGGTGCGCTTGTTCAAACGTCATTTCGGGGACGATATCGAGGTATTCTTCGTATTCAACGGGACCGCCGCCAACTGCCTGGGCCTGAAGGCGCTGACCAATTCCTATCACGCGGTCATTTGCGCCGAGGCCGCTCATATCTATGTGGATGAATGCGGCGCCCCGGAAAAATTTACCGGCTGCAAGCTGGTCCCGATTCCCGCGCACGAGGGCAAGCTAACCGTGGAAGCAGTCCGCACCGCATGTCACGGAATCGGAGTTGAGCATCACGTGCAACCCCGCGTGATCTCGATTACGCAATCCACAGAGGTTGGCACGGTCTATAAAGAGGATGAAATCCGCCGCTTGGCGCGCTTCGCCCATGAGCACGGCATGTTTCTCCACATGGACGGCGCCCGCATCGCCAACGCAGCAGCCTCGCTAGGTCTCGGCCTCCGTCAGGCGACTCGCGATCTGGGCGTGGACGTGCTCTCTTTCGGGGCCACGAAAAATGGTGGCATGGGTGCCGAAGCCGTCGTTTTCTTTGACCCAAAACCTGCGGCCGACTTCAAGTTCTATCGCAAGCAGGGAATGCAACTAGCCTCGAAGATGCGATATCTCTCCGCCCAGTTTGAGGCCTTGCTGAAAAATGATCTGTGGCTACGGAACGCCGAGCACTCCAACCGCATGGCACAAGTATTAAAGCGGGAGTTGAGCAAAATCCCGCAAGTGAAAGTCGCATATAAAGTCGAAGCCAACGGAGTCTTCGCTAAAGTTCCTCGCAAGGCCATCGCCAAACTGCGAAAGCGCTACTTCTTTTATATGTGGGATGAAGCGCAGTCCATGGTTCGCTGGATGTGTTCGTGGGATACGACTGAGGCGGATGTGAAGCAGTTTGCGGAGTTCGTCAGGACAACGATCAAGGCTCTAGCTGAGGGGTCACCCGGCCGCGAATAAAAACGCCGGATTGCCGTGAAAGGGTGCAAAGAGCCGCTCGCAATACAGTCGCTGAGAGGCCAATATTGAGACAGCCTGTTAACCTTTCATATAATTCCGCACAATTGCAACCCAAGGAGGGCTGTGCTGAAAACTCGAATTCCGCTTAGGTCGCGACTGCTCGCTGCTCCGCTGATGCTGGTCACGCTGCCGGTTCCTGCGGCTTTCGCGCAATCGCAACCCGCAACCAACGCCAACCCCAATGTTGCCCTTTATCAGACGCTCGCGCGCTTCGATTTGAACGGCGGCCGCGCGCAGGCCGAAAACCTAGTCCTGGTGCGCGACCGGGTCCAAATGACGTTCACCGGCACTTTTTATTTAGAAGCGCCGGTTGACGGGCGCGTTCGGGGTGCCGTCTTCATTGGGAAGGGCACGGTGCATGCGGACGCGCCGGACACCGTCTTCGAACAGGACAATCTTGAGCGCATGCTTCACGCTAAGGCCGTCGATTCGGACTTCAAAACCGCCGTCCTGCGCTTTTCCGACGATACGCCCGAAGCTTTGGGATTGAAGATCACTCCGGAAAGCGCGCCGCAGGATGCCCAGAAGCTTGCGTCCGAACTCAACATGCGGATGCTGCAAGAAACCGGCGCGAATCTTGCATCGCGAGCTGTGGTTTCCATTCTGAACCAGGAGACGCCTGGATTGTTTTTCGCAGAGTTCGACGGAGGCTCTCGTGGCCGATTCGGTCTAGTTTTGGATTACCAGGGCCGGCTGCCCGCTTCGAATTTCGCTGTGGATGCCGGCGAGCGTGGACTTTTCTTTGCCTACGACGACGCCATCTATTCGCCGGACATCTGGATGGCCTTCTATTCTCTCTCCGACTATCAATCGCGCGTCGCCGAGTATTCCGATCGGCACTCGATCGTGAAGATCAGCCACTACGACATGAGCGTGGATATACGTGACTGGAAGCACCTGAAACTCGAATCGAAAATGACGATGACCACCCTGGCCGACGGCGTACGCGCCATCCCATTGATGATCGACGAAACGCTTTCGGCCGGCGACAAAGAACGCCTGAAGCATGCGATGCGGCTGGAGGGTGCGAAGCTTGCCGACGGCGAACCGCTGTCGGCGATTCAGGAAGACTGGGAAGGCGGAGTTACGCTGCTGCTCGATAAACCGCTGGAAAAGGGACAAACCATCGAGCCAGTGCTGCAATTCGAAGGAAATTTTCTGATTGGCGAACCCTCCCACTATTTGGACGCTCGCTATGTGGGTGCCGATTGCTGGTATCCCCGCCACACAGCCTTGAATCGCGCCACGTTTGATATCACTTTCTTGCATAAGGAAGGCACCGAAGTGGCATCGGTCGGCCTGGTGGTGAAAAAAGGAAAAGCGCCGGGCGATGGCGCGCTGACGGAATGGCGCATGGACCAGCCCGTCGGGCTAGTGACCTTCGCCGTGGGAGGCTTCGAGGTCTATTCGGACAAAGTCAAAATGGAGGACGGCAGGATCCTTCCCGTCAGCTTTTACCGTATGCCCCCGACCATACGCGGTGGACTGGGAGGAACGAAGGCCGACTTTCTTCTCGCGGAACTCAGCAACTGCGTGCGTTATTTCAGCGCTCTCTTCGGACCATATCCCTACGCCAGTTTTGGTGCCACCTACCACCCCTACCCCTTCGGCCAGGGATTCCCGACGATGTTAATGCTACCCAAAGCCGACAATGCGGAAAAATATACGTTTTCTTTCATTGCACACGAAACGTCCCACCAGTGGTGGGGCGACCTTGTGCTGTGGAGGTCCTATCGCGATCAGTGGCTCAGCGAAGGATTCGCCGACTACTCCGGCGTACTTTACAACCAGAGGCGCGACAAGAATTCCAAGGACTCGCAGGATTTGTTGCGCATAATGCACGACGAACTCCTGGGGTCGCCTGAGACATTAACGGGAATCGGCAAAGGACGTTTGGTGGACATTGGGCCCTTGATTTTGGGCCGCCGCCTGAACACGCGCGAGTCCTTTGGCGCATATCAGGTCCTCATCTACAAAAAAGGCGCGCTGGTGCTGCGCATGCTGGATTATTTATTCTCCGACCCGTCCACGGGAAACGACAGCGCGTTCTTCGACATGATGAAAGACTTTGTCCAGCGCTACTCGAACCGCGCCGCAAGCACCGAGGATTTCATAGCTGTGGCCAACCAGCATTTTGCGTCCGCGCCGATCGCGCGGGCGTACGGGATTCCAAACCTCAACTGGTTCTTTAGCCAGTGGGTTTACGGCACTGGACTGCCGCGATACGGCCTTTCATATTGGATTGAACGTAAACGGGATGGTTCGGCAGTGATCCAAGGCACAGTCACCCAGACTGGCGTTCCCGAGCAGTGGGCGATGCCTCTGCCTATTGTCATGCACTTCGGCAAAGACAATATCGCGCGAGGCGCTATTGTTGCCATGGGACCGACCAGGCAGATAACGCTGCACGTGGCTCAGGCGCCCGATAGCGTCGAACTTGATCCGGATCATTGGATTTTGTCAGAGAAGACCACAACCACGGAAGCGTCTCCGCAATGACACAATGTTCCTTGCGGGCCTTTCTGATAGAAACGAGCTAAAGGGCATTTTCGAATGAATGAAAACAACCCGAAAAAGGTGGTGCGCCCGGAGAGATTCGAACTCCCGACCTACAGCTCCGGAGGCTGCCGCTCTATCCAGCTGAGCTACGGGCGCGTGACTCTAGTTTACATCGGAACCGGCGATTAGCTTTTCAGCAACCCAAGCGCAGGGGCCGAAAGCGAGAGCCAAGAGCCAAGAACTTAAGAGCCGCCTATCTCCGTCCGTGTCCCCGATCGCCGCGGTCTCCACGATCGCCGCCGCGTCCGCCCCCTCCGCCACCGCCACCGGGGCGCTCAGCTTTGGGTCGCGCTTCGTTCACGTTGATGGTGCGGCCGCCGACGTCGGTCCCGTTCAGCGCGGCGATTGCTTTCTCGCCCTCTTCGGCATTGGCCATTTCCACAAATGCGAATCCGCGCGACCTTCCAGTCTCGCGATCGGTCAGAATGCTTACGCGGTCCACTTGTCCGTAGGTTTGGAAAAGCTGGCGCAGCTCATCTTCAACCGTGTTGAAGCTAAGATTCCCAACGAAAATGTTTTTCAAGTTGCCCCTCTCTCCGCGAACCGGGGCGCCGACTCCAGCAAACAGAAAGCTGTTTTACCAGGGTTCGCAATCGCGCGGAGAGTATAGCAAATCCTGGGACTTGGGCAAGGGGAACCTGAACGGGTGCCGCCTTGGCCAGGCGCCGATTAGTTCTGTTCTTGATTACGAACCTCAGGAGTCCGGCAGTCAATTAACGCGAGTAGCTCCGGCCCGGTAAACCACGTGTCCGCCGACGATCGTCAGCAGGACTTTTGTTTCCGCGATCTTTAGCGGATTAACCTGGAATACATTCTGAGAAACCACGATCAGGTCTGCCACCTTACCTGGTTCCAGTGATCCCTCGGTTTTCTCACGATGCCCGGCGAAGGCTGCGTTTAAGGTGTAACCGCGGATTGCCTCCGGCAAGGTGATGCGTTGCTCCGGAATCCACCCACCCTTTGGCTCCCCATCGGTGGTTTGGCGAGTGACGGCATTTTGCAGTCCGGGCCACGGACTCAGAGTCACAATCGGCCAGTCGCTGCCGAATGCCAAAACTCCGCCTGCGGCCTGAATGCTGTGCCACGCCCAGGCTCGCTGCGCTCGCTCCTGCCCAACACTCGGGACCCAAGCCTCAAAGGCGTCTTCGTCGGGATAAGCGTGAAGAGGCTGCATGCTGGCGATTACTCCAACCCGCCCGAAGCGCGGAATGTCGGCCTCGGAAACATCCTCGATGTGCTCGATTCGGTGCCGCGCGTCTTCAGTTCCGTTGTTCTTTGCTGCCTCTTCGTACGCGTCCAGCGCCACGCGGATGGCGCGATCACCAATAGCATGGGTGAAGATCTGAATCCCATGCCGGTCGAGTTCGGAGACGAAGCGCTTGTACTTCTCCGGCTCCCATAACAGGTCGCCGGACAGCGACGGTGCATTGGAGTAGGGCTCGAGCATTGCCGCCGTGTGGGTCTCGATTACGCCGTCGAGGAAAAACTTGGCCGCTCCCGCAGCGATCCAATCATCGTGATAACGGTCGCGTGCCTGCAAGATTTCCGCCAGTTGGCGAGCGCTCATGTCCGGGGGGTCGAGCCGATAAGCCAGATAGAACCGCACCGTCAATTCCCCGCGGCGCCGCAGTTGCTCCAACACGTCGACACTCTGCAGATCGTCTTGATGAGCATAAACGCCACCCGGAACGTGGACCCGTACGATGCCAAACTGGTTTGCATGTTTCATCCCGGCTCGAAGTGCCTGCAGCCTGGCCTTACGGCTCGGTTGGGGAATGGCGCTGCGAACCAAGGCGTCTGCGGCGTCTTCTTTTATGGCGCCGGTGGGCTCGCCGGTGACCGGGTCACGCACAATCTCGCCGCCCGGAGGGTTCGGCGTATCTCTGGTGATGTGCGCGGCCTCCAACGCCTTGCTGTTTGCCCACCAGGTGTGTCCGTCATAGCTTTCCAGATAAACCGGACGATCGGGTACGATCTCATCTAAATACTTCTTGTCTGGAAGCCCGGACTTTCCGAACACGGGATACATCCAACCACGACCGAGCATCCATGGGTCCTGCGGATGCGCCGTTGCATAGGCCTTCACCCGGCGCGTGATTTCGCTGATGGTACCGGCGTCATCAAGACTGACCTGTTGCAGCGTAAAGGAACCGTCGAGGAAATGCGCGTGGCAATCGGTGAAGCCGGGAAGCACAAGGCGGCCCTTCGCGTCGATTACCTTGGTGGAGGGGCCACGATAGCGAACAATCTCGTGGTCCGCGCCAACTGCCAGAATTTTTCCGTTGCGAATGGCCAGCGCCTGCGCCCATGGCTGTCGCGCGTTTACGGTATAGATGTGGGCGTGGAGCAGTACGACTTCAGCAGAGGTGCTGATATTTTGGCCGAGAGTGAAACCGGACAATAGGACAAGGGCGGCAGCGCCTAGCATGGCTCGCATAAGTGGAATACCGGCTAAAACGTCGGGGGCGTATTTACCCATAACACCCAGGTTTCCGTCCGCCCTGGGTTCGCCCAATGGTGCGGCACCGCGCTCTCGAAATAAAAGCTGTCGCCCGTTTTCAAGAGATATTTTTCGCCGCGCAGAAAAATCTGCAACGCTCCCTTGAGGACGAACAGGAATTCCTCCCCCACGTGCGTGTAAGCGTCGCCGCTGCCCGCGCCCGCCGCTATCCGAAACAGATGCGGCTCCATCACCGTATTGCCCCAGGCCAGCAATTCCATGCGGACACCGCGGCCCGCTTCCAGGACTTTGCGCGCATTCGGACGCACCAGGTGGCTGTTGGGCTCAGCGGTGTCGTAGAAATCAAGAATGTTGGTTTTGTAGTAGCGAGCAAGTTTGCGCAGGGTGCCCACCGAAGCAGTCATTTGCGAGCGTTCAAGGGCGCTGAGAAATCCGACCGAAATGCCGGCGGCTTTGGCCACGGTGGCGAGAGACGAGCCTCGCTTCAGGCGCAACCGCCGCAGCCGCGTGCCAATGGCGCGGGCAGTTCCGTCGCGCGGGGCATGTGCTCGACCCTCGTGCTTCAGCGTCTGCACAATCGCGGACGCGTTCATGCCCCGCACCTTGCGCAGAAAGCTGGCCCGCTTCAGCAGTTGAACGTCCTCGCGGGTGTAAAGACGGTAGCGGCTGGCAGTGCGCCGCGGCCGCGCCAGGCCGAGGCTTTCCCACATACGAATCACGGTCGGAGAAAGCCCGACTAGCTTGGCAACGTCCCCGATCTTCAGAGAATCGTGCTTGGGGAAGTCGCTCGTAGAAGAATCGTTGTTGCTCTGCATCGCGGACATAAACTGCCCCAACGCATTGGGAATGCGGAAGTTTTCGCTTGACAGCGCCGTTCACCGCCAACTAACCTTGCGGGATTATAGCAAGGTTTGTGGCAGGTGCAACCGCCGTAAAATTCTTCAAGCTGAGAACTTGGAGGTTTCGCATGTGCGCTTCCCCCGTACTCCGCCGTACCGTTTTCTGTTGCACCCTTCTATTGGGCTTGTTGCTGTCCTGTTCCTCCGGCTGGGCCCAGAGCACCGGCGGCCGCGTAATCGGCCGGGTCGCAGATCCGACCGGCGCGGTCATCAGTGGCGTGAGTGTGACCCTGGTGAATCAAGCCACCGGTGTCAGCCGCGATACCAAGACCGATGAAGCGGGCGACTACAGCTTCGTCGAAGTCGCCCCTGGCAGTTACCGCGTCGAGTACTCGCTGCAGGGATTCAAGAAGGACGTGCGCCCGAACGTCACGCTCGAAGTGAACCAAGTCCTGGCGCTGAATGCAATCCTGCAGCCGGGCGGCGCTCAGGAAGTCGTCGAAGTCACATCCGAAGCGCCGCTAGTGGAAACCACAAGTACTCAACTCGGCGCCGTAGTGAATGACAAGGCAGCCACTGAGCTTCCCCTGAATACGCGCGACGTGTACCAATTGCTTCAACTACAGCCGGGCGTTCAATCGCAGCTGGGCGCTAACTTGTTCTATGGCAGCAGCGATGCCGGTGTGGTGACGGTGAACGGCGGCCGCGGCCGTTCGAACGATTACATGGTCAACGGCGGCAACGCGAATGATGTTTTCGTGAATCTCCCCGCAATCCAGCCCTCTCCGGACGCGATCGAGGAGTTCCGCGTCCTGACGAACACGTTCGATGCCGAGTATGGGCGCAATTCCGGTTCTGTCGTCAACGTGATCACCAAATCTGGCACGAACCAGGTTCATGGAGACGTTTTTGACTTTTTCCGTAATAAAGTCCTGAATGCGGGAAACTATTTCGACAACGCCAGCGGCCTTCCCACCGCAGACTTTAAACAAAATCAGTTTGGGGCTACCTTAGGTGGACCGATCAAGAAAGACCACACCTTCATTTTTGGTTCCTACGAGGGGCGCCGGAACCGCCAGGGAATCTCCTCAGGGGCGGTAACATTGCCTACGGGGCAAGTTACCTCTACGGGCGCGACCGGAGAACTCGGCGGCGATTTTTCGGGAATAGGTTCGCAAGCGCAGTTTTACGGTACTCCTGTGGACCCATACTTTGCTGGCTTACTAGCGGGTCGTTCGACGTGCAACAACGACGCCGTGGCCCAGGAAACCGCAAATCCGTTCATGGGCTACATGGGGGGCGTTGCAGCGGGTGTTCCTTACGCGGAGATTTTTCCCGGGAAAAAGATTCCACCATCGTGCTTCGATCCTACCGCTGTTTCGCTGTTGAATTATCTGCCATTATCTGCCGCGAACCCGGCCACAGGCGTCGTCGATACCTCCCCGGTTCAAAGAGTTCGCGGCGATCAATTTACGATCCGGCTGGACCACAAACTTACTGCGACGCAGCAATTGTCCTTGTACTACTACTTTGACGATTCCGCCCAGTTCCAGCCATTCTCCTTCTTCCAGGCTGCTGGGGCTAATGTGCCGGGCTTTGGAGCGAACAATGCGAGCCGCTTCCAGCAATGGAATGTGAGTCATACCTGGACGCTGGGAAATACTGCAGTTAACGAGTTCCGTTTCAGCTACTTCCGCGAAGGCCAGATGAACCTCAATCATCCCGCTAATGTGAGCAGCGATGGCACCGCTCACACGGTTTGCCAGAAGTCTGGCCCCTTCGCAACGGTTGGTTCGACGAATTGCTTCCAGGATCCAACCCTGCCTGCGAGCGCAGGAATTACTACACTTTTGCCCGGACATGCCGGCGTCCCGGACATTTCTGTAAACGGTGGATTCACTCTGGGAAACAACTTTGAGGGCGAACTTCCGCAGGTTGGTAACGTCTTTGATTTGTCGGATAGCTATAGCAAGATCATCGGGAAGCATAGCCTGAAGTTCGGCGGGACTGTGAGCCGGCAGAAGTTTGATCAGACGCTGTTTTTCGAAACTACGGGGCTGGAGACGATTCTCAGCGTGCAGAACTTGTGTCAGCCAGGTATCAATCCAACCCCACCGTCCCCCGCTCCCGGGGTTCCGGGTTGCACGCCGATCATAGTTGGGAACGATGACGTGGGGTTCGCCGATTCCTATCCGGACTACCTGCTTGGTTTTGTGAATACCTACAATCAGGGCGGGACACAAAGCGAAAACCTGACTAACACCTTGGTGGGGGTCTTCGCGGAAGATAGCTGGAAGTTGAAGCCTAACTTAACACTCAATTACGGTCTGCGCTGGGAACTGAACACTCCCTACGGTGACAGCGGCCATAGGCTCCCGACCTTCCGTCCCGGCGCAATTGATACCAATTTCAATTGTCAGCTCAGTCCAGATTCTCCCGGTTACCCCGCTGGCAACGGGATGAATACGAATGACTTCACCTTATTGACTGGCTTTTTCGGCAGTACCGATTGCAGCCCCACAGGCCCGGCGAATGCCATGTTCCCTCTGGGAATTGTTTTTCCAGGCGACAAGGTAAACGGGAGGACAGTTCCCAACGGCTTGACCCAGACGTACTACAAATCTTTCGCCCCGCGCATCGGCTTGGCCTGGAGCCCGGGTTGGTCCCATGGCTTCCTCGGCAAGCTGTCCGGTGGGCCAGGTAAATCGAGTGTACGGATGGGATGGGGGATTTTTTACAATCCGATGGAACAGCTTGTGCTGGAACAGTTCAGCGCAGAGCCACCCTTCGGCGGCAGTAACACGCTCTTCAGCACACTGCTCAATGCCCCCTTCGAGTTTTCAACGGGAGGGTATTTCGGAGACGGAAGTGTCACCGCGCCCAATCCGTACGGGGGCAGGTTGAATCCTACCCGGGGCTCGAATGTCGATTGGTCTCAATTCCGGCCGCTGGTCTCGTTCGGCGAGTTCCAACCCCACCTGCGCTCGCAGTACTCGGAGCAATACAACCTGACGTTCCAGCGCGAACTGGTCAAGAACCTGGTACTCCAGGTTGGCTACGTGGGAACCCAAGGTCACCGCCTTCTCCTTTCGAAGGATATAAACGCTGGGAATCCACAGACATGCCTCGATCTAGTTGCCATTGAGGGGAGCTTCAACGGTTGCGGCCCGTTCGGAGCGGATTTCGGATATTTTGCGATCCCAGCGGGCACGCTGCCGGCGGGTTTTGTCTTCCATTTGCCATACACGAATTCGGCGTCGGGAACAGGCCCCAACGTGCCCTGCCCATACCTCAACCCTCCTCCCTCGTGCTTGGTGATGGGCGGCCCGAGCAGCCCTCCGATCTCAATCATTGGGACCCGCCCTTACTCCTCTCCCTTTTGCCAGCCCCTTTCGTTGAACGCCGCAACTGGGGTCGGCAACGGCTGTCCGCCTGACTTCGTTCCAGACTTGAGCAGCATCTACGTGCAGGATACGACGGGCAATTCGGACTACAATTCGTTACAAGCCATGCTCGAAAAGCGATTCTCGCGCGGCTTGCAGTTTCAGGCGGCCTACACTTTCAGCAAATCGATTGACAATGCCTCAAGCTTCGAAAACATTGTGAATCCATTTGATCCCCGGAAGAGCCGCTCGTTGTCTCTGTTCCACGCTGCTCATCGATTTGTCTTCAGTCCGGTGTGGGAGCTGCCGATTCCTAAACGCGAAGGCTTTGCCGGCAAGGTTTCGAACGGATGGCAGGTTTCCGGAATCGTCAGCTATCAGACGGGTTTCCCAATCCGAATCCTGTCGGGCAACGATACCGAATTGACCACCAGCGATGGTGATTTTGAAGTGGTCGGCCAGCCGCAGGTCACAGGTCCAATCAGTTTCACGAACCCGCACCGCGTATCAACCATCACCTGCCCTTCCCCTCCAGCCGGGACCGGGATGGTCGTTTCAGGAAACGTCTTCTTCAACCCCTGTGCCTTCCGGGATTCCGCGCCTGGAACATTCGGAAACTCGTCGCGTGCGCTGTGCTGCGGGCCAGGCATCAGCCAGACGGATATTTCGATCGCAAAGGAAACAGGTATCGGCGACCGAGTCAGATCAGAATTCCGGGTCGAGTTCTACAATGTCTTCAACCATACGCAGTTCCTCGGTCCCGACGGGAACCTTTCCCATACGGCCACGTTCGGCACCGTGACTAATGCCCGCGACCCGCGCCAGATCCAGTTGGCGTTGAAATTCTTGTTCTAAGTATTGCGGTCATAGGCTCGACGCCTAGACCGAATCTAATGGCCGCTCGCATGCGGCTTGAGAATCTTCGAGGATCACGATGTACCCCGACCTGCAAAAAGAGCTCGACACCTTTGTCCGCCGTACGCCCAAATCAGCTGAGGCGCACAAGAAAAACCTCAAGCGCATTCCGCTCGGCGTGGCCAGCAATTACCGCGCCTACGATCCCTATCCGATATTCGTCAAAGAAGGCCAGGGGTCGCACTTCCGCGACCTCGACGGCAATGACTATTTGGACCACAACCTTTGCTTCGGCGCGCTGATGGCGGGGCATTGCCATCCTGCAGTGATGAAGGCCGTCGCCGCTCGCCTGACCACTGGCACCATGTTCGGCATGCCGCATGACATGGAATGGGAATTGGCGGAAGAAATCTGCGACCGTTTCCCGGTCGAAATGGTGCGCTTCGGCAACAGCGGCACCGAAGCGACCATGCACAGCATTCGCTTGGCGCGCGCAGCGACGGGCCGCGACAAAATCCTGAAGTTCGAAGGCGGATACCACGGATTGCACGACGCCGCCCTAGTCAGCGTAAAACCCCACGCGCCGGATTACGGGGATGTCGACGCGCCGACGTCAGTCACCGGCGGGCTTGGCGTGCCTAAGGCAAGCCTGGCGAATGTGCCCGTCGCTACGTTCAACGATCTGGCTTCGGTCGAGCGCCGCTTCAAAGAGAATCCAGGAGAAATTGCCGCAATCATTCTCGAACCCATCATGATGAACGTCGGCCTGTGCATGCCGCAGCCCGGCTTCCTAGAAGGACTGCGCGACATCGCCACTAAGAACGGCGCCCTGCTGATTTTCGACGAAGTGAAAACCGGCGCGAAACTTGGGTGGGGCGGAGCTTCGGAATACTTCGGAGTCATTCCTGACATGATCTGCCTGGCCAAGTCCATTGGCGGCGGCCTGCCGCTGGCAGCATTCCTGGCGCACAAGTCGGTGATGGATTTGATTTCGCAGCACAAAGTTTTTCACGGCGGAACTTACAACACCAATCCGGTTTCGATGGCCGCCGGGCTGGCAACTTTCCACGAAGTTCTCACTCGCGAAAATTATGCGCACGTCGAAAAGCTGAGCAAGATGTTGACCGACGGTTATCGCAAGGTTGTCGCCAAATCCGGATTGCAGGCCTACATCATGAGCGCGGGCGCCAATGGCGCGCTCATGTTGTATCCCAGTGAGATTCACAATTACCGCGACTGGGAGGCGATTGACATCGATTTGTGGCGGCACTACTGGTTCGCCATGGTAAACCGCGGCGTCATGCCTCAGCCTTACTGGTGGGACGAGCAGTGGACGATTTCGGTGCAACACACCGAGGCGGACATTGATCAACACCTCGCAGCGTTTGAAGATGTCGCACCGGCGCTGTCTAAGGCGCAGCAAGAACGCATCGGCGCAGTTGCGGTGCATTAGCAAGGAATTAGGTATTTGGGAGGGCACGGCTTTCAGTCGTGCCACAAATCGCGCACCAACCAACGGCACGGCTAGAAGCCGTACCCTCCCGTTCGCCACCAAGCAATTCGATCTTCGATCAAGGAGCGATTTTTGTCCGACCAGCCTCACCTCAAACGCGTGCTCGGCCGTTTCGACCTGGTTCTGCTGTTTGTAGTGGCAGTCTTCAACCTGAACGTAGTCCCGTCGATCGCGGCCAACGGCGGCGTAACGACCTGGCTCTGGTTGATTGCGCTGGTCTTGTTTTTCTGGCCGCAGGGAATCGCCGTGATCGAATTAGCCCATCGCTATCCCGGAGAAGGTGGAGTCTATCTCTGGGCGAAAGAAGTTTTCGGCGACTTCCACGGATTCCTCTCCGGCTGGTGCTATTGGACCAACAACATGCTCTACGTGCCCACTGTGATGTTGTACTTCGTCGGTGTCTCGGTGTACATACTCGGCCCCAGTCATCAGGCTCTGGCCGATAACAAAGTGTTCGCTCTGACTACATCCACCGCGCTGCTGGCACTGCTCACGTGGTTCAACATTGCCGGCCTCGGAGTAGGGAAGTGGATCAATAATCTCGGCGCCATCGGTACGGGCATCGCTGCCGCCGTCTTGATTGGACTTGGCGCGATCCTCTGGTCGCGCTTTGGCACGACTCTCACGGCAGCGGATTTTCGCATTCCCGCCGATCCCCGCTTCGTTCTAAATTCCTTCGGCGTGATCTGCTTCGGACTAGTCGGCTTGGAACTTGCGTCGGTCATGGGCGATGAAATCCAGGATCCCGCGCGGACTCTCCCCGGCGCGGTTGCGTGGGGCGGTATTCTCTCCGGCGCGCTTTACGTCGGAGCAACGCTCACGCTGTTGATCGCGGTTGGCAAACAGGTCAGTGTCCTGCAAGGCATTGTGCAGGCGGTGAGCCACATGGCTTCGCAGGTCGGTGTGGTGTGGATCGTAATTCCGTTCGCGGTGATGCTGAGTCTCTCTATCGCCGGCATCGGCTCCGCATGGATGGGTGGTTCGGCGCGCATCCCTTTCGTCGCCGGGCTGGACGCCTACATGCCTTCGTGGCTGGGAAGCCTACACCCACGTTATGCGACTCCGTACGCGGCTTTGATCGTGCAAGGATTGGTGTCGTTGGCGCTGGTGGTGATCAACTTCGCGGCGGCGGGCGGTGTTCAGGCAGCGTTTCAAACCATGCTGTCGATTGCGGTGGTGCTGCAACTCGTCCCGTTTATATATATGTTTGCCGCTCTGCTCAAGCTGGCTTGGGACCCAGTTGCCGCTAAGGGCAGATATAGTCGCGGAGTGCTTCTTGTGGCCGGCGGAAGCGGCTTGATCACGACTGCGGTTGCGATTGTGGTGGCGTTTTTTCCCGCCAGCCAGATCAAGTCGGTGCTGAAGTACGAACTCAGCATGTTTGGACTGACGCTTTTCTTCCTGGCGCTGGCGGCGTTCTTCTTCTTTGTTTATGGACGCAAAAAAGCGCAGCGCGCAGTAGATCATGGAGGGACGGGCGTCCCCGCCCGTCCACCGAGCGTAGCTCGGTAAGTTGATTGGGGGGAGTTTGATTGCAGGAGGGAATGATGCCAGCCGGAGTTACAGCCGAAGTTAAGACCTACCAGCTCTTCATCAATGGAGAGTGGGTCGAAAGCAGTTCGAAAAAAACATTTCCGGTGTACGATCCCGCCACCGAAGAGGTGATCGCGCAAGCTCCAGACGCGAACGCCGAAGACGTTAACCGCGCCGTCGCTGCCGCCCGCGCCGCTTTCGACGAAGGTCCTTGGGCCACGACCACTGCGCAGGAGCGGGGGCGAGTGCTGTTCCGTCTGGCAGAAAAAATCCGGCAGAACCTGGCGATGCTTGCCGAACTCGAATGCCGCAATACCGGCAAGCCGATCGTGGAAGCGGAATTCGACATCAACGACGTCGCTACTTGCTTCGAATACTACGGCGGACTGGCGACGAAAATCCTGGGTTATGTCAATCCGGTTCCCGACAACGCCGTCAGCCTTACCGTGAAAGAGCCGGTCGGTGTCGCCGGACAGATTATTCCGTGGAACTACCCTTTGCTGATGGCTGCGTGGAAATTAGCCCCGGCTTTGGCCGCCGGCTGCACATGTGTGCTGAAACCAGCCGAGCAAACGCCGCTTACCGTGTTGGAGATGGCAAATTGGTTTTCCGAAGTCGGTTTACCACCCGGCGTAGTGAACATCATCACCGGGTTCGGCGAGACCTGCGGCGCACCGCTGGTGCAACATCCTGACGTCAACAAGATCGCATTCACCGGCTCGGCCGCCGTGGGCAAAATCATCGTGAAGCAGGCGGCGGACACAGTGAAGCGGGTTACGCTCGAGCTGGGCGGGAAATCTCCTAATATTTTCTTTGCCGACGCCGACTTCGAATCCGCCATCGACGGCGCGCTGTTCGGAGTGTTCATCAATCAGGGCGAAGTGTGCTCGGCGGGAAGCCGAATTCTAGTCCACAAACCGATTTACAAGAAGTTCGTCGAAGCCATGACTGCGAAGGCGCGCAAGGTGAAGCTCGGCTCGCCACTCGATCGCGAAACTAAGATGGGGCCGCTGGTCAGCAAAGAGCAATACGACCGCGTGCGCTCATATCAGGAACTTGGCAAGAAGGAAGCGAAGGTCGCGATCGGCGGAGGCCGCGCCGAGAAATTCGCGAGAGGCTATTACGTCGAGCCGACCATTTTCTACGACGTCGAAAACAGCGCCCGGATCGCGCAAGAAGAAATCTTCGGCCCGGTGGCGGCAGTCATTCCCTTTGATGACGAGAAGGACGCCCTCAAGATCGCGAACGATTCGCCCTATGGACTCGCGGCGGCACTCTGGACGCGGGATATCTTCAAGGCCTTTCGTGTGGTGAAGTCGCTGCGCGCCGGAATCGTCTGGGTGAATCACATGCAGCCGACGTATGTCGAAGCGCCGTGGGGAGGCTACAAGCAGTCCGGGTTCGGCCGCGAGCTCGGCCCCTGGGGCGTCGAAGAATATCTGGAGACCAAGCAGGTGTACATCAATCTGAACGAGCAGCCAATCGGCTGGTACTGAGATGGGAACGATCCAACTGAAAACGCCGGTTCCGGGGCCGAAGTCCCGCGCCCTCGGTGAACGCCGCGAAGCCGCCGTCCCGCGCGGCGTTTCGCAGGCCACGCCGGTGTATGTTGCCCGCGCACAGGACGCCTGGCTCGAGGACGTGGACGGCAATCGCTACCTGGATTTTGCCGGAGGAATCGGTTGCCTCAACGTGGGACATCGCAATCCGGCTGTGACTTCAGCAATCGAAGAGCAGCTTCAAGCGTTCCTTCACACCTGCGCGCAAATTACGCCCTACGAAAGCTACATTCGCCTGGCGGAACGCATGAATGCCCTCGCGCCCGGAGATTTCCCGAAGAAGACGCTTTTCATGAACTCCGGCGCTGAGGCGGTGGAGAATGCCATCAAGATTGCGCGCGCACATACTGGGCGCTCGGGCGTAATCGCCTTCGAGGACGCATTCCACGGGCGCACCATGATGGCGCTCGCCCTGACCAGCAAGACTCATCCTTACAAGGCAGGATTCGCTCCGTTCCCCGGCGAGGTTTACCGCATTCCGTACGCCTACTGTTACCGCTGCTCGTATTCGCTCGAGTACCCCTCGTGCGATGTGTTTTGCGCGCGGCATTTGGAAGATACGTTCCGCCGAGTCGTCGCTTCGGAAGATGTCGCTGCGGTAATCGTTGAACCAGTTTTGGGAGAAGGAGGCTTCGTTGCTCCGCCGCCAGAATTCTTTCGCATCGTGATGGAGATTTGCCGCAAGCACGGAGTCCTGTTCGTGGCTGACGAAGTGCAGAGCGGCTTTGGTCGCACGGGAAAAATGTTTGCCAGCGAGCACTACGGGATTGAACCGGATATTCTGGTTACCGCAAAATCGTTGGGTGGAGGCTTGCCGTTGGCTGCGGTCACCGGCCGTGCTGAAGTCATGGATGCGCCGGGCGTCGGCGGCCTGGGCGGAACTTTCGCCGGTAATCCACTCTCCTGTGCCGCCGCCAATGCGGTGTTGGATGTGTTCGAGAGCGGCGATCTTTTGTCGCGGGCTGAAGATATCGGTAAACGTTTCCAGAACCGCGCGCAAGAATGGAAGCGCCGTTTTGAAATCATCGGAGACGTACGCGGGCTAGGCGCGATGCGGGCGGTGGAATTGGTCAAGTCGCGTCAAACGCGCGAACCCGCTCCCGATGAGACTAAGAGAATTTCGCAATATTGCTACGAGCACGGGCTGATCACGGTTACGGCGGGCACTTACGGCAACGTGGTTCGCCTGCTGGTCCCGCTGGTGATTACCTACGAACAAATGGACGAAGGCCTGGATGTTCTGGAGGGCGCGCTGGCATCGGTTTGCGGCGCGCTACCGGCAGTTGCTGAGGTAATTACAAAGTAATGTTGAACGCTTAACAATCTGGAAGGCTTTAATTGATGACGCTTGCAGCCCCACCCCTGACGAAAATCCCGAACTATATCAATGGAGAATGGCAGGACTCCAGCGCCAGTGAATGGCAGGATGTCACCAATCCTGCGACGGGCGAGATTCTTGCCCGGGTCCCGCTATCCGATAACGCGGAAGTCACGCGGGCCATCGATGCCGCGGCCGCTGCTTATCCCGCTTGGCGCCGAACTCCTCCCGAAGACCGTATCCAGCCTTTGTTCAAGCTGAAAGCGCTGCTCGAAGATCACCAGGACGAACTGGCGCGCATCATCACCCAGGAAAACGGCAAGACTTTTGCCGAAGCCAAAGCCGAACTGCGCCGCGCCATCGAAAATGTAGAAGTGGCGTGCGGCATTCCGATGATGATGCAGGGCTACAACTTGGAAGATGTCGCCCGGGGCATCGACGAAACCATGACCCGTCAGCCGCTCGGCGTAGTCGCCGCGATCACGCCCTTCAATTTCCCTGGCATGATTCCGTTCTGGTTTCTTCCCTACGCGATCACGTGCGGAAATACTTTTATCCTGAAACCTTCGGAACGTGTGCCGTTGACCATGCGCCGGGCATTCGAACTGCTCGAACAAACGGGATTGCCCAAGGGCGTCGTGAATCTGGTCAACGGCGGCAAAGCCGTAGTGGACGCGCTGCTTGACCATCCTAAAGTCAGGGCCATCAGCTTTGTCGGATCGACTCCGGTCGCGAAATACATTTACGCACGCGCCGGAGCCAATGGCAAACGAGCACAATGCCAGGGCGGCGCGAAAAATCACGTCATCGTTCTTCCCGACGCAGACATGAAGATGGCGACTCAGATTATCAGCGACAGCGCTTTCGGATGCGCGGGACAGCGGTGTCTGGCCGTGTCGGTCGCAGTGACGGTTGGCGACGCACAAAAGGTATTTCGCGACTCCATCACTGAGGCGGCGGCTTCGTTGCGCGTAGGCAACGGGCTCGACGAAGGAATCCAGATGGGCCCTCTGATTACCCGGCAAAGCAAGGCGCGCGTGGAGTCGCTGATCAGCGAGAGCGAGAAGCAAGGCGCCAAACTTTTGCTGGACGGTCGGAGGGCGAACATCCCCGGCGGCGGGGAAGGGAATTTCGTGAAGCCAACGGTATTGGACTCTCTCCCCGCAGAGAGCAATCTTGCCGACACCGAAATCTTCGGGCCGGTCCTGAGCCTGGTCCATGCCAACGATCTCGACGAAGCGCTTGCGTTTCTGGAGCGTAGCGCCTACGGGAATCAGGCTTCGCTCTTCACTTCGAGCGGGGCGGCCGCGCGCCGGTTTCGTTACGAAGCGCCCGCGGGGAATATTGGCATCAACATCGGCGTGGCGGCGCCCATGGCTTATTTCCCGTTCAGCGGCTGGAAAGATAGTTTCTTCGGGGTGCAACACGGCCAGGGCCGCGACGCCGTCGAGTTCTACACCGAAAAGAAAGTTGTGGTGGAG
>Ga0210407_10000928_pt1 | contig 29722 bp, 25 predicted proteins | sample IncBWC27MmetaG_FD_150860 | JGI IMG/M metagenome (GOLD analysis project Ga0210407, IMG submission 150860) | Forest soil microbial communities from Barre Woods Harvard Forest LTER site, Petersham, Massachusetts, United States - Inc-BW-C-27-M | ecosystem: Environmental > Terrestrial > Soil >...
TCCTTCAGAACTTCTTAATACTGGTGCACAGGGAAGGATTCGAACCTTCGTACCTCGCTAGGAGGGACAGATTTACAGTCTGTTGGCTTTAACCACTCACCCACCTGTGCAGAACTTCGAACCCATTTTCCGGACGCGCTCAAGCACAGAACCGCTTTCGCCCTGCCATTTGGGGATCAGAAGGTGCGCACCAAAACCCGCAAACAACTCATCTGGAAAATTCCCTTATGGATTGCTGATGGGAAAAACCGTCGCCGCCTTATATTCTACCGGAAGTCCGGAAAACCGATTCTCTGGAGCTGGCGAAGGGATTTGAACCCCTGACCCTCTGATTACAAATCAGATGCTCTACCAGCTGAGCTACGCCAGCAAGTGGGACATGTAAAGCATCCCCTGCCACACTAATCCCTTCTTCTTTAACGGGACAATTATAAAAGGTACCATAGCGGTAATTGACGTGCAAGAGCGGCGGGTTGATTCGTATGGCGAGGACGCAAAGAACGCCCGGTCGCTGCCACTTAGTCTGAAAGACTATCCAAAATGCAGCTCTGGTTCAATCGCGCAAACGAAGTTAGCATCCGCGAGCAGCTGGTCACTCAAGTCATTCTGGGAATTTTGAGCGGCGACCTCGCTCCCGGACAGCGCCTGCCCAGCACCCGCGAGCTGGCGCGGCGGTTCAAGCTGCATCCCAACACCGCCAGCGCCGGATACCGGCAACTGGAGCGCGAAGGCTGGCTGGAATCCCGGCGCGGAAGTGGGGTGTTTGTTCGTCCGGGCAAAGCTGTCGAGCGGCCCTCGGGAGATCATACCCTTGACCAGCTTATTTCTGATTTTTTTACGTCAGTGAGGACGCTTGGCATTCCCTTGGCGAGTGTCCATGCGCGGCTGCGCGAACGGCTCGACCAGCCAGCGCCGGATCATTTTCTGCTCATCGAACCGGACGAAGAGCTGCGAAGGATCGTCGCCGCCGAAATTCAGCACGTGCTAGATTTTCCGGTCAAAAGCTCCGGGATGGAGGCGTGTAAATCTCCCGCCGCTTTGAAAGGCGCGATCCCCGTCGTGCTGCAAAGCAAAGCCAAAATCGCGGCTGAGGCCTTACCGCCAGGCGCGGAATTGATTATTTTGCAGGCCCGCTCAGTGCCCGAGTCGCTTGCCGGATGGCTGCCCGCTCCAAAAGACGCGCTGGTCGCGGTCGCATCGCGCTGGCCGGGTTTCCTGAAGCTTGGCAGGACCATGCTTCTAGCCAGCGGCTTTCATCCCGACACCCTGGTTTTTCGCGACGCCCGGAAGAAGAACTGGCAGCGCGGGTTGGGAGAGATGGCGGCAGTGGTCTGCGATTGTGTGACGGCGGCGGGGTTCACACCGGTCAAGAAGAACAATCCGCTGCGGGTTGTGGTGTTTTCGCTACTGTCGGAAGCCTCAATCCGCGAGCTGATCGAGTGCGTCCGATTCCTGGTAGCGACGGAGCGCTAAAGCGCGCAGCGCCTGAAGGCGCGGTCGTATTCAGACGTTTTCGGCACGCCTAAAAGCGTGCCCTGATACGAACCTTCCCTCCCGCACACGCCTGAAGGCGTGCTGATACGGACCAGCCGGGCAGGCACGCGGCTGGCCGCATGCCGAAACGACCGTCCAGCCCGCTGGGTGCTATCATTTGTGACCACCGCTCCTTGATTCATACGAATGGTCACGCGAGTCCGGTGATTCATGCGATTTCGGCGAAAACTTCCTGTCTGGCTGGGCTTCCTTATCGTTGTGGCAGCGTTGTGGGCAGTGGTTTTCCTGCGCAAGCATGCTCCGCCGGAGCCGGCCCGCCTGCTCCCTACCGCCGACGGATTTGTCTATGTGGACCTCAAATGGATGCGCTACACCGACGTCGCCAAGAAACTGCCTGCGGTCGCGCATGATCCTGAGTACGAGCAGTTTATTCAAGCCACTGGATTTCAGTTTGAAAGCGATCTTCAGGAAGTCGCTCTTGCCATTCACTATCCCAGTCCGCAGACTGGTGGCGAGACCCGGTTCTCGGAAATCTTTGTGGCCCGCATTGACGGCGACCGGTTGCGCACATATCTGGCGAAGCTGGCGGCGTCGGTCGAAACTTACCGCGCGATTGACATTTACAGCATCCCCCTGGAAAACCGGGTGCTGCGGGTGGCCGTGTTGGGGTCGGATACGGTGGCTGCTTCCAATCTCAACGATCCTCAGGTGATTCACGAAATTATTGACCGGTCGCGCAAGGTGGCGTCACCGTTCGGCGGTCCGGCACTGCTGCGGCAGTCGTACAAGCATGTGCCTCTGGGAAGCCTGGCGTGGGCGATTTTCAAAATGAATTCCTCGGATGGGCAGGCATCTGCTATAGGATTGCCCGCCCCCAGCCCCGCCACTGCGGTGGTTTCGGTGCGATATGTGCCTCTCGTCGGAGAAGTCGCTTTGCGCGGCGAAGCCTTTGCCCAGGATGAACACGCGGCCGAGCAATTGACCGAGCAAGCGAACACCTATCTCGCGATTTTTCATGCGGCCGAGGTTTCGGCCTCCGGGCAAACGCCGGATCCTGATATCAAGAAGGCTTTAGACAGCCTGAAAGTCGAGCAGCACAAGGACCGCACCGTGCTGACTGCCACGCTTTCTGCGGCGCTGCTGCGCAAGATGGTTGCCGAGGCTCCGGGGCAATTGGCTCCGAAGTAAGACGGTTGCGGGTCGTTCGTCGTTGGTCAAGACCTCGCACGAAGGTCTTACTTGGCCAACTACCAACGACCAAAAGACGAACAACATCCTCGGCCCCTGCGCTCCGGTTAGAGATACAATAATTCCGAATGGGCATACCTTCGTTTGGGGCCGCGTTCGTAGCTGGCCTGGTGTCGTTTCTGTCGCCTTGCGTATTGCCGCTGGTGCCGGGTTACGTGTCTCTGATTTCCGGCGTCGGCATCGAGCAGCTGGAGCAGCAGGACTCGTCCCTTTTCCTCAAAATCATGCTGAATTCGGTCGCATTTATTATTGGCTTCAGCATTGTGTTTGTGACGCTTGGCGCGCTCTCGACGGAAGTAGGCCAACTTGCATCCCGGTACAAATCCACTCTTGCGCAAATCGCTGGTGTCTTGATCATTGTTTTCGGGTTGCACCTCACCGGCATCATGAGGATCAAGGCGCTTTATGCGGACAAACGGCTGCACGGCGTAAAAGGGGGCAGCACCGCATGGGGGGCGTTCGTGATCGGATTTGCCTTTGCTTTCGGCTGGACGCCTTGCGTAGGCCCCATCCTGTCGGCGATTCTGTATCTCGCCGCGGCGCAAAATTCTGTGTCCAAAGGAATCCTGCTGTTAACGACTTATTCCCTGGGATTGGCTGTGCCGTTCCTTCTGACTTCACTCGGCATAGGACGGTTTCTGAAGTTCTACTCGCGCTTCCGCAGCCACATGCACGCGATTGAAGTGGCGAGCGGCGGCTTGCTAATCGTTCTGGGGCTTTTGCTGGTGTTTGGAAAATTCACTCTGCTGTCGCACTATGTTCCATCTTTGAACCGCTTCGTTCTGTAAAGGAGTTGCTGTGAAACGCGATCCCGTCATTCTGATTGTGGTAGCAGTAGTGATTTCCCTCATGCTGGTTTTCGGCATCCAGAAAGCCCGACACAACCACGGTTCTACTTCGCTCGGTGGCACCAGCAAATTGCAAGGCCAGCCGGCGCCGGATTTTTCGCTGACTGCACTGGACGGCAAGACGGTCAAGCTGTCGGATTTTCGCGGCAAAGCCGTATTGCTCAACTTCTGGGCGACTTGGTGCGAGCCCTGCAAGATCGAGATGCCTTGGTTCGTCGAGTTGCAGAACAAGTACGGCCCCCAGGGTTTGCAGGTTGTGGGCGTGGCCATGGACGACGCCAGCACCAAAGACATTGCCGAGTTTTCGCATAAGATGGGCGTGAATTATCCGGTACTGGTTGGGAAAGATGCGGTGGGCGACGAGTATGGCGGGATTCCGTATTTGCCCTCGACGTTCTACATCAGCCGCGATGGCAAAGTTGTGGACCGTGTGTTCGGACTGGTCAGCCGGTCGGAAATTGAGAACAATATTCAGAAAGCCCTCGGGCAAGCCGGCCAGGTGGCGCAGAAGTGAAGGCCGCTGCAAGCTTCGGGCACCACGTTTTGATTTGCGTAACATTGTTCGCGTTTTCTGCCGCTGGATTTTCCGCCAGCGCGCAAGACATTTCCTACAGCAGAAAGCAGTCGGTCAGCATGCAGCCGCCGCCGATCGCTTCCATCTACCGCGGCCGTCCGGGGACGGTGCAGCTCGAATTCCGCGTCGCTTCGGGATTGCACATCAACTCGAATCAGCCTAAAGAAGACTATTTAAAGAAGACGGAGCTGAAACTCGACGCGCCTACCGACATCACAATCGAGAAGGTGATTTATCCTGACGGAGTAGATCGCTCCTTTCCTTTTGCGCCGGATGAACCAATCAACGTGTACAGCGGCGACTTCCCCATCGAGGTCGTGTTGCGCCCGCTGAAGAGTGTGATTGCCATGAAGTACTCCGTCCACGGCTGGCTCTTTTACCAGGCCTGCGACAACGCGGCCTGCTACCCGCCGAAAAAGCTGCCGGTGACGTTTGAAATTAAAGTGGTAAAGAGTAACGAGCACAAGAAGAGAATTCCGCCGCAGAGTCCGCATACCCACGACTAGGCAAGGCCCCACAAATTCCCCGCAAGTCCTCGCCCATCGCCCGTTCTCAGAATAGGACCGGAAACAACTCCCCTTCCGAGTCCGCTACGGGAGGGTTCCATGAAGAAGCTGTTGGGGCTGTTGCTGGGCATGACTCTGGTCGGGCTGCTACTGGTCTTTAGATTAACGTCGTGTCACGCCGCGCCGGCTGCGGCGCAAGAAAAAGAGACATTCGCGGACGATAATTCCACCGCGCTCACCATCTACAACCAGAATTTCTTTGTCGCGCGCGAGCATGTTCCGCTCGACTTGCAGCCGGGAGTAAATCAGGCGGAATACGCTGGAATTGCGGCGCATCTGGAGCCGGATTCGGTGATCCTGCGCGATCCTAACGGGCGCGCGCTCCAGATTCTAGAGCAGAATTATCGCAACGACCCGGTGTCGCCGGAGATGTTGCTTTCGTTTTACGAGGGCAAGACAATTGATTTCGTGGTGGGCCGAAACGCCGACGGCAGCGACGTCAAGATCAAAGGCAAGGTCATCCGCAGCGGATATGCCTCGCCGAACTTCATCAGCGGCTATCCGCAACAGGCGTCTTCGCAGCCCATCATCGAGATGGATGGCGTGCTGCACTTCGGACTGCCCGGTCAGCCCGTCTTTCCCGCGCTCAGCGCCGATTCCATCCTGAAGCCGACCCTGAGTTGGCTGCTGCGGACAGACACACCCGGCAAATTCAACGCGGAAATTTCCTACGTCAGCGGCGGCATGAACTGGCAGTCCGATTACAACGTAGTGGTGCAGGACCAACCTGGCAGCAAGACCGATTTGCTCGACATGATTGGGTGGATTACCATGCGAAACTTCAGCGGTAAGACATTCGAAGATGCACGCATCAAGCTGATGGCTGGCGACGTCAGCAAAATCCAGGAACCCACGCTCGCGGGGCGGGCGTACGCGGCGTCGCAAATGGTCACGGTGGACGCGGCGGCTCCCGTAGTCCGCGAAAAAGCTTTTGACGAATTTCATCTCTACACCTTGCAGCGTCCAACCACTCTGCGCGACGCGGAAACCAAGCAGGTTGAATTTGTGCGCGCTACCGGCATCCACGCGCAGCGGCTGTTCATTTACGACGGCGCGGACACCGCGCAATACGGGTATTACAACCCTGAGCAAATCCAGCAGGACGCGAACTACGGCACGGCTTCCAATCCGAAAGTATGGGTGATGGAGGAGTTCAAGAACGCAGAGGCCAATCATCTCGGCATTCCGTTACCAAAAGGTAAGCTGCGTTTCTATCGTCGCGATACCGACGGTCACCTCGAGTTCGTCGGCGAAAATGTGATTGACCACACGCCGAAAGACGAAACCATCCGGGTTTTCACCGGCAATGCTTTTGATGTGACTGGAGAACGCAAGCGCACCAGCTTTCACGTCGATTCAAATCAGCGCTGGATGGACGAATCGTTTGAAATCCGCCTGCGCAATCATAAGAAGGATGCGGTTGAAGTCCGCGCCGTCGAGCATTTATATCGCTGGACGAACTGGAAGCTGAGCGAGCAATCCGCGGATTCGCGCAAGACGGACGCCCAGACCATCGAGTTCCCCGTGACCATCGCACCGGACGGGGAGCGGGTCATCACGTACACAGTTCATTATTCCTGGTAGCGATTATGTTGGGCGGAGCCTGTCCTGAGCGGAGTCGAAGGATGCCCTCACCCGCCCCACCCTCGCTACTCGGCCAACTCATTTCACGAATCCCTCCCCGCCGTGATAAAACACTCGCTTCCCCATGGGCAGACTTTTCAGCCGCGAGCGTTTTGGAAAACCGCAGGTGCTCGCGGGAATGCTGCTGCTGATTTTCGTGACCGAGTGCGCGTGGCTGCTGGCGCACTCGGCTCCCAATATGGAGAGCGCGGAAGAAGTCGTCCGTGTACACGAAGGGCTTGAACAATGGCACGGACACGGCATCGCCGGAACGCCCGCGATGCAACCGGACGCTGCGCCCGAGTGGGCCGGACTGAGGAGCAACGAGTATGATCCCGACCATTCGCCGTTGTGGTACTTGATCGGCGCTGCGCCGGTGGCCGTTCTCCGCGTCGCGCCGGGTTCTGCGTTCGGACTTTGGCTGACGCATGCTCCTTATGTTCTATTCGGAGTTTTGCTGGGGGCTTCGGTTTGGTATGTTTCGCGTCGGCTGTACGGAAACGCCGGAGGCTATATCGCACTGGCGCTGTATTGTTTTTCTCCCACGGTGGTCCGCAGCGGCGCGCTGTGGGTCGCGCCGCCGGATATCGCCGCCGCATGGGGCACGTTCGGAGCGGTGTTTACTGCCATTGCCGTTTCGCACACTCTCTATGCGCCGCGAGAAGTGGTGTTGTGGAACTACCGGCGGATTGTGCTCCTGGGAATTTCGCTGGCGCTTGCCGTGGGATCGCAGTTTTCGCTGGCGCTGGTGATTCCGCTGCTCCTAGTCTTTGTGTTTTATCTCGCCCCGGAGCGAAGATCGGCCGCATTGGCAATTCTCGCCGCGGCCTCGGCAGTCGGCCTGGCACTATTGCTTGCAGCTTACTTTTTCCATCCAGGAATTTTCTTGCAGAGCCTCAAGCACGCTCGACTACTCACCGTCAGTGCGGCCGCGCTGGGCATGCAAGGAGCGTATCTGCAAGTCCTGAAAGAAATCGCGTCCAGCGGCCCGGTGCTGGTTGTACTGGTTCCGGCCGCTTTGCTGACATACGCTCTCTGGCGTAGAAGCCGCTACTTCGGCAACACCGCACCCCTGCTGATCGCGCTCCTGTTTCTGGCCTTGCGGGCGGCCTCGCCGCACGATCCAGATTCAGTCTTTTCGCTGCTCGGAGCCGTCTTTCTCTTCGTTTTTGTAGCCGGAGTAATGGCCGATTTGCTGGAAACCGAGGGCCGGGAGGTGACCGCAGCGGTTGTAACCGGGCTGCTGGCTGCAAACGCCCTGTGGAACCTGATCGGACTGGGAAGAATCGGGTGATCGGGCGATCGGGTCATCGGGCGATCTGAAATCTCCTGATGATGAATGGGGGTGTTTGCTTCGCCCGATCTCCCAATCGCACGATTATTCCGATCCGATCAAAAAATATCGCAACCCTTCTGACCGGCTGGCGTTCTAAACTAGTTAGGGGGTGCCTATGCGTATCCTGAGTTTCCAGAAAGCCGCGCCTTTAACTCTCGTCGCAATCGTAACTTTCGCGGTGTCGGTTCCGGCCGCAGCCCAGGGAAATGGCATGCGATCGAATGGGTCCAGCATCGCACTCCACGGAGTGCCTCCGAGTGTGACTTCGTTCGGATTCGGCGGACGTCCTGGGTTTCATGGCGTGCCGCCGAGCGTGACCTCATTCGGATTTGGCGGGCGCCCCGGATTCCATGGCGTCGCGCCCATCGTGACCTCGCAAAATTTTGGCAGCTTTCCTTTGCGGACCGATCACGGAATCCGTCATCATCAAGGGCAGTTTTTTTCGCACCGCCATCGCGGCAACCGTTTTGTCAGTCCCTTCTACAGCGATGTGATTGCCGTTCCCTACGCATATCCGTTCTACGCGACCGACTCCGGCATGGATGACGATGATTCGATGAACGACGCGGCGATAGAAGAAGACCAAGACAACGATCGCGGCGGGCCCACGATCTTTGACCGTCGCGGGCCGGGGAGCGGCTATGATTCCGCGCCCGAACGCCACGAACCCAGTCCGAGGGAAGAAGACTACCGCGCCGCCGCGCCAGCCCCCGCACCGCCGCCGGAGATCGCCGAACAGCCAAGCACTGTGTTGGTATTCAAAGACGGCCGCCGGCTGGAAATCTCAAACTACGCGATTGCCGGATCCACGCTCTACAATCTGAGCGACGGGCTCCCGCGAAAAGTGGCCCTCGCCGAACTCGACCTTCCCGCCACCGTGAAACAGAACGACGACCGCGGCGTGGATTTTCAGATCCCCGCGGGAACGAAACCGAACTGACAGGGCCCAGGTCAATTCTAATTTCGGGAGGGTCGCACGGAATCAGTGCGGGAGCGGTATCCCAGGCGCCGGGGCTGCAGGTGCGGTTGCGGCAGCCGCAGTTTCTACATTTGGAATGTTCACCGAGCCCATTCGTCCCGTTGCCACATCTTTGATCAGCACCCGAACAACGGCGACTTCCGGCGTCGGTAGAATTGAAACGACGCTGGTAAACCCGTGCTGCGCTTGGGTTTGTGCAAACTGCTTATCGGTAAGCCTCTGATCTATTGTGTCTTGTATGAAGCGCAGCGGTTTGCCCGTCTTGTCGAATGAGCACAATGCAACCCTCAGGGCAACGTGCTGTGTGCCGTCAGTTTGGGGCGTGAATGTGATCGTGCTAGGTTCGATAGCTACGAAGTACTTCAGCTTTCCCGGTTCGGGGAAAGCCTTCGCCACCATGAGTACAGACGTGGATGTCAAGACGTCTTGGCATGCGGCTCTTTGAAGTTCTTCGGCGGCCGACTTTGGATCCGTTTCTTCCTCACGACCACGCGCGTAATAGCCTTGCCGGTACGCCAAATGTATGCCCGGCCGGGTACTCTTCACAATGATCCGATGGAATTCCCCTTTCCAGTCGCCGGAATTGGGATAATAGGCGATCTCGTAAAAGAAACTGCTGTCATCCATCGCCTTCTTCACGCAATCGCCCAGGTCGTTGTCGCTAACACAAATTATGCCGCCGGTCTGCTCGGCGAGTGACTGCATCGATTCCTGGCGGTCAAAGCGCGACGTCGCTTCACGGCTGAGCGTTCCCGCAACGTTGCGCCTCACGCGCGAGCCGGCAGTAAAAACGGATGACACTTGCAGTCCGCCAGGATCGACGGGGTAAACCGCAACCTTCGCGTCCGCCAACGCGCTCGCCACGCCAGCAACGTCCTTTCCATAAAAGCGCATAGGAAGTTGGGTATCGGGATCGGGGAGAAACATGATCGGGAATGAGGAAGAGATCCAGAGCAGATTTTTTCGGCCGGGATACCCCGCAACATACCTGGCAATACCCTCCAAAGCATCGAGCGTTTCTTGCACCCGTATGTCCAGCTGAAACGAGTATGTTTCCTGTTCAAATCGCCGTACCGTATCGAGCAACGGGCCAGCGCCACGAGCCGTGGGATTGTCTTCCAGCATTGCCGACATCGCATCAGGATCGTCTCGCGGATCAATCTCGGTTGAGTCATCGTGCTCCGCCGAGCGCGCTTTCTCCAGCGCACTCTTCAACAGCTTGGGGTCGGTTGTGAAGTTCTGAACCATGCGCAAGCGTCTACCCAGCAGAAATACGGCTATGGGAACGTTGTCAGGTATAGAGGCCAACATGCGGAGCATCTGTTGATGTACCTGCATCTGTGAAACGCGGTCCGTGTTCAACCCATCGACCAGTAAAATCGTCGGCGGCACCGGGACTCTGTTCATCGTTATCAGGTTCGTGTACACGCCGGGCGCCATCTGCGGCTCGCCCGCATCTTGAGCAGCAATCTCGTGTACGCTGGTGGCGCGAAACGCCGAGATTTTTTGCGGGCGCTGGTCCCGCTTGGGCCCAATTTGCTCGAAAACCTGAAAGTCGCCGGCCGTAAGTCCCGGAACGGCTTGCCCCTTGTGGTCTCTGGCGACAACCTCGACTGAAACCAGTCGCGTTGACGCCTTAAACGTAGGTATTTCTTGTTGAGTCGCGCTTTGTGAATCGGGCGGGCCAGCGCTGGAGTTTGGGGCTGCCGCGGGCGCCTGCGCGTTAGAAGCGACCACAAGAAGCGACACTACCGCCAACCTGTAGACCAAGTGTGAAACCAAGCGCACCAGAGCCTCCAGCGGGAAGGTTTTAATTCTGCATTACTTTCGGCGTTAGTTCAAGAGGAGACCAGCTTTCTGGCTTCTGGCCGACTTAGCATTCAATTCACCGAAGCCAGTACATCGTCGTAATAATTCAGCATAGCGCGGTGCGGCGTGTCTTTCATTCCCGTAAGCGGGACCTTGGCTTCGGTTGAGGTGTTGCCCACCAGTCCCACGTGGCCCAGAAACATGACGTTGCCGTTTGCCAGCTCCAGGTACAGCGGCACCAGCATCCGGAACTTGTCGTCCACGCCGGACTGCATGATCTTGAAGCCAAAGACCACATCGCCGTCAGCATTTTTGTCGAAGGTGGAATCCAGTTTGTAGGTGGGCAGAGCGGTGCCGTAAACGTATTCGTTGAAGAACCAGTCCATCTTGCCGTCGCCGATGCGCTGCATCTCCGCGGTCATGTGTTTTTCGACGGTGGCCTTGAAATCCTCAGTGGTCGCGACCCGCCCGCTGAAGGTACTGGTGAAATCGTGCATGGTGCCTTTAAAATTTTCGTCCTTGGTCTGGTTGTTGTACATCATCATGCGGATCATGTGCAGGATGTACGAGCCCTTCGGGTAGATGAGGGCTTGCGCGATATTGCCCCCGACTTTGGTATTGTCCAGCCGATACCCCATCGTGACCGGGCCAACATCGATGGGGCGGAATCCATACTTGTTTCGCTCGACAATGGTCTTGCGCTGATAATCCCAGAAGTCGATGAACTTCTTGGTACTCTTGTTGCCATAGGCATGCTGCAAGAAAAGAGACGCTGAGAAATCCGCGAAGCCCTCGCTCATCCATTGGTCGCGATAGGACCGGAACCCAACCATCTGACCCCACCACTGATGGGCCACTTCATGCGGGGTGACGACGTCCCAATAAATATTGTCCTGCAGATCTAGTCCCAGGTTATGCCGTACGGTCACATCATAGAATGCGCAGATCGGCAGCCAGACCAGGCCCGGCCACGACTGCCCATAGCCGCAGGCGGTTTGTTGGGCAATATTCAGCCTTTTGAAGGGAAGTTGGCCAAAATAGTTGGTATACAGGCCAATCGCGAACTGGGCCTCGGCAAGAGGCTGCTGCATCATGTTGACGGTGTTTAAGGTGCCGTTATGCCCGCCTTCCAGTGTCCGGGCCCAGTCCGGCGGCTCTTCGTTGGCAAAGGCAGCAACCATAAAATCGAGGTTCGTAAGCTTGGCGTCGTCTTCCTTCATCCGGCCGAACTGAAAACCGGCTGTGGGTTGGGGGGCGTCACTCTTCCAGACCGTCACGCTGGAGTTGCCGTCCATGCTCTCGGTGACCAATTCACCAGAAGCCGCCATTTTCAATCCTTTGGGAATGCGAAAGGTCATGTCGAACATGGCGTAGTCGCCAAGACCCGAATGTTCGCTGGCGGGGAACCAATCCTCGCGCGCAATCGGATAATAGTTCCCCTCGCCTTCGTTCTTGATCGCGTCCTTTCCGCTATAAGAAGTAGTGATCGCGTACTTGTCCCCGCGCGACAGGGGCTTGGTGAGAATGACGTAGAAGCCAGGATCGTCATCTTTGTCTTCCTGAATGAAGGAAAGCGGCTGGCCGTCCTGCGACTTCACACTCTGCACGCGCAGGGTCCCGAAAAGATCGAACGGGACGACTCGGAGTCCATTCCCCTGCGACATGAAGCTGGTTGTCGCTTTCCCTGTTAGGTGAGCATTCTTTTCAATGGTCGTATCCAGTTGCTGATGCTCAATGTGGATCCCCGAAGCGTATGCAGCACTGCCCATCTTGCTTCGATACTCCGCAGAAATCGGAAACGAAGCCCAAACGTCAGATTTGTTCACGCCATATGTACTCAGCTCGACTGCGTCCCAGGGACCGACGGGGTCAATCTTGAACAGCATCTTTCCGTCATAGTGCTTGCCCTGGATGAAGGCCATGAACAGTCCGCCGGGCTGGTCGCTCAACACGTCCTCCAAGATGCGGGCGCTGATGTTGGTGTGCATGATCTTGCGGGTGGTGTGCTGACTATCCTGCAACAGGCCGGCGTCGCAGCCGCCGGAAGCCGGTTTACCCGCCTTCTTGATCTCGTCGTAGGTCGAATCCGTAAACCGCAAGGCCAAGTGCTCGAACTCCTCGCGGAATTCGTCCTGCTTGGTTAACCGCCTGAGGCTTCTTGTCTCATCCGGGGTTGGCGGAGTCAGGCTGAGACTGCCGTCCCCAACGAAAACCGCGCCCGTGACCTTTCCGTTTACCGGGGTCACAAAGCAAACCGTCCCTGAGGTCAGATGAAAGGTGGCCGCATCGCGTTTGAGGTCGAAGTTACTGACGCTGATCGCCTCGCTGCCCAACCCAATGTTGCGCAGTTGCTGATAGAAGGGGTCAGAGTTTGGACCTACCGCGGACGGGGTTTGCGCCAGAGACGCGAACGCGAGTAGAGACACGACTGCAAGGGTGCAAACCGGATCTGAAATTAAACGCACTGGGCCTCCAGCGGGAAGGCCTTAAGTCTGCATGAGTCTGGAAGTTAGTGCAAGGGGAAACAGGTTCTAGCTGCTAGCTTCCAGCTTGAATCGGCGTCGGTTTGGCGAAAGGGTTCTTGTGCAATCTTTTCTCCGAGATCTGTTTTCTGCGATCTTGCGTTTCCTTTGCGTTCTCTGCGGCTAAAGGCTTTGGAGCTTTTAACCGCAAAGGTCGCTGAGGAAACGCGAAGGCCGCAAAGGAAAGCTGGCTACGGAGAATTCATCTCGATAACGCAATCTGCGGTTCTCCACAGCCCCGGAGTGCGCCCAGTTCGTGATATAATCTACATTCGCGTCGCGGCCAACTAAGTCGCTTATTTATATGTATTTAGAGTCCTTAACCGACTCTGGATTGGGCCGCAATCTGGTCTCGCGAAAGAATCGATTCGCGGGCAGTTCAGCTAAGAGCTAGAAGCTAACAGATTAAGACCTTTTCTATGGCAGACGATCAAAATCCTGAGCTTCCTTTGACTCCTCCTCCCGGCGATGGCGGGCCGGGCGCAGCCAATATTCAGCCGGTCAATATTGAAGAGGAGATGAAGCGGTCGTATCTCGACTACTCGATGTCGGTGATCATCGGCCGCGCGCTGCCTGACGTCCGCGACGGATTGAAGCCGGTGCATCGGCGGATTCTGTACACCATGCAGCAGATGGGCTTGCAGCCGAATAAGTCCACGCGCAAGTGCGCCCGCATCGTCGGCGAAGTCATGGGCAAGTACCATCCGCATGGAAATCTCGCGGTGTACGACGCATTGGTTCGACTCGCGCAGCCGTTTGCGATGCGCTATCCACTGGTGGATGGGCAAGGGAATTTTGGTTCGGTGGATGGAGATCCCCCGGCAGCCGATCGTTACACCGAAGCCAAGCTGACGCGAGTAGCTTCGGCTTTGCTAGAAGACCTCGACAAAGATACCGTCGATTTCCGTCCGAACTACGACGGCAACGAAGTCGAGCCGGACGTTCTTCCGACGCGCATCCCGAATTTGCTGGTGAATGGCTCGGACGGAATCGCCGTGGGCATGGCGACGAAAATTCCGCCGCACAACTTGACCGAAATTGTGGACGCAGCCATCACCCTGGTGAATAACCCGGCGACTACCCTGCCGGAGATTCTGAAAATTGTTAAGGGACCGGACTTTCCTACCGCCGCGATCATCCACGGCCGCAGCGGCATTCAGGAGGCCTACACCCACGGGCGCGGCCGTTTCATGATGCGCGCCAAAGCTTCGATTGAAACTTTCAGCAAGGATCGCGAAGCCATCATCGTCACCGAGATTCCGTATCAGGTAAACAAAGCCAAGCTGGTGGAGCGGATCGCTGATCTCGTCAACGATAAAACGATCGAAGATATTTCCGACATTCGCGATGAGAGCGATCGCGACGGCATGCGTATCGTGATTGAACTGAAGCGCGGCGCCGAACCGCAGATTATTTTGAACCAGCTCTTCAAGCACACCTCGATGCAGGAAGGTTTCAGCATGATCTTCCTGGCCGTGGTGAATGGCCAGCCTAAGGAAATGGGCCTGATTCAGGCCATCCAGCACTTTATTGATCATCGTGTCGATGTGGTGCGGCGGCGGACTGCGTACCTGCTGCAAAAAGCCAAGGACCGCGAGCACATTCTTGAAGGCTATCTCACCGCGCTCGATCATCTCGATAACGTGATTGCGATCATTCGCGGCAGCGCGAACCGCGCCGACGCCCGCGAGAATTTGGTCGCCTATTTCGGCGGCAAGAAAATCGAAATCAACACCACAGGCCGCGCGCCGAAGGTTGATCCGGAAAAACCGTTCACGGCGATTCAGGCTGATGCGATCCTCGAACTGCAACTGCACCGCCTGACCCGGCTTTCGATTGATGAAATCTCAAACGAACTGAAGCAGGTGCGCGAGAACATCACCGAGTTCGAGTCCATTCTCGGCTCGGAAAAGAAGCTGCGCAGAGTGATCGTCACTGAGCTAGAAGAGATCAAGAAGCTCTACGGCGATGAACGACGGACAGTCATCGAAGACGAAGCTGCGGAAATCAAACTCGAAGACCTGATCGCCGACGAACAAACCGCCGTCACCGTCAGCCACAGCGGATACATGAAGCGCACGCCGATCTCCACATACCGCCAGCAGCGCCGCGGAGGCCAGGGCCGCACCGGCATGAAGACGCGCGACGAGGATTTTGTCGAGCATCTGTTTATCGCCTCGACCCACGCTTATATTCTGATCTTCACTAACACCGGACGGGTGTTCTGGCTGAAGGTGTATGAGATTCCCGATGTCGGCGCGGCAGGCAAGGGCAAGCACGTAGGAAATCTGGTCTCGCTGCAACCGGGCGAGACGGTGCGCACCATGCTGGCGGTCCGCAACCTGGAAGAAGAAGGCAGGTTTATTTTCTTCGCTACCCGCAACGGCACGGTGAAAAAGACTGAGCTAAAGGATTTTTCCAACGTGATGTCGCGCGGCATTATTGCCATTGGAATCGATCAGGGCGACGAGTTGGTCGGCGTAACTCTCACCGACGGCAGCCAGATCATCTTCCTTGCGTCGCATGATGGCCAAGCCATCCGATTCGACGAAGCTGACGTGCGGCCGATGGGGCGTCCGGCGTACGGCGTGCGCGGGATGAACCTCGACGACAAGGACTACATCGTCGGCATGGCGACTACGCCGAAAGATCCCAAGAAGGCTGAAGCCGAACTCGAAAAAGCCAAAGCCGAAGCCGGTGTTCCGGAAGCGACCGCAACCGACGCGACCATTCCGATCAAAGGCTCGCTGATCCTTTCCGTCACCGAAAACGGCTACGGCAAACGCACGCCGGCGGACGAATACCGTTTGCAGGGACGCGGCGGCTCGGGCGTGATCAACGTCAAGACTACGGAGCGCAACGGCAAAGTCACCGGCATCTCACAGGTATCGGAAAAATCCGAAGTGATGCTCATCAGCCAGTACGGAAAAATCATCCGCATCGAGTCGAAGACCATCCGCGAATCCGGACGCTCAGCGCAGGGAGTGCGCCTGCTGCACATGGAGCCGGGGGACAGAGTGGCGGCGGCGGTGGTGATTCCTCCGGATGAGGAGCCGAACGGGACGCTGATTCAGTAGTCGGCTTGCAATTTGTCTGGTATCCGGCTCTGATACATTTCTAGCTTGATCCTTCCTTACTTCAATCTTACGAATGCTGTCTTGTTGTTCCTCGCTGCGACGCTCGCTGGCGCGCTCAACGCGGTTGCCGGAGGTGGCAGCTTCATCTTGTTCCCGACGCTGCTGTTTACCGGAGTGCCTCCAGTTCCTGCCAACGCCACCAACACGGTTGCTCTCTGGACAGGACTGGGATTCAGCGGCGGGGCATTTCGGCGTCATTTGAATGTCGAAAGGCGGCTCCTGATTTCCCTGGTGAGCGTCTCGGTGTTCGGAGGCGTTGTGGGAGCGATGCTGCTGCTTCGCACTCCGGCACACACTTTTCTGCGGATATTGCCCTGGCTCATGCTGTCCGCCACGCTGCTGTTTATTTTCGGCGGGAAGCTGACGCGACCTAGCGCCGCCCCAGCCATTCATGATTCGCCTACACATGATTCGCGCACAAACGACTTGGCGGCTCGTGGCGTCAGCGCAAAGGCGGTCCTCGCGGCATCTTGCTTACAGTTGCTGGTCGCGATCTATGGCGGATACTTTGGCGGAGGCATGGGGTTCGTCATCCTAGCCATGCTCACGGCATTGGGGATGGCCGACATCCACCAGATGAACGCGCTCAAGGTCGTTTTGAGCACCGCCACCAACGGCATAGCTGTAGTCGTTTTCATTGTGAAGCACGCGGTGTACTGGCCGCAGGCGGCGGTCATGATCTGCGGAGCGGCGCTAGGCGGCTACTTCGGAGCGCACTATTCGTTGCGCCTGCAGCCGGCACGGGTACGCTGGTTTGTAATCGCCGTGGGCGCGAGCATGACGGTTTATTTTTTTGTGCGAGGGCATTGATTGAGAACAAGAGTCATTCTCTCCCCGTATGATTCCGGACACAGCCGCAAGCGCATGGGCGGCGGCCCGGGCGGATTTTCGAGCCAGGCCTCGGCTTTTCGGAGATCTGCGTGTCGCGGGCGCCCTCGATGCCTATTCCTTTTCCTTCTCTATTGCGTCTTTCAGATGTTTCGCGCAAGCTTCGGCGGAGCTGCGCTTGCCGTGCGTGGAACCCTCTTCGTGCACCGAATAGGCCCAGACTACTTCACCACTCTTAATGTTGCTGAGCGTGATGCTGGCCTCCTCCCGCGAATGCCAATTGCCCATGATGATGATCTTGGCGGCGCCTGCTTTCTGGCTTTCAGCGGTTCCAGTGATTTCGTAATCCGCCAGGTCGCGGCTCGCAACTAATTCCACCGGGACCTTTTTCGCTGCCATCGCGTCCTTCAAGAATGTTTCGTAGCCATCGGCAATGGGCGCAATATATATCTTCGCTCCTTTAGGGATCTTCTGCGAAGGTGGCGCATTCTTGTCGCCGGCCAGCGCCGGGCAGACTGCAACCATGATAAAAAGCACCAGCATGCCTACCACACCGCTCTTATAGGACATGAGTCCCCCTTAATTTTTCTTCACAAATTCGAACGGGCACCTATTCAAGGACGATTTGCTTGATGTGTTTGGCGCACGCCTCGCCTGCACTCTGCCTGCCGCGCGCTGAGTTAGTCTTGTGGACAGAATAGCCAAAAATTACCGCTCCCGTTTTCAGGTCGGCGATCTTAATGCTCGCCTGTTCGTTGGAATTCTCAGAACCAATGAACAGCATCTTGGCCCATCCCGCCTTGTCGCTTTCCGAGACGCCGCTGATTTCGTACTCCGCCTTGGTTCGGTCGACCACTACGATCAGAGGCACTTTCTTATTTCGCAACCCAGCAATAATGTAATTCTCGAATCCGCCCATCATGGGAGCGACGTAGACCTTCGCATAGGACGGCATTTTCGCGTCCTTGACCGTAGCCAGTTTGCCTTCGTCAGCCGAAGCGGCTTTTAGGTCTGGGGACCCGGATTGAGCGGACGATGTCTTGGTCTGGTCCGGTGTTGAGTTCGTGTCTTGAGTTGAAGTCTGAGACCACGAAGGCTGCGCAAAAGATCCAAGGCACAGTATCAGCGCGGAAAAAATTACGGAGCGTTGGGAATGTCCGATTTGCATGTACCCCTCCCGGCTTCACATTATGCGCCAAAAAGGCCATCCATCTTCCATAATTCTCTGAGAGCCATGGAACGCAGCTCTCGCCCGGCTCCTGACAACGCACCCGCATTCCCGTTGACAATCGCCTGCTTTGGCAGATAATACCCCTGTCGCGCTAGGGCTTTCCCGGACTCCTTCCCCCGGGATTACGTTCAATCCCGAGAGTCCCGCCCAGGGAGAAATCAGCATGCTGAGAGGAATCGTCTCCTCGGTACTAATCGTGTCTCTTTGTTCTCCACTTACTCTGGCCCAATCAACTCAGCCGAGTGCTCCTTCGCCCGCACCACCAGCAGCCGAAAACACCTCGCCGGCCGGTCCCAAACCAGCAATGCAGGGCTTCGGTCTGGAAGATGGAACTCCGGTCAAACTGCGAACAGCTCGAACGATTTCGTCCGCCGACGCTCACACCGGAGATACAGTGGACTTTGAAGTCCTGGAGGACGTGTTCGCGAAAGATGCTCTCGTGATTCCCAAAGGGGGCATCGCGTGGGGAACGGTAACGGACGCGCAGCCAAAGCGTCGCATGGCGCGGGGTGGCAAGCTCGACGTAAATATTGATACAGTTCGCTTGGCCGATGGCGAAAAGGTCCCTCTTCGTGCCGTTAAAGACGTAAAAGGTGGAGGACATACCGGCGCAATGACGGGAGCCATGGTGGGAACGGCAATTGTGTTCTTTCCCGCAGCTCCGCTGTTCCTGTTTATGCATGGTAAGGACATTTCGATTCCGAAGGGCACTGAGATCACGGCTTACATTAGCGGCGACACTCGGCTTGACCAAGCAAAATTTCAGTCTGCCAAGACAGACTCCACGGCGTCCGTGGCGAGTACTTCCTTCACCGCACAGGTCGATATCGCTTCAACACCGCCCGGCGCCGATATCGAAATCGACGGGAAGTATGTCGGCAACACACCATCATCGATTACCGTTGCCCCTGGCGATCACGAGATTGCTGTCAAGAAGGGCGGCTTCGCCGTTTGGGATCGAAAAATTAACGTTTCCAGCGGGCACATCAACATCAATGCAGAGCTGACGCCCCAAAACTAGGTAGTCCCTAAAACTCCACGTGCGCCCGGAACGACCCAACGAACACCGGCCCGCGGTCGCGGTTGTATCCCGGATTCACAATGTACTGGGCCCCCGGAGCCACATAAATCCCGCGCCACACATGCACGGTGTAATACGACTCCAGAATGTTCTCTCGCCCGTAGTTCAGCTTTCCGTCGCCAATCAGAAATCCGTAGCCGCCGTCGGCGAGATACATCTGATGATCTTTCTTGATGCCGTTTGAAACGAACACAACTCCGGCGCGGTCCTGCTTGCGATGCCATTTCGCGCCGTTCACGCCCACACCTTCTTCGACCGTCGAGTCAATTTCGGTGTAGGCGAACGATTCGGTCTTGCCGTTGTCCCATCCCCAGCGAGCGAATGCGGTCACGTGCGGCGTGAGGTTCTGCTCGATGTTGGCGCCGAATCCGTACTTGCGCGTGATGTGCCAGGGATGGTTCGTAATATCGGGCGCCACGTGGCCTTGTTCCGCCAGCGCGACCTGGTCGCGATAAATTCCCATGTTCGCGGAGTTGGTGTAGGCCAGCAGCCGCACCACGCCTGATTTTTTTGGAATGAACCCGCGCCGCAGTTCGTACTCCCAGTTTTCCGCATGGACTTGCCACGGCCGCCATACCAAATCAATTCCGTTTGCGACTTTCGGCATCAGCGCTTCGGCAAATCGGAATCCCCAGTTGCGGTCTTCGTAATCCGCGACGACGCCCACGGTGTAGCCACGGGTGTCGGCGGCGTAATCCCAGGCGCCGTTGTTATCCACCGCCCAATTCATGAATTGAAAATGCGTGTCCGAGCCTTCCGAATTCAAATCAAAAAAATCCGGCATAGAGAATTTGCCGAAGCGAATCTCCAGCCTCCGGCGCGGCAACTTGTCGAACAGCGACAGAAAACTGCGGTCGTTATCGACTTTGTCTTTGCTGAGCGCGAACACTTTGTGGATCATTCCTCGCCCGAGATAGGGCGCTTTGCTCAGCAGCGGATTGCGCACGATATCCAGATTCGGCGCTCCAGCCAAGCCCAGCCCCGTGCTCAGCGCCGCGCCACCGGCTTCTTCGATGTCAACCAGCAGTTCGGTCGAATTGTTCAGCCGTACCCCGGTGTACAGCGTCATCACCCGTGAGGTCGCCTTCTCATAGCGAGGACTCAGGCTATTGGTTCCGCTGTAGGGCGCGTGAAAATCTGGATGCGCCTGAAAAATAAAGTTCGCCTGGCCGGAAAGCCAGAAGCGCGTGTCATGAAAATGCGGCAGCATGGATTCGGGATCGGCAACGTCCGGTTCGCCAGGATCGTACAGCTCTTGCAAAACCGGCGGCGCCGTTCCCGGCGCGGGAGAGCCGCTGTTCGTCGTCTGCGCGGAGGACGGTCCGGCGCGGAGCAGACACGCGGTCAACAACAAAACGCGGATTGGCATCAGCTTCACCAAGACGTAGACGACCTTTTCAGTCAGGCTAGTTTGACACGAGAGGTCCGCCGGCGGAGTCGACCCAGGAATACTATTAGGAATATCAGAAGAGGCGCAAAAAACGCAGGATGATCGGGGCTTGCCCCGGATCATCCCATCCCTCCCGGTTAGAAGGGGCCTTACAACCGAAATCATACCTGTCGCAGATTTCAGGACGATGTATCCCGCGTGAAATCTCCGTAAATCCTATTACCCTTCCGAGTACCCCGCCCGGGCCGGGCCCGCTGCTATATTTATGGATTCGCGCGCTTCGGACACCAAAGGAGGAAAATGCCCCGCAAGCTCGACGAATCCCGCCACCTGCAAAAACGCGCTGAGCAACTAATCCCCGGCGGCGTGAATTCCCCCGTTCGCGCCTTCAAAGCCGTCGAATGCGAAGCGCCGTTCATTGTTCGCGGGCTAAGCTCCCGCATCTGGGACGCCGACGGCAATGAGTACATCGACTATGTCGGCTCCTGGGGGCCACTCATTCTCGGCCATGCCGATCCCGGAGTGCTCGACGCCATCCTCAACGCCGCCGGAAATGGCACCAGTTTCGGCGCGTCCACTCCCGCCGAAGCCGACCTCGCCGAGTTGGTTGTCGAAGCATTTCCCACGGTCCAGAAAATCCGCTTCGTCAGTTCCGGCACCGAAGCCACCATGTCCGCCATCCGCCTGGCCCGCGCGTTTACCAAGCGCAAATACATCATCAAATTCGAAGGCTGCTATCACGGACACGCGGACGCCTTGTTGGTAAAAGCCGGATCCGGCATTGCCACCTTCGGCATTCCCGGATCGGCCGGGATCCTCGAAGAAATCAGCCAGTTCACTATCGCGCTTCCGTTTAACCACACCGACGTCCTGGAACTGGTCTTCAACAAATATCGGCACCAGATTGCCTGCGTGATTGTCGAGCCGGTAGTGGGCAATATGGGCTGCGTTCCCGGCAATGGCGGATATCTCGCCAACCTCCGCACCATCACCCAACGCGAAAATACAGTCTTGATTTTCGACGAAGTCATGACCGGCTTCCGGGTAGCCTACGGCGGCGCGCAGGAACTCTACGGAATAAAGCCCGACCTCACCACCTTCGGAAAAATTATCGGCGGAGGATTGCCGGTCGGCGCCTACGGAGGCCCGTCCGAAATTATGGATTTGGTTTCGCCGCTCGGGCCGATGTACCAGGCGGGAACATTGTCCGGAAATCCGCTGGCGATGGCCGCCGGAATCGCCCAACTGAAACATCTGCGCGACAAGAAGTCCGAAATCTATCCGCGGCTGGAAGCTATGAGTGCAAAGCTGGTCGAGGGCGTGTCCGCTGCCGCGAAAGATGCTGGCATACCCCTCACTTCCAACCGAGTTGGATCAATGTTCACTTGGTTCTTCAATCCGGAGCCGGTCACCGACTGGGAATCAGCCTCCAAGTCCGACACCGCCGCCTTTGGACGATTCTTTCGAGGGATGCTCGATGCGGGAATCTATCTGCCGCCGTCGCAGTTTGAAGCCGCGTTTCTAAGCGCGGCACATACAGAAGAAGATGTGGAGAAGACGATCGCCGCGGCCAAAGCTTCGCTCGCGAAGTGAAGCCTGCGAAGCTAGGCTCGCGTGGGTCGGACACTCTTGTCCGACGCCTTTGACCTTGGTTTTGTTCTTGGTTTCTTAGGAGGGTGTTACCGGCCTCAATCAAGATCAAGATCAAAAGCGTCGGACAAGAGTGTCCGACCAACACGAGCAGAACTGACACCAAGCGCCTACGCCGCCTGCCCGCTCTTCATCGCTTCCGGCCCATTGGTCCGCGCCCAAGTGTACTGAATCCGGTGAATGACAGTAATCGTCGAGAGCACGGCAATAATCCACAGCACCGGAGCCATGCGATTAAACAGCGCACCAATAATCACCAGCACCAGCCGCTCCGGACGCTCCATGAATCCGACGCGACATGACCCAATCAACGACTCCGCCCGCGCCCGAGTGTAGCTGACCATGATGGCGCTGATCATCACAAACGCCGTGAGGACAACATAGAAAAACCGGTCTCCGCGAGCATAGAAGACGATCAAGCCAAAAAATTGCGCCGCGTCACTATAGCGGTCCACCACCGAATCAAAAAATGCGCCGAAGCGCGTGACCCGGTTCTGCGCCCGCGCAACTTCGCCGTCCACCAAATCGAAAAATCCCGACGCAATAATCACCAGCCCGGCATAAAAAAACATTCGCGCCTGGGTCTGCGCCGTGGCGTATCCAAAAAAGAACGCCGCCCAGGCGTTGACCACCAGACCCATAAACGTCAGCACATTGGGATTTACTTTGGTGAGCGCCAGCCAGCGGACAATAGTGCGCAGCAAAACCGCGCAAGCCCGTCCGAAAGCGCTAGTCCAAGTCATATGCGTGTGGAAGCGGGCTGGCCCGCCCAAGCCGAGGTCAGAATCATTCCGCCGGAGCCACGTCATGGATCGTGCTCAGAGTAAGAATCTCCAGCTCGCGCGTCCCGTTCGGAGTAACCACGGTCGCCGTGTCGCCCACCTTCTTGTTCAGCAGCGCCCGCCCAATCGGAGAGTTCGTCGAGATTTTCCCGTTGGCCACATCCGACTCTTCGCTGGTCACAATGTTGTATTCCATTTCCTCATTCTTAATATTGTCGAAAACTTTCACCGTCGATCCCAGGCCAACTTTATCTTTGGGGATATTGTTCATGTTGACCATCGAGAGATCAGCCAGCCGCCGCCCCAGTTGCCGCACCCGTGCCTTCACAAACTCCTGCCGCTGCTTCGCCATGTGATACTCGGCATTCTCGCTCAAGTCGCCGAGGGCCGCAGCCTTCTTAATCTCTTTGGGGAGTTCGTGGATGAGCTCGTGCTCAAGCGCCTCGATCTCGTCCCGCAATTTCCTTTTGATTGCTTCAGTCATGCTCGCTTCGGATTATAAACCCGTTGTTGATGAGACGTCTGATAACAAAAGCTTCTCGCGAGGAACCGGAACCCGCCCAATTTTTGCCTCCACGCCCGGGCCGGGAGTAGGATTATGTGTTTCCCGCGTACCATGAAGAAAAAGAAAAGTCGTGCGACTAAAGCCGCTAAGATAAAGCCTTCGACCAACGGCTCCCGACGCGGCGCCCACAATCTCCCCCAGCAACGCACCTACGAAATTCCCGACCACCGCCTGGAGAAACCCGACTTCACCGTCCGCCAGATCCGCAAAGATGGCGAGGTTCACTACGAAGTTTCCGGCGATCTGAGCGCGGTCGTCCCGCCCATCCGCGACTCGAAGTACCTTACCAAGCAGCAATGCATCGAGATCTACCGCTGGATGGTTCTCAACCGCAAAATGGAGACGGCGCTCGAAAATCTCTACAAGCAGGGAAAGGTTGTCGGTGGAGTATATTTTGGACTCGGCCAGGAAGCATGCTCGTGCGCCTCAGCTTACGCCCTCGAAAAAGACGACTGGCTCGCCCCCATGATTCGCAATCAAGGATCGCTCCTCGTCCGCGGATTTGAGCCTCGCGACATGATGATGCAATACATGGCCAAGGCCGATTCGCCGACGAAGGGCCGCGATGGCACTTCGCATTTCGGCGACATCTATAAACGCAACGTGGTCTCGCCCATTTCGATGCTCGGAGATCTTATTCCCGTGCTCGCCGGAGTTGCCCTCGGCGCGCGCCTGCAAGGAAAAAACATCGCGGTCATGACCTACATCGGCGATGGCGGCCAGTCCACCGGAGTAACTTACGAAGGCATCAACTTCGCCGCCGTGCAGGACCTCGGCCTGGTGCTTTTCGTCGAGAGCAATCTGTGGGCGTACTCCACGCCTTCGGAAATGCAATATCGAGTGAAAGATCTCGCCGAGCGCGCCATCGCCTACGGCATTCCCGGCGTCATCGTGGACGGCACCGACGCCTGCCAGGTTTACGATGCCGCCTATGAAGCGGTAGCCCGCGCCCACCGCGGCGAAGGCCCCACGCTCATCGAAGCGAAAATGATGCGCATGAAAGGCCACGCCATCCACGACGCCGCCGATTACGTCCCCAAGCCGATGTTCGAATACTGGCGCAAACGCGATCCCATCGCGCGTTTTGAAAATTATCTGGTGAGTGTCAAGAAGTGGCTCTCGCCGCAAGAACACAAAGCGCTGATCGCGGACGTCGAGGCTTATCTGGAAAAAGAAAGAGAAGTGGCTGTGAATTCGCCAATGCCCGCCCCCGAATCCGCCGAAGGCGGAGTGTATTGTGAGGAAGAGTGCCACCAGATCAAGCCGAAGTACGGAATGCCGAAGGTCAGAATTGTAAAATCAGCCGCGAGCCGCAAAAAGGAAGAAGCGGCGATCCATTTCAAGTAGTCGCGATCAAGTCTCCGTAAGCGCCCGCCTCTGCACCTCCTCAGCGTTCAGCCCGCTCTCCCGCAGCCGCCGGATGCTCAATGCGTCATGCCGCTTCGCCAGACGAACCCCAACCTCATCGCGCACCAGATCGCAGTGGAAAAACTGCGGCGCGTTCGTTCCCAGCGTGCGATACAACAAAAGCTGCCGCGCCGTGGACTTGAGCAGATCCGCGCCACGCAAGACTTCGGTGATTCTCATCGCATGGTCGTCGGTCACCACCGCGAGTTGGTACGCCGGGACGTCATCCCGCCGCCAGACGACAAAGTCCCCAAAGTCTTGCCCGGCAACGTAGCTCTGACGCCCCAGATGCGTATCGTGAAAAGTAATCTCCTCGCCGTCGGGCACTCGAAACCGCCAATTCACTCCGGCGGGTTCCTGAAAGCTCCGCGCATCGGTACGCCCACGGCACTTGCCCGGATAAACCGGCTCATCGTCCAAATCATTCGGAGCGTTCGCCGCCTGCGCCAACTCCTTCCGCGAACAGGTGCACGGGTAGATAAATCCGTCATCGCGAAGTTTTTTCCACGCTGCCAGGTAAATTTCCCGCCGCTCGCTTTGCGAATACGGCAGATGGGGTCCGCCGCAATCCGGCCCTTCGTCCCACTGAATGCCCAACCAACGCAGGTCTTCGAACATAGCGGAAACGAATTCCGGGCGGCACCGCTCCGGATCGAGATCTTCATTTCGGAAGACCAAAACTCCGCCCGCTTTCGTTGCTCGCTCCGCCGCAATCAGAAAAGTACGCGCGTGTCCGAGATGTAAATAACCGGTGGGCGAAGGCGCAATCCGGCCGCGATAGGAAGAACCAGGCACCCCTGCATTGTAATTACCCGCATCCGCCGCACCGCTGGTAATCTATTTCGATTCGACCCCGGAGACTCCCCATGCCAAAATCCGCGCCGCCGTTTTCTCTTCCCGACGCCTTGCTCAACGCCTTCGACACCAACGACCGCATCAACCAATACATGCTGGAAAATTTGCCCGCCGAATCCTGGTGTGCCTCGCCTCCCGACGGCAAGGGACGCTCCATCGCTGCCATCGTCGCCCACATGCACAACGTTCGCGTCATGTGGCTCAAGGCGGCGAAGGCAACCGACATTCCGGATCAACTCGAACGAGACAAAGTCACCTCCGCTCAAGCATCAAAGGGTCTCGAGCAAAGTCGCGGAGGTTTAACAAACGTCATAAAAGACGCGCTGGACAGCGACGGCCACGTAAAAGGATTTCGTCCCGACGTCGCCGGCTTCGTCGGATATCTGATCGCTCACGACGCCCATCATCGCGGACAAATTTGCATGCTGGCGAGACAAGCCGGTCATCCGCTCCCGCAAAAAGCCATGTTCGGCATGTGGGAATGGGGTTCGCGCGGCGTCAAGGTAGCTGGAGACTAGTCACTTTTCTACTCCCGGCCCCTGTTAAACTTTCAATGACCTTTCATGATCGCGCCCACGCTCCAGCTCAATCCAACCGAAGTCCGCGTCCTCGGCTCGCTGATCGAGAAGGACATCACTACTCCCGACTACTACCCGCTGTCGCTGAACGCGCTGGTCAATGCCTGCAACCAGAAAAATAATCGCGACCCGATCATGACCCTGGACGAAGATTCCGTCCGCCACGCGCTCGGCTCGCTTCAGGAGAAACGTCTTGCTGGCCCCGCCGGGGGCGCCGACAGCCGGGTCACGAAATACGAACACCGCCTCCAGGAAGTCTTCAACTTCGACCGCCGCGAAATTGCCATCCTCTGCGTTCTACTGCTGCGCGGACCGCAGACTCCCGGCGAACTCCGCGGCCGTGGCGAACGCATGTATCGCTTCGAAACTCTCGATGACGTCCAATCCACCATTCAGCGCCTCACCGACCGCCAGCCCTCGCTGGTCAAGGTACTTCCCCGCCAGCCGGGGACGAAAGAATCGCGCTACATACACTTATTCGGCGATGTCCCAGCCGACGATCCAACTCTACCCCCGGCTCCGCGTCAAACTTCTACTTCCGCCCACAACGAATCCCGCGTCGCCCTCCTCGAATCGGAAATGGAATCTCTCCGCCAAGAGGTCGCGGAACTCCGCCAGCAATTCTCTGACCTCAAGAAACAGTTCGAGTAGGGTCACAAAACCTTGGCGCCAGACCACCCCCTTGATCATTCTGAGCTAACTCTAATGCCATGAAGTGGTTACGGAAATCCAAATAACGACGACTTCCGGAACAATCAAGCTCTGCCGGGGTTAGAAGCATCGTGGGATATATGCGTCTGCGCTTAAATCTCGTGGGATTTGTTTGCCTGGCAGCCCTGATGGCCTGGATTCCCACGCAGATCCACGCCCAGGCGACTTTGCTGCTCGAAGAGCCCTACAGTTACGACGGCACCTTCGCCGGCACCGGTCATGCGGCGGTCTATCTCTCGCGGGTTTGCGCAGATTCTCCCACCGTGCTCCGCCGCTGCCAAGCTGGAGAGACCGGCGTCGTCATCAGCCGCTATCACAACATTGCTGGCCGCGATTGGATCGCCGTTCCGCTCATCACCTATCTTTACGCGGTCGACAGCCCCGAAGACGTTCCTTTGGTGGCCGACGAAAAGTTGGTCAAGTTTCTTCGCCACAATTATGTCGAGAGCATTGACATCAACAACGCCGCGTCATATCAGCTTGCCGGATCCGCTTATGACCGCACCAGCTACGGCTTTCGCATCGCCACCCGCCCCGAGCAGGACGACGAACTGATCCGTATCCTGAACTCAGGTCCCAACAGCGAATCGTACAAACTGCTGAACCGCAACTGTGCCGATTTCGCCAAGCAGATCATCAATTCTATTATCCAAAGGCAATCCATCGCAGCGTCGTTGGCGATCTCGGGGTCATGACCCCCAAGCAGGCGGCGAAATCGCTGGTGCACTCGGCCAAGCGTCATCCGGAAATGCAGTTGACCACATTCCATCATTCCGCAGGTGCCGGGCCTCAAGCGCAGCAAGCCAGTGCACGGCGTGATTGAGTCCCTCGTGCTGGCGAAGAAGTACGTGACCCCAGTCCTTCTCTTTCACCCCTTCGTCGTGGGCGCGGTCGAAGCCGCCTATTGGACAGGATGGCGCTTTGACCCGGCAAAAGGCGCGCTCATCTTTAATCCGAATTTGGACGCGACTTCTGACGCGAATTCCGATGCAAATCCTTACGCCAGTTCTGACGCGAATTCGTGGGACCCCAGCGATTCGCGCAACGCGCTCGAACTGCCGCTCAGCAGAGATCAGCGCCGCGCTTACGAGAGAGCGCTTTCGGCCGCGCAACGTGAGGGCAGCGAAGCCGAACTTCCGGACTGGCGAAAACTTCAAGCCAGCGCCGAGCCTCAACTGGACGCTTCCGGCCAGCCGTTTCTAAGGGCACAAGTGGAAGGAAAAACTGTATTGGTCGGCGTAAGTCGAGGCAACGCCTTGCGCCTCAGTGCTCCGCCGGAGTTTGCCCAGCAGCTCCTGCTGACCCGGCTGGAGCACGAACTAAAGTCCGGTAAACCGGCGCGGACCTCGCAGGAACAGGTTGAAAGCGACTGGAAGCTTCTTGAACAGGCAACCGAAGCAAGGCAGGCAGATCTCGCCGCCGGCCACTAGCTGAAGCGGCCGTGTGGGACGGACACTCTTGCTCGACGCTATTGCTGGTGCTGCTGATACCTCGATCAGGCTCTCATGAGCGAATTCACTGTTGCGGTGTCCCATTCGCTGGCGCTGCTTGCGCTGCATTCCCAATCGCATCGCCCGATAGCACCAGCTCCACCCGCCGGTTCTGCTGTCGGCCTTCCGGCGTATCGTTCGACGCAATGGGCTGGGTCTTCCCAAAGCCGTGCGCTTCAATCGAATCTGCCGTAATTCCCTGCTGGACAAGGTAATCGCGCACCGCGCCCGCGCGTTTTTCCGACAGGCTCTGGTTGTACTCGTCCGTTCCCACGCTGTCAGTGTGGCCTTCAATTTGAAGATGCAAACTTGGATACGCAAGCACAATGCCGGAAACTTTCGCCAGCCGCTCGCGCGCTCCCGGCAACAACTCAAAGCTGCCGGTCTTGAACAGCACGTCTGACATGTTGGCGATCAGCCCTCTGGCCGTGTCACGCGTGGAAAGAATGGTGTTGAGCTGTTGCAACAATCGCGCGCGGAGGTCCTGCTTTTCTTTCTCCGCCTGTTGCCGCAGCTGTTCCGCTTGCTGCCGCGCCTGCTCCGACTGCGCCGCGGCCTGATTCGCCTTCTCCGTTTCCGCCGCCAGCGCCTGCTGCTGGGCTACCGCTTCCGCCGTCGCTTTCTCGGCTGCTTCTTTCTGGCGGGCCGCGTCCGCTGCTGCCTGCTCGGCTTCGGCTTTCATCTTCTCAGCCTCCGCCTGCGCCGCTTCGGCTTGCTTCTGCGCCGCTTCCGCGTCGGCGCGACGCTTGGCTTCGGCCTCCGCATCGGCTCGCGCCTGCGCGGCGCGATCTTCTGCAGCTTTCTTTTCCGCCGCCGCCTGCGCCTGGGCTTCGTCTTCGGCCCGCTGCTTCACCGCCATCACTCGCGCTTCTTCGGCGGTCTGGGAAGTTTCGCGCGCTGCTGATTCCACCGCCGCTTTGCCCTGCTTTTGCCGGTACGCGGTTTCGGCTTTCGCCAACTGCTGGTCGGCCGTGGTCAGAATTGACGTCGCGTACTTGTCCCCCGCCGCAATGTGGGC
>Ga0210407_10000929_pt1 | contig 29710 bp, 26 predicted proteins | sample IncBWC27MmetaG_FD_150860 | JGI IMG/M metagenome (GOLD analysis project Ga0210407, IMG submission 150860) | Forest soil microbial communities from Barre Woods Harvard Forest LTER site, Petersham, Massachusetts, United States - Inc-BW-C-27-M | ecosystem: Environmental > Terrestrial > Soil >...
GCCACGCGATAGCGCTGAAACCCTTCCGGCTTCTTGCTGTGAAACATCGCGAAGACCACACCGCCGGGCCGCAGCAATTCCGTTAAGCAGGAGACCGTTTGCTTGGCCATTGCCGGCTCCAGATAGTCCAGCAAATCCCAGAGCAGGATGGCGTCAAACGACGAGCGCGTATACTTCAAGTTCTCATCCAGGAATCGCGCCGCGCGGCCGTTGGGCGTCATGTCCAGCCCGTCACGCAAACCGCTCTCGTCCCGCAAGCGCGCTTCTTCTTCTCCCAGAAACGCTTTCCATCCGCGCAAGATGTCTTCCGAGGAAACGCGAAACCCACGCTCGATGAAAAAGCTGAGTGTCGTCTGCCAAGCTGGCCCCAGATCCAGAAGGCTTCCGCGGCCCAGGCCATCGAGGTTCCAGAGGAACTCTTTCAAGCCATTCGAAATCCGCGTCGGTTCGTGCATCTCCGGCGCGCGCGCCGTTCCCACCGCAGCCGCCGGCATTCCCGGCGTGCGATGCCGGTTGCTCGACGGCGCCGGACGCGTCATCTCCCTCGAAGTTCCCGTCCCAATTCCAATTCCCAGTTTGTTCAGGAAGCTCATGGATTAGTCCGCCGCCGTTCCCGAATTCAGCGAAATCGAGTCTGCCGGTTTTCCCGCCGCAGCCGCCTTCGCCTCCCCGCCCTTGCGTGGAACTTTTCCGGCTTCCACTTTCCCCCGAAGCAGCGCGCCATCTTCAATCGCCAAGCGCTCGGTCTGCACTTCCCCGTTGACCTGGGCGGTGCTCCAGAGTTGCACCTTCTCGTACCCCGACACTTTTCCATCGATTTTTCCGCGCACGATGACCTCGCGCGCGTTCACATCGGCATGCACTGTCCCATTTGGTCCGATGGTCAAGATGCCGTTCGTCAGACTCAGCTTTCCATCCACCTGCCCGTCAACGAATAAATCTTCGCTGCCGGTCACTTCCCCTTTGATTTTGATCCCCTGGCTGATGCACGCATCCGCCCGCGGTGAGACCGGAAGCATGGACGCGAACGCGGGGGAACTGCTGGAAGGCGCATTCGAAGAAACCGATGGCTTCACGGGTGCTGTGGAAATCTCCGGAACTCCTGGAGACTTCGCATCTTCTTTTTTCCACATCCGACACCTCGACGTCGATAGTTGGACTTTCGAAGCCGCTCATCGCAGGACTGGTTGGAGGCTGCGACTCAGAAGAGTGAACATAGTACAGCACTTATCCGCTGTAAACAAGTATGCCGGGTAGCAAATCTAGGGTGTTTCCTGTATGGCTACACCACTAATGGAGGATTCAGTCCTACCAGACCCACTACCGATTGCGCTTTCTCATGCGTCTGACTTTTGCCATGCAGCTCCCAGATGGCCACCACCATGCCCCCAAATTCCCGAGTTAACTCCTTGACCGATTTACGCTTTTCCCACCATCGCTCGGGATCGAAGTCCCCGTCGCGCGCGCTGGCCACGCGCACATCGACGGACTCCGGAAAAACACGGCGAAAAATGTAGCGGGCGCGGCGCGTGTGATAGTTCGATGTGACCACCATAACGCTTCGCCATTTGTGCTCGGCGAAAAGTGGCGCAAGCGCTTCCGCTTCTTCTTTCGTGCTATCCGCGTCATGTGAAAAGCGCACGATCTTGGCTTTCGGCACCCCGCGCTCAATCAGATCGTGCTCTATCAATTCCGCGATCCCTGCCGCGGGCCGCAACCGCCTTCCGCTGGCAACAATCAGCGGCGCTTTGCCTTCACGGAATAGTTCGGCTGCTCGCGTTGCGCGGTCGGCGTAAAAATTGTCGTCGCTCAGCACCACGATGGCATCCGCATGCTCGATGGGGTCTTCCACAATCCACGACTCCGCCGCAAACCGCATCAACGGGTGCCGCACCAGGTACACCACTACGCAAAAAACCGCAAAAAACAGCAAGACGATCAGGTTGATCAGGATTCCGCCGCGCTCCGGCGGATTCGCGGACCGCTGCTTCATGTATTGGGGTCCAGCGCCCGCAACTGTTCTGCCGCCTGCTCCGGCAGCAGCCCGTTGAAATACACTTCCTTGATGCTGTAGGACTTGCTCCGCCTCTCGACGATCGGCAGGATTTCAATGTGCCAGTGAAAATCTTCTGCGAGCGTTTTCCAGTAGCCGGCCAGCTCGCCTTTTTTGTTGCGCGTATTCGGCGCGGTGTGCACCACCAAATGAAACGCGGGCGCGACCTTCTCCAATCGCCTCAGTACTCTGCCTAGAAGCGAAGCGAGGTGCCGGCGATTCGAACCCGGACGCGGCTGCTCGAACAAATGATTGTGCCGCCGGTGCAGCAGCCACATCTCGTACGGCACGCGCGACGCATAAGGGCAAATCGCGTAATATTCGCCCTGCACGTCCACGATTCGCTTCCCTTGCTTCTCTTCCTGCTTTACGACGTCGCAAAAAATGCAGCGCTCGCGTTCGTGGTACCACTCATTTGCTGCGTGCAGCTCGTATTTGATCCGCCGCGGGACGAAAATGGTGGCCGTGATTTGCGAGTGCGCATGCGTCCACTCTTCCCCGGCCTCTGGTCCTTGATTCTTGAAGACGCTGACGTACTTGAACCGCGCATCCTTTTTCAAGTCCGCGATCCTCGACGCCCACACCCACAGCACGCGCTCGATCTCTTCATCGCTCAATTGCGACACGCGCTTGTCGTGTTGCGGCGTCTCAACCACCACTTCGTGCGCCCCGGTCGGCCCCATTTTGTCGTACATGCCTTCGGCGAACCGCCCTGGCTCTCCCTCAATGCGGTACAGCGGCTCGGGATGTGGGACCACGCGCACCTGCCACGGTCCCTCGGCGGGCCACGTCAGGATCGCCGTTTGCCGATCCATCGCCGTGCCGTCAAACGGACACGGCCGCGGCGATTCGTCCAGGGCGTCTTTCTGCCCCTGCACTACCCAGCTTTGCGTTATCGGATCTCTTCGGATTTCCATGCGGAATTTTCAGCGCCACGCCGTGCCGGCAGATTTAAAAAACGCTTCGCCAGGTATGGAATTAAAATGCGGGCGCAATCGAGCGCGCGGAACACACTCCCCAGTTTTTTCCATGTGCGTAGTTTGTTTCGCCGTTCCACGATTGTCAAGCAATCACGCGCCAGATCGTTGCTTCTATTTTTCTGTCGCAGAGGGCTCTGACTATATTCCAGCAAAGTGTCCCCAGCGTGGCATGTTATTCTCGGGCGAAGAATGGAAGCCGACCTCCAATTCATGCAAGCCGCGCTCGACGAAGCCCGCGCAGCCGCCGAAGCCGGCGAAGTCCCCATCGGTGCCGCCCTTGTCCACGACGGCAAAATCCTCGCCCGCTCCGGCAATCGCACCATTCGCGATACCGACCCCACCGCCCACGCCGAGATCATCGTCCTCCGCGAAGCTGCGCGCTTAACGGGTAACTACCGCCTCGCGGGCTCTACTCTCTACGTCACCATCGAGCCCTGCAGCATGTGCGCCGGCGCCATCATCCAGGCCCGCGTTCCGCGCCTCGTCTACGGCGCCGACGACCCCAAAGGCGGCGCCGTCCGCTCCTGCTTCGAAGTCCTCTCCCATCCACGCCTGAACCATCAAGTCGAAGTCACTCCCGGCGTTCTGGCGGCTGAAGCCGCCGCCATCCTGCAATCCTTCTTCGCCGCGCGTCGGTAGATTTCCGCACCGTTACATTGCCCAGGATCAAACCACTCTGCTAAAATCAACGCAGCAACAACCGCGGAGAGGTGACTGAGCGGTTGAAAGTACTCGCCTCGAAAGCGAGCGTACGGGAAACCGTACCGTGGGTTCGAATCCCACCCTCTCCGCCAACCATAACCCTTTGTGTTTCCAACGATTCCCAAATTGCCCCCTTCGCTGCTGTATCACGTTTGTATCACCGCTCCAAATGCCTGAAAACCAGGTCCCACATTCGAAAAAAATCCTTGTTCCCTTGTTCCGCGTGTTCCCTGTTACTCTTTGCAAAATGCAACACCGCAACGTTTCGGCGCGGCAGACTTCCCGACTCACCAGGAACTGGTCCAAAGCCTCGCGACCGATGACCAACCACTACTTGTTCTCTTCAGACCCTACGTGGCACCGATACTACCAATCATCCAAGTTGTGTGATTTCTGATGTCATTGAAGTTGAAATGTTTATGCACTCACCCTGGCTTGATAAAATTATTCCGTTTCCGTGTCCGGACACATTCTTTTGAACCAGGGGAATCCACGATGCTCGAACTGCATTGGTCTGATGCGCCGCTATTTGCAAGGCTGTTTCTAGTTTATGTAGGTTTGGTAGTCACTTTGGCAATAATCCGCGGGCTCCGGCTCATGTGGCGTTTCTTTACGGTCCGCGGAGGGCGAACGTCCATAAAGGATCTTCGTGCCAATTCCATTGGTCCCGATTTGTTTGCTGAGTCAGCGTTCGTAAATCGGGTTAGATACGAGCCGACCCCGGGAAGGTCGCTGGATAAATCGAGAAGCCCAGCCCACGATCAAGCCGTCCTCCAAACACTACAGATAGCCGACAGCAAGTTCCGCTACTCTGCGAGATTCTCGGAGATAAAGATTGCTTCGATCAGGAGACTGTTCTGGTTGACGGTACTATTGTCAATGCTTCTTGTCACCTTCGAAGCATTCTCAATTTGGAGAGGTATTTATGACGAATCCAAAGTTACGGGGTTGTATGCCTGGGTCAAAACGGTGCGCATACTCTTTGACTGGTTGAGTTTCGCGTTAGGAGGGTGTGCAATTCTATTTATTATTTCCAGTTTTCTCGATGGCACTCTTCAGCGTCGCCGAGTTTGTTGGGAATATTTCTATTTGAGAACCAGCATTGAGTTATCGACTGATCGTCCGCAACACGACCCAAGAGAGAAGTAGTGGCATCGTCCGCGCTGCGCGCTTTCCGCAACCCACGCCACAAGAAATAGAAGCGTGAATTTCTTACGATGGGATCGCCCGATCATCGCCAAAGAGATTCGCGCCAACCGGCGCTTAGGTCCTGCTGGGAAGCACGTTTTGATGCGAAGAGGACGTCTTTCCGATAGAGCAGCAAGTGAAAGCACTTCGTCGCCAACGTCGTCGGCGTCGGAGCCGGCGCGCTTTTTTTGTTGTTCCGCCATCGTTCCCCCTTCGAACACACCCGGAGAGTTGAGCTATTCCGGAGAAAACTGCGGGAGGAAACCGAGGAAACGTCCCTGGTTTTGTATCACTTTTGTATCAAACTGCTGGCGTTCCAGGACTTGCAGGGGTTGAGGGACTGAACGGAATCAGCAACTTACGCAGATTCAATAGGGGGAGACGGTTCGAATCCCACCCTCTCCGCCATTTTTTTGAAACGATCAATATCTCCCCACCAGTTGCCCTCGTTTTCCTTGTGCCGCATCAAAGACGACAAATTTTGGCGGCCAAACAGGCGACCTTTCGCTTTGTCCTCGGGTGTCGCCTCGGCCTGGGGATGGTCGCTTTGTTTCAGGTATTGGGCGGACAAACAGAGCAAATTATGCCATCCCTACAGTAAAGGAGAGAGGTAAAGATGGCACGCTCTAGCACCATTAGCAGCAAAGGCCAAATCACGGTTCCCCTCGAAGTTCGCAATCGGCTCGGTCTGAAGACCGGAGATCGCGTGGAATTCGTCATGGATGACGGCCGAACGACCCTCCGCCCGGCACGCCCGCCGGAGAATCCTTTTCTCAAGTATGTCGGCGCCCTCCCGGCCTTCTCCAGTAAGCAGAAAGTGAATGCCTGGGTACGTTCGCTTCGTGACGAAGACGGTGGAGAAGGATGAGGACGGCGATCGATACAAACGTTCTTTCCGCCCTTTGGTCGCTTGAACCCTCGGCGTCGGACATAGCGAAAAATCTCGGGAACCTGAAAACCGAAGGGGGCCTGGTTGTCGGGGCTCCGGTTTACGCCGAACTGCTGGCCTTTCCCAAGGCCACGGAGTCCTTCGTGAATAATTTTCTGTCGGAAACCGGTATCACTGTGGATTTCGAATTTCAACAAACGGTGTGGCTTGAGGCCGGTCGGCGATTTGCACGCTACGCAAATAGGCGCGGAAAATCAACGCGCCAGCACCCCAAGCGCCTGCTCGCCGATTTCCTGATCGGCTCTCATGCCTTAGCCCAGGCGGATCGTCTCATGACGCTCGATCCCAAAAGATACAGCCGGGACTTTCCCGAGTTAAAACTCATCTAGGCGGAAAACATCCCTTCGAAGTTGTTCAGCCTCGCACCTGTTGGCGAATCGTCATTCCACCTTTTAAGCCACGGCCCCTCGTGTGCTCTTTACATCCAATGCAAAACATGAGTTGCATCGGCTTGATGGGCCGCGGCCCTTCCAGTCCTCTGTCGAAGAGGACCTTGTCAGAGCAAAACCCTGGCGACGAAAAAAAAACGCCGGCAGGAAACTCCTGCCGGCGTTTGGTTACACATCTGAGGTGCTTAATCCACTTTAGCGTCCGTCGTGATCGCCACCATCGTGATCGCGATCGTCATGGTGATCGAAGTCGAACAGATCGAACAGGTCTCCAATCGCCGGCATGTTGCGCGGCACGTAGGAGTGTTCGCTCTGAATTGGATTCGACAAGTTATCGCGGCTGCGGTCGCTCAGCGTGGTATTTAGCTTCCAGTTCCGTTCAACGAACTTCACGAAAGAGGAATGCTCGTTATAGACGTGGCTGACATGCCCGCCGGTCGAGAAAGGCGAAACTGCGATCATCGGAATGCGCGGGCCCGTCCCGAAGAAGTCCACCGGCTCAATGAAGCCCGAGTCGTAGAAGCCGCCGCCTTCGTCCACGGTGACGAAGATCGCCGTCTCGGCCCACTGCTTCGGGTTGCTTTGGGCAAGTTCGATGATGTTTTGGGCGAAGGCCTCAAAGAGCCCCCACTTCGACGAAGCGGGGTGGCCATCCATGACGCCGTCCGGCTTCACATAGGAGACCGCCGGGAGGGTGCCGTTTTTGAGATCGGTAAAGAGATCGGTGACGTCCCGCATGTGATCCGCAACCACGCCCGGATAGTTAGCCTCATACTCGAACGGATTGCAGATATTGCAATAGAGCCCGTCCAATGGGCCGCCTGTTCCGCTGGCATTGAACGCGCCGCCATAATATTTCCAGGGAATATTGTTGGCGCTCAGCACATCGCCGATACTCTGCTGCGTCGTCGGCGGAACCACGAGACCCGTCTGCACCGTTCCTTTTGGCGTGAAGGCCGGGTTGACGTTGACGGCCTGCCAATACTCGCCCGGGCCGCATTTCGTCTCCACGGCATAGGGCAGCGAACTCAGATAATTTGTGATCGCGGCAATGCCGGGCTGGGTGGTGTCGTTGCAGTTAAACCATTGCGCCCGCTGGGTATAGAGGTTGAGCGTTCCAGCCACCGGATCGGGGTTATAGATGTTCTTCGCCGCCGGCGTTGCGGGATTGCCCTTGCCGTCGCTGAAAAACACTTGATCGGCAAAGCCCAGCGGCTGGCTGTCCGGTCCGGTGCCGCCTAGCACCGGCTGGTGATAATTGTCGCTCATCGTGTATTTATCAGCGAGGGATTTGAAGAGAGGCGCATCGCCGTTCTGCATGTTGAAGAACTCCATGGTTTGCCCGGTGTCATGCGGAGTGCCGCCAATGGGCGTGCTGTAGGTGGTATCGATTGCCGACTGCAGATCATGCAGACAACCTGTCGGGTTATCCTTTGATACGTGTTCTGCGTCGATGGCGCAATCCACCTGCTGCACCATTTGGAAGTACTGATGGACGGTGTCGCCGGCGTAGGCGTCGAACGGCAGGTTCGGCCCGGTCAATTGGAAGGGACCCGGTAGGAGGTTGCTGACGTTGGGAATGCGGGTATCCGGCCCCTCATTGACAGCGAGTCCAGTGCCTCCGGTCCCCATCAGGAATTGATCCTGGGGTGCCAAGCCCGGATCGCCGCCCAGGGTCAGGAGGATGGCGGCGGGCGGATTTTGCACGCCATTCAGATCGGGCGCTGGTAACGTGGCATAGAGTTCCTTGTTTGCCAAATCCGCGCTGCTGAAGAATTTGCCGCCATTGGGTGCGGACACAATCTGGTATTGATGCGCCTTGGCGAAATTCGGCCCCGGCGTGCCGTCGGCGTTGACGATGCCCTCGGACAAAAGATTCAGCACCTTTTCTGACTTATGCTTTGGCATATATGTCGCGAAAAGGTGGTCGAAGCTCCGATTCTCCCCAACGATGATGATGACGTGCTTGATCGGGGTGGCCGTCTTGAGCTCATCGACCGCCTTATCCAGATCGTCTCCAGCTCGGGCCGGTGCCGCAAAGCCAAAAGCGGATAGCGCAAACGTGAGCACGCAAGCTGTAGCTTTCTCTTTCCACTTCCTTGGTTCATTTGAATTCATACTTTCCTCCAAATCGAACGGGTTGATGCCCCACATGGTGTTTAACTGGCATTCATAACACCCGCGTGAACATGGAATCTAAATTGAGCTAATCCTCCTCGAGAGACCGCCGGGGAAAACCTGGACCGCGCCACCAACAAGGGCTCGCGACCCTTGTGCGACGTTAAGCGTGCTCCTACGACTCAACAGCCATCGCGATTGGAATTTGTCACCGGTACCGACCAGGCAGCCCTCAGCCCAGCGTCTGCCCTTGGGGATTCTTTTCTAAAATACGTGCCCGCGGTTGTGGCTTTCTCGCACGTCCGTGAGGTAAATGCGTCGGCACATGCGGTGCGGACGCGTTGAGGGAAGTAAGCTTACCCCTCGACGGCGCGTCCCTCCGCTCGGCGAATATGCTGTCGGCGCTCGCTCCAATCGCCGAAGAAACTCCTCCGCTTTGGGGTGTGAGGATTGAGCTCCCGCCCGCTCCACACAACCTCGCGAGCCTCGGCAGTCTCTTCGTGTTTTTCCAGGCGCTTTTACTCAAGCTTCCGTCTGCAAAAATTCTTTCCTCATTTAGAACGGAGTTCAGTTACTATCTTGCTCGTACAGTCATGCGACCCTTTCCCCGGTTCTTTCTTTTACTCCTCGTACTCCTTTTTGCTCAGGCCGCTTTTTCGCAGACCACCACCGTTACCGGGCAGGTGCCCCGCCCCGATTCCAACTCTTTCGCCAAAGAGCCTTACGTCATCGAGGAAATCAAATCGCTTCTCCGCTATGAAGCCGACGGAAAAGGACGCCGCGAACTCACATTTCGTGCGCGCATTCAATCGGAATCGGCCACTCACGATTTTGGCCTCCTGATTTTCTCCTACGCCGCCAGCTTCGAATCCCTCGATATCAATTATATTCGCGTCCGCAAACCCGATGGCTCTGTGGTCTCCACGCCTGCCTCGGATGTCCAGGACGTCGATTCCGCCGTCAGCCGCCAGGCCCCCATGTACACCGACGAACGCGAAAAGCACGTTGCCATCAAATCGCTCTCGCCGGGCGATATTCTCGAATATAGCCTCACTTGGACGGTTCACGACCCCATTGCGCCCGGACATTTTTGGCTCGACGACAACTTCGTGAAAACCGCAATTTGCTTGAACGAGGAATTGGAGGTCAATGTCCCGCGCGACCTGCCTCTAAAGATCGTCAGTGGCTCCGTCACTCCCACCATTACCGAGGAAGCCGGTCGCCGCATCTACAAACTTCATAGCTCCAATCTCGTGCACCCGGAAGAAGATAAAATCCCCGACTGGGAAAAGAATTCCCACGGTGCCGACCCGCCTGTCGTGCAAATCAGTTCCTTCCAGTCCTGGGCAGAAGTTGGCGGTTGGTTCAGCGCGCTCGTGCAACCTCAAATCAGCGTTACTCCGGAAATTCGCGCCAAAGCTGAAGAAATTACCAAGGGCCAGACCACGGACGACGGCAAAATCCGCTCTATCTACGCTTTCGTTTCCTCGCGAATCCGTTACATCGGTATCGATCTGGGCGCTGGCCGCTACACGCCTCACCGCGCCGCCAAATTTCTCGAGTCGGCTTGGTGGCTCATGCCCGAGCCCATGATCGGATACCACCTGGCCCAGGTACTCGAAAGACTAGGCGAGAATCAAAAAGCTCTTCAAATCTACATAGCTACCAATAGCTCAATCCCGCCCAACACCGAAGCGGACCTTCGCAAAAAACTCGAAGCTCGAATCTCCGCTCTCTTCGCCAAGATTTCTGCCCCCGCAAAAGCCGCGCCTGATCTACAAAGCATGCGCACCTACCGTCTTCCCCAAATTCGCAATTGGGGTGGCGGCTTCAAATCCGCACAGTTTGTGATCGCCCTGGAAAAATTGGAACCTCTCCCGAGCGTCTCATTTATCAGCGGCGCGGAAGAGCTAGTGGAAGCGAAGCACGACCTGGAGAAACTCGACTTCCACTCTAATTTCCCCGATGACGGTCCCACTCGCATCGTTCGCGAAGGCGTTCTAAGTTGCTCGTCGGCAACAAAGCTCTGCACGTTTGCATTCTTCCCGGTTCCGGCACCTCGAGTACTGAACATGCCTGCCATGCCATCCCTCGAGAATTTTTAAGTCCTCCCCAACTCGCCTAGAAGTGGCAGGAGGCCACGCCCCTCTTCTGCAAATACTTCTGGTGGTATTCCTCCGCGCGGTAAAACGTCCCGGCCTGCGTGATCTCCGTCGCAATCGGCCGCTTGAACTTCCCGCTAGCCTCCGCCGCGGCCCGCGCCTTCTTGGCCGCCGCTTCCTGCTCCGGTGTATGAAAAAATATCGCCGTTCGGTATTGCGTTCCAAAATCCGGCCCCTGCCGGTTCACTTGCGTCGGGTCGTGCATCTCCCAAAACGCCTCCAGCAGCGCCTCGTAACTCACCTTCGCCGGATCGAATGTCACCTGCACCACTTCCGCATGACCCGTCTCGTCCGTGCACACGTCCTTGTACGTCGGGTTCTTCGTATCGCCGCCGCTGTAGCCCACCGCCGTTTCCAGCACTCCCGGCACCCTCGCAAACGCCGCCTCAATCCCCCAAAAACATCCCGCCCCAAACGTAGCAATCTCAGTCATTTGCATCTCCCCGAGCCCACAACTATCACTTATCACTCCGTCGTGCCGATTTTTGGATGCATACCCCCATCCATTTGATTCAAGCTCCTGGACGCTTATTCGCGCCCGTCTTCGCCAACTCCTGCAATTTCGCCTGCGCCAGCCCCTTATAGGGGCTATTCACCGACGCCGCCTGCGTGAACGCTTCCTTGGCCTCGGCATTTTTCTTCAAGTTCACTAATCCAAACCCCAGCCGGTATTGGTTCCTTCCATAGCTCACGTCGTCGGCCTTCAGCAGCGGCGCCGCCGCCTTGAAATTCTCCACCGCTTTGGCATTTTCCTTCTTCTGGATATTCACCTGCCCCAGCGAACTCAGAGCCAGCCCTTTCTGGAGCGCCTTCGTCTGCGCCCACGCCGCATCATCCATTCCATCCGGCTTCGGCGCGGAATCCGCCAGCGCCGCCGCCTTCGTCGCGTACGCCTCCGCCTTGTCCAGTTGCTCGCCCTTCTCGCTGTAATAATCCGAAAGCAACAGCAGCATCCCCAAATTATTCGGGTCTTTCGCCAGCACGGCGTTCGCCACCTCCAGCATCTTCGGCGTATTCTGCGCCTGCCGGTAACTTGCCGCCGCCATCGCCATCGCCTGTTTGCTATACGGCGAATCCGGAAACAACGTTCCAAACTTTTGGAACATCGCCGCCTTTTTCGTCGCGTCCGTCGTCCGGTTCGCGGCGCTCAGCATCAACTGCTGCACGTATTGATACGTATCCTTGTTTCCATCCAGCGCTTGCTTCTTCTCGCGCTCCCAACCCTCCGCTTCTTTCCCCTCCGGCGCGGGCGCCGCCTTGTACCGTTCCCAAATCCCCTGCGCCTTCTCGCCGTAGACAAATACTTTGTCCGCGTCGCCCTTTTCCGCCCCGGCCCGCGTCAAGTTCACCGCATTCGCAAAGTTGTCCGGGTCCAGCGCGAACAGCTTCTCTCCATATTCAAACACCTTGTCGTAATTCTTCTGCGCCAGGTAATAGTTCACGTACTGATCGTCGGCCACGATGGCCATATCGCCCTGCCCCGGCCCCGCCGCAAACTTATCAATCAGCGCCAGCTTCGCCGCCGGGTCTGTCGCCGCGTTAATCTCCGTCAGGGCCTTGTCCGCATCCGACCCCGCCGGGATCGCCACATACTTCCCAATCTGCTGCCCGCGCACTGCCGCCGCGCCGGACAGTAGTAACAGCACTACGCCAATTCCCAAAATGGCATTCGCAGCCAGCCGCATGGCCTCTTCTGTTTTGCGCTTGATTCTCATAACCACCTCCAAGGCAGGAAATGAGCCGCATCTTAGTTCCGTCCCCCGCCCCGCGCAAACAATTTCCACCTCTCCCTTCCCTACAGACGAAGGTTTCCCGCGCGCCGCGAAGCTGGCGGGTTGTTTCCTCATCCTCGCCGCGACCGGGATAGGGCGGCGCTCAATTACAAGATCAATGGCCCCCTCCCCCCCGTTTTTCACAAGTGTTGCATTTAAAGGAGTTAGGTTTTCGCTAAACCCTTTAGAAGCAACACTTACAGACATCCACGTAAGTGTTGCTTCTAAAGAGCTTACGGGACGGTGCATTGGCCCAAAAAGCAAAAAACGCCAAGGAGGTCTTGGCGCTACGGTATTGCATAACTGGATTTAATAAATGGTATTATAAACGAATAGTTAGCATTTGTCAAGAGATAACTGGATGAAAGCGGACTCTTAACGCTGTTTTGAATGTGGCGAATTGGGAATCGGGGTATGTCGAGGCGTGTTGAAGGATCTTGCTGGTGTCGATACGTGTGTGGGGCCCTTCGGGGTTCAGCGTAAACATGCCGCCCACACTTCAAGTGTCCTACAAAAAACAGTAGCCCCAACGAAACCCTGAGGCACCGTGGCTTTCGCGCCGCGCATCTGACCGTCTAATCGCTAGGAACGCATCTCAATACCCACGACTAGGAAAAACGGCCCATGATCCGCCCCTGCACCGACCTTGACTTCGACCAAATTTGGACCATAGTCAACGACGGCGCCCAAGCCTACAAGGGAATCATCCCCGCCGACCGCTGGACGGAGCCCTATATGTCCCGCGAAAAGCTCCAGCACGAAGTCGACGATGGCGTCACCTTTTGGGGCTACGCGGACAACGGCAGGCTGGCAGGCGTCATGGGCATTCAAGACGTCCGGGACGTCACCCTCATCCGCCACGCCTACGTCCGCACCACCAGCCAGAAACGCGGCATCGGCGCACACTTGCTTTCGCACCTGCGCCAACTAACCGACGCCCCCGTCCTAATCGGCACCTGGGCAGCCGCCACGTGGGCCATCCGCTTCTACGAGAAATACGGCTTCCAAAAAGTTGGTCCCGAGGAAAAGGATCGCCTACTCAAAAAATACTGGACCATCCCCGAACGCCAGGTCGAAACCTCCGTCGTCCTGGCCGATCAAAAGTGGCGGGATCTCGGCACGGAGGGGTAACGCTTTTTCACTCGCAACTTTTCCCTGGAGCGACTTTGCTGTAACGGTTAGTTTTCGGATTGCACGCTCATCAGCCACTGCGCAATCGCCGTTGATAATCTTTGATCCGCAACGATGCGCCGCCCTGCTACCCTACACAGATTCTCGGGAGGCCAGCATGTTATTTTCGCCAGAATTAGACGAGCTGAGGGCTCAGATAGAAACGATCATTCTTTGCGATTCCGAGGAATTCTTCGATGAACCTAAAGACCTGGCTGTACTGCAGGTAACGATCAGAATCGCGTGTGAGTTCTCTATTTTCCTGAAGCGGACAATTGGCACGCCGGAGTTGCGGGAAGCCGAGTACATGGCGGGAACAATTCGGTCCGGGTTAGACGATTATTTTACCATGGGCCAGTGGGGAGCAGTCCTCACGGGGCTGGAGTTGCAAAGGGGCTTCGGTCGAAAGTTGCCAAACAGCTTTTCCGAAATGAAAGCATCGTATACCGCGGTTTTCCAACAGCTAAGTCAATGCACCGCCAGCGCCAAAGGGATTGGATTGCTTTTGTCTCTCATACAGATGATGCTCCTCTTCATGACGGTCTATTTCCCATCGTTCTTATCCTTCTCCGCTTCAGAAAGTTCTTAGTAGATAGTTTGGTATCTACCACTGGCCGATAGGTTGGAACTGATTCCGTTAGCAGTGTCCCCACTACATTGACGCGTGTTTGGTTTCGCGAGAACATTGAAGTTTTGGGTGAGGGTGCGGAATGGACTTGGGGCTTACAGAACGCGTGGCTATCGTGGCTGCGGCTAGCAAGGGGCTTGGGTTGGCTGTCGCCACGGAGTTGGCCCGCGAAGGCGCGCACGTGGCCATTTGCGCTCGCAACGCCGGCACTCTGGAGCAGGCCGCAGCGCAAATCCAGCAAGTTACCGGCCGCGAAGTCTTCCACCAGGCGCTGGATGTTGCTGATCCCAAGGCGGTTGCTGCGTTTGTTGCCGCCGTGGAAACGCGCTTTGGGCGCATCGATATCTGTGTTACCAACTCCGGCGGCCCGCCGTCTAAATCATTTAAGGACGCCAGCCTCGACGACTGGAAAGCCGCCACCGAACAACTCTTGATGAGCACCGTCTTCTTTGCGAAAGAAACTTTGCCGCGCATGCAAAAAAACAAGTGGGGACGCCTGATCACCATCACTTCGTCCGCCGTCAAGCAGCCTGTCGACGGCCTGCTGCTCTCAAATTCGATCCGTTCCGCCGTCACCGGACTTGCGCGCACGCTCGCCAACGAATACGGCGCCGATGGCATCACCGTGAACAACCTCTGTCCCGGCTATACGCGCACCGACCGGCTCGATAATCTCGCAGCCGCCATCTCCGCGCGCACCGGCGCGAAGCCGCAAGACGCCTTCGCCAAATGGGAAAGCCAAATCCCCGCAGGCCGTGTTGGCACGCCGGAAGAGTTCGCCGCCGTCGTCGCATTTCTCGCGTCCGAGCGCGCCAGTTACGTCAACGGCGTTTCGCTCGCCGTCGATGGGGGACTCGTCAGGAGCCTGCTCTAGCTCCATGGCCACGAAAAAACGCCATCTCGAACTCAGCCTGTTACCCGAGCGCTTCGCCATTTCGCGGCTCGCGGCCGACGCTCCGCTTCCCGAGTGGGCCACGCAGGGACCGTTTTTTTCCGTCACGCGCACGGGCGACGAGCTTTCCATCATCACGGAAATCTCGCGCGTCCCGCCCGGCGTCCATTCGCAACCCGGCTGGCGCGTCCTGAAAGTCCACGGTCCTTTCGTCCTTACGGAAGTCGGCGTGCTCTCTTCTCTGGCCACGCCGCTCGCCGAAGGTCAAGTCAGTTTGTTCGCGGTCTCGACGTTCGACACCGATTATCTGCTCGTCAACGCCTCGCAATTGAGCGCGGCCGTCGCCGCGCTTGAAGGCGCGGGCCACAAAGTATTGTCCAGTGATGCTGCCGTCAAATAGTTTTGCTTTTCCGGAGAAAATAAGAATGATCGCGCTATTCAAAAGTAAGAGTCGTCTGCCGAAAAGCCGCAAGGCGCCCATCGCCTTGGCCGCTTTGCTCGTTATATTCCTCGCCGCGCTGCAGCTTCGCGCCGACGAGCCCTACGCCCGCAGCCGCGACTACGATCTCCAGCACTCGAAAATCGCTCTGCGCTTCGATCTCGAAAACAAGAAAGTGATCGGCGACGTCACGCACACGCTCGCCATTCTGAAAGACGCCACTGCGAAAGTCGCTTTCGACTCGGTCGGCCTCACCATCGAAAGCGTCACCGTAAATAAATCCAATGCCAAATTCGAGACCACTCCCGAGAAGCTGCTTGTTTCCCTGCCCTCGCCCGCCAAATCCGGCGAAAAATTCGAAATTGAAATTAAATACGGTGGCAAGCCTTCCAAGGGCCTCTACTTCATTCTCCCCGACAAGGAATATCCCGATCGTCCAAAGCAAGTCTGGTCGCAAGGCGAATCCGAAGACACGCGCTACTACATCCCGACCTACGACTATCCCAACGACCGCCTGACCACAGAGACGATCCTCACCGTGCCCGCCGCGTGGGTCACCATCTCGAACGGCAAACTGATCAGCGTCACCGACGCGCCCAACAAAATGAAAACCTGGACGTGGCGCGAATCGCTCCCCAGTTCCACCTACCTGATCACCGTCGTCGCCGGGGAGTTCGACGAACTGAAAGACACCTGGCGCGGCATTCCCGTTCCCTACTACGCGCCCAAAGGCCGCGGCGACCGCCTGAAAATCAACTACTCCAACACGCCCGCCATGCTGCAGCTTTTCAGCGAGAAATACGGCGTTGAATATCCCTGGGAAAAATATTCGCAAGCGATGGTGGATGACTTCGTCGCCGGCGGCATGGAAAATTCCAGCGCCACCACCAACACCAGCAGCTCCCTGACCCATCCAAAACTCGCCGCCGAATACGCCACCGGACAGGACGATCTCATCTCGCACGAACTTACGCATCAATGGTTCGGCGACCTGGTCACCTGCAAGGACTGGGGCCACATCTGGCTCAACGAGGGCTTCGCCACCTTTGGCGAAACGATATGGACGGAAGCGCACTTTGGAAAAGATCAGGCCGATTACAACCGCTGGGAAGCGGCGCGCGAATGGTTTTCTTCGCCCGCGCTTTTTGAGAAGCCCATCGTCCGTCACGATTTCGCGGGCGATTCCGACGAATTTGACGGCAACGCTTATACCAAGGGCGGCTGGGTGCTCGACATGCTGCGCCATCAGCTTGGCGAAGAAAATTTCAGTCGCGGGCTGAAGCACTATTTGGAAGTGAATCGCGGAAAAAACGTGGTGACGGCCGATTTGACCAAGGCTATGGAAGAAGCCACGCACACCAATATGGATCCATTTTTTGCTCAGTGGATTTACGGGGCCGGCGCTCCCAAGTTCGATCTAAGCTACTCGTATGATGGCGAAAAACATCAAGTCGCTCTCAGCGTGAAGCAAACGCAGAAACTCGAAGGCCGCGTGGGTCTCTTCAAAGTTCCCATCGAAGTGGAAATCACCACCGCCTCCGGCCCCAAGCTCTACCCGATCACCGCGTCGAAAGAAAGCGACACTTTTACGTTTCCTTCCGATTCCGCGCCGCTGATGGTTTTGTTTGATAAGGGCGGCCACGTCCTGAAAACCGCGGACTTCCACAAAGATAAGAAAGAGTGGCTCTATCAGTTGAAAAACGCCACGGAGCTTGGCGATCGCGCCGATGCCATCGTGGCTCTCGAAAAAATCAAGGATGATCCGGAAGTCGTCGCCGCTCTCGGCGGGGCTTTGCACGACGACAAAGCGTGGGGCGTCCGCGCCGTCGCCGCCGATGCGCTTGGCCAGATTGGCGGACCCGCGGCTTCCAAGCAACTCCTCGAGAAGTTGAACTCGAGCGATGCTCCCTGGGTGCGCAACCGCGTGGTCACGGCGCTCGGCAATTTCAAAGACGATGCCGCGATCGCCGCAAAACTCAGCGCCGTCTCACGCGATGACACTTCTTTTCGCGCGCGCGCCGCCGCCCTTCAGGCCATCGGCCATCTCAAGTCTGCCGATGCGTTCGCCACGCTCACTGCCGCCGTTTCGGGAGATTCTCCCGACGCCATACTCCGCAACGCGGCATTGCGCTCGTTCGCCTCTCTTGGCGATGACAAAGCGGTCCCGATCCTTCTCGAATGGTCGGCCCCCGGCAAGCCAATAGACACGCGCACCGCCGCTATATTTAGTCTCGCGCGCATCAAGAAAGATGATAAGGACATCACCGCGCACGTGGCGTCTTATCTCGCCGAGCCGCACTATTCCGTCCGGGCGGCGTCCATACGCGCTCTCGGGGGCCGCGGCGACGCCACCGCCATTCCAGCGCTCGAAGCATTGCTCAAAAGCGACGACCTCAGCATCGAAATGGTGCCGATGATCAAGGGGCAAATCGCGCGGCTGAAAAAACCGGCGGGCGCCGCAAACCGCCGCGGCGGTCAGGACGAAGCCGACGAAGAAGGCCCCGACGCCGACTCCCCAAAGGCCGGCTCCCCGAACGCCAACAACGATCAGCGTCTCGACAAGCTCGAACGCCTCCTCCAGCAAATGAACGACCGGCTGAAATCCATCGAGTCCCGCCTGCCGCCACCCAAGCAATAAGAAGAAAAAGAATTAACACAGAGAACGCAGAGGACACAGAGTTCGCAGAGAAAAATGGAAAAGAAACTAAGAGAAGATTAGTGCTTATTTCTTCTCTGTGGCCTCTCCGCTCTCTGCGCCCTCTGTGTTAAATGCTTTTCTTCATGTTCGCTCTTGTGTCTCTCTTGTGTCTCAAGGTTCAGCAATCAGTATTCGCAAGTCCCGTAAATTGTTTCCGGTAGGTCCGGTGACGATGGCGTCTCCCAGCCGCGCAAAGAAAATGTAGGCGTCGCTCGTGCGAAACATGTGCCGCGGATTCAATCCCACTTGTTGCGCCCGTTCCAGAGTCTCCCCATCCGCCACCGCCCCCGCCGCCGGGCTGTTCCCGTCAATCCCATCCGTCCCCGCGCTCAGCACGGCGATATTTTCTCCGGCAATTTTTTTGACGCAAGCGAGCACGAATGCGGAATTTCTTCCGCCCACGCCTTTGCCGGTTACAGGCGAACTCACTTCGCCGTCGGCAATCAACGCCACGCGCTGTCCTTTATGACTTTTGCGCAGCTCCGCCAACTGCTGGAGCAAATAGTTCGCGGCCTCTTCCACCGGCCAGTCGTCGGTGGTGTTGTCGCAGCACGCCACAAAACCTCTCGCTTCCGCGGCGTGATGCGCCGGATGAAACAGATCATCCATTCCCAGCAGCAGCAAAAAGTGCGCGTTGGCAAATGCGGCGTCGCCGCTCTTCGGAGTTTCCGTCATTTTCCCCGCGGCCAGCCACTGTTGCAGCGCCGCCGGAAACTTTTCCATCAACTGGTATTCTGTAACGACTCGCTCAAAATCTTGAATCGTCGTCGGATCAGCGAGGGTTGGCCCGGATGCCAACGCCGATTCTTTGCCGGCGGGCACGTCGCTCACAGCGAGCGTAATTTTCGTTGCGCGGCCCGCGGCGGCGGCAAGTCTTCCGCCTTTTACCGCGGAAAGATGTTTGCGAATGGTGTTGATGGAATCGATCGGCGCGCCGCAAGTGACCAGCGTTTTGTGCAATTCCTGCACATCTTTCAGAGTCAGCGCGGGGTCGAGCGGCAACTCCACGAGCGCCGAACCTCCGCCGGACAGTAAGAAAAACACCAGCGTCTTTTCGTCGCAATTTTTCAAAAGGGCGAGTATCGCTTCGGCAGCCATCCAGCTTGCTTCGTTTGGCACCGGATGCCCGGCAACGAAATACTTCACGCCGTGGACGATCTCCAAAGGAGCTACCGGAGCCGATACTACTCCAGCAATCGCAACATCCTTGCCCAATATCGCGACCAAGCCATCCACCATCGCGTGCGCAGCCTTGCCGAGGGCGACCACGCGAACGCTCTCGAACGCCTCTAAATCCACGGTGAATTCGGCGCAATGCAGCAGAGTTCCTTGGCGACCTACTTTTCGCTGCATGGCCGCGGGAATATCAATGGCTGCTAAGGTCTCGTGAAAGATTTGGAGCGCGAGCTGCTTCAGATCCGGCATGGAGGGATTGCCAGAAGATTCTCCTTACGATTTCAAGACATCCGGGTTCAGCATATTCGGCGGCCGCTGGCCCTGGAACAGCGCGGTCACATTTTCCGCGGCCATGCAGGCCATCCTCGTGCGCGTTTCCAGGGACGCCGAGGCGATGTGCGGCGCCAACACAACGTTCGCTCTTTTCAATCCTGGATGAATGAACGGTTCGTTCTCGTAGACATCGAGCCCGGCGCCCGCAATCTTTCCGCTCTCCAGCGCGTGTACCAGCGCCGCTTCGTCGACCACCGGCCCGCGCGACGTGTTGATTAAAAATGCGGTTGGCTTCATGCGGGAAAATTTCGGCGCATCAAAAAGCCCGCGCGTCTCCGGAAGCAGCGGCACGTGCACGCTGACAAAATCCGACTCGGCGAGTACGTCGTTGAAATCGCGGCGCTCGGCCTTCAACTCTTGCTCCACCTCTTTCGACGCGGGTTGCTCATCGGAATAGATCACCTTCATCTGAAATCCACTGGCGCGCCGCGCCACGGCTCTACCGATTCTGCCGAAACCCACGATGCCAAGCGTCTTGCCCCAGACATCCGCGCCGACAAGTTGGTCTAAATTCCAACCCTTCCAATTGCCCGAGCGCGCGAGCACTTCGCCCTCGCCCAAGCGCCGGGCCACGGCCATCAGCAGCGTCCACGCAAAATCGGCGGTGGTCTCATCGAGCACGCCCGGCGTGTTGGTGGCCACCACGCCGCGTTTCGTGCACGCCGCTACATCGATATTGTCGAATCCCACGGCCACATTCGCCGCAATTCTCAATTTTGGCGCGGCCCGCAACAGATCCTCGTTCACGCGCTCCGTCAGCAAACAGATCAGCGCTTCTTTGTCTTTCACGCGGCGCAAAACTTCTTCCCTCGATGGCCGTCCCGGCTTCAACCAATAGTCCACATCGCAAACGTCATGCAAAATCGCTCTCGCCGCGTCAAACAATCCGTGCGTGGCCAGCACTTTGGGTTTCGCCATCGTCTCCTCGTCGTTCCCCGGGAAAAGTACACTAACACAGGCTTGCGCCGCGGCACATCCAGGCGTTGCGCCGATGGTGACAATCTCACTATAGTGCCAGTGACGCAGACTTCGCGTTCTATGAATCCCGCTCTCATCCGCGAGCTCGAGCAGTTGCTTGGCCGGCCTTCCGTTTTGTCGCGCGCCGAAGATCTTCTTTTGTACGAATACGACGGCTCGGTGGAGAAAGCTCTTCCCGACGCGGTCGTTTTCCCAACTACGACGGAGCGAGTCTCTCGCGTCGTAAAAATCGCGGCGCAACACAACGTTCCCATCGTTGGCCGCGGGGCGGGGACGGGACTTTCCGGCGGAGCGCTCGCCCGCCGCGGCGGCGTAATGGTAGTTTTCGCGCGGATGAACCGCATTCTGGAAATTGATGCGGAGAATCGGCGCGCCGTTGTGCAGCCGGGAGTTGTGAATTACGAACTCACGCGCGCCGCCGAGCCGCACGAGCTATATTTCGCGCCTGATCCTTCGAGTTGGAAATCGTGCACGGTCGGCGGCAACGTTGCGGAAAACGCCGGCGGACCGCATACGCTGGCGAACGGCGTTACTTCGAACCACGTCGCGGCACTCGAACTGGTTCTGCCCGATGGAGAAATCGTTCGCGTGGGAAGCAAACACGGCGACGCCAATGGTTACGACCTTACTGGGCTTCTTGTCGGCTCCGAAGGCACGCTTGCGCTCATCACGGAAATCACAGTGAAGCTTTCGCGCAAACCTGAAGCTGTGAAAACGCTGCTGGCCATTTTTGATTCGGTGGACGATGCGGCGCACACCGTCTCCGATATTACTGCTCGGGCGATCACTCCGTCGGCTTGCGAAATGCTGGACGGGTGGACGCTGCGCGCCGTGGAAGATTACATTCACGCCGGTTTCCCGAGGGATAGCGCGGCCGTCCTGCTTATCGAAGTTGAAGGACTTGGCGAAGCCGTTTCGGCACAAGCGGAGGCCATCACGGAAGTTTGCCGGTCACATCACGCCCGCGAGGTTCGGGTCGCGCGAGATGCCGCCGAACGCGAACTGCTTTGGAAGGGGCGAAAGAATGCGTTTGGGGCGCTGGGGAGACTGGCGCCGAGCAATTACGTGCTGGACGGCGTGATTCCCCGGTCAAAATTGCCGCAGGCGCTGCGACGGATTCAGGAGATCGGGCAGCAGTATGGCTTTCAAATTGGGAACATCTTTCACGCGGGCGACGGCAATTTGCATCCCATCGTTCTTTTCGATCCGCGCGACGGCGCGCAGTTCGAACGCGCCATGCAAGCCTCCGCTGAAATTATCCGCTACTGCGTGGAGATCGGCGGTGCGCTTACCGGCGAACACGGTGTCGGCATGGAAAAGTCCGAGCTAATGCCACTGCTTTTTTCCGACGCCGATTTCGATTTGATGCGACGCGTGCATGACGCGTTCAATCCGGAGTGCAACCTCAATCCCGGCAAAATCTTTCCGCTGTCCAAGGGCTGCGGAGAAATCCGCGCTCGGACTCATTCTTCCTCCGCGCCGACTTTCACCCCGCACACCCCATGAACGCTTCTACCGAAAAACTTTTCGCTCGACTCGAATCGCTGCTCGGTGCTCCTCGTGTTTCGACCGACCCGGAAAGTTGCGCCGAATATTCGATCGAAAGTGTCTCGCCCTCGGCAATCGCTTCCCCAGAAAATGCCGAGCAGGCCGCCGAGTTGGTCCGCTACGCGGCTTCGGAAAACCTCGCGCTCGTCCCGTGCGGCAATCGCACCAAGCTTTCCATGGGGATGCCTCCCTCGCGGTACGACATTGCGCTCGATATGACATCGGTTAAGCAAATCGCGCACTACGATCCCGCCGATCTCACACTGTCTGTTGGGGCCGGCGCCAGCTTCAACGATTTCGCCGTGCCGCTATACCAGCAAAAACAGTTTCTTCCGCTTTCGACTCCCTTTTATTTTGAGTCGACGATCGGGGGGATCGTTGCTTCTGGCGTAGACTCGGCACTTCGGCATTCGTACGGCACAGTGCGTGATTTTCTGCTGGGGGCGGAATTTATCGATGGAACAGGCGCGCTGTGCAAGAGCGGCGGTCGCGTGGTGAAAAATGTTTCGGGCTACGATATTCACAAACTGCTAATCGGCTCGCTTGGTTCGCTGGCGGTGATCACGCAGGTCAACCTGCGGACGTTCCCGCTGCCTCCAGAAGCGCGCGGCCTGGTGGCTTCTTTTTCTTCCGCGGCACAAGCGCTTGATCTCGCGCGGCTCATTGCGGCATCTGCGCTGGCTCCTTCCTCCATCGAACTTCTCAGCCCCCAACTGCTCCAACTGTTTCTCGATCAGACGCCCGAGGCTGATCCTTCTGAGCCGGCTTCTGCTCCTCTTACCGGCCTGTTTCCGGAAAATTCGTGGCATCTATGCGTCAGCGTGGAAGGTAACGCCGAGGTGTGCGCGCGCTACGTCCGCGACCTAAGACAGCTCGGCTCTCAAGCCGGCGCAATAAATATTCATGTCATGGACTTCACCGACTCCACTGGCCCGGACCTCTGGCATCACATCGGGCAAGCCATTCCCGCGATTCTCGAAGTGTCTCCGTCCGCCGCCATTTTCAAAATCGTGGAGCTCCCCAGCAAACTCAGCCCATTGCTCATTCAACTGGCCGCAGTCGCAGACCAGGCTTCTCTTCCGCAGGCCGTCATGGCCCGGGCTTCCGGCATCGTCTACTTCGCGCTCCTGCCCGATTCGAACGGTGAAGCGGCTCTTTCCAGTCTCGAATCTGCCGCGGCAAGAGTTTTCGATCTTTGCGCCAACAAATCCGCATCGGCATCGCTGCTTTTCTGCCCAACAGAATTAAAACACACGTGCAACGTCTGGGGCCCTCCTCGTCAAGACTTGGCCTTACTGCGTTCTATTAAATCCGCATTCGACCCGCACAACATTCTCGCCCCGGGCCGCGTCCTCGATGCATAATCCTTTCGTGCGATTACTTCTTTTTTTTCTGCTGTTGGCGATACCCGCCGAGACGCAGTGGTGGTCGGTCCAATCCACAGGGATCGACAGCAACCTTCGCGGCCTACGCATATTCGTTTCGCAGAATGCAAAGGGCGCTGCGGTTCCCGTTGTTTGGGCTTCCGGTTCGAATGGAGTCGTTCTGCGCTCGACAGACGAAGCCAAGACTTGGCAGCGCCTCGAAGTGCCCGGTGGCGGGAACCTGGACTTCCGCGGCGTGCAAGCCGTGGGCGCCGACAGCGCTTACGTCATGTCCATCGGCGAAGGCGAGAGATCGCGGATCTACAAAACAGGCGACTCTGGCGCGACGTGGACGCTGCAGTATACGGGCGACCGCGCGGCGATTTTCCTCGACGCGATTGAGTGCCTCTCGCCAACACATTGCTTTGCGATCAGCGATCCTGTCGATGGGAAATTTCTACTGCTGTCCACCGAAGACGGCGAGCACTGGAATGCGCTCCCGCGTGAAAAAATGCCGGCGGCTCTTCCGAACGAAGGGATTTTCGCCGCCAGCAACTCTTCCCTATCCGTCGGTCCCGCGGGCGAAATTCTCTTTGGCACCGGCGGTCCGGCCGCTCGCGTCTTCCGCTCGACCGACTTTGGGCGGAATTGGACCGTTAGCGAGACGCCCATCACGCACTCCAATGCTTCGGCGGGAATTTTCTCGATTGCACGACTGAATAAAACGCTGGTCGCCGTTGGCGGCAACTACAAATCTCCCGACGAGGACTCCACCGTGGCCGCCTACTCCGGCGACAATGGCAAGAGTTGGCGTCTGTCCGCGGAGCAGCCCGGCGGATTCCGGTCCGCCGTAGCCACTTTCGACGGATCGGCCCTGTCCGCGGTGGGCTCGAGCGGCACCGATTTTAGTTACGACCAGGGCGCCCACTGGGTGCACACCGACGCGCTCAATCTCAACGCGCTGGCTTTCGCTCCGCAACTCAACGTTGGCTGGGCCGTCGGTCCTCACGGTACCATCGCACACTTTCAAAATCACCGGCGCCTCCGCCATCCCCTTGACGTGACGGCACCGCCGCAGTAGCGCGCCGCAAGAGAATAGGTGTGCCACGAGTGGCACGCCTAGAGTTCCTTTAACAGTATGGCGAAAAACGACACGTTCCCACTACTGCGGCTTGGGTAATTGCAGGATCATGCTGCCGCCTTGGCCGCTCTCGACCGTCGGCAACTGTCCGTTCCACTTGTCGATCAGCGCCCGGCTATTCTCAATTTTCCGCAATTCGAGCAACTGCGGGGTGAGTGAGTTTTGGCGGATCCGGTTGGCATCGGCTTCACCCTGCGCGCGGGTGACAAGAGATTTCGCGTCGCCTTCGGCTTCGGCGATTTTTTTCGCCGCTTCGGCTTGGGTGGTGGCCAGTTCGTTGCGCGCGCGCTCGGCCTGCTGGATCGCTTGCGCCTTCGCGGTAATCGCCGTGGCGATCACCGGCGGCACACGCGGCGCACCAATAAATCCGAACTGCTGCACGCCCACTCCTACGGGGGCCATTTTCTCTTCGATCTTTTGCTGCACCATGTGGAGAAACTCCGCCTTTTTTTCTCCATAAATATCTTCGACCACGTAGGTCGAAGCCACTTCGTTCAGCGAGTTCCGCACCACGTCGCGCAAAATCCCGTGTGTGAACATGTCCATGTCCGACACGCGGTACTTCACATAAAAATCCGGGACCTTGGCCGGCTCGATGGCATACGACAGCGAAACATCCACGAAAATTTCCATGCCTTCCTTGGAGTTAAATCCCATTTCTTCATTAACGGGATGCCCTTCATTCACATCCTTCGTCCATTTGACGGTCTGCACGTAGGTAGGGAACTCGATGATCTGCGTGCTCACCGGCGAATACAAAACCCAGCCCGTGCGTACGGGTATTTCGGAAGCGCCGCGCTGCTTTCCGGCAAGATTGATCTCCACTCCCACGTGGCCGGCCTCAATCCGCGTGACACGCACGAGGAACAAACTCAAGATCAGTACCGCCACCAGCGCGGCAATGGCAATCGCGCCAAATTTCAAGTACGGCCCAGCTCTGCGCATCTCAAATTCCATTCCTTCTCCACCAAGACCTTTCCTGAATCCGCCCATATCGATCCTCTTTCCGCCAGAGAACGCATCTACTCTGTGAGTTCATGCTCCCATACAGTACATTAGAAAGTCGTGATGCTCACCCATGACTAGTACACCCATTCCCGGAATAGCGCCCGTCTACGAAGATTACGCGCGTTGCGTGCACTGCGGGCTGTGCCTCAATGCCTGCCCTACTTACCGGCTCTGGAACCTGGAACCTGACTCGCCGCGAGGACGCATCCAGCAAATGATTCATGTGTCGCTGGAGGAGCAAGCGATCACGGATTCTTTCGTCGATCATATCGATAAATGTCTCGACTGCCGGGCTTGCGAAACCGCGTGCCCGTCCGGAGTCGAGTACGGCAAGCTGGTCGAACATGCGCGCGCCGAAATCGAAGAAAACTACCGGCGCGGAATTTTTTCCCGCCTCGCGCGACATTTTGTTTTTCGAAAATTGCTGCCCAACCCGAATCGGATCGCCAACGTGGCGCGACTTCTCCGTTTTTACCAGCGGAGCGGCTTGCAAAAGTTTGTCCGCACCGCGGGGATTCTAAGGCTCCTCGGTCTCGCGGAGCGCGAAGCTTTGCTGCCGCCGATCGACCACTCCTTTTTCTATTCACAACTCGGACGGACGTTTCCGGCAGTTGGACGGCGCCGCGCGCGTGTGGCGTTCTTCGCAGGGTGCGTGGCCAACGTCACTTTTTCCCGGCTGAACGAGGCCACCGTTCGCGTGCTCACCGCCAACGGGTGCGAGGTCGTGGCGCCCGCCGCGCAACTTTGTTGCGGGGCGTTGGCCGCCCACGCCGGAGTCCGCGATGCCGCGCGCGAGCTTGGGAGAAAAAATCTTGCCGCGTTCGCGCAAGAAAAGTTCGACGCTATCATCACCAACGCTGCGGGGTGCGGCTCGACGCTCAAGGAGTACGGCCATCTCTTCGCTGAAGGTGAACCCGAACGCGCCGCGGCGGAGGCCTTCGGGGGCAAAGTCCGGGACGTTACCGAATTCCTCGCCACGCTCGGGCTCGCCGCGCGACTCAAGCCGCTTCCCATTCGCGTCACCTACCAGGACTCCTGCCAGCTGCTCCACGGACAAAAAGTCCGCGAAGCGCCGCGGCAACTTTTGCGCGCCATCCCTGCGCTGGAATTTGTGGAATTGCCCTACTCGGAAATCTGCTGCGGCTCGGCGGGGATTTACAACGTCACGCAAACGCAGGTTGCACTCGAACTACTCGCGGAGAAAATGCGTTACGCGCAATCCACGCGCGCACAAACGATTGTCACTGCTAACCCAGGATGTCTGCTGCAACTTCGCGCCGGCGCCGCCCTTCATCAGACAAACCAGGAAGTTCTCCACGTCGTCGAGCTTCTCGACCGCGCAACGGTGCCTTCGTGAACGGCAAATCCGGCTAGCGCTCGCCAATCAGATAGCGGCAGCCGCGCGGGCCCATTTTCGCTGAATGCACGGCGCCGGCTGGGACGTCGCAGCGACCGCCCTGACGGTAGGTTTCGGTTTTTCCGTTCATAGCCAGGGTCATTTCGCCGGTCAAAATAATGTGCGCGGTCTCTTTCGTGTGCGTGTGCTCCGGATAAAACGCGTTCGGCGCGTCCTGCCAAACGTAGGTGTGCGCGAATCCTTCACTTTCCAACTTTTGCGCCAACTCTTTCTCGTCCACGGCGCAATTTTACATCTTCACGCTTTTCCTTGCCTCCTAACTTATTTCGCCGTCATTGTTTGGCCAGAAACGGTTACGCCCCTCCCGCTGCGATGGGGGCAGCTTCGGGAAGGGCGTGCCGTCTTCAGGAGAGAAGATCGTTGTTTGTTGTGCCGCGAATTTCCGCGCGGCGTTTCGTTAGTCCTGGTCCGGCGCTTCCAGAGGCGCCGGGCCACCGGGGCCTAGTCCGCGCTTGTGGCCACCCGGCCCGCCGGTTCGCACGGTGAAGTCGGAAGGCACGGCGAAGAGCGCCGCAGCCGGTTCGGTGCGCTGAATATTCGTTACGGTGTAGGTGGTGGTGCCGAATTGCGGGTCGGTCCGCGTGCTCTTCACCACGATTTGCAAATCCGGCGAGAACCAGCGTTCAGAAACAACTTGTATGGCCTTGTCGTTTCCGATTTGTCCCGCGGGAATGGTGTGCGTGGTGCGCGTTCCCTGAACGCTCAGGCCGTTGATCGTCTGCGTGCCCAGCGATTCGGTTTTGAGCGTGCCCGCGGCTTCTTCTTGCTGGCGGCGCGCTTCCAGCTTTTGTTGGAAGGTTTGACCAGAAGCGGTGCTGGAATCGGCGCCGGGTTGATGGAGCGTCATCTTGTGGGCAATTTTATTTGCGGTATCCAGCATGAAGTGGGCGCCCAAGACGGGATCAGCGATCGAAACCATCGTGTGCGTGCCACCGGAGGCCGCGAGAGGACCGAAGCCGGAGACGGTCATCTCCCGGCGGGAACGTCCGAGGCTGTCGCGATAGGCGACGCCTTGCGAGGTGCGATGAATCACCGTGCCGTCCTGCAAGGTCGAGGTGGTTTCGGAAGCAACAGTCGCCGAGAACGGCGCACCTTTTACAACTTGGCCGCCGTGTACGCCTTCAAAGCCCATCAATTCCATGGGCTCGCCAAACGGGGGAGGGCCGCCCGGGCCGCGGCGCTGCGCACGAGCACCCGTGGAACTCAAAAGCAGCGCGGCGGTCAAAACGGAAAATACGCACATCCTACGATTCATCGATTCTTCTCCTCTTCTCTCCCGAACCGCCACGAACTCCTCGCAGCGGCGAAACTCGATTTCAATACTCTTCAGGCGCGCATCACTCCTGGGGCAATCTCACGGCTTGCGGCAGGCCATCGTTTCCGACCAGCAGATCCACCTGAATCCAGTCGCTCGCGCGCTCTTCGTTCACTGGAAGACCGAGGGCGGTCAAACCGCTGCGCTGCATGCGCACACGCACGATAGCGGCTTCCTCGGAATCCGAAGGGATTGTTCCCGGGAGCGGCGTGAAACCATTTTCGGAATTGTCTGCCACGAGCGAATCGTTTGCAGAAGAATCCCCCGCGTTCGCTCCGCCGGTATTCGCGTTTCCGTCTACGGCAACGCCGCGATTGCCTTGCGTGTTCGACACCGCGTTCCCGAATCCGTGCTGCTGATGCGCGCGCCAGTTTTGCCAGCTTACACCGGCGACGATCACGGCGGCGGCGGCCAGCGACCAGGCGGTAACCACGGCGGCGCGGCGCGTCTTCAGCGTGTGATGCCGGGTGCGAAATTCCTGCCGCAACCGCAACTCAACGCGCGAAGAAATCTGCGTCCCTTGCGTGGCATCCGCAAAGGCGCGCAATTCGCCCCTGGCCACTTGCCAGGAATCCTGGAGCGCCGCGCAACGTGGACAGGTGCTCGCATGCTCGCGGGCGGCAACGCGCTGCAACTCACTCAGCGTGGTGTCGCGCGCGGCATCCAGTCCGAAGGTTTCAAAGTCCTCGCACTTCATTTCGTATTTCCCCTTCACAGCAACAAAACCCTTTCCATCCAACTACCGCGCGGCCGAGGCTCGCCGCGGGACGTCGCGTAGCATCTCCAATTTTGCAAGCAACAGCGCTCGACCACGGTGCAGCCGCGAACGAATCGTGCCGATGGGGCACCCGATCATTTGCGCAGCTTCTTCGTAACTCAGCTCTTCCAGCTCGCACAAGACCACGGTCTCGCGAAACTCAGCCGGCAAATCCAGCACGGCGGCTCTTACTTGCTCCATGCGCTCGCGCTTTTCGGCCCAGAGCGCCGGCGTGAAAGCATCCTGCAAAATGATTCCGATACCCGTTCCATCTTCGTTCTTTTCTTCGAGCGAGACCTCGCGAGGGATACGCTCGAGATATTTCATGACGCGGTTGCGCGCGATGCCATAGAGAAACGCGCCCAGGGGCCCGCGCTCCGCGTCGTACTTTTTGGGCTCTCGCAACAGAATCATGAACACGTCCTGCACGATCTCTTCGGCTCCCCAAGTGCTGCCGGTCATGCGCAGCGAAAAGCGGTGAAGGGCCGCCTGATGCCGCCGGTAGAGGAACGTAAAAGCTTCCTCATCGCCCC
>Ga0210407_10000931_pt1 | contig 29608 bp, 20 predicted proteins | sample IncBWC27MmetaG_FD_150860 | JGI IMG/M metagenome (GOLD analysis project Ga0210407, IMG submission 150860) | Forest soil microbial communities from Barre Woods Harvard Forest LTER site, Petersham, Massachusetts, United States - Inc-BW-C-27-M | ecosystem: Environmental > Terrestrial > Soil >...
GCATCGTGTCTCGGCATCAGCCCGGCGGAGCCCGTTCCGGTCGTGCCGCCGAACCCTGACGATATAACCTGCTGTCGTGCTCGATCCGTCCTACACTTCCAATGTGTTGGGGTGGACGGCGAAAGTCGGTTTCTCCCAGTCGATCGCCCGGGTGATCGGCTGGTAGACGCGCACGGGGTCTCGACCATCCATAGCCATCTGCAGCCGGTGCCGGCGGAAAGGCCATGACCGGGCCGGACTTCGTCGGTTCGACAATCCTTGTCGTCGGCGGTGCGGGGTTTGTCGGCAGCGCTCTGGTCCGTCGGCTTTTGCAATTCGAGCCACGCCGGCTGGTGATCGTCGACAATCTCTTGTCGGCCGACATCAGCAACCTGCCGGAGCATCGGGCCGTCGAGAGGATTTTTGCGTCGATCGCCGATGACGAGGTGCTCGCGGCATTGCCGCGCGACATCGATTTCGCGTTTCACCTGGCCTGCTACCATGGCAATCAGTCGTCGATCCACGATCCGCTCGCCGATCATCAGGACAACGCTCTGACGACATTGAAACTGCTCGACCGCCTGAAGGACTTCACGGCCCTCAGGAAGATCGTTTACTCGGTGGCGGGGTGTGCGGTCGCCGCCAAGACATTCGACCGGTCCGAGGCCACCGAGGAGGATGCCCCAATCTCGCTGTTCCACGACAGCCCGTATTCCATCTCGAAGCTGATCGGCGAGATGTACGGCAACTACTATTTCATGCGCTACGGGCTGCCGTTTGTGAGGGCGCGGTTTCAGAATGTCTATGGGCCGGGCGAGATCCTCGGTGCAGGGCGATGGCGCGGGACGCCCCACATGGTATGGCGCAATGTGACGCCAACCTTTGTCTGGAAGGCGCTGCAGCGGGAAGCACTGCCGGTCGAGAACGGCGGCTTCGCGACCCGCGATTTCATCTTTGTCGAGGACATCGTCGAGGGCCTGGTCGCCTGCGCCCGGAGGGGTCGCCCGGGCGAAGTCTACAACCTCGCCTCCGGGGTCGAGACCTCGATCCTCGACCTCGCGCGTCTCGTCAACGAGCTGACCCAGAATCCGACACCGATCGCCCTGGCGCCGGCGCGCGAGTGGGATCGCTCGGGCCGACGGTTCGGCGCCCCGGAGAAGGCGCGCAAAGAGTTGGGTTTTGTCGCCGCCACCACATTGCGCGACGGGTTGCTGCGCACGGTCAGATCACAATGCGCAAAATCGACGGCTGGCAGACCCTAAACCAGAAACTCGCTGACAAGCCAATTGACCTGGCTGCCTGACCTCGTATCCTCATCCTACCGGAGACCCCGCCATCAAATTCCAACACAGATCGCGACAGCACCCGCCCGGATGGCTTCACCCTTCTCGAACTGCTTGTCGTGCTGGGTGCGCTGATCGGCCCCCGACTGTTCGAACGATTGGAGGGCTCTAAAGTAGTAGCAGCCCAGACTCAGGTTCGCATGCTCAAGACCGAGCTCGATACGATGCGGCTTGACATTGGGCGCTATCCGACCGCCGAGGAGGGGCTCACGCTGCTGGCGCAAGCGCCCACGGATGCGCAGCTGACCGCAGTCAACCCGATGATACAGGAATCCGGGCAAATCGATCTCGGACCGTATAAAGTTCATTGGAGGAGCGCGACAACCACACCCGTTACCGACGGGACGGGATATCCTGCCGGGATCAGCCATTATCGGGTGGCGCTCTATGAGAGCGAGGTCGAGGTCGCGGAGGCGTCGGGATCGATCCTGACGACAGTCAAGCTTCGCCAGGTCGGCTATCGACGCGTCCGGGATACCGTTGCGCCGGTATCCGGAGATACCAGGTGACGCGCGCCCGATATTTTGAAGAGACGCGTTACTCACAAGATCAAATGGCAGCGGACGAGGGGACGGTGATCCGCGCGGCGCGGCAACAATGACCGGGAACTGGTCGCGCGGCAAACCACCGAGCCGGGGGAGTTGGGGAATCGTTTGGGATTCCGCCTTCTCCGGCGGCACCCAGCGGGTATGCCGTTCCTGATCCTGGCCGTAATAGCTGAATGAGTCTTCTGCACCGGGCCAGTCGACAATCCGTATGGTTTTAACTCGTGCTTCCTCATACTGCAAGATGGTTAGATCGTTCGCACTGTCGTAGTGTAGCGACCAATGGAACTCCGTCGGCGTACCGGGTGGCCCGACCAGCGGTGACACCGTCAACCCGGAGAAATCCTTCGGCGTGGCTGCGAAGCGACGGGGGCCGGTATCGTAATCTGCCATCAGACCCTGCACCGTCTGCCGAAACCAGCCGGCCACCATAGTCGTCTGCTCCGATTGGTCCAGGTACGGCCTGAGACGGGTGCGTGCCTCGATGACCTGCTTCAGACTTCCAAAGAGAATCGCCGCCACCATGCCCAGCAGAACGAGCGTAACCAGCACCTCGACTAGTGTGAAACCCGACTGTTCACGCTTGCTCATCGCGTGCACAATCCAAGTAGCGTCACAAAATTCCACTCGACGAGGAATGCGAAGCATTGGCGGTTTCCTTCTAGACCAGGCGATGTCGCCTTGCAACGAGCTCGAATCTCGCTTACGGCGATGATCGCGATCTGCGGCACCGCGGCCCGGATGACGAAGGTATTTGGACCGACGGCCGGGTGGGTCTCTGCCCATGCGCGGCTGTCGATCATCGACCTCTCGCCCGACGGACACCAACCGATGGCCTGTAGGGAAGAGAACGTCTGAATTACCTGTAACGGCGAAAACTATAACTTCGGGAAGATCCGGCGGGAGCTCCGAGGAGCTCACTATCCCTTCCGCAGCTGCGGCGACACCGAGGGTCATCGTCAACCGTTGGCGCGCCTGGAGGCGTCCGATCCTTGCGCGGGATCGGGTCGGCAAGGAGCCGCTCTATTACCGCCACTCGGCGCTGCCCTTCTTTACGGCTCGGAAATCAAAGGTCGCAGAACGCTATGGGACCGATCATTATTAAGGGCGGGTTGTCGGACCCGACGCCGTCAGAGTGCTGCCGCGCCTCGTCTGCGCCGTTGACCGATCCGTCAGCGATCCCGACCCATTACGGCGCCGAAATGGCGCGTCACAAGGTCACCGTCGCGCTGATCGGTGATGGCGGGGACGAGCGCTTTCGCCATGATCGGTACAGGGCGACGCGTCATTTTTTTTCGGGCCGACGCGACGCCACGATGAAGCCGGGTGAGGATCGAGCGGTTGCATACTCTGGCGCCGAACTCGGCGCAACGGCGGTTCGAGATCCCTCGGATTCGCGAAATATTGCAGGCCCGAGGAACTTCCAGCGCGATTGCCGATTGCGACGTCCTGGGTCGCTGCGGCAGGCCACTTACCCACAGCTCCTACACCACCCCAAGGGACACGACCGAGCTATAAGCGGCTAAGTTTCAGGGATCCTTTTTGGAGGCCGGAAGCGGAATCGAACCGCTCTACGAGGATTTGCAGTCCTCTGCATAGCCACTCTGCCATCCGGCCGGCGAAGGGGAGCCATATAGGCGCCTGCGCCGACGAGGGTCAAGCGTAGCGACTCCGGGGCTCCCGCGCGTCTACGCTTGCTGTTGCCGTCGGCCGATTGGCCCCATATATTGACTGATTCCCTTGCCCAATGACAGAGTCTCGCAATGGCGCGCGTTACCGTCGAAGATTGTGTTCTCAAAGTTCCGAATCGATTCGAGCTGGTCCTGCTCGCGGCGCAACGTGCCCGCGAAATCACCTCGGGTGCTCCGCTGACCCTCGACCGCGATGACGATAAGAACCCGGTGATTGCACTTCGCGAAATCGCTGAGGATACGGTCGGCCTGGAACACCTGAGAGGTTCGGTGGTGCGTGGCATGCAGAAGCATGTCGAGCTCGACGAGCCTGAAGAGGCCCATGAACTCGAGCTCGATACGGCGCTATTCGGGATCGCTGCGCGGGCGGGCGCGGAGCTCGAGGACGAGACCGCCGAAGCGGCAGAGGACCTCGGGGAGGAGGAAGCAGTTATCGAAGAGGAAGCCCTCGAAGAGGAGTTGGCCGAAGATATTCTTGGGGTGGAGGAGGAGGTTGATCTCGGGGATGGTCCCGAGCGCGATTTGCCTGGTGATTTTGACGAGGAGCTGTAACCCCGGAAGCCGCAATCGGCCTGGGGGAGCGGCGCCGCTGATGCAGACCTTGCTACCCACGCGCCGTGCCGGTGGCGGCAAGCGAGGCGAAGGGCGGGAACGCTTGCCATGATGCGGCAATTCGAGCTGGCTGAGCTCGTCAAGTCCTACGATCCCAATGCGGACGAGGACGCGCTCAATCGCGCTTACGTCTATTCGATGAAAGCACACGGCGCGCAACTGCGTGACTCGGGCGACCCGTACTTTTCGCATCCAATTGAGGTCGCGGGCATCCTCGCTCAGATGAAGCTCGACACCGCCTCGATCGTGACCGGCTTGCTGCACGACACGGTCGAAGACACCATCGCTACCCTCGACGACATCGAGCGGGTCTTCGGCTCCGAGACGGCTCGCCTCGTCGACGGCGTGACCAAGCTGTCGCGGATCGAGCTGCAATCCGACCAGACCAAGCAGGCCGAGAATTTCCGCAAGCTCGTCCTCGCCATGTCCGAGGACATTCGCGTGCTGCTGGTCAAGCTCGCCGACCGCCTGCACAACATGCAGACCTTGCGATTCATCAAGAGCGACGAACGGCGCCGGCGGATCGCGCGCGAGACGATGGACATCTACGTGCCCCTGGCGGAACGCCTCGGCATGCATCGGATGAAGGACGAGCTAGAGGATCTCGCCTTCGCCGAGTTGCACGCCGATGCCCGCGCCAGCATTCGCGCGCGCCTCGATTTTCTGCGTGACAAGGGTGCCACTGTGGTGCCGCGCATCCTCGCTGAGCTCGACCGCAGGCTCGAGGAGGGCGGGCTCACCAGCGCTGTCGCCTCCGGTCGCGAAAAGTCGCCTTATTCGATCTGGCGCAAGATGCAGCGTAAAAACGTCGCCTTCGAGCAGCTCTCGGATGTGATGGCGTTTCGCATCCTCGTCGAGGACATCGGCGATTGCTACCACGCCCTTGGCATCATCCATTCCGCCTACCATGTGGTGCCCGGCCGGTTCAAAGACTACGTCTCGACCCCCAAGCCGAATAACTACCGCTCGCTGCACACCGGGGTCATCGGTCCCGAGCAGCAGCGCATCGAGGTGCAGATCCGGACCCGCGAGATGCACGAGATCGCCGAGCTCGGCGTCGCCGCCCACTGGAGCTACAAACAGGGTGCGGGCAAGACCGAGGGACCGCAATATCGCTGGTTGCGCGAGCTCTTGGACATCCTCGATCACGCCTCGGGGCCCGAGGAGTTCCTTGAGCACACCAAGCTTGAGATGTTCCAGGACCAGGTCTTCGCCTTTACCCCCAAGGGTGATCTGATCGCGCTTCCGCGCGGCGCCACGCCCGTCGATTTCGCCTATGCGGTGCACTCCGAGATCGGCGACCGATGCGTCGGCGCGAAGATCAACAGCCGCATGGTGCCGCTGCGTAGCGAGCTGCACAACGGCGATCAGGTCGAGATCATCACCTCGAAGGCGCAGACGCCGTCGCCGACCTGGGAACGGTTTGTCGTCACCGGCAAAGCGCGCGCCCGCATCCGCCGTTTCATCCGTACCCAGCAGCGCGCCCAGTACCTCGATCTCGGGCGGGCGATTGTGCAAAAGGCGTTCCGCCAGGAGGGCCAGGAGTTCTCCGAGCGGCCGCTCGAGACGATACTCAAGAACTTCAACTGCGCCTCCGTCGAGGATCTTTATGTCGCGGTCGGCCAGGGTCTCGTCACCGGGCGCGCGGTCGCCAACGCCGCGTTTCCGCAACCCCAGGAAGCCAAGGGCAAAGTCGTCTCGCTGGCCCGGGCACGGCGCAAGGCGAAACGCAACGAGACGGCGGTGCCGATCCGCGGCCTGATCCCCGGCATGGCGCTGCACTTCGCAGGTTGTTGCCACCCGCTGCCGGGAGACCGCATCGTCGGCATCGTGACCACGGGCAAGGGCGTGACGATCCACACGATCGACTGCGACACACTAGAAAGCTTCGCCGAGACGCCGGAGCGGTGGCTCGACGTCGCCTGGGGGGGGAGCGAGGGAGATGCTGTCCATGTTGGCCGAGTAAACGTCACGATCGCAAACGAGCCCGGCAATCTTGGCAGTCTGACCACGGTCATCGGGAAGCAGGGTGGCAACATCAGCAATTTAAAGATTACCAACCGTTCGCTGGACTTCTTCGAGATCATGATCGACATCGAGGTCGGCGATGTGAAGCACTTGACGACGATCATCGCCGCGTTGCGGGCGAACCCGGTCATCAACTCGGTCGAAAGAGCGCGCGGCTGATGCCCGCGGGCGCGAGACCAACCACACCGGAACGGGATTGCTTCGTCGCGGTGCTCCTCGCAACGGCAAATGCCGTCGTTGCGAGCGTAGCGAAGCAACCTCGTGTCGTCGGACTCCCGCGATGATCCTCGGCCTTGGCAGCGATCTGATCGACATCCGCCGCATCGAACAGGTGATCGAGCGATTCGGAGACCGCTTTCTCGATCGCATCTTTACTGATGTTGAGCGCCGGAAATGCGACCGCCGTGCCAATCGCGCGGCGAGCTATGCCCGCCGATTCGCCGCCAAAGAAGCCTGCGCGAAGGCGCTCGGCACCGGCTTCCGGCATGGCGTGTTCTGGCGTGATCTGGGTGTGGTCAATCGGCCGTCGGGACAGCCAACCTTGCAACTGACCGGCGGTGCGCTTCGCCGGCTCGGCGAAATCACGCCGACCGGGATGATGGCGCACCTCGATGTCACCCTGACCGATGAGCCGCCGATCGCCCAAGCGGTCGTGATCATCACGGCCGTGCCCGATCGCGCCGGCTAGGCTCACAGAATTTTTTCGGCAGGCGCGGCTTGACTCGCAGCGCCGCGCTCGGCTTGATCTTGCGCCAATTAGGTCCTCAAGGTAATCCATGAAAGCCAACTCTGCGCGCACTGGCATCACTAAGAGAAAATCATCCGGTGGCGTCGTCGACACTATAAAGACCGTCGTATACGCGGTCCTGATCGCCCTTGTCGTCCGCACGGTCGCTTATGAGCCATTCAATATTCCATCCGGGTCAATGGTGCCGACATTGTTGATCGGCGACTATTTGTTCGTCTCAAAATTCTCCTATGGGTACAGCCGCTATTCGTTGCCTCTCGGGTTGCCGCTGTTCTCCGGACGGATTCTGTCCCATTCCCCCGAGCGTGGTGACGTGGCGGTTTTCAAATTACCGACCGACAATTCGACCGATTACATCAAGCGGGTAATCGGTCTGCCGGGCGATCACATCCAGATGAAAAACGGCATCCTTTACATCAACGACCAGCCCTGCCCGCGCAAGCGCATCGAGGATTATCTCTATCGCGAAGGCAACGGGGCCGTCATCCTGCTTGCCCAATACATCGAGACCCTGCCGAATGGACGGGAGCATCCGATCATCAAGATGGGCGACAACGGACCCCTGGATAATACGCAGGTTTACAATGTACCGCCTGGCGAATACTTCATGATGGGCGATAATCGCGACAACTCGCAAGATAGCCGTGTGCTTTCGGCCGTCGGTTACGTGCCGGCGGAGAATCTGGTCGGGCGAGCCGAGTTCATCTTTTTCTCGATCGACGGGTCGACGCGATTTTGGGAGCTATGGAAATGGCCGTTCGCAATCCGCTACACCCGCTTGTTCCACGGCGTGAATTGACGCGTCCGTGGAGGATTTGTCGAAAATCATAGGCTACGAGTTCGCTTGCCACGAGCTCCTCCAGGAGGCCCTGACCCATCCCAGCGCGCTCGTTGCTAATCGCCGCAGTCGGAGTCGCAAGCCCGTCAAGCGCAGCTACGAGCGTCTCGAATTCCTCGGCGACCGCGTTCTCGGTCTCGTCGTCGCCGACCTGTTGTGGCGGCGCTTTGAAGACGAGCCCGAGGGCGATCTTACTCGCAGGCTTACCCATCTCGTGCGGCGCGAGGCACTGGCGCGCGTCGCCGAAGCGATCGAACTGGGTCCGCATCTGGTCCTGTCGCGGGCCGAGGCGGCGGCAGGGGCTACGGGCAATCCCGGAATTCTTGCGGACGCTTGCGAAGCCCTGATCGCATCGATCTTTGTCGACGGCGGCTTCGCGGCTGCGTCGTCATTCGTCAGGCGGTTCTGGGAGCCGCTGATCGATGAGATGGAGGAGCCGCCGCGCGACCCCAAGACTGCGCTTCAGGAATGGGCGCAAGCGCGCGGCCTGGCACTCCCCGCCTACGAACTTGTGTCAACTAGCGGCCCCGATCACTCGCCGCTCTTCACGGTGGCGGCAAGTGTTGCGGGCGGAGATCGCGCCACCGCGACCGCCTCCTCGAAGCGCGCTGCCGAAGCAAGGGCCGCCGCGTGCCTGCTCAATCGGCTCGTAACCGAACCGCAGTAGTAGCCGACGATCCGGGAAGCGGCGAACGCCCCGGAGCACCAACCGACTTCAGCTGCGCCCTACCGGAGCGGCATCTTGTTGCGCGCGATACGCGAGAGCTGGTCCGCCCTACCCTGCAAATACAGGTGAAATACAGGCAAGGACCCAACCTCCAGTGTTGCCCGCTAGGAGCACAGCCAAGCGCCGGCAACCCCGTGTGCATCATGTCACCCTGTCATCGCTAAAAACACGCCACATCGTGTACCACATTGTTGCGGTATTGTCAATATAGTAGCTAACGACCACAACTCTCTATCCGGGCAGCGTTGCGCGAAAACGGAGCCGAACGTAATCGGCAATCCAGGTTCCGGTCTCGTCCATCAAGACCGGCCGCAACAGATCGGCCACTTCGGCGTGGGCGGATGATCGGTCCTGCTCCGGTAGCACGCCGAAGAAAGCGCCGGCGAAAGTCTCCAGCCACGCCTCGATCGAGGTCGGCAGCATCGTCGGGCGGGGGATGATGCGGATGTCCGCGACGGCGAAGCCGGCCTCCTCCAGTTTGCTGCGATACGCGGCCGCAGACGGGAAATACCACGGGTGGACCCGGTGCACATCGAGCCCGCGGCGGGCGAGGACGGCGCTCAACGCAACGATGATTGCGGCGGTGTTGTTGTGACCGCCCATCTCGCCGACAAAGCGGCCCCCCGGCCGGAGCGCCCGGCGGACACCGGCGAGGACGGCTTCCGGAGGCCGCATCCAATGCAGTGCTGCGTTCGAGAATACCGCGTCGAACTCGCGGTCGAAGGTCAGATTTTGGCCGGGCATTAGCCTCGCGTCGATGCCGCGGGTCCGGGCCGCGGCAACCATCTCGGGTGCGGCGTCGACGGCTACAACCGTAGCGTCCGCCGCGGCGATCTTTTCGGTCAAGACTCCGTCGCCACAGCCCAAGTCGAGGATGCGCTCCCCGGCCGATGGCGCGAGCAGGTCGAGCACCGGCGCCCCAAGAGCCGGCACGAAATGAGCCGTCTCGGCATAGCGCCGGGCGGACCACTCCTGGCTGGAGACTCCCGGGCCGCTCATTCGTCCGCTCGCTCGGCTCGACGTGCCTCGGCTTGCCGACGAATTTCCGTGAGTGTCGTGCGCGTCGTGATCAGCTCCGGGTCCATCCGGAGTTCGATAATCGCCGGGCCGTCGCGAGAGGCTGCCTCCTCGAAAGCCTGTGGAAATTCTTCCGTTCTCGCTATCGAGGCGCCGAAGGCGCCATAGGCCCGCGCGAGCGCAAGAAAATCAGGATTTTTGAGCGCCGTCCCAACCACACGACCCGGGAAGCGCCGCTCCTGATGCATGCGGATCGTGCCGTACATCGCGTTGTTGAACACCAGAATGATTGGGCCGGTCCCTTCGAGCATCGCTGTCGCCAACTCCTGCCCGGTCATCATGAACCCGCCATCGCCGCAAAAGCCGACGACCAGACGATCGGGATGGACGAGCTTGGCGGCGACCGCCGCGGGCACGCCGTAGCCCATGGCGCCGCTGGTCGGTCCAAGCTGGCGTCCTGGTCGGCGATACTGCAGAAAGCGGTTCGGCCAGCCGCTGAAATTGCCGGCGTCGCTGGTTACGATTGCATCGTCGGGGAGCCGATCGCGCAGCCATCCCATGATCGCGCCGAGATCGAGCGGACTGTCGGACGGGGAGGGGGCCAGCCCAGCCTCGTATTCCGCGCGTGCCTCTTCGCGCCAGCGCGACCAGCGTCCCGCTGCCACCGGCGCCAGCGCCGCGGCGGCGGCGGCGAATTCGGGCATGCCGGACTGGATCGCGAGACTCGGACGGAACACGCGGCCCAGCTCTTCGGCGGCGGCGTGCACGTGGATCAGCTTTTTGTCTGGCTCCGGGATCCCGAGCAACGAATAGGATTGCGAGGTGATCTCGCCGATTCGCGCGCCGACCGCGAGCAGCAGATCGGCCGCCTTGACCCGTGCCACGAGGGCTGAGCTCGCACCGGTGCCGAGATCGCCGACGAAGCACGCTATGCGATTGTCGACGATGTCCTGGCGGCGAAACGAGCAGCAGACCGGGAGATCGTTTGCCCGAGCAAAGCTCGTGATGTCGCGGCAGGCCACGTCGCTCCAGCCGCTGCCGCCGACCAGCATCATCGGCCGTTCTGCTGCTTCGAGCAGCCGGCGCAGCTCGGCCAGGTCGCCAGCTCCGGGGTGGGCCCGGACCGGGCGGTAGGGGCCGGCCACCGGGGCGATGCGGCGATCGCGCAGCATGTCCTCCGGAAGTGCCAGGACCACCGGGCCCGGCCGGCCGGACGTCGCCACCTGGAAGGCTTGGTTGACCAGCTCGGGGACGCGCTCGGCCAGATCAATCTGTGCCACCCATTTGGCGAGCGGCGCGAACATCTTGCGGAAATCGACCTCCTGAAAGGCCTCGCGGTCGAGCTGATGGCGGGCAACTTGGCCGACGATAACGACCATCGGCGTCGAATCCTGGAAGGCGGTGTGGATGCCGATCGAGGCGTTGCAGGCGCCGGGACCACGCGTCACGAGCAGCACGCCGGGTTTGCCGGTCAGCTTGCCGTAGGCCTCGGCCATAAAGGCCGCACCGCCTTCCTGGCGGCAGGTGACGAGGCGAATTTCCGGCGTGTCAAATAGCGCGTCGAGCACTTCGAGATAGCTTTCGCCGGCGACGCCGAAGGCCATCTCGACAGCATGGGCGCGGAGCGAGGCGACGACCAGCTGGCCGCCGCTCAGAAGAGGCTGATTCGTCGTCATCATTGCGCCCCCGAACCTATTTGCGAGACAGCTATTTGAGACGATGCAAGCGGCGGACGAAAGGGGGTTCCCGAGTGCCGGGATATCTCGCGGCGCCGCGGCCTATAATCGGCTGCACGGGGTCCGGTGGCGGCGACGCGCCGGCAAATTGTTGCTAAGCTTGCAACCCTGATTGGATAAGGGCGGATTGCCTCGGTAGTCAGGGCGGCGGCAGGTATCGAGAGATATGGACGATCAGCGCAGCGAAATTCGGCTTCCCGAAAGACCGGCGAGAGTCGATCACGATGCCGTCTCCCGCGAATACGAAGAGCCGGTCATTCCGCGCCAGAGGGAGGCGGTTTCGCGGCCGAGCCGGTGGCGGCTTCTGAAGCGACTTCTGTGGCTGGTGTTGGTAGCGATGATCGTCGCGGCAGCCGTGTGGTATTTTCCCCGCCCCGACACGCAGCCAAAGGAAGCCGGGCGCGGGCGCTCCGGCGGTCCGGTGCCGGTCGGGGTGGTTCCGGTGCAGAAGGGCGACATGCCCGTCAGCTTGAGCCAGCTCGGCACGGTCACCCCGCTCGCCACGGTCACGGTAAAGACCCAGATCAACGGCTATCTGACCGAGGTCGCCTTCCGCGAGGGCCAGATGGTCAAGAAGGGCGATGTTCTCGCCCAGATCGATCCGCGACCCTATCAGGTGGCGCTTGAGCAGGCCGAGGCGACGCTCGCCAAGGACCAGGCGTTGCTGAGAAACGCCCAGCTCGACCTCGAACGGTACAACACGCTGGTGGCGCAAAACTCGATCGCTAGGCAAACCCGCGATACGCAAGTGTCTCTCGTCGCTCAAAACCAAGCTACGATCAAAGCCGATCAGGCGCAGATCGATGTGCAGAAGCTCAATCTGACCTATTGCCGCATTGTCTCGCCGGTGACCGGCCGGGTCGGGCTGCGTCAGGTCGACGCCGGCAACTACGTGCAGACCAGCGATCCGAACGGCATCGTCGTGGTCACCCAATTGCAGCCGATATCGGTGATTTTCACCGTGGCGGAAGACAATTTGCCCGCGGTGATGAAGCGCGTGCGCGCCGGGGCGAGTTTGCCGGTCAGCGCATTCGACCGCACTGGAACCACCGAGCTCGGCACGGGCACGCTGGACACTGTCGACAACCAGATCGATACGACCACCGGCACCGTCAAGCTCCGCGCGATTTTCGACAATCGCGACGAGGTCCTGTTCCCCAACCAGTTCGTCAATGTCCGGCTCCTCGTCAACACGATGCAGGACACGGATATCGTGCCGGTCTCGGCGATCCAGCGCGGCGCCCCCGGGACGTTTGTCTACGTGGTCAGTCCCGACAATACGGTGACGGTTGCGAAGGTGAAGCTCGGTCCGAGCGACGGCCAGCGCATTGCGATCCTGTCCGGGCTGCAGCCCGGTGAAAGCGTCGTCGTCGACGGCACCGACCGGCTGCGCGATGGCGCCAAGGTCACCCTGGCTCCAAACAAGCCCGATGGTGCCGCGTCGAGCGACCAGCGGGACAAGGGACAGCCGCAAGTCGCGCCGCGGCGGACGGATTCGGAAGCGGCTCAGCGATCGGCCCGGCCACAAGGGCAACAGCCGGGTGAAGGGCAGGGCGGCGAGAGCCGGCGCAGCTCGCAATGAGCCACCCCTCCCAGTTGTCGCGGGGGACCCTCACCCGCCTCGCTGCGCTCGCCACTCTCTTCCGCACTGCGCTAGCTATAGGTGGGTGAGGGTTCCAGCTTAGGTACGCTCGATGAGCCCTTCGCGCCCTTTCATTCTGCGCCCGGTCGCCACGACATTGCTGATGGCGGCAATCATGTTGGTCGGCATGTTTGCCTTCAACTTCCTGCCGCTTTCGGCGCTTCCCGAGGTCGATTACCCGACGATCCAGGTGCAGACCTTCTACCCGGGCGCCAGTCCCGATGTGATGACCTCCTCGGTCACCGCGCCCCTCGAGGTGCAGTTCGGCCAGATGCCGGGGCTCAACCAGATGTCCTCGACGAGTTCGGCGGGCGCTTCGGTAATCACCCTCCAGTTCAGTCTCGCGCTCAGTCTCGACGTGGCGGAGCAGGAGGTCCAGGCGGCGATCAACGCCGCCGGCAACCTGTTGCCCTCGGATCTGCCGGCACCGCCGATCTACGCCAAAGTCAATCCTGCGGACGCACCGATCCTGACCTTGGCCTTGACCTCGAAAACGATTTCGCCGACCCAGGTTCAGGACCTCGCCGACACGCGCCTCGCGCAGAAAATCTCTCAATTGCCGGGGGTCGGCTTGGTCAGCGTCAGCGGCGGTCAGCGTCCGGCGGTGCGCATCCAGGCAAATTACCGGCAGCTCGCCGCCTATGGCCTCAACATCGACGACCTGCGTACGACGCTCGCTAACGCCAACGTCAATACGCCCAAGGGCAATTTCGACGGACCGAGCCAGGCCCACACGATCAACGCCAATGATCAGATCAGGAAGCCCGCCGACTACAACGACCTGGTAGTGGCCTACCGAAACGGCGCGCCGGTGAAGCTGTCGGATGTCGCGCGCGCCACCGAAGGACCCGAGAACACCAAGCTCGCCGCTTGGATGAACACCGACCAGGCGATCATCCTCAATATCCTCCGCCAGCCTGGCGCCAATGTCATCGAGGTGGTCGATCGGATCCAGGCGTTGTTGCCGCAACTCAGGGCGGCGCTTCCTGCCGGAATCGATGTCGAAGTGCTGACCGATCGCACGACGACGATCCGTGCGTCCGTTGCCGATGTCGAGTTCGAGCTCGGCCTCGCCGTGGTCCTCGTTGTCATCGTGATCTTTGTGTTTCTGCGCAGCCCGTCGGCGACCCTGATCCCGAGCCTGTCGGTGCCGCTCTCGTTGGTCGGCACGCTCGCCGTGATGTATTTGGCGGGGTTCAGCCTCAACAACCTCTCGCTGATGGCGCTGACGATTGCCACAGGCTTCGTCGTCGACGACGCGATCGTGATGATCGAAAACATTTCACGCTACATCGAGGCGGGCGATCCGCCGTTGCAGGCCGCGCTGAAGGGGTCCGCCCAGATCGGTTTTACTATCATCTCGCTGACGGTATCGCTGATCGCGGTATTGATCCCTCTGCTCTTCATGCCCGATGTGGTCGGCCGGCTGTTTCGGGAGTTCGCCATTACCCTTGCGGTCACGATCGTCATTTCCGCGGTCGTCGCGTTGACGCTCGTTCCGATGATGTGCGCCAAGATTCTGCGTTACCGGCGTCCGTCGGAAATGTCGCTGATAGCGCGCGGGAGCCAGCAGTGGTTCGACGGGCTTATCGCCCAGTACGGCAGGCTGTTGACCTGGGTGCTCGACCATCAGCCGCTCACCCTGCTGGTGGCGGTCGGAACCCTGGGCCTGACCGTGTTTCTCTACATCGTCATCCCGAAGGGGTTCTTCCCGGTGCAAGACACGGGCCTGATCCAAGGGATCTCCGAAGCGGCACCGTCGGTTTCCTTTGAAGCGATGGCACGGCGTCAGCAGGCGCTCGGGGCCGTCATCCTCAAGGACCCCGATGTCGTCAGCCTGTCTTCCTTTATCGGGGTCGATGGCACCAACCCGACGCTCAACACCGGTCGGTTTCTCATCAACCTCAAACCGCCCGATCAGCGCCGAGCCACGGCCAGCGATGTAATTCGGCGCTTGGAACGAGAAACGCGAGACGTGGCCGGCATCGCGCTCTACATGCAGCCGGTCCAGGATCTGACGATCGACGCAGCGGTCAGCCGTTCGCAGTACAATTTCGTGCTCGAGGACGCCAACCCCGGCGAATTCGCGGTCTGGGTTCCGAAACTGCTCGAGCGCCTGCAGCAGCTTCCGCAGATCGAGGGGGTTACGAGCAATTACGCGGAAAACGGGCTTTCTGCCTATATCCTGATCGACCGCCCGACCGCCGCGCGTTTCGGGATCACCCCCGCCACCGTCGACAATGCGCTATATGATTCGTTCGGGCAGCGCATAGTCTCGACGATCTTCACCCAGTCGAACCAATACCGGGTGATCCTCGAGGCCGACCCGGCACTGCAGCAATCGCTAAGCTCGTTGGGCTCGCTCTATCTGCCCTCATCGACCGCTGCGAACGGCCAAGTGCCGCTTTCGGCACTCGCTCGGGTCGAGGAACAAACCGCACCGCTCCAGATCAGTCACCTCGGGCAATTTCCGTCAACCACCGTGTCGTTCAACCTGGCGCCTGGCGGCTCGCTCGGGGAGGCGGTTGATGCGATCAAGGAGGCCGAGCGGGAAATCGGAATGCCGGCCAGCATGATCACGGTATTCCAGGGCGCGGCGCTGGCATTTCAGGCGGCGCTCGGGAACGAGCTCGTGCTGATCATCGCGGCGATCATCACGATGTATATTGTACTGGGTGTCCTTTACGAAAGCTTCATCCACCCGATTACAATCCTTTCGACGCTACCTTCGGCTGGTGTAGGCGCGCTCCTTGCGCTGATGATCGACCGCAGCGACCTCAGCGTCATCGCGATCATCGGGATCATCTTGTTGATCGGCATCGTCAAGAAGAATGCGATCATGATGGTCGACTTCGCGCTCGATGCCGAGCGCAATGAGGGCAAGACGCCACGCGAGGCGATCTACCAGGCTTGCCTGTTGCGTTTCCGGCCGATTCTGATGACGACCATGGCGGCACTCTTTGCCGCGCTGCCTTTGATGCTCGGAACCGGGACCGGCTCGGAGCTGCGCCATCCGTTAGGGGTGACCATCGTCGGCGGCTTGATTTTCAGCCAATTGCTGACGCTGTTCACGACGCCGGTCATCTATCTCAGCTTCGACCGGCTGGGCCAGCTATTGCGCCGTAATGTTGGTCCCGGCGCAGCAAGGCCGGAGGGTGCCGGCCCATGAACCCTTCGGCGCTGTTCATCAAGCGGCCGGTGGCGACAACCTTGCTCACTCTCGGCATCGCGCTCGCCGGGCTCTTTGCCTTTTTGAAGCTTCCCGTCGCGCCGCTGCCGCAGGTTGATTTTCCGACGATCTCGGTGTTCGCGACAATGCCGGGAGCAAGCCCCGATACGATGGCTACGTCCGTGGCGACACCGCTCGAACGTCACCTGGGCGTCATTGCCGACGTCACCGAAATGACCTCGCAAAGCACCGTCGGAAATGCGCGTATCACCCTCCAATTCGGTCTGAACCGAAGTATCGACGGTGCGGCGCGTGATGTTCAGGCGGCAATCAACGCGGCGCGCGCCGACCTTCCGACCAGCCTGCGTACCAACCCGACTTACCGCAAGGTCAATCCCGCCGACGCGCCGATCGCGATCCTGGCGATGACCTCGAACACGCTGACCAGGGGTCAGATTTACGATGCCGCGTCGAGCATTGTGCAGCAGGCGCTGTCCCAGATCGACGGCGTCGGGCAGGTGGCGATTGGCGGAAGCTCGCTGCCGGCGGTGCGCGTCGAGCTCAACCCGCTGGCATTGTTCAAATACGGGATCGGTCTCGAAGACGTGCGCGCCGCGCTCGCCTCGGCCAACGCGCACAGCCCAAAGGGCATGATCGAAGAGGGCGACCAACGATTTCAGATCTACACCAACGACCAGGCAAACCGCGCCGCCGATTACCGTCCGCTGGTGATTGCCTATCGCGACGGCGCCCCGGTGCGGCTGACCGACGTCGCTGAGGTCAGGGATTCAGTCGAAAATCTCCGCAACCAGGGGCTCGCCAACGGCAAACCCGCAGTTCTGGTTTTTATCTATAAGCAGCCGGGCGCCAACATCATCGAGACGGTGGATCGCGTCAAAGCGATCCTGCCCCAACTCGCAGCCTCGATCCCAAGCGCCATCAATGTCGAGATGACCTTGGACCGGACCGTCACGATCCGGGCCTCGCTGCGTGACGTCGAGCGCACCTTGATGATTGCAATCTGCCTCGTCGTCCTTGTCGTCTTCGCGTTCCTCCGCAATGCGCGCGCCGCCTTGATCCCCAGCGTCGCGGTGCCGGTCTCGCTGATCGGAACGTTCGGCGTGATGTATTTGCTGGGCTACAGCCTCAACAATCTTTCTCTGATGGCGTTGACGATCTCGACCGGTTTCGTCGTCGACGATGCGATCGTTGTGTTGGAGAATGTCACCCGACACATCGAAGCCGGCAAGACGCGGATGCAGGCAGCACTCCAGGGCGCCGGCGAGGTCGGCTTCACCGTGCTGTCGATGAGCCTTTCGCTGATCGCCGTCTTCATCCCGATTCTGCTGATGGGCGGTATCGTCGGACGCTATTTCCGCGAGTTCGCGATGACCTTGTCAGTCGCGATTCTGATTTCATTGGCCGTATCGCTGACGACGACACCGATGATGTGCGCCTATCTGCTCCGTAACCCTCGCGACCAGGGGGCCGGCCGACTCAATCGGGTCAGCGAGTACGTTTTCCAGGCCATCCTCAGGCTCTATGAGCGGAGCTTGCGCCGCGCGTTGCAGTGGCCGTCGCTGGTCATGCTGAGCCTATTGGCGACATTGGGTTTTGGCGTCTATCTCGTTACGATCGTTCCCAAGGGCTTCTTCCCAAATCAGGACGTCGGATTAATGGTGGGCGGCATTCAAGCCGACCAGAGCATCTCCTTCCAGATGATGGAAAAAAAGCTATCCCAGTTTGTCGACATCATTCAGCGAGATCCGGCGGTTAAGGACGTCAACGCATTTACCGGCGGCAGCCAGACCAATTCCGGTTTCGTGTTCGTCGTCCTGAAGCCGCTCTCCGAGCGCCAGGTGCCGATGGAGAAAGTCATCGGCCGGCTGCGACCCAAGCTCAACCAGGTTGCAGGAGCGCGGCTGTTCTTGCAGGGTGCGCAGGACATCCGGGTCGGCGGGCGCGCGAGCTACGCTCAATACCAGTATACCCTGTTGGCCGACGACACTGCCGAGCTTTACGAGTGGGCGCCCAAGCTCGAAACCGCACTGCAAAAGGTGCCGCTCTTGACCGACGTCAATCTCGACCAGCAGCAAAAGGGGCTGGAGGTTGATCTGGTTATCGACCGTGCAGCTGCCGCACGCCTTGGGCTTACCGTCAGCCAAATCGACAATACGCTCTACGACGCCTTCGGCCAACGACAGGTGTCGGTGATCTATGCCCCGCAAAACCAATACCACGTCATCATGGAAGTGGCCCCCGAGTTCTGGCAGAACCCGGACACCCTGAACCAGATCTACGTCAGCACGAGTGGTGGTGCGGTCGGTGGTACAAAATCGACCAACGCACTTGCCGGGACGGTCCTGACCAAGGTGCCGACAGCTACAAGTGCGAGCGCGGCGACTACGACCGCGCAGATCGCCGGCGACACGGCGCGGAATCTGGCCAACAACGCGCTCGCCAATACCGGCCGCGCGGCGACTTCGACCGGTACCCCGGTTAGCGTTTCTCGAGAGACGATGGTGCCGCTTTCCGCCGTTGCCCATTTCGGGCCAGGCAACGCTCCTCTTGCGGTCAATCACCAAAACCTCTTCGTCGCGTCGACGATCTCGTTCAATCTCGCGCCGAACGTCTCGCTCAGCCAGGCCACGGCGGCGATCGAGGATGAGATGCGCAAGCTTGGCGTGCCGGCCTCGGTCCGCGGCAGCTTTCAAGGGACGGCGAGGATGTTTCAGCAGTCGCTCGGTACTGAGCCGATTCTGATCGCTGCGGCACTGCTCGCCGTCTATATCGTGTTGGGGGTGCTCTATGAGAGCTTCATCCACCCGCTCACGATTTTGTCGACCTTGCCGTCGGCAGGCGTCGGCGCGGTGCTGGCGCTGATCTACACCGGCACCGAGTTCAGCATCATGGCAATGATCGGCGTTATCCTGCTGATTGGCATCGTCAAAAAGAACGCGATCATGATGATCGATTTCGCCCTCGATGCTGAGCGCCGCGAGGGCTTGACATCGCGTGAAGCGATCTACCAAGCCTGCCTCAAACGCTTTCGGCCGATCATCATGACGACGATGGCGGCGATGTTTGGAGCGGTGCCGTTGGCGATCGGCTTTGGCGAGGGTGCCGAATTGCGCCAGCCGCTCGGCATCTCGATCGTCGGCGGACTGCTCGTCAGCCAGATATTGACCCTCTACACCACACCCGTCATCTACCTCTATCTCGACCGCTTCCGGCTGTCGGCGCAACGCCGCTGGCGAATTCGCCATCCGCGGCTTGCTTCCGAGCGCCTTCTCGAACCGGGCGAATGAGATCCCAAAGGGGGATATAGGGCGTGTGTCGCGGCGGGCTAAACCCTCTTCCGCAATGCGGGAAAGGGGCGACCCAGCCCAGAGGGATGGGTGGGTGAGGGGCTGCTGTTCGCTTGCCCTCGGCCCTCACCAGGCTCGCTCCGCTCGCTACCCTCTCCCGCATTGCGGGAGAGGGGCGGTTTTGGCCGGTGTCGTAGCAGTTGTGCTCTCCGGGTGCACTGTCGGCCCCGATTACCGGCGGCCTGACGCGCCGGTACCGGCTCAGTACAAGGAAGCGGGCTGGAAGGTCGGCGAGCCGAGCGATGCTATCGACCGCGGCGCCTGGTGGTCGGTCTACAAGGATCCCGTACTCGACGATCTGGAAAAGCAGATCGACATTTCCAATCAGAACCTCAAAGCCGCCGAAGCGGCGTTTCAGCAAGCGGAATGGATCGTCGCCCAGGCCCGAGCCGGCTTTTTCCCGACCTTTAATCTGAATGCGAGCGCGCAGCGTTCGCGAACCGGCGGTGGCTCCAGTAGCACCACGGGCGCCGGCCGATCCGGCTTCACCAGCAGCTCGTTCAGCACCTCTGCGTCGGCGAGCTGGGCGCCGGACCTATGGGGTAAGATCCGCCGCACTGTCGAAGGTGATGTGGCGAGCGCCCAGGCGAGCGCCGGCGATCTCGCCAGCGCCCGTCTTGCAGCACAGGGCACCCTGGCCAGCGACTATCTGCAGCTCAGGGTCGCAGACGAGTTGAAGCGCCTGCTCGACGCCGCAGCCTCGTACTATGCCGAATCTCTGCGGATCACGCGCAACCAGTATCAGAGCGGCACTGCAGACCAGTCGGCGGTCTCTCAGGCTGAGGCGCAGCTCGAGAGCACGCAAGCGCAGGCGATTGCGGTCGGCGTGACGCGTGCCCAGCTCGAGCACGCGATCGCGGTCCTGATCGGCAAGCCGCCCGCGGAGTTTTCGATTCTCCCCACGGAAGCGGTGATCGCGGTGCCGGTAATACCGGCAGAGATGCCGTCCGCGCTTTTGGAGCGCCGCCCCGACATTGCCGCCGCCGAGCGGCTGATGGCGTCGGCCAATGCACAGATCGGCATCGCCGAAGCGGCGTTTTATCCGACGATCACCCTTTCGGCCGATTCCGGGACTTCGGCGTTGACGCTGAACCGTCTGTTGGCCACTTCGAGCCGCTTCTGGGCGTTTGGATCGACCCTTGTGGAAACAGTGTTCGATGCCGGCGCGCGCGCCGCTATCGTGGAAGAGGCGCGCGCCTTCTTCGAGCAGACCATCGCGAACTACCGGCAGAGCGTGCTGACCGGGTTTCAGCAGGTCGAGGACCAGCTCGCGGCGTTGCGCATCCTCGCCCAGCAGGCCGAGGTCCAGGACAAGGCTGTGGCGGCAGCATTCGAGGCCGCGCGGATCCTCAATAACCAGTATCTGGCCGGCACCGTCGCGTATACGAGCGTCATCGTCGCCGATCAGACTGCGCTGACCGACGCCGTGACGGCGGTCAATATCCGCCAGAGTCGTCTCGTCGCCAGCGCCGCTCTGATCCAGGCGCTTGGCGGCGGCTGGGATGCCGCACAGCTGCCGAGCCGCGAGCGCATCGACGAGGACGCTCCGCTCAACTTCAGCCCGTTCCCGCCGGCGGCGGAGGTGCGAAGTCGCTGAGCGCCGCCGCCTCGGCCGGGAAATTCGAGGTCGATCGGGGAACCCGACGCGCAGGCGAGGGCATCCTCTTGAAACAGCGGTTGCACGGGCGCACGTCACGAGCGCAATGCCGTCGCCCCGCCTGCAATACCGTTGCCCAGTTTTAGCCGCAGCGGCGGTGCGGGTTGGTCTGGCGCTGCTAGGCTTCCTCATTTCGGGGACCAATATGGCTCAGGAAAGCTCGCAATCGGCGCCGCTCGTAGTGAAAGATCTCCAGAGCGGGTTCGCGGGAGAGACCGGGAGGGTCTGGACAATCTCACCGGACGGCGGTTACACGGTCGCCCGTCAGATCGGGTTGAAGGTACTCGAGCCGGACCAACACGGGCGGTTGACGCCGGAGCAATGGGCGCAGCTCAAAACCTTATTGGACCGGATGGCAGTAACGGCGCTGCCGCGGCAGCTCGGCGGGGAGCCTCAGGTCAATGCACGCCGGATCACCATTTCCTACGGCGGACGGCAATCGGTGCTGAATTTGCCGCCGGCCGGGAGCGATCCGGGCGCGTCGCGCAGCGCAGCCGGCGATGATCCGGCCCGTCTAATTCTGGAGCTGGCTGACGACTTGAGAGCCATGACCGGCAGTTGATCCGCCGGCCCGAGATTTCAGGTGTGAGCAAGATCACACTTATACCCTATTCAGGGTGCTATATTAACCTTACCGGGCGGAGATAAGCCGATGTCCGGGAGCAATCGCTACGGGAGATCGTCATGCATTCGTATGGCTGCGAGAGTAGGCATCGCCATTCCATTTTCTGCATCGTGCCACCGCATGTGCTGCGGGAGATTGCCCGCCGCGGCAACGCGGCTCAGCGAAACGCTGCCCTCGACACCCTTGCCCTCGACACTACCATGCGCACCCAGCGCATGGCCTTTCAGTTGCTTGCCACGAGCGCTCCTCGCCCGGTGCTAACAGCGGCCGCGCCGCAAGTCCATCGGACGATCTATACGGCCAAAAACGCCCAGACCGAACCGGGCACGCTCGTTCGTTCGGAAGGCCAAGGCGCTTCGGGCGACCAGGAAGCAGACGAGGCTTATGACGGCCTCGGCCACACCTTCGATTTCTATCTGCAGAACTACCAGCGCAATTCGATTGATGATCACGGATTGCCGCTGATCGCCACCGTCCATTACGACAACAAGTTCGACAACGCATTTTGGGACGGCCATCAGATGGTATTCGGCGATGGCGACGGGACCGTCTTCAACCGCTTTACGATTTCTTTGGATGTGATCGGTCATGAGCTGACCCATGGCGTCACCGGGTCCGAAGTCAATTTGACCTATTCCGGTCAATCGGGAGCGTTGAACGAATCGGTCTCCGATGTGTTCGGCTCCCTCGTCAAGCAATATGCGCTAAAGCAGACCGCCAGCGAAGCGGACTGGCTGATCGGCGCCGGGCTTCTGACCTTCAAGGACCAGGCTCTGCGCTCGATGAAGGCCCCCGGCACGGCCTACGATAACAACGTGCTGGGAAAGGATCCGCAGCCGGCCGACATGCAGCATTATGTCAATACCGCGCAGGACAATGGCGGGGTTCACATCAATTCCGGCATCCCCAATCACGCCTTCTACCTGGTCGCAACCGCACTGGGCGGTAACGCCTGGGTCAAGGCCGGGCAGATCTGGTACGACACGATCCGCGACAGGAACCTGAGGCGCACGGCGACTTTCGCCGCCTTTGCCGGACGCACCGTGGCCAATGCCAAGCGTCGCTACGGCACCACCAGCGCCGAGCAGAAGGCGGTCGCCGACGCCTGGAGCAAGGTCGGCGTAAAGCCTGCCTGAGCGGAAGGGCGTCAGGCGGGGCATCTGTCGGGTGCCCCGCCGCGATCCTCTTCCCAGCGCCCTCGGGGCTGAACCGATTGACACTTCGGCCCGCCGCCGCAAACACTCTTCCACTGTTGTAGCGCGGACGAGAGGCATCATACGGTGGATGAGGGCGGGAGATTGGGGGTCGACATCGGGGGCACCTTCACCGATGTCGCACTCGAGGCGCGGGGCCGACGCTGCAGCGCCAAGATCCTGACGACCCCGGAAGCGCCCGAGCGCGCCGTCCTCGATGCGATCCACGCAGTATTGCGCGAGGCCGCACTCGCCCCCCTCGACATGTCGATCATCATTCACGGCACGACTCTGGCGACCAACGCGATCATCGAGCGCAAGGGCGCCAAGACCGCGCTCTTAACCACCGAGGGCTTTCGCGACACGATCGAGATCCGCCACGAAAACCGGTTCGAGCAGTACGACGTCAATATCGACCTGCCGCCGCCGCTGGTGCCGCGCCGCCGGCGCTTTCCGGTGCGCGAGCGCATCGACGCCCGCGGCCGGGTCCTGATGGCGCTCGACGAGGCTGGGGTGTCCTCGCTCGCCGAGCGTCTCGCCGCTGAGGGCATCGAATCCGTAGCGATCGGCTTTCTGCACAGCTTCACGAACCCGGCGCATGAGCGCCGTGCCGGAGAGCTCGTCGCCGAGCGGCTCCCTACCGTGCCGGTCACTCTGTCGAGCGACGTGTCTCCGGAGATGCGCGAATACGAGCGTTTCTCGACAGCCTGCGCCAATGCCTATGTCCAGCCGCTGATCAGCCGCTATCTCGTCAATCTCGAGACCTTGCTGCGCCGCGAGGGGTTTGTTTGCCCGTTGTTTCTGATGCTGTCGGGCGGCGGGCTGACGGCTGTGGAGACAGCCATCCGCTTCCCGGTGCGGCTCGTCGAATCGGGTCCGGCCGGAGGTGCGATCTTCGCCGCCGAGATCGCCCGGCAATGCGGGCTCGACAAGGTGCTGTCCTACGATATGGGGGGAACGACGGCGAAAATCTGCTTGATCGACGACCTCAAGCCGCAGACCAGCCGCGCCTTCGAGGTCGCGCGCATTTATCGCTTCAAGAAGGGAAGCGGGCTGCCGCTGCGCATTCCGGTCATCGAGATGGTCGAGATCGGCGCCGGCGGTGGATCGATCGCCAGAGTGGATCGGCTAAAGCGGATCACCGTCGGGCCGGACAGTTCCGGAGCCGACCCCGGGCCCGCCTGTTATGGGCGCGGCGGCACCGCGCCGACGGTGACCGACGCCGACCTCCTGCTCGGCCGCATCGATCCGACCGGCTTTTCGGGCGGGCGCATGGCCCTCGACCGGGGCGCGGCGGAGACGGCGATGCGGCGCGAGATCGCCGAGCCGCTGGCGCTCGCGCTCGAGCTCGCGGCCCTCGGGACGAGCGAAATCGTCGACGAGAACATGGCCAATGCCGCCCGCGTCCATGCGATCGAGAGCGGCAAGGACGCGCGCGGCCGCACCCTCATCGCCTTTGGCGGTGCCGCACCGCTGCACGCCGCGCGCCTTGCCGAAAAACTCGGCCTCGACCGCGTGCTGGTGCCGTCCTATGCTGGGGTCGGGTCGGCGGTCGGGTTTCTGCGCGCACCGATCGCCTATGAGATCGTGCGCTCCTCGCTGCAGCGCCTCGACCAGTTCGACGCCGCCGCAGCCAATGCCCTCTTCGCCGCAATGCGCGGCGAGGCCGAGCCGATCGTCCGCCGCGGCGCCGGCGACGCGCCGCTGACCGAGACTCGCTCCGCCTTTATGCGCTATCGCGGCCAAGGCCACGAAATCGCGGTGCCGTTATCGACCGGAATTTATGGTGACGATGATGCAGCACTGCTCCACGCCGCCTTCGAAGATCAGTATCGCCGCCTCTACAGCCGGGTCATCCCCGGGGTGGAGGTCGAAATCCTGAGCTGGGTATTGCTGCTTTCGGCCCCGGTCCCGGCGGAAACGAGCACGCCGCGGCCGGCTCTCGAGCCGCACACCCCGCAACCCGCGCGCTCGCGCCCGGTCCTCGACCCCGAGACCGGCGAGTTTGTCGAGGTGGCGATCTACGAGCGCCGCGACCTCTTGCCCGGCGCCTCCATCCCCGGCCCTGCCGTCATCGTCGAAGACGAAACCTCGACCGTCGTTAGCCGTCTCTTCGACGCGAGAATCGACGCCTTTGGCTATATCGAACTCACCCGTCGGGGAGGTTCTTAGTGGAAGGGGGGAATCGCCATGTTTGTAAGCCTATCCGACGAGCAGCGTCGCTTTGTGCAGACCGTCCGCGACTTGGCGCAGAGCGAGTTCCGGCCTCGAGCGCTGCAATACATGGACGGCAGCTTCCCATGGGAGAACATGCGCGCTCTGGCCGGGCTGGGTGTGCTCGGGATGGCGGTCCCCGAGGAATATGGCGGGCTTGGCCTCGGAGTGTTCGACACCGCCCTCGTCCTCGAGGAGATCGCCAAGACCTGCTATGTGACGGCGATGGCGGTGCTCGGTGAGGTCGGGGTGCAGACCCGGATCATCGCGACCTACGCGCCGGAAGGGGTCAAGGCGCGCATCCTGCCGGCGGTGTGCAGCGGCGAGGCCATCCTGGCGATCTGCATGACCGAGCCCGATGCCGGCACCGATGTCGCGAGCTACAAGACCAATGTCGACACCGCCGGCAATGCATTGCGGCTCAACGGCGTCAAGACGCTGATCAGCCGGGCCGAGGAGGCGCAGATGTTCGTCGTCTTCACCCGCGTCGACCGCCGGCCCGGCCGCGAGGGCATCGGCTGCGTCCTGGTCGAGAAAGGCACCCCGGGCTTTTCGGTCACCGGCACCTATCACACGATGGGCGGCGAAAATCTGCACGAGATCCGCTTCGAGGATTGCCTCCTGCCGCCCGAAAACCTGGTGTTGCGCGAGGACGGGTTTCGCAAACTGCTCTCGGCCTTCAACACCCAGCGCTGCCTCAACCCCAGCATCTCCTTGGGCCTCGCCGAGGGTGCCTTCGAAGAGGCGGTGGGCTATGCCAAGGAGCGCAAGGCGTTCGGCCGCGCGATCGGCGAGTTTCAGGGCATGCGCTGGAAGATCGCCGAGATGTACCAGGACATCGAGGTCGGCCGCAGCATGCTCTACCGCGCCTGCGCCAGCGCCGACCCGTTCCCCGACCCGCTGCTCGCCGCAGTCGCCAAGACCTATTGCAACGAGATGGCCTTGCACGTCACCAGCGAGGCGATCCAGGTGCATGGCGGCTACGGCTTCACCGACGAGTTCCCGGTCTCGCGCTTCTACCGTGGCGCCCGCTACGGCACCTTGGGCGGTGGCACCACCGAGACCCTGCGCGACCTGATCGGCAAGCGCGTCCTGGCCGGCCTCGACCCTGTCGACGGCATCCTCGGCCTCGGCATGTTCTGAGGAGGGCGGAGGCTCTTCCTCCCTCAGATCAGGGAGGAATTTTTATTTCAGCGCCGAAATCGGCTCGATTTTGCCGATAATCTCGAGTGTAATCAATTGCTTGCGCTAAATCGACGGCGCGCCGGGCAGGGACAACATTTCCCCTGCCACGGGGTCCGGCAGGGAAGCAGCAGGGAGCTGCCACGGCCGAGCCCCAAGCCCGGTAGCGAGCCCGCAACCCCGCCCCTGGCTTCCCAAAAAATGCAACAGCCAACGCGACAAATGTCGCCAGCCCGATGCCGAGGTCGAGAATGAACCAGATCATAGCGATTTGATAACATATGATTACGACAATTTTAAGAGAGATTGCTAATCTCGGATCTCGCGACGGCCTTTGCCGTGGTCTTCGTCGCGCGCCATCTGACGCTGGCTCCTCAGCCGACGATTTCTGAAATCGCCTTCCTGAGCACGGCTTGATCGTCATGGTCGAGCGTGCCGAACCGGCGCAGCACAAGCCCGTTGTTCGAGGGTTGCGAACACCGGTTTGACCACGGAGGGCTTGAGTGGCCCTGCGGCCTGCCAATGGCTGATCCATGCATCGCCAAACCCGAGGTTCGGCCAAAGCTGGCTGGTGACCGCCATTACTATCAGGTCAGGCCGAGCGCTGCTGTATGCACGGTTGCTTACCACAACCGCCGGCCGCTTCTTCGATGCCCTCTGGTGGTGAACAGAAACGGCACCAGAACGACATCAACTCAAAGGGCATCGGAGATGTCGTCCTCGGGATTGCTCCAGATGGCGGCAAAAGCCGGACCGCTCGCAGCGGCGGCGGCGCGGGTCCAAGGCGACAAATGTCGCCAGCGTGATCGAAAATGAACCAGATCATGGCGACCCGATAACATGCGGATCGCGATCGATCATCTCGGATCGTCCGCCCAACTTGGGGCAAAACGCGATCACCCCGGCCGCGATAGATCGTGGCGTCAGTTGGAGCCAGTACCCCCATCAGCGGCATCAACACAATGACCCGCCGGACGGCAAAGGAAATCCTTCTTGAAGTCTGTGCAGGCCGTGAGCGCCAGAATCAAGCCCACGACGATCCCGTAAAGCACGGTGATGCACCACGCTGATTTCATTCTCTGCGACATCAGCCGAACCCTCCGCGGGCGAGCATCAAAGCACGAGGGGCGATTGGAAAATTTGGCTCAACAATGATCAAGCACGTCATCACGCAACCTGCATACATCCTTCCTGCGATTGCGATAAACGGCGGGGAGCTTGTGGTAGGCTCTTAACACTTTGCACCCACCCACCGCACCGTCATGCCCGCGCAAGCGGGCATCCAGGGTGGACGACGCGGCTCCTGCGCTCCTGGACCCCCGCTTCGCGCGGGGGTGACGAAGAGAGGCTGCGGCCATGTGAGTCGAGCGCGACGATCGCGTCACTCATGTGCCAACCGGCAGCAGCGACCTGAAGACCGGCCTCTTACATGGAGTCCTGAGGCAACTCGGCTTGACGATCCGTGACCTACGATAGGAGGGAGGCGTGAAACGGGTGTCCGATGCGGCGGCCTGGCCTGTGGATTTGATCGCGGCTGAAGAAGGCGGCTTCATCGTCAATTTTCCCGACCTGCCGAACGGCTGGAGCCAGGGCGAAACCCGCGACGAGGCGCTCGCCCAGGCCGAGGATCTGCTCGACGAAATGATCCTCGGGAGGATGGCGCATAACGAGGACATGCCTCACCCATCGCCACCGAAGGGGCGCCCGGTCGTCGCGTTGCCGGCCTAGACTGCGGCCAAGTGCGAGGCTTACCGCGCAATGCGCGCTGCGGGGCTCAACAAGCGCCAGCTCGCCGAGCGGCTCGGAAGTCGGCGTCATAGTACATCACATGAAACTTTTCTTGATCTGACGGAGGAGTAAAGTATCGTGTGACCTCATCGAACCGGTCTTCGCCGACAAAGCCGAAATAGAGTCCCTCCGGCTTAGTCTCGTTGCGCAAGCGCAGTCGCGCTTTGCACGATTCATCGGACGCGATAATATAATGCAGCACATGGTCGGCATTAGCGCTTTCGAATATCGATCGAACCCAGGCGCGATCTTTCGGTGTATTTCCTGCGAAGTCAAACACGATCGGCACACCCAACTGAAGTAGCCGGGTACAAAGGGGAGCTAAGACGCCTTTCAGCCGCCTTGAATGACGCACGTGGTCGGCCAGACTATTGATCTCGGCATCAAGAAGCGTCAGCCATTCGTCCTCTCCGAACATGACTGCTGCGTGGCGCGCCGCCAATTCTCGGGCCAGCGTCGTCTTACCAGATGCGGCTTTACCGCAGATGAAGTGTAAGGTTGCCATCACCAAAAGCCGCCCCTGGTTGACGTTCGGCCCGCTCGCGCCGGTCCTTCATCAAAGGGATAGATGCGTTTTTCTATGTCTTCAAGCAGGAGCGGTCAGCTTCGCCACGTCAAAATTGTACACGCGGGCGGCCTTGCCGCCGGCGATCCCCGGATCGGGGTCCGGAGCAGGCTCGGCCTGCTCGTCGTCCGGCACCCCGGCCAGGATCTCCGCCAGCAAGCGCAGGGCGGAAAAGCGGAGAGGCTGGGCAAGAATCTCCAGTCCTGGCCGGCAGCCGGGTGTACAATTTGTGGTATGATGAACCGTACCTACAAGATCGGCCACAGCCGCGATCAGGCAAGTTTTCTGCCGCGGTGTTTGGAGGATTACGTCAGCCGCGACAATCCGGTTCGGGCGATCGACGCCTATGTCGATGCGCTCGACCTGAACGAGCTGGGTTTCCGCGACCTCGGCTCCGACGGCGGCGCCGGCCAGCCGCCTTATGATCCGGCCGATCTCTTAAGGCTCTACCTGTACGGCTATCTCCACCAGGTGCGCTCGTCGCGCCGGCTGGAACGCGAGACGCGGCGCAACGTCGAGCTGATGTGGCTGCTAGGCGGTCTGACGCCGGGCTATCGCACGATCGCCAATTTCCGCAAGGACAACGCGGCTGGGCTGAAGGCGGCCAACCGCGATTTTGTGCTGCTCGCCCGCCGCCTCGATCTGCTGGGCGGCACGCTGGTGGCAATCGACGGCGCGTTCTTCCACGGCGATGCCAGCAAGGCCAGCATCGTGACCGAGAAGCGGCTGCAGCAGCAGATGGCGGCGCTGGACCGCAGCATCGCAGAATACAATGCCGCGCTGGAGGCCAACAGCCTGCCCTCGCGAAGGCGGGGGACAAGGCGGAGGAGGCGGCTGCGGCAGTAGCGCCGGGCAAGCAGCCCTCGGGCGAGGACCTCGCGCAAAAACTCACCGCTTTGCGTCAGCGGCGGGCGGCGGCCTCGGCCGATTTGGCAAAGCTT
>Ga0210407_10000933_pt1 | contig 29533 bp, 33 predicted proteins | sample IncBWC27MmetaG_FD_150860 | JGI IMG/M metagenome (GOLD analysis project Ga0210407, IMG submission 150860) | Forest soil microbial communities from Barre Woods Harvard Forest LTER site, Petersham, Massachusetts, United States - Inc-BW-C-27-M | ecosystem: Environmental > Terrestrial > Soil >...
TTGTTTATTACAAGTAAGTGTGTAGGCCACCCAGCCTGCGGATTGAAAGTGGCTCCCCAGATAGGCGAATACAGCCCTGGACTGATGGTCACCGTAGACCCACTGATCCCAGTAACAGTCACGGTCTGCGTCTGACTATTACCTGCCGGGCCATTCTGGCCCCCCGACTGCGAACAATCGGGCAAAGCACCACTCGTCTCACAGTTCCAGATCGTCCCTGGATCAGTCGGCTGATCGGCCTGCCACAGTAAAAGTAGGTCACCAACCTGCAGGTTCGTGGTGTTCGATAGGGTAATAGATGTAGCACCCTTGGCATACCCAGCAGTCCAGTTAGCAGTGCCAGCCAAGTTACCAAAGGCGGGCGCCTGGATATCACCATTCATGATGCACACGCCCCCACCCAGGCCCCAGCAGCCTGTACCAGGACCAGTCGTATACTTTACTACGGTCTGATCAGCCCCCATACCCTTTATAACAGTATTGGACTTGCCAGCGAAGTCTATTCTACTATTCAAATAAAATGTCCCCGTACCCAACAGCACATACTGATTAGCACCACAAGCGGCTATAGCACTATTTATAAAAGCTGGCGACCCTGGCGACCCTAGTGTCCCATAGGGTGCAATCGTCGTACCGCACTGGCTCCAGCCCGCATCCGGTATACCGCCCACTACTCCAGCAGCGGACCAGTCAATGGCCCTGCTAGGGTCGATGACTCCAACCCAAGCCTGTCCCCAGGCCGCCTGAGCACATAACATACACAGTAATATAAGTACTAACTGTCTCATCAGTGTGCCTGCAGCGCCAATGCATACGCCTCAATCGTTCCACTTGTAGCAGTCCAGGTTGCTGGGGCCGTCAGCGATCCCGTGGTGATGCCAGAGCCAAAACCGTCTCCAAAGTTACCGGCGGTGCCATCATAAGTGAACCCTGTGCCTGTCAGTCCGCTTATGTTAGCAGTCCCCCCAGATAGCACAATAATAAAATTAGGGTTACCTGAAAGCGTGAGCGGCACCCCTGCGCACGACGTACACGTGGTGTCAGCAACTTTGTTGGCAGGGTTAGACCCAGCATCAATTGCAATAGTCGTCAGTGGAGGTACTGCCTCCCACACAACAACATCGGCCGTACCGCCGCCAAACGAAGTAATCGGCTGGCTAAAAGATGTTACTCCACTTACCGACTGCGTACAATAATAAGCATCAAGCGTATTACCCGACCCAGCTGCAGGAGCGTTTGGGCCATGAATCCACGCCACGTTACAGGCTCCAGCGGGAGGCGCCCCCATCGTAGCTGCCGCATTCGACAACATGGCCACTACTAGAGCATGGTTTGCCCCAGTAGACGCCAGAGTCACTACACACGGAGTCACTGTACAGCCAGCAGATATATGTGCCACCTGCGTCTTCGACCACGGGCCCGGATTCGTTGACGACCCACAGGACACAGCCATAGGGTTATTTAACTGTAGCCCTACGCCATCATCCAGCACAATCATAATAGTCTTATTAGGCGACGTGAGCGGCCAGTCGCTGGCTGCCAATGGCAATCCGCCACACTTAGTTACGTTCCACACGCCCCCGCCAATGTTAAGTGTCATGGCCCCAGTGTTTGATATCCCAGCAAACATGTTATAAGCCTGCCCTGGCACGTGCCCAGTGACCGGTGGCTGTATCGTAACTGTCTGAGCGTTAGCAGTGCCCGCAGTGGTCGGCAGTCCAGGACAGCCATTTATAGGATTAGCCAAATTGAGCACAACATTGGTGGCATCGTACTGAGCATACGCAGTAGGGTTAGGCTGGATGTCGCCATTCACAAGGGGCAGCGTGCCACACTTAGTTATGGGCACAGCCGCCAGGCCATCAACAGTGAGCGTAGTGCCAGGGCCAGTGTTCGTAGCCACAGGTGCCCAGCTGACCCACTGTCCATTGGTCCACGACGTTATGACAGGCACAGTGGTCACAGTCTGTACCTGAGCTGTACCACCTCCTATACCAAAGGGAATGCCTGACCCAGTACCGCCACCCACACCCCCCCTAACTTGGGTAGGATCAATCTGTGTGTTACCCTGCCCCCAACTAGTAGAGGGCCAGCACAACACTAGAAGTGATTGGAGCAGTATTAAAAGTAACAGTGTTACCCGACAGCGTATAGTCATTACCTCCCCCAGGATTCTGCACAAGCCCGTTCAGTAATACCACCACAAACTGGTTAGCCACCGGCGTGATCGCTAGCGTAAACACCTTGTTGACCCCATTGACTGTACCTGTGACCGCATGCAATCCAAGGTGCGTAAGCGTCGTGGTGCCACTAAAAGTGTTATTACCTGTAAAAGTGTTGTTGGCGCCCAGCATAGCGTTCCCGACCCCGGCGCCCGCAAACGACGCTGCCGCAGCCTGCACCGCCGCCGAGATATTCATAGACGGCCCTGAGATGGTCAACTTAAGGCTGAACGCAGGCGGCTGCCCCACGCCCACTGGATTAGACGCAGCCACAAACGTAAATAGCCACTGCGTCCCTACAGCTCCTGACTGTGCCGCTATGACACTATTGTCAGGCAGGTCCACAGTGAACGCCCCAAAGCTGTCCATGTCACCCGCATAGACATGGGTAATAATGCTGGCATTGATCAGCGGTGTCTTACCAGGCGTGCCTGGGTCGATAAAATTAGCCGTCCAATCGCCATTAGCGTAAGGCACGCCATTGGGATCGAGCACCGTAGCGCTTACTGTAGTGAACCCAGGTCCTGCGATATAGCTACCCTCCTAGGGTATCTGCTGTATTATGTTGCGAATAGCTAACGCTAAACGTCTTGTCACGTAGGCTGTGCCTAAGTCGGTTGGATGGACGGTATCGCCACTGATATAGGCATCCGCGTTTCCTGTGCCACTTGGAGACGTGACAGTCCCCGTGCCGGTAATCCAGGGCGCTACTACGGGATCGCCGTTCACGGGAATAAAATAGGTATTTGGATCGTTAAATTGAGCAACGCCAGCCTTCACTGAGTTTTCGTCCCGCGTGATGTTTGCGGAACCCCCATTGTTGGGGGCGTCGGGGAGAATGCCACTCACAATAATCGGCACGGAGGGCAATCCCGCTCGAATTTGCTGCAGTGTGGATAAAACGGCAGCCTGTATTCCAGGCACGTTAACGTCATTGATGCTTGCCGAAACCACAACGAGGTCGGGACTGGCCGGGATCACATCATAAACGATTCGCTGCGGATAGCTGTATTGCGCACCGCTGGCCGTGGAAACAAACCCAGTGCCACCAGTCGAGTCGTTCCACACATCGCTCCAGCCAAGCAGATAGCCGATCTGATGGGGAATGGTCGCATCGACCAGCGATACACCGTTATCGATACTGTCCCCCACCCACACTACACGAATGCGATCCTGTGTTGGTGGCTGCCAAACACTTTCGGTCGGACCTACGAGGACGCCTTCGAACACATTGTTATTGTGGAATGCGACCGTGATTGTGCGATTCTTGCGTGCTCCTGCGTTAGTGAAGTCCATCAAGACATAAGAGGGATTAGAGCCGGTCCCGGCTAGGTAGCCAGAAATCGTCACATATTGCCCGTCCACAATGTACCGAATCGATTGCTGTGCGCTGTTAACTTTGATGGAAACCTTCGTGGCATCGGTAACAAATGTGACGGCGAATCCAGTCGAGGCATTCGGTCCAGGAGTCGCATTAATAGATGCCGCCCATAGCTGATAGCCCGGTGACCCCGTGATATGCAGAGTTCCTTGGGTCAAATAGAACGGCGAAGGAGTCGCGTTGTAGGCGTAGACGTTCGTCAGCCCACCAGGAGCGCTGGCCGATGTGGTAATCGCAGGCTGGATCGACTGAGCCGCAGCGGGAACGGAGATTCCGTAGTAGGACCATGTAACGGTGCCATCCACAATCGGTGCCATGCCCTGGCCACTTGGTCCAGAGGCTCCCGATGTGCCAGCAATGACACAAATATATTGGTATCCAGCTATCGAAACGACCTGGCCCACCTGATAGGCGGTAAGGGTTACCCATGCGGGGGCGGGGCCGAGCGGAGTGTTTATCACTGGATTGTTTATAGCGGCTATGGAGGCCACACGCCTTAGCAGTGTCCCAATGCTGGTTAACCGTGGCACAAATGGCTGCACTGCTGCCGATATATTTTGTGTCGCCCCAGTGATCGTAAGTGTGACTGCAGATGTAGATATGCTAAGGCTCGTAAGTGTAGCCTTAGACTCGAACGCAAAGCGCCACTGCGTGCCTATGGCCCCAGTCTGTGTACCTATGACAACGTTATCCGGGAGGTCTACTGTAAAGAACCCCACGTTGTTCATGGTGCCAGCATATACAGTGGTAATGGAGCTGCCGTTGATTAACGGTGTGACCCCAGGCGTACCTGGATTGACGAAGTTTGCGGACCACGTACCGTTAGCATAAGGCGTCCCTGAAACGTCCGCGATAGTGCCAGTTACTGTGGTGAATCCGAAGCCAGCCATTTAGCCTCCTTACACTATAATGTTAATAACGTCCCTTCCCCTTGCGTGCCTTGCGCCCCTTGCCACGCTTCCCGGAGCGCTCACGGCCCTTGCGTCCACCAAAGTTCATCTCGCTGCCCTTGCCAAACAAGTCACGGTCGGTCTCTTCTAACGACGGCTTAGCCATGGTGCCTCCTGGTTAAATTTACCGATGTACAGACTGTCCGCCCATAATCATTGCGCCGCCGCGAACACTGGTTGCGCCTGGAATTTGAAATGATGATCCGAACTCCACAGCACCCATACTAGGCGTGAACGGAGACACCGTAGTGTTCCAAGGGAAGCCATTGTAATCAACTGTCAGGCCCCCGATAGTTACTCCCGCGTACTTAGCCGGACTGCCGGAAGTGATAGTAAAATTGAAGTTGTCTAGAGCAGATTCCGCCGAGATCGGTGTCGTTGGCTCGCTGACAAACAATGGATCGGAGCATGACTCGTTGGAGAACCCGGTTGTAGGGCATCCCGTGTTTCGCATATTGAACAGCAGATTATTATTTCGTGTGGTGAAGTTACTCGATGAAATCCCCGGACCGGAGTAGCTGATTACTCCGGGCGTCAGGCCGCTGTTATAGCTGGCTTCTGAGAATCCCATCATTAGCACGTTCTCCATGATGAACGAGGGGCCGGATGAATTACAGCTTACGTCCCGGCAAACGAAGTCGATCATGGTTGCGCCATAACCAACAAAAGTGTCGTTCTGGAGAGTCAACGTACTTGCATGAATCATCTCGAAGGCATTTTGATCTCCAGCGGCTCGGCAGAAGTCCGACAGGTACGTGTTAAACGTGGATGGGATTCCTGCGAAGGTCGCGGACATTCGCTTACAGTTCCCGATGCTAACACTGTCAATCACACTGGCGTTCGTAACTGCACCTTCCTTGAATTGCTGGCCCATATTGCCGTAGGCGATGGACCGAGAGACAGAAACGGTCCCTCCCGTGACATGAAGCAAATCGAAGCCGTCCTGTGTGTTGTAACGGAAAATACATCCAGTGCAAGTGAAGTTTAGCGGTGTGTCCGGCGTCCCCACTCCGTCTCCATAGCCAGTGCTGCCATCGTCGTAACAGGAGATCGCGGGAATCGCGTCCACAATGGGATACTCTTCGTTGCAGCCGTTCCACTCAATCGTCAAGCCAGTGGCATTGACTTGACCGCTCGAACTCATAGTCCCTAGACCGTCGTCAAAGTTCCACCCAGACCCACCATTGAAACCAATCCGTAACCGGGTAGCAGTTACCGTGCCCCCGATAGGACCAAGAATCCCATTGTTCGCTAGGCCGTGGATGTTCACATCTTGAAACAGGATGTCATGCGTGGTCGTATAAGTACGAATGCCAGAAATAGCGAAGTCATCGAAGGGAAGATTGCCGCTACAGAAACTCGGAAAGACCGGAGTGCCCAACTTAATGCACTGCGCGTGGTCGGTGATCTCAAGGCACAGGAAATCCGTAAACGCTGCATTGGTCAGGTCCCATACCCAGTCAATTCCGAACCCCCCGAAGGTCTGCGTCTTGGTCGCGCAATTGGCCCAATTCTCTCCCACGATGCGCGTGTGCTGTCCTGACGTTCCAGCCGGAATCGGCAGCGCATACATATGGTCATTGCCAAGACCGCCGTTGCTATAGTTGAAGAAAGTATGTCCTTGATTATCGACTGCCCCAATTCGCCACGGTCCGCCACGGATGAAGTAGGTGTCACCGCCCGCGCCAATCCACGCGCCTGCCGCAGTGTTATTGGCCCATAAGTAGCGCACATCTCCGAAAGCGCAGGCTTGATTGGTTCCGCTTCCAGGGTCGTCCACATCCGCTGCACCGGAACATCGCCCGGTAGGATTGTTGGCAGCATCATAACGTGTCCCGCCGTTTGTGCGAACGTACCAGCAGTTTCCGGTGCCTGAGCCTGTGCAGGTTGCCGCTAACGAAATGCCAGGAGTGAGAGCTAATATGATTATTATCAGCTTCAATCTCCGACCCCCGCGGTCCCACCAATGCCTCCCAAGCCCCCAAAACCACCACCTCCCGCTCCGGCTGACACCGCCGGATAAGATACGGTATAGTAGACGAATCTCGTACCAGAAATAGTGACCCCTGTCAGAGTGCCGGTTCCTATAAATCCTCCGGCACTGACATTCAGTTGTTCTTCGATCATCAAATTAGCGCTTGCAGCCGAATCGTCGCTGCCAACCAGTGTCCAGCTTCCGGCAGCAGCCCACGTATTCGATGTGTCAAGCGTTGCCCCGCAACCAGACAGAACCAAGTTACCGGCAGTAGCTGTATAAGAACCATTGGTCCAAGTATTAGTGGCGCTCTCGAAACCGGACATGCCAGTAACAGCGGTATTCACGGGAGTCGCTGTTAGAGAGACCCCGCTGTACTCAGCGGCACAGAACCCAAGCAGTCCTCCGTTGTTGCCTGTCACGGAAATGGTGATCGTGGTTATGCTGCCTGTATTATCCAGGCGGAACATAGCAACCTGTACGTTATCGGCTACTGGGCCTGCATCTAATGTCATGCCAGTACCGCTGGCAGTTACTCCGGTGATCGTCCCAATTGCCGGAGTAGATACCTCCACCACGAAGAAGTTTCCGCTTGCTGTTGTCCATCCCGTTGCGTGCGTGACCGCTCCACCAGATATACTCAAGCTGCCGAAGCATCCCTGATTCACTCGGGCAATCGCTCCCCAACACGGCCCCGCGATGAACAGCAATCCGAGAGTAAGAAGTAGGCGTCTCATCTCACCATCCCAAGCATCTGCGTGTAAGAGTTGCTCGCACCGACGACTGATTGAGCTATGGTGAAGTCGATGAAAAGCGCCGCCGTCAAGTCAATAGTCGCGGAGACGGCGATATTGGCATCCGCGATCACAACATCCGGCGTAGAAACAAGCGCTCCTGTATCGAGCGTCAGATTCCCCTTGAGCGCGAGGGTGCCGGTTGTTCCGATTGCGGAAGTCACTGCCGTAGTGACGATGTTATAAGTGGCATTGGTGATCGCGGTTGTGTTCAGGGCTGGAGTGACCCAGCTTCCCAGAGTTACGACCGTACCTGAACCGCATCCGCTGATCGTACAAAGTTTGATCCTAAAGGTAAGTACCGGACTCGAAGCGGCTGTACTGGAATAGATTCCCCCGCCGTTGATCTCAAATGGCTGACTTAGGGTATTGAAACATCCTGCGGGAATGGACAACTGAATAAGGTTCTGATCGGTATTGATCGTAGGATTAGAGCTGGTAACTGCCACTGCACTAGCTACGGGAGCGCAACTGCCGTTTATCTTGGCTGGAAGATCGGCAGCAACAATAGGAGTAATGGTCTCGGTGATGACGTTCGCAGCGTTGACGTAGTGAGGTATACCAGTACTGGCCGCTCCAGCCAGATTTATCAGGTAACCTGTAACGGATATGGGAGCTTGTATACAGATGGTGTTTGCTATATTGCAGGGGTCAACCGCCGCACTTGTCGTACCTTGAGCGAAGGCCATAAATCCGGCAGTTGTACCAGTAGCCTCAAAAACAGGACTCTCTACACCGCCAGTTCCCGTATAAGAAAGGGTAGTCCCATCATCAGTAGCTAGGGAATTTGCAACGCCTTGCGCCCCGCCCGAACCTTTCGGCAACACGTTATTCGTGATGGCGGCAGCGGATGTGACGCAGGTGGGGCAGTCAGCGCCGACTATGGCACTAATCGTTTCTGTGATCGTTGGCGCTGAATAAGAATAATGTGGAATGCCCGTTGATGGCGTGACCGCATACAATCCGTGATAACTCGTCACTCCAGACGCTGGTGCTTCCCAACACACGCTGCCCGCTGGTTGCTTCGCTACGCAGTTGTCGGCACCTTGCACAAGGGCGTCGAAGCCTGCGCCTGTGCCGGTGCCTATGAATCCTGGGGCTGCGATACCGCCTGTGTCGGTACAAGTTAGGGTGTTCGCTGTGGTGACGCCATTGTCGCAGAGGCTATTCGTGGGAGCGCCCCCTGCACCTCCACCTTGGACTAAAACGCCTGCGTTAAGGATACCCGATGACGATTCCGAGGTCGCGGAGTTGAAGTAGGGTATGCCTCCAGAAGTCACTGTACCGCTAACAGTTTGTGGGAACACGGGAGCGGCCCCGCCCCCACCGCCCCCGCCAGCACGAGCGGAGACGGTGGCTTTGCGGATGGTGGCGGTTACTGTGCCTGAGGTGGCGGTAGTAAACACCATGCATACGTTTGTATAAGCTGCTACGTTTACCTGCCACACTCCAGCTGCTGTGGCTGTGGTCACGGGAGTTGTGCTGTTGGATGGGAATACGTTTAGGGGTGCCCACGTGAGAGCGCCATCTGCAGACCCGAAGAAGCTTACGGTCCCGGAGAAGGGTGAGGCGCCTATAGTGAATGTAGCACCACCGGCGTTCATGGTGGCGAGCGTTAGGGCTGATGTGGATGCTGACTGTTGCCCAGGGCTCACGGGGCATGCGGCTGCTTGGGTAGTCAATGGACCCACAACGAAGTCTTGCTGCGCAGCGGCTACACCAGCGATGCCAAACAGTAGCAGGCCCAGGAGTAATATACGTATACGCAACACGATCACCTCCTTGTTTTACGCCCTACGTGTCTGTAGGAACCATGACGGCCTAGGCGCCCAGAGCGTTCCATTCCCTCAGCCTCACCTACTGCTTGGCGTTGAGGCACACCTTCGTCGCGCAGATATTTAATCTTCTCAGATACTCTACGCTGGGACGCTTTGCGCTTATTTGGCATGCTGCCGTACACTCCCTTTAGAGTGGGCCTACTTTGCCTTGGCCGCCTAGGCGCTTGACTAGGTTCTCGAACTCTTGGCGCTGTGCGTTTTCACGCATGGCTTTCAGCAATGGCCCTATAGCCCATGGTGGTACTGATGTTGGGCCAGGCGCAGGTGGCCCAGCTGCTGGTGGAGCGGGTGGTGCTGAAGGAGGTGGGGCAGCAGTAGGGGGACTAGCTGCTGAGGGAGCCCCACCCCCTCCTGTTGGGGGAACTGGTCCAGTAAATGGTCTAAGCTGTTCACCACGCCCAGAGAGCCAGTCTCTGTAGGCGGGCTTGTCGAGTAGACTAATGCCTAGTTGGCGTCCGAGTGCTCCACGGGTACGGAACTGGCCTGGGACCATTTCTGCTAGGGACGACGATTGAGATTGCTGACGTAGCTTATTTTGTAATTGTTGCTCGCGCCATTCTACGTTGCCGGGCCATTCTGGAACGGGCTTAGGTTGGCCTCCTGGAGCGCTGGGCAGGTCGTTCATGGTGCGCACCAGTGAGCGTATGGAGCTGGCCAAGGCAGGGCTGCTGTATTTATCCAGTATGCCAGCTACCTTATCGTTCAGGTTATATTTCTGGAGCACACGCATGCGGCCCTCGGGGGTGTCAGAGTCAATCAGTTGGCGTACGGGGGCGCCAGGATCGTTGAACGATTCCATGAAGTCTGTGTAGTCACTTTTAAGTTGGCGGTATGCGGGGCCACTGCCTGCAGCATCGTGTGCGGCGCCCATCGCTTCTCCTAAAGGCTTCTGTATGGATACCAAAGCGCGGTAATTTTGGCCAGCATCTGGGCCACTTACCTTGGCTGCTGCCTCCCCTAGGCGTGTGTAGATACCTTGGGCCTTGGCATAGGGTACGTCGCCTAGTACACCACTCATGGGGGTGATAGCTGCTGGGTCTAGAGGGGTGCGTAGGGTGTCCATGTAACTGGAAGGCACCCCTGCCTTATGTAGGGCAGTGCGGAACTCTTGTTGCAGGCCAGCATTGTTCAAGCCTTCATGCGTATCCCTTATGGCTGCTTCAACTTTGGACCAGTCTATCGGCGTGCTGGGGCCGATGGAAGCATGCATATCGGCCCACTTCTTATTGAACTCTTTGCGGACATCCTTGCTGGCAGTCTCAGCTAGATCGCCAATCTGGTCGGCGCCGTGCGAGGCCATTTCGTCCATGAGGCCCCTGCCAGTCTGTTGGCGCTCAAGGGTGGCGTTCTCACCGATTACGTTGCTGGCTTGTTCGTTTACGTTTTGGAGAGCTGAACGACGGGCAGGTTCGCCTACACCCTGAAAGCGGCGCATCATGGGGCGTAGACCTGTGGTGGCGGCCATCTCACCTACTTTGGGAGCGGCCTTCAAGGCTAGCATGGACCAGGCTGAGTTCAATAGACTGCCTGCACTACCTGCGTAGTCACCCTTGGCGGACTGTTCCATGCTGCGGACTGTTGGGGCACCTACGTAGGGGACCGCACCCACAAGACCTTCAGCGACTCCAGCAGCCTTGTTGGCTATACCAGGTTGTGCATAACGTTGGGCTGCTACACCCTTGGTCTCACGCCAGCTAGCTGTGGGGTCCAGGCCACCTATAAACTGCTTAGCACCCTGACCTAGAGCTTTGAGCGGATGCTGGTTCATCTGCTCTAGGTCAGCAATGTTACCTTTGAGCGACGTGTCTACGTTCTCGGGCATGCCGACGCTTTGCGTTAGAAAGCGCTTTACAGCCCCAGGCTTGGGAGGAGCTACAGTCTCGACATAAGCATCACCGTGCTTAGTCCAGTACTTACCTGTGTCAGGGTCAAACCATATTGGACCCTGCTGGACAGGTTCACTGTGGCTACTGATACCGGTGGCAAAGGAGTCTGGGCTTTGTTGTGGAGGCATTATTGTACCCTTATGGCCTTAGGTCCAGGGCCTGTAGGTTGAGCGGCTCCAGGTGCCCCAGGAGGTGCTGCTCCAGGTTGATCGCCGGGCACAGGCAGCTCATATCGGGCGCGAATCATTCGCTGCTGCATCACGTTCTGCTCAATCTGCTTGACGATCTCCTGCTTACGTTCGAGCAGGTTAGCTTTATCGGCGTCATCCAGGGCCTTGTTGGGAGAGATGCCCAGGAACGCCATGGCCAAAGGGTTCTTGCCAGCGACGATGATGCTGTCGATCTGCTTGACCTCGGCATACTTTTCACGGGTATCGACATCGAGCTGCTGCTTATCGGGGTCGTGAACGTAGCCCCACTGCTGCTTAGGGCTCATACCCTTTAGGTCGTTCACTAGCCTTACACGTTTATCCAAGTCAGCCTGCTTAGCCTGCAACAGGGCCATGTCGTTGTGAAACTTTGTGGCAGCAGCCAGTCTTTTGGATAGCTCAGCATCTTTCTGCCGGGCGGCAGCATCATCGTCTTGCTGCTTACGGCGGGCCATGGCAGCCGCGTCAGTGTCTTCCTTCTCTACGACCGCTGAGGGTTTACCGGCAGGGAAGCTGCGCGTCTCCTTTGTGTACGGATTACGTATAGTAAATAGCCAATTGCCGTGATCATCTTGTTCATACTGGCCTCGGTCGGTATCCCAGCCAGCGGTCTTCAGGTTCTGCTGGAGCACCTGATTTTTTAGGCTATCGTTGCGCTCCGTGGCAGACTGCGCTGCCTGCTCCAGTTGATCAGAGAGCATCTGGCTCTTGATGCGCTGAGCGATCTCAGCGCGGGACGCAGCATTGTTGGCCAGCTCTTCGCTAGTCTGCTGATTCTGCTGGCGCTGCGATGCCCAATCATTCGCTATCTGTCCTGCAACTCGGCCAAAGGCTCCGATAAATCACCTCCACCTATGCCTGCGCCAGCCCAGCCATCCAGGGGGGCTGAGCTATGCCAGGGTCCATATAGTATGAGCCCTCTGTACCTAATTGTGGAGGGGCCTGGTAGCCTCCACCTCCGCCACCAAATGGGGGCAACTGGCCTGCCCACGACGGCGTGGCGATGTTAGGGGCGCCAGGGGGCCGTGGCTGGTTCATCAATAGGGACGCTATGCCACCAAAGCCAGCGGTCTGCGGGAAGTTCACGCCTGGAGGGGCGCCAGGTTGAGGGGCGTAGAATGGTAATTGATTGAGTGCCTGCCAGCTCTGAGAGGCCAACTGTTGGTTCTGCTGCTCGTAGGGTGCTAAGCCCTGAGCGATGGCTTGGGCTTGGATGCCGGGTGCTTGGGCTAGGCCGCGCTCAGCTAGATATGCCTGTGTAGGGTTAGTCACAGAGTCTATGAGTTGCTGGTTGAGGGGCTGTGTCATGGAGTTAATTTGGCTGGCAGCTTGCTGAGGCGTAGTGTTCGTTATGCGCTGCAGAGCCTGGTTCTCGGTGTTATAGTACTGGCCTTCCTGTTGCTGATACTGCTTATTCAGGTTGAGCATGGTCTGCAGATATTGGTTCTCTTGGCCAGCCTGGCCCATTTGGCTGATCAGCGACGGGATGGCCAGGCCGATGCCTGCGCCCCTGGTGAGACCGCCACCTAGGTTGCCGCCACCCAGAGTTTTGAACACGCTGCTTAGCACACCGCCGAGTGAACTAAATATCTGGCTCACGTTATGCTCCTTGGCCGAAGAACTGGCTGACAGCCTGGTTCACAAGTTGGTTCTGATCAGGTACGCCGCCACCATAGTTTTGACTGAACAGTTGGTTGGTCAGCTGGTCAGCGTACCCTGGACTTAGACTGCCACCCATTTGGCCCTGTGACGTAGCCAGTTGGCCTGAGGCGTTGGCCAGAAATTGCTGTTGCTGCTGCTGCCCCAGAGGTGCGGGCGTTGTAGACGTAGCGCCTGTTGTGGGCGACTGGGTCATGGAGGGCGATGTGCCGCTCTGTTGGCCCTGGCTGATCTGGCCCATCACGTCACTAAGCGATGGTTGGCTTACTTGGCCTGCTATGTTCATGCCGGTGGATGCAAGGCCGCCGAGGGTGCTTAGGCCGCCTAGGGCTGAGCCTCCACCGATGGCGCCTAGGGCTGGACCTAGGGTATTGGCGCCTGCGATACCCAGGGCCTCAAAGGGTGTGGCTACGGCTGAGCCTATCGTTCCCAGGATTGGGCCTACAGTGCTGCCGACGGTAGCTAGGGCGCTGCCAATGGCCCCCAGTACTGGTACTATGAATGGCACGGTGCTACCCTCCTACTTTTGTGCGTCAGGCCCACTACGACCACTGCAGGCGTTGGCCACTGTTCGCCACCCCACATACGGGCCAGCCTGTAAATCTCGCGCTCGGCGTCTGTGGTGGGGTCAAGTACGGTGGCCCACAGATGGTAGCCACGCCTGGATAGTTCACGTAGGGACCACCCCAGTAGTCTGCGTAGGGTCGTGACTGGTGCGTCCTTAAGCATCTGGCAGCGCATCAGGATTACTAGGCCATGGGCTGGAGCGGTCATCAGGATGCCCTGTACGTGTGCATCGTCTTCCACTACAAACACCCAGTCGTGCTGGATAAACTGGCGTGGCATGCTCTCGAAGCCCGTGATCAGGCCGCTGGGCCATGCTTCGTTCTCTCTGAATAGACGCACTTGCATATCAGCTAATAGTTATGGGCCGTCCTGTGGGCCTAGGGACAACCATCCAATCAAAACTGTCTAGCTCTACTCTGCCACTGCCTTGGATAATGCAGGCGGCTGACGTTGCTACTCGCAGGGGGCGCATACCTACGTCTAATTGGAACTCTTGGCCGGGGCCACCTAAGCCTGGGTTAGTGTAAGTGCGCATCAGAGCCGTCACGGCTGGCAACTGCGATACCCTATCCAGCACAGGTAGCACTGTAGGTAGTATAAAATTAGCGGGCACGATGGCGTTGTTTGTGCCCCTGACGAGTAGGCGCCGCAACATAAACCTGTCTGTAGGGCTCTTACCGATGACCTCGGCAGTGCGCACGCTCCACTGTACAGGTAGCGATCCAAAGTGAGAGGCCCAGTTTTCGTCACCCGCCTGCCAGCGCTGGATGTTGCCGAAGCTGTCGGCAAATAGTGTTACGGGTAGGGAGTCGCCGGGACGTAACATAATCATGGCGTTGACTAGGTCGCCTATGCCGTTGAACCAGTTGAGGGTCGTCCAGGCCCGCAGAGTCAGGTCGAACACGAACGCAGTCTTCATGTTGCCGAAGACGTTATTGAAGTTGTCGAGGGTAGGATAGGTGGCTACGTAGGTGGCTGGAGCTACGGTCTGGCAGGCCCAGCACCGGTAGGCGAAGGCCCAGTTGAGCGGGTTGATGTCGGTGTTCAGGGAGTTGCCATCGAGTGTTTGCTGGGACTGGTCCAGGAATATAAATGGGCGTAGTTCTTCGCTCAGTAATCTGTCGCGTACGCCGTCGAATACGGCCCAGCCCAGGTGAGTCAGGCGCACGATGCCGAAGCCCGGTACAAACTGTATGGTGCGCGGGGCGATGCAGCCCATGTCGGTCTGGGCTTGCTGGATCGTAAAGTTAGTGGCCCCGAATACGCCCGTGATCTGGTAGGTGCTGAAGTCTTTGAACACTACCAATGAGCCTGTGGGGATGATGCCGCTTTCGGCTATCGTGAACACAGCCATGCCCGTGATCTGGCTGCCGTCGCCGTGGCCCAGGAACGCACTGTTCACGTCGGTCCAGCTGTTGGGATTGTTGCTGTTGGACATGCGCAGGGCTGAGGGGCCGTCTATGCCGTCGGGTAGGTCGTATGGAGCTGTGTTACCTACCCACAGGGAGCCTGCGTATACGACTCCTGCGGCAGCACCTGGAGGTGCGGTACCTGAGCCTCCTGTCAGGGCTGTAAGTTTAGTGCCATCGAACTGCATGGGCGGGTAACCGTTGCCCAGGATCAGTATCTGCTTGTTGATGAACTGGATCATGTACGAGATGGGCATGATTGTGCCCTGGATGCCACCGAAGGGTGTCCAGATAATGTTTACGCCTGAGAACTGGTAGGTGCCGTCGTACTCCCCTGGGTAAGGCTGGATGCTGTTGAATGCTGTGGCTGGCAGGTCGGCTATGGCGTTGGCTGCACTGTAGGTATTACCCGTGCCGGTGCCGGTCATGGAGTAGAACGTAGTGGTGGTAGCTGTGTTGGTGACTGGGGGAGCTATGTTAGGGAACGGCAGGGCGTTGCCTAGGTCCCACAGCGTCACTAGGCCCCCTGGATTAGTGTTGGGCACGTAGCCGCTGACGAGTTTCTCGGTGCCTGAGCTGGTGGAGCGGTACAGTAAGAAGCCTGCTGCTGACAGGGGAGCGTTAGCGATGGTAATTTTAGTCTGGTTGTTGGCGCCCCCAGGAGTCAGGGAGATTTCGTTGGACGGTAGAGTGGTGCCTGACGTGATCAGGCCGATGCTCAGTAGCTCGGCGGTGTCTATAGGCTTATCGACGGCGACGACTTTGTAGAAGTAAGTTGTGGCCGGGTTCAGCAAGCCAGGTGACACGCTGCCACCCGTCGATGAGGCGTTGGGACCAACTTGAGTCACCGTGAATGTGCTCGTGGTGGGGATGGAAAGTATTATAAAGTTGCCGTTGAACGTGCTATCTGCGAAGCCAGTGATGTTTACTAGGGTGCCTACAACGGTTAGGCTGTGGACGCCGCCGGTTGTGTAGGTAGTTGTGCCGTAGGAGCCACCTACGCCAGATGTGGGGTTGACACGTACGGCTGTGACGCCGCCGACACCTGCATAGGCTGCTGAGCTACCACCTATGACTGGGGCAGTACCTAGGCGCCCTGTGGTCTGGCCTAGACCTGTTATGTACACAGAAGACACAGTAGGTTGGTATGCGCCTATGGAGAAGAACTGGTTAGTGACTAGGGGGCTGAACACTAGTTCTGAGCCATGGCATGTTACGAGGCTGCCACGGTGTGTGAGCAGCATGTTCGATAGGCGTGCCACGCTTCCCTTAGGTTGCAGGGTATGGGACGTGCTGGCGTTCATGCCCCTAATGAAGCCGGATTGCGAGATGGGTTGGATGGCCATTATGGGATCACGAAGCGTCCAAAGTTGGTGCCCCCAAACACAGTGAACTCACCGCCGTGCTGGCTGATCTGCACGGGGCCAGCTAGTTGACGGTTGGTGCGTGCCCACATTTGAACTTGGGACTGATAGGCTTGCATGGCTTGTTGGCTGCCTTGGGCGTCCCCTTCCGCAGCCCTGGCGCGTGCGAGCATGTACCAGCTGAGCATGCTGTCCCAGCCGCTGGGGATAGGTAGGATGCTAGTACTAGTACCTGGGGTGTACTGCGCTGTAACTATTAAGCTGCCGTGGAGTGTCAGGTTAAGTTCAGCGACCAGGGTACCTGCGGGCCAGCCCAGAGCCAGTGTGCCACTGAGGCCCCTGACTAGGCCGTTTATGGTATTCCCACCTAAGTTGGAATAGCTAACGACCTCTGTGCCGATCTGTGCTAGGCCGAATGGCAGTACGAATCTAGCTGAGCCAGTGACAGTTATGCTGGTGTCAGTGGGGGCGGCTGCCACTGCTAACATGGTGGACCCAGCGGTGCGTGCAGGCTGCGGCCAGTTTTCTATGATTAGGCGGTTATCGACTACGGCTGCGGTAGCGATGTCTAAGATTGAGCTGGTGACTGTGTTGCGCTTGAAGAAGCTCTGACGGTTGCCTAGGCTCATGGGCCAGCCGTCGTACCAGATGTCGGTGATCTTGGTCCACTCGCCTGGGAGGACGTAGTTCATTTGACCAGCGACACTGGAGACACCGGTGTAGTTTGGCAGGCCCCCTACGGTCTGACTGATTTCGCGTAGGCCCAGGGTTAGCCACCTGAACAGTGTACCAGCTGCGAATGTCTGGCCGTCCTGGTCGGGGACGTAGGCTGTGCTGCGTATTGGAGGGACTCCTGGGATGCCTGGTTGGGATATGACTACTACGCCAGTGGTGTCAGCCTGGCCTACCCATACGTTTTCGCTGCCTGCAGCGGCGTTTACGGCTGTGAAGTAGGCACGCATGCCTGACATTCCGGGGAGCACTGTGGTGGTTACTTGGATACCTTGACCGGCGCCTACCACTAGGCCGGTGACTTCGGCTGACGGGATGGTCTCACCGGCGGCGGTGGTTTGAGTGACCACGGTAGCGTAGGTGCCTGCAGGTAGGGTGGCGCCTGGGACACTGATTACGATAGAGGTGTTGGTGGGTGTGGCTGTCAGTAAGGGGGCTGGGTCGGGTATAAGTTCGCGTACGATCTGGATGATGTCACCGACACGTATGCCCCCGCCGAGGCCAGAGCCTACTCCAGAGCTTCCACCACTTGGGCCAAGTATTGGTGACATGTTATGGTCCTAGGTACTCCAGGCGAATGTGGAGTGCGTATTGCATGGGTGTCGCCCCAGAACTAGCATACCCAGCAGTAGAATATTGGATATTCGTACTCGCCTTAGCTGAGACTACATAGATTCCTGGAGACGTAGCTATAGGAAAGTTAGTATTCCCAACTGTATTCCCACTTCCCCCAGATGCGGCTGGAGTACCAGTCTCAGCAGCACTGCTGTCAGCATCAGTCCAGGCGATGTTCACGCTAGGTAATGTTGACGAACTGGTGGCTGCCTGCGTCAACACTTCATAAGCAGAAATGCGGTACACCCCGGCACCCCCAGCAGGCACCGCATAAAGTGTTGCTGTAGCGATGTTAGCTGCTTGTGTACTAAGGTTGACTTCAGCAATCGTGTAAGGAAATGCTAGCCCAGTTTGGCAATTAGTGCCGTCACAGGTTACCTCAGTAGAATTTTGAGGAAGAAGTGGAATTGATGCAACACCATCCAGAGTTCCGCTATCTGGGCTAAGTGTGACAATTGCCGTCCCTGTATTTTTAACGTGCCATATCTGCCCTGTAAGTAAATGCGGTATAGTTATCGTGGTCGTGCCAGTAACGTTGATCCAAGAGTCAAAAGCAGTCAGGGTATAAGGAGAGGATTTGGTGGAAATAGCAGCCGCTAATCCAGCAAACAACTCCGTTCCACTATGGGTATTATTGCCCGTAAAAGAGATATTGCTTCCTGCCGATATACTTACCCCGCTCAATGTAATTGAATATGTATAAGTAGGAAGTAATGATGCGGCTATGGAGATGTCGTATATGCCTGGGGCTGCCCAGAAATTTACGTTACCAAAGGTGTCCCCCAGGAAGGGGTTGGTCATGGAGCCGAGGGCTGAGTTGGCGTAGAGTGTGGCCAACGTTCCAGTGCAGGGATTGGTAGGAGGCTGGACGTGGGCACACACAGTGACCGTAGGATTGTTAATGCCTCGGCCACCGCTGCCGAATGCTACTGTGTTATAGGGTACTACGGTTTGGGCATAACCTAGGGTGCTGCAGGCCAGTGTCCCCAACAGTAGAGTTAGTGTGTAAACCCACTTCACTGCTTCCCCCCTAAACAACTTGGGGAGCAGGAGCCAGGTCGTGCCCTGACTGCCAGCTCCCCATTGTGAAACTCCCCTCGTAAGGAACTAAGTTGTGTACACGACCTCGAAGTCACCCACTGCCGTGGGGAGGGTGCCCCCCATGGTGGTTAGAAAGTTAATGGTCACAAGGCCAGTGGTCACCGTGCCCATCAGTTCGACACAGAACGGGTGGCACCAGTCTACGTATACTGTGGATGCAGTTAGGCCCACCGCAACCGCTGGTGAGAACTCTGCAAACGTAACTGTGTTGGTGCCGTCTCCACCTGTTACGGTAAGGGACACAAACGTAGGGGTGGTACCTGTATAAGGTCCATAGATACGCGCCCGCACGTAGCCCTTGGTGGCTGTCCCGGCAGTCAGGGTAATGGTAGTAGTCTGGACTGGTGTGCCCGATAGGACGACAGCCAGCGACTGGGCCAGGAACCCACTGCCTAAGCCAGGGGAGATTTTGGTGACGCTGTTATTGATTGCCATTTCGTGTGCTCCTTATTGTGCCTGCACGGCTCCAGGAGGATTAGCCTGTAACCTGCGCAATTCTTGCGTAGCCCATTCTCGCTCAGTCTTCGCAGCACCAGACAAATTACCGTTGGAGTTACTGCGAGAAAAGGTCTTACGATAAGCCAAAGCTACCTCTGCCTGCTCTCGTTTGATTATGAAGTAAGGCAGACATTGGGTTAGGATTAACTCAGCTGTAGCTGAGTATACACGCCAACTATACGCATCGTGCTGTTGACCACGGCTACGGTGCTTGTTACGGTGTACAGCACCAAACCCGAAAGTATCCTTGCACCACATGATTAGGCGTGGATCGCAGTTAGACACACTTACACAGAGCTGAGAATACATCCCACTCTTGGCATATACGGGCTTAATGTAAATAGCCCCTTCGCCATCTATGGCCATCGCTAATCGGGCGTAGTCTATTTCAGTTGGCATGAGTGCCTCCGCACCCAGTATACCATTTAGGCAAGACTAGTAATTGCGCGATTCATCCTGGGTGAGTTGCATCCGACTTGCCAAGTGAGAAAAATTTGACTCACCACGACCCTTTGATTGCTCGGGCGAATCCAAGGGTCCACTTTGAAATAGTCGTTCGCGTTGAAGATGGGCCAGATGTACTTGCTGTTCAGGATGAACGCTGTCTGTGGGGGCGCGAAGGGGTCCGCGATCACCACGGCGTTGTTATAAATAAAGTGGTAGCGGAAGCCTGCTTGGAGGGCTTCCTTGTCCTGGACCATTTGGCTGAAGCGCACTAGAGGTGTGAACTGGTTCTTGAAGCCTGCGTAGCGCGTGTTGTCCATGGCGATGATGTCTGGCTCGTCGTAGCCCAGCACCACGCCCTGGTAGGCGGTCTCGGCGTTGGCAGGTGTTAGGGGGGTGCCGCCGCCTGCAAAGTTGGCCGTTGGGTTCCAGAACGTGCTGGTTGACCGGTTGATACCGGCGATAGTGTTGTTGGTGGTCTGCACCCATGCGACGATGTTGTCTACGTCTATCGATGAGTTAAATGGTGACACACCCCACAGGGCGTTTGAGAGCATGTCGAGCATTGATCCGGCTGCGACTTGGAGCATGCTCTTCACGAGGTCCATACCTATTGGGCCGCCGCGTCCCAAGATAATGTCAGTTACCGGTAGGGACAGGTTCTGATAATAAGGGCGCCACACTTGGTTGGCAGGCTGGATGGGGTCGATGATGGTGGTCTGCAAGAGCTGGTCACCCCAATACGGGCCACGTGTTGAGAGCACAGTGGTGATCAGGGGGTAGATTACTTCAGCGCCCCAGTCGAACTTGCGGCCTCGGCGGAACAGTGCCCATAGCAATGGTGAGGGGCGGAAGACCACGTCTCCAAATTTGCCGTCGATATATTTCGTTGAGATTGCGTCCAGCGTGTTCTGCAGCTGGGCTGAGGGTTGTTGAACTCCAGTACCTACAACGCCTGCCATAGTATGCCTCCGTTACTGACTACGCCCTACGAAATTCCTTCTTACACTTGCGACAAACGTAATTGTCGGTTCTATACGGATTACACTCATCACCCTTAGGTATTTTAGCTAGCTTGTGGTTGCACATGCGCCTATTGGACCGAACCACCGGTCATCAACTTTTGAATGTCCTGGTCACCGAACGCATCATCGAGTAGTTCGTTGACTTCGGTGTACACTTTTTCGCCCTTGGGCCTGGTTGGGATTGCGCTTGCTGTGCCAGGACGGGGAACCTGAGTCGCGGCGGCGGCCTTCTTGCCCTCTTCGATGCCACGGTTATATTCGGCTAGCTTCAGGGCGGCTAGCCTGTCTTCCTTGGTGGACTCTTCGTAGGCTTTGATCGGGTCGGGCAGGCCCCAGGCGTCGTTAATTTTGTTGTCCTGGGCGATCTTTAGGTAGTCTTTCCAGGACTTGTCGGCAGGCTTGTTGGGTAGGCCGTTCCAGCGCTGCTCGTAGTCGCGTGTCACGACATAGTTGAAACCTTGGGCGAGTGCGGCCTTGTGATCTTCGAGGGCCTTGTCGTACTTGGCCTGCTGGTCGGCAAGCTGCTTAGACATTTTCTGCATGGCCTTGCCGACCTTGGCGAGCCAGGGGTCTTCGGCCCAGGCCATGTCGTCGTCGTCGTGCTTGGGCTCGGCGGTCTTAGGCGGGGGCGCGTCTTTCATCTGGTTCCAGAGCTTCAGGGCGTCCTCGGCAAGCTTGTTGACCTTTTCACGCTCCACATCGACTGCCTTGGCACGCTTAGCAATGTCGTCGGTCTGGGCAGAGCGCCACTTGCGCACGTCGCCAAGTTTAATTTTGGTGTCGCCCATGGCGAGTTCGAGGTCGTCTGCCAGTTTGCTGTCTGCAATAAGCTCTTCGAGTGAGGCCATCTATAGTCTCCTATGCTGCGGGCGGTTGCGTCATGGGGCCGCCTCCCGCTTGAGTTGCACTTGGTGCGCCCGTGGCGGCGCTGAATCCCAGGGGCGATCGGACTGCACCCTGCGTTGATTGGGCTGACTGCAGCTCTTTGAGGGCCTTGTCGAGGGCCTTCACGGTTTGGCTGAGGTGCCCAGACACGTTAGGCAGGCGCATACCGCTTTGGACGAACGCGGCCATCAGGGCTGCTTTCACACTTTGCAGAGTTCGCATCAGGAAGGCTGGGTCGGCACCGTGAAGTTCGCTGGACATTTGGCTGACCTGCGATCCAGCGTCCGAGGAGCCTTCGCCAGGGACGCCTCCTGGGGCGCCACCAGGGCCACCCGCACCACCACCTGCTCCCGCCGACAAGGATGTGAGGGCTGGGCCAAGCAGCGATGCGAGCGGGTTTGAAGCTGAGGCCACTAGCGTTTCTTACCCTTTTTGCCCATCTCTAGGTGAGCCACAAAGTTGTTCGGGTCGGGCGGCTCGCCTCCAGTGTCCCAGGGTTCGATCAGGTCGAGAACGTCGGGACCGGGTTCGGGGCCAGCCTTCATAACGTTCAGGGGCGTGTTGAGGTCGGGGAAGTCTACGTTCTCGCGTACGGACTCCCGGTCGTCGCTTGCTGGATCGTAAGGCTTCCAAGCTGGACCGTGTTTACTTTGTGCCATGGCTATTTCTCCTTGTTACGCTTAGTGGCGCTGGCACCCGCAGGAGCATAGTTCATTGGGTCGGCGGGCATCACAGTGTTAATGTCGTCGTCCACCATCGGGGTGTCAGTTTCGTAGGGATAACTGTCGTGGTCGTTTACGGGGGACCACAGTGTGGGGGTGCGTTTAATGCCCCGGTTGTCGTATCGCGTTGTCACGCTGGCTCCTTGAGATTATGGGGAGAGCCGCAGCCCTCCCCCCTGAGTTTGCTTAGGTGCTGCTATTTCCGCTTTCCCTTACGACCACGGTGTCTCCGATCAACGAAGGTCACGCGCATGTTGGTCTCCTTTCTCTGCCATAACCCCTTGTGGGGGAGACCCTGGCAGGAGGTGTTGCGAGTAAAATCGTTAGCGGCGCCTGCCGCCCTTGCGGCCACCTTTACGGCCACCCTTACCGCCACCCTTGAAAATTGATCCGCCTGTCAGTACGTTTGACATGTCACACTCCGTATACGACTAGGGATGCGGCTGTGTCGGCGCCGCTGGCTGCGATAGTTAGGGTGCCGCCAGAGACTGTGGCGCCCAGTGTTACCTGTGCAGATGAGTCCAAGGAGAAGGCGTCGATCATGCTGAAGCCGGTTGCGACAGTGTTCGTGTTGACCACGCTAATATTGGCGCAGTACATGCGCCGGTTGCCGCTGTAGCCGTATATGAAACTGTTAACTGTTGCGGCTGCCATGTGCCCTCCTCCCGCTAACGGTGACGACGCACGTAATTACGCATGCTAGGACGCCTAAGAGTGTGGCGGCGATTTCTGCGCCCACGGGCCATTTAATTGATCCGCCACTCTGGGTGAGCATGCCATGATTGCCAAGCGCTGATAGCGGAACGCTCCACATATTCCCAGAATGCCTCACTGTTGAACTTGTAGCGTGAGTCGTCTTGGATGCTCTTGTGGATCAGTAGGGGGACGCGGGTGCCGTCTACAACGTATTCGGCGTCCCAATAATCTCCACGGTCGTGCCAGCTTATACGTGCTATCTCGTGGCCGTTTAACATTACGCTGTAAGGGTGGGGGGTGCCTGAGGGGATTACAAGGAGGGCTGTGCCGTATGCTCCGTGCAGGGCATGCCGATTAACCATTGCTTACCACGGCTGTTTGGGCCACGGTATATCGCACAACCTGCATCCACTAGGGTGCCGTCTACACACCACTGGCGGATGGTGCGGGGAGTTATGCCATAGAACTCGGCGGCTTCGATAGTGTCGTACCAGTTGTATTGAGGGTGCGTGCGTTTGAAATGTTCACGGGTTGTGGGCATGTTGGACCTCGCGTTCGTGGGGGCAGTATCCCATGGAGCCTCGGCAACAGTTACAGTTGAAGCAGAGTAGGCGGTATCTGTCCTTAGGGTAGCCTAGTTTGCGTACTTCCCTATAAACCATGCGGCTAGTCTTCAAGCGGCGCTTGTGCTCGGCGCCATCACCGTAGATGTGATCGAGTGTCATAAACTCCCAACGGGATTCGTTGCATCCTGGGCAGGCACACTTACCACCGTAGGCGGCTATCAGCTCCATCTTCAGGTTGGTCTCATACTTGATCCTGCGTTCCTGAACACGCTCTTTGTGACGTTGAAAATAAGCACGCTGATATTCCCGCGCCTGTTCTCGGTGCTTCTCACGATATCGAGCTGCTGCTGCTTTGTACCACGGCTTATTTCTATTCTTTAGGTAAGCACGCTTAGAGTACTCCTTAGTCTTATCTGGATTAGCAGCAAACCACGCTTTGGCCACTGCTCGTATCTTCTCACCATTAGCAATACGGCGCATGCGGCGATATTCGTGTAGGTGGTCCTTGTTGGCTGCAGCCCATTCACGGTGGCGCTCAGTTGCGGTGTTCATCATAAGTCCTCTAGAATCATCACCTTGGCCTTTTCAACTTGCTCAAGGCGCTTAGTTGGAGTTCTTCTCTTACCTCAGCAGCTATTTCTGCACTATCTGGAAACTCCAGCGCTTCAAGGGCTCGTCCAAGCGGCATGTGACCTTCCTTTAACAGGCCCATCACCAAGGTACGCATGGCGGCAGCGGACATTGGGCGGATGGATGTGTGGTCCAGGTAAACGTCGTAGTCTTCGATGGGGCCTAGCTCGGGCCACGCCGTCAGCTTCACATCTCCGCTGTCTTGGGATACGAACTGTGTGCCCTGCTTAAGGTTGCGCATGGTCCAGAACACCAGTTCTGCGGTGCGTTGGACGCTCTCGGCCATCATTCGGGCTCGCATTCTGGTGAGGAATTGGGACTGGAATATGGATGCATCGTTCAGGTCGGCGCCTACGTTGCCGGGGGCCTGTTGACCAGCTCTAGCTGGTGTGAACCCTTGTAGCTCTTTCTGCAGCGTCAGTAACTGTTGGGGCGCCTGGGTCATGTGAGCGGGCATGGCTTGAGGGTATTTACATTCGGGCACAGGGGAGTTGGCGTTGATGATGCACACCTGGGCAGGGATGCCACCGAACTCTTCGGCACGCAGACCGGTGCGCTCGTCAATGAACCAGATCATGTTGTTGGTGCGGACGGCGTTTTCAAAGTTTTGGGTCAGGTGGCGCTCTGCGAGTTCCTGTAGGCCCTTTGTGTACCTGACAGGTGGTGGGCACCAGAAGCTGCCAAGGGTCGGCATGGCGTGGTAGGGGATTATTGGCCAGCTGCGGAACGGGTAGGGGTTGTCGCCGTCGGCCAGGACTATGCCGTCGCACTCTACGATCCAGCGACCGTTGGGCCACTTGAGCTTGCGGCGAGGGGCAGGGATCAGTGCTCCCAATTGTGATTGGATGCGTTCAACGTCTTCTTTGGGGATGTCCATGGAAGTGTAGTCGCGGATGTACAAGTGCCTTACGGTTAGGCGACCGTCGCCACTAGGTTTTATTGTGGGTATGCCACCGCTGATGCTCATGGGGCCGTCAGGTAGTTTGAGGCCGATGTCGAAGCCGTCGGGTGGTGCGGACGCCCGGCCGAGTACGTTGCGTGGATGGACACGGTAACCGTTCTCGGGCCATAGACGCTGGATTTCGTCAATGTACATGCGGTCTTTTAGGATCACGTAGACCCACTGTTCGGGGTCCGCGCTGCCTGGATCGGGGAACACTGTCGAGGGGTCGCGGACTTCCATCCACACTTGGCCTTGGCCGCGCTTAGCCTCGGGATCGAAGCCTACCTGGATGAAGCCCGTGCCGCAGTAGAGGCCCCAGAGTTCGGCCAGGAATATTTTGTTGTTGAAATACTGCTGGCGCCAGTGTTCGGTGAAGCCGTCTTCGGCGGCGCGGTCGCGCTTGCCGTCCTTCATGATGAATATCTTGGGCTGCTGATCGCTGAGGTCGGTGGCTTCGTTCAGCATTAGGGTTTGGAGCTGGGGTACGACTACGCGGGGGCGGAAGGTGGGTGAGGCGGGGAAGCGGCCTGTGAGGCTGTGAAAGTCACGGACCTCTTGGAACCAGTCGTCGCCCAGGGTGTTGTCGCGCTCGTCCTGACTTATGCGCTCCAGCTCATCAATCTGCCGGGTGATGGTTAGGTCGGGTGACTCTTGCGCGGTTTCACGTTTGATGTTGATGATGGCCATATCACTGTACCTTAGGCTTTGCAAACAGAGTGTCGTCACCGTTCAGGTAGCCGCGCAGGGCGGCGATTGGGTCCTCAGACTTGATACCCTCTTCCTGCTTCAGGAAATCTTCAATCGCTATGCCCACTTTTACCCAGCTATCAAAGGTCATAACCTGAGGGACCAGTAACTGTGGATTGCCCATTACTTTACTTTGCAAGTCGGCCCACGCTGTGATGCGGCTAGAGCGCCGGTTCTTTTTGAACGCTTGGCCTATCGCGCTTAGGATGTCTGCGGGCGTTGCGTACTCGCGGTCGTCCGACGCGCTGCCGCTCGACGCAGTAGACCTGCTTCGATCTCCGCTAGGTCGCTGTCGGTCGGTACGGTCATGCGTGGCGGCTTCGTTGTCTGGTCTGTCTGGCGTTCTGGGCGTACCCATTCGGCTGCCTCCGGGTTGACCACTAGCATTTCTGCGAACTGGCTCCCTGCCCTGATCACTAGTTCACCACTGAGCGGATCGTAGTCTGTGTAGAGTATGGAGCGCTCGTTGAGTTGGTCGATGTCGCTGCACTTTATGCGTAGCTCGCCACCCTCTCTACGGGCCAGCGCAAGGAGTACACGGGTGTAGTAGGAGAGCGGGTCCTGCTTTCCGCGTGTGTGTGAGGGCACTAGCGTCTACCTTTGTCTTTGCGGCGGCCATAGGCTTGTTCGGATCGCAGCCTGGATACTTTGGCGCCGCGCTTTTCACTGACGCCCTGGTTGGGGATGAAGCCACCGGTGGGTTCGCCGTGCATGTGGCGGCCTTTCATACGGCCCTTTGAGTTGCGTGCCATTTAGATACCCTCCAGTCCATGTCCTAGTATCGGCCTACTGCTACCTTTGGACGATGACATAACCTTTTTGAAGTGGCGCTGCAGGCTGAACTCCAGGTCGTCTTGCCACTTTGGCAGTTTTTCGCGTAGCTGGTCGTCGTCGGTGCCCATCACGAAGGGGTCGCGCCACACACGTTTACCCAGCACCTTAGGGGGCGGGTTCTGGACGTACGCTATCGCTGCGAGCATGGCGGACATCAAGATGTCGTCGTGGCCGTACTCTACTTCCCAGCGCCCGCTCTCCACTAAGGTAGCTTGGTCAAGTTGTTCGAGGCAGGCTTCGTCCCTGACGGTTAGGGTGGGGAACTCTTCGCCGCGCATCTTTCCACGGATGCAGGTGCGGAAGTTGTCAAACAGTTTGCGGCGCGAGTAGGTGGTGGTTTCCCAGCCGATCAGGGTGGAAGGTTTGCGGCCCCACTTGTCGTCCTTACCTTTCCACAGGGCGAAGTTAGGGTACATGAGTTGGTCGCGTAGGATGCGGATGGTTTCGCGGCCACTGTTGCCGGTGAGTTCGACGTTGAGCATGGCCTTGTTGTACCAGCGACCGGCTACGTTCAGGTACTGCGCTAGGATGTCGGGGGTGATGCGTTCACTGTACCGGGCCACGATTGCGCCTACTGTGCCGTCGATCACTGTGAAGGCTGCGAAGTCGCCCTCTTCTACACCCACGGCGGCGTCGGCGCCTATGTAATATGTGTGGCCCACTTTAGGTTCTTCCCACAACAGCAGGGAGCCCTGGGGGGTCTTTTCAAAGCGCGGGTGGTCGGCGTCCCAGTGCAGATGGCCTTTGGCGACTGGGGCTACGATGCACTCACGCACATACTTGATTTCGTCGGGCGGGAACGCTGGGTCACCCGATGCGACGAACGCTACTTCTGGGGTCCACGGGTATTCCTGGGAAAACCTTGGCAGCATGCCTTGACACTTATTTTCTAGCGTGTAGCGCATCCAGGATATCTGGGCTTTGTTGGCGTTGAATGGCGGGGCCATCAGTTCGCGTTCAAGGTCGGTGGCGGGGGCGTCGTCGGCGTCGGCGGGGTCGGCTATGCACACGGGATCGTCCAGGAAGCCGATGAACACTGGAATGTAGCCGTTGTGGCCTGCGACTGCGCTCTTCCAGAACTCGTAGAACACTTTGCCTGGTCCGACTCTGCCGAAGGCTGTCGATTCGATTATGACCATGGTGTCGGGGCCTTCGCTGACTGCGGGCAGTAGTGACAGGAAACTTTCTTCACCAGGGAACTTGGCCGCTTCGGACATGTGCAGGGCTGACAGTGTGAGGCCGCGTCCACCTCCAATGGAGCCTGCGGTGGCGATGTCCAGGATGCTGTCGCCGCCTTTGTGTTTTACGACAATGTGCTTGGTGAAAATGTCGCCTACTTTTACGGGGAGTGCTTTGGCGAGGTCGCGGGGGACCCTGAATAAACCTTCTGCGGTGTCGTTCAGGTGCGCTACGATTTTGGCGTGGGCCTGTTCGCGGGCCAGGCAGTGCAGCAACAGTAGAGCATCAGCCTCACTGCTTATGCCTACGCGGCGGCTTTTTAGAACGATGGCCCGTACCATTTCGGACTCTTCGTACTGCTCGGATATCTTTCTGGTAAATATCTCCTGGGAGGGGCGTAACTTAAATGGTACGCTGCGTCCGTGGATCAGGTCGCGGATGGGCAGCTTTTCGAGCAGATCGACGGAGCGCTGGATGTTCATGCCACTTTCTTTCCCGAGTTCAGCTCTCGCATGATGCGGTACAGACGCTCACGGTCTTCCAACACCCATGGCAGTAATTTACCCAGGCCACGTTGCCCCAGAACACGTTCATGAGTTAATTGCCAATGACCGGTAACCAAACCTTGTAACTGTTGGGCTACGGCTGCTCGATCCTGTTTGATAATTAGGAAATGGTAACAGTGACTAAGTATCCACGACGCTCTACGACTTGCTGTGGACCACACATAGATTGTCTTGTACGGTGCTGGGCGTAGACGCGCTGTGTACGTTCCACCAAATGTCTGCTTCAGCCATTCCATCAGTTCAAGCGATGTGTTTGTCACACGTACATAGATCGCATAGCGCATAGACTTGTAGCTTGCCGTAGGCGCCTGGCGGCTTATGTAGATGGTACCTTCACCATCAATGTAAGCGGCCAGGCGTGCCCAATCAGTAATAGGAACCCAAGGATACTTTTCTGGGTGCTGTGTCCAATCGCTCACTTGCTCCCCCCAACAACTATCGACCTAAACATTCCACCCATGGATGCCTGCATAAAGCACCCCTGACTACATATGCTTTGTCGCTCAGTGATCCCAGTTTTAGGGTTGACCTTCGCTTGTACGTACACCGGGTGATAGATGTTGCGCCCGTGTTCGACGCGGGTGGGGAGTTCGCGTTTGCAGACGATGCAGTACTCTTTCTTCTGCTGCGAGTTGCGCTGGCTATATATGCGGGTACCGGCGTCGGCACTGGCGCGGACCTCGGCCAGGAGCTTTTCATAGTTTGTGAGGGACAGGGCGTTCCAGTCGGTCTCCGTTGGAATGTTAAATTGGTGCGTAGCTAAGCTAGACTTCGGCATTCCACCCTCCCTGGGGCGCTATAAAAAACACATGCCTGTCGCGGTTAGTGAGTTGAAGCTCGCGGCGCCGGTCCATTTCTAGTTTCCACTGGGCTCTGGACTTGCCACGGGGGGTGGTGAACACGTAGCCACAGCGGCAGGTGCGGCAGCCGAACTGATAGTATTCTTCGTCTTGCGCCAGGATTACGGGGTCACTGCGCTCACACGTGCCTTTTTTGTGGTTCGGGCAGACGGGGGCGTCCATTCCCTACTAGTACTAGTACACGGGCGCTAAGTCAAGTGAATAAACGTGCGGGCATCTTTTGGATTGCGGCGGGC
>Ga0210407_10000934_pt1 | contig 29531 bp, 24 predicted proteins | sample IncBWC27MmetaG_FD_150860 | JGI IMG/M metagenome (GOLD analysis project Ga0210407, IMG submission 150860) | Forest soil microbial communities from Barre Woods Harvard Forest LTER site, Petersham, Massachusetts, United States - Inc-BW-C-27-M | ecosystem: Environmental > Terrestrial > Soil >...
CACAGCCAAACCTCCTCCGGTTCCGTCGCCGTTTGTCCCACATAGGCGATCTGCCCGCCGCTACCAATCGCGAACGCGGCAGGATTGTTCTCGAGCGGACGCGGGTCTTTTCGAACGTGCTCGGCCGAGTAGCCTACGAAGATATTTCGGAATCCGTTCGCAGCCACCGCGATGACGCTGCCTTCTTTCAGCCACTTGTATTCGAAAACGGGCCGGTCAAGGTCTGCGCCTGTCAGGTTTCGTGCCGCGCCCCCGGCCACCGGCTGCAGCCAAAGATCATGCGGCTCCGGCCCATCTTCGCGGCTTCCGACGTAGGAGATAGTTTTCCCGTCCGGGGTGGCCGCAATGCGCCCAAAAGGCCCCCGGGGGGCGGCAATTTGTTTTGTCGTGCCGTCCGAGATGACCACGCTGAAAATCCGTTCCGTCAGTCGGTCCGAAGCCGGTGTATCCGTGGCGGACACGTACACGCGATCCCCGGCGGCCGCCCAGCACAGTTCACTCACTTTCCATGCCGCTGGTGTCAGTGCGCGTTCTTCCTTGGAAGTCACGTTGAGCATCCACAACCGAGCCTGTTTGTCTTCTTTGTCTACGACGTGCGCGTCGTCTTTGTCTTTTTCTTTTTTCTCTTCGTCCTCGGTTTTTGCATCGGGCGCGAGAAACGCGATCTGTTTGCCGTCGGGCGACCATTCGAAATTCTCGACGCTGCGTTTACCTTTCGTCAGCGCGGAGGCCTCTCCGCCATCCATTCGCATCACATAAATCTGTTGAGATTCTTCGCGATTCGAAAGAAACGCCAGTTGCTTGCCATCCGGCGACCATCGCGGTGAACTCTCTGTTTTCGCCGAGAATGTAATTTGCCGTGCGCTATCCGTTTTTTTCTCCCACACCCAGATGTGCTTCGCTCGGTTATCCCCCTTGGCCGGTTCGGTCACCACAAACGCCAGCTTCGTTCCATCCGGCGAAAACTGCAGATCGGCGATCGATCGCAAGTTCAACGCGGCTTCCGGCGTGAGAGTCTTGCCCTTGTCCACCGCAGGCTTTTCCTGCGCAGAAGCAGTCTTTTGAGCGGATATCGTCTCTTGCGCGGACCCCGAAACTGCCACGGCGGCCACAAATAAAATCACCGCGCCGCGCGTCGTGAACGATAGATTCATGCATACCTCCCGGAACAAAATGGTCGAAAGCTAAGAAACGCTACTGTATCCGCCGTCATCACCATGGTCAAATCAGCGCCATAAGGAGAACCGCCGTATTCCACGGCGCCTAGCGATTACTCTCTTCGGCAGGTATCGGTTTCGCGGAATAGCGTGTAGCGGGGATCGCGGAATCGCGTTCTTCATTGCGGCGATCTCGACGCCTCGGATACAATCGGATGTTTCTCTTAGCGCAAAATGTGCGCTCCAGGCGGCGATGCACGAAATTCATCTTCATAACACGCTCTCAGGCAAGACCGAGCCGTTTGTTCCGCAGAAGCCGGGCGAAGTGCGTATGTACACTTGTGGCCCGACTGTCTACGACTACGCACATATTGGCAATTACCGCACCTTCATTTTTCAAGATATTTTGCGGCGTTTCCTGAAACTTCGCGGCTTCCGCCTGAACCACGTCATGAACCTGACCGACGTGGACGACCGCATCATCGCGAATTCCGCGGCCAAGGGCATGAGCATTCGCGACTACACTGAAAAATACGTTCAGGCTTTCTTTGACGACTGCAAAACGCTCAGTATCGAAGCCCCCGAACGCTGGATCCGGGCGACCGATCACATCGGCGATATGGTAGCCTTGATCGAACGCCTGCGCGAAAAAACATTCACCTATGACAGTGAAGGCTCCATCTACTACCGCATCGCAAAATTCCCAAACTACGGGAAGCTTTCGAAGATCGATTTGAGCGGCATCCAGGCAGGCGCGCGTGTGGATGTCGACCGCTACGAAAAAGAAAGCGCGCGCGATTTCGCGCTCTGGAAATCTCCGAAACCCGGCGAGCATTTCTGGGAAACTCCGATCGGCAAAGGACGCCCCGGCTGGCACATCGAGTGTTCCGCGATGGCCATGAAATATTTGGGTGACACATTGGACATCCACACCGGAGGGATCGACCTGGCCTTTCCGCATCACGAAAACGAAATCGCGCAAAGCGAAGCGGCCACGGGGAAGCCTTTCGTCCGCTACTGGCTGCATGCCGAGCATCTTCTCGTCGAAGGCGAGAAGATGTCCAAATCCCTCGGGAATTTTTATACCCTGCGCGATCTTTTCGCGAAAGGATATAAGCCATCGACGCTCCGTTTTCTTTTGGCTAGCGTGCCGTATCGAAAACAACTTAACTTTACCTTCGATGGTTTGCAGCAAGCCGCGAGTTCCGTTGAGCGCTTGCGCAATTTTGCCACGCGTTTGCAAGAAGGAAAATTCCCCGCGGGAAAACAAAAGGGAATGGCGGCACGCGTGGAGCAAGCTTCTGAGGAATTCGACGCCGGCCTCAGCGACGACTTGAACACCGCGCGCGCACTCGCCGCGGTTTTCGATTTGGTGCGCGACGCCAATATCGCCATGGACAAAGGCGAATTCCGCCAGGGTGATGTCGCCGCCGTGCAGGCTCTTCTCGCCACTTTCGATCGGGTGTTTGCCGTACTTGAAGATACGGACGCGGAACGCCTGCGCGTTCTCGGTTATGGCGCGAAAGAAGCCGGCCCCGGCGATGCCGAAATCGAAAAGCTTATTGCCGAACGCGAGGCCGCGCGCAAGCGCCGCGATTTTGCCGCCGCCGACCGCATCCGCAAAGAACTCGCCGATCGTGGTATACTTATTGAGGACACGCGTGACGGCAGTGTCCGCTGGAAACGTAAATGACGCGCATCGAAATCCAAAGATTCCCGGGTAGTTTCTCCCCCGCCGAGTTGCGTCCGAACCTCTTCGGCGTCGACTAGCTTTTCCCCTCCTGGCAGAGCGCAGCCCGCTCGCAGTCCGTCTGCGCGCCAAATTCTGCCCCGCGGTCACCTATCCACACTAACGGCCGAGCACGCCTGAAGTCAGGTCATGAGGAGAATGAAATGATCACCGCAACGGAAACAAAACTTCCCCGGCTGCAAACGCAATTGCCGGGACCCAACGCCAAGCGTGTTCTTGAGCGCGACGCGAAATTCATGTCGCCCTCCTACACGCGCGATTATCCGCTGGTCGCCAAGCGTGGCCGCGGCGCCATTGTCGAGGACGTGGACGGAAACCTATTTCTCGATTTCGCCGCCGGCATTGCCGTGTGTTCCACCGGCCACTGCCATCCCAGAGTCGTCGAAGCCATCCAGAAGCAGGCCGCGGAACTGATTCACATGTCGGGGACGGATTTTTATTACGAAAGCTTGCCGCAGCTCGCGGAGCGGCTCGTTCGAACGATGCCGGGCGCGGAACACAAGAAAGTGTTTTTTGGCAACTCCGGCACCGAGGCCGTGGAAGGAGCCATCAAGCTCGCGCGCTACGCCACCCGGCGCGACAAGTTGATTGCTTTCTACGGCGCGTTTCACGGCCGCACCATGGGCTCTCTCTCGCTTACCGCCTCGAAGTCCACGCAGCGCAAAGGTTTCGGGGCGCTGCTTAGCAGCGTCGAGCATATCCATTATCCGAATGCCTATCGCTGCGTGCACGGACACGGACCGGAAACTTGCGGCGCCGAAATTCTGGAGATGCTCCAGAACGACATGTTCAAGCGGCTCTTCGATCCCGAAGACGTCGCCGCCATCATCATCGAGCCCATTCAAGGCGAGGGTGGTTACATTCCCGCGCCCAAATTCTTTCTTCAGGAACTACAAAGCATTTGCCGCAAGCACGGCATCATGCTCATCGCCGACGAAGTGCAGTCCGGAATGGGCCGCACCGGGAAGTGGTGGGCCTACGAACACGCGGGAATCGAGCCCGACATTATTACCGTCGCGAAGGGTATCGCCAGCGGCTTGCCCCTCAGCGCGTTCATCGCAAAAGAAAGCGTGATGAAGTGGGGCCCCGGCGCGCACGGCACGACGTTCGGCGGCAATCCCGTCGCCATCGCCGCGTCGCTGGCGACGATGGACCTGATCGAAAGCGAATACCTGGCGAATGCGGGCCGCATGGGGGACTATATTTTCGGCCGCACCGCGGATTGGCCAAAGAAATTCAAGGTTGTGGGCGACGTTCGCGGGCGCGGGTTGATGATGGGGATCGAAATCGTGCGCGATCAGCGGACCAAGGAAAAAGCCGCGAATCTCCGCAACGCCATCGTCGATCTCGCGTTCCACAAAGGATTGCTGGTCCTGGGCGCGGGAGAAAATTCCATCCGTTTGTCGCCGCCGCTCCTCATTGACGAAGAGCAGGCCGACTTCGCCTTGAAAACGCTCGAAGAGTGCTTCCGCGAGGCCGAGAAGAAAATCTAACTTCACCAACTTCCATTAAATGGAAATCCCGCGGCCGCCGAATCCCAGCAGCCGCGGGATTTTTCTTTGTTTTTTGACTATACTGCGCAGGAGACGGTTGCCGCGAATGCAGGGCCATGCCGATCTTCTCCCAAATCATATTTCAGGCGGTGCGCTGGGCCGCTCGCAAGGGTTTGCGAGAAGAGGAAAGCTTCGCGTCCGAAGCGAGAAAACACGAAGCGCGGCGCACCGGAGTGCGCGGCGAAACATTCGCATATTGGTATTTACGGCGGCATGGATACGTGTTTGTCGCGCGCAACTACATGCCGCGAGGCGCAAAGGGCGAGCTTGATCTCGTGGGCTACGATGGTCCCACGCTCGCTTTCGTTGAAGTGCGAACCCGCACGGCGACCGAAGGCCATGCGGGCCTACCTGAACTGAGTGTCACGAGAGAAAAACAGCACGTGCTGATTCGCACCGCGAAAAGATTCATTGCCGAACGTCACACCGGCAATTGCCCGTGCCGGTTCGACGTTTTGGCGATCGACAATCGCCCGGGACACCCTCCGGCGGTTCGCCTGCACAAGGATGCGTTTAGCCCGCAGCAATAATAAGTTTTCCACACAACGCCTGCTCCGCGGCCCGAGAAGCGGTACACTTTAACCACCAGGGAACGAGCTCCCCTGGCTTCCACCGGGGAGCATGGTCGAGGAGGAAAGCATTGCCGGAGTTGCGAAAGGATCCGATCGTTGGCCGGTGGGTGATTATTTCTACCGAACGCGGCCGGCGCCCGAACGATTTTCTGCGCGAGAGCGTGGTCTCGAAGAATGTGCCCAATTGCCCGTTTTGCCCCGGAAGCGAGACGAAAACGCCGCCCGAGATTCTCGTTTACGGAAGAAATGGCGGGGGCGCGAATTCCCCGGGATGGTCGATCCGCGTGGTGCCGAACAAGTTTCCCGCGCTCGGCATCGAGGGGGACCTGGACCGGGAAGGTGAAGGCCTCTTCGACAAAATGAACGGCGTCGGCGCGCACGAAGTGATTATCGAATCGCCTGATCACCTCGCGACGCTCGCAAGTTTGCCGGAGCGCGCCGTCGAGGACGTCTTGTGGGCGTACCGCGACCGCATGCTTGACCTGAAGAACGACAAGCGCTTCCGCTACGTGCTGATTTTCAAGAATCACGGGGAAGCAGCGGGGGCTTCGGTCGAGCATCCGCATTCGCAATTGATCGCGCTGCCCATCGTGCCGCGCCGGGTGCGCGAGGAAGTGGACAGTTGCTGGCACTACTACGACGAAAAAGAGCGGTGCATTTTCTGCGACGTGATTCGCCAGGAACGCGATACCGGCGAGCGCGTCATCTGCGAAAACGAACACTTCGTTACGCTCGCGCCCTATGCGCCGAGGTTCCCGTTTGAAACCTGGCTGTTGCCGAAGGTGCATGGTTCGTCATTTGAGAACAACCAGAGCCCCATTTACGCCAGCCTGGCTCGGATGCTGAAAGAGACGCTGATGCGGCTCGACGCCGTCCTCGACCGTCCGCCGTTCAACTTCATGATTCACACGTCGCCGATCGGCGAGGAGATTAACGATCATTATCACTGGCACATGGAGATCATCCCCAAACTCACCAAAGTTGCCGGATTCGAGTGGGGCACGGGTTTCTACATCAATCCCACGCCTCCGGAAGAGGCCGCGCGGTTTTTGCGTGAGGCGAAAATCGTAACGCCGGCGCAAACGATAAAAAAATAGGCCCCATCGGCACGCGCGGTTTCCCTCGGCGTCCTGACACATGCAAGTGTTTCCGATATAATCAAAAGTTCGGCGCGGTACCCAAGTGGCCCAAGGGAGAGGTCTGCAAAACCTCCATTCGTGGGTTCGAATCCCACCCGCGCCTCCAATCTCGACAAACGCACGATTTTCCGTGGCTTGTTCTTGGATATAGGCGCTTCAGGGGTTCACTTTCTGTCGCAAACCCATTCGCTCCAACCGGGGCAGCACTTCATCTCGAAAATAGGGAAACTCCTTGACGTAATTCACGAAGGTGATGGTCGTTCCGATGAAGCCGGCTTCGCTGATGCAGGCAAGCTCCTTCGCAACGTCGTCGGGATCGCCAATGAGGGGATAGACGCCGTGGCCGCCGAGGAATCGCTGGCGAAATAATTTGAAGGCTTCCGGGGGAAACGACTGTGCGTGGAGCCCTTGTAGCTCCATCAAATGATCGGCGGCGGCAAAGTCGCCCATCTCATTTGTGTAATATTCGTGGTAATCGAGAGCTTCCTTGCGCGTGGGCCGCAGGACGACGTAGGAAGTCGTGAACACATCGATCTGGCGGTTAAATCCGGCGGCAATACTCTTGATGCTCTCCACATCTTTTTTTCCTTTTTCCAAATCGATCAGCACGGTGAAAAGAAAATCGCAGTTCTTCGCGCCAAAGGAGCGTCCCGCGCCGCTCGAGCCGGCATTCATCACCGGAGGCCGCCAACGGTAAGGCTTAGGCTCGCCGATAACGCCGCGCAATTTGATGAAGCGGCCGGTGTAGTCGAAGGGCGCTTTTTCGGTCCAGATTTTGCCGACGACGTCCCACCATTCCTGGCCGTAGTCATAGCGGGTATCGTGCTCGCGCTGCACGATGCCGAACATGTCGAACTCGTCTTGATTCCAGCCGCAGACGATGTTCAGGCCGAAGCGGCCTTCGCTGACGTGCGAAATGGTGACCATCTGCTTGGCGGCGAAGATGGGATGGACAAGCGGGGCGTGGACGGTTCCGAAGACGGTGATGTGTTTGGTTTTGGCGAGGAGGCCGCAGGCCCAGGTGATGGTTTCGAGCGTGGTGCCCTCGAAGTTGGTCTCGCCGCCATACCCCTTCCAGCGAGCGATGGGCAGCAGGAATTCGATGCCAGCGTCATCGGCCATTTGCGCGAGCTTCAAATTGTTTTCCCAGGAGGCGTCCCAGCGTTCCGGGACTTTGGTGACCGCCATGCCGCCGGAGCAGTTGGGCGAGAAGATGCCGAGCTTCAGCTTGTTGCGATTGAACATGGAGGTTTGGGGCTTCGCGTGAGGTTCGGACATTCGAAGATGCTCCTTGGGCGTTCGAACTTGTACAGATTGAGCTTGAACAATTGGCGCTGAATTATACGGAAGATTGGGGTTGCCATGCACTAATCAGCTGAGAGCGCAGTGAGACGCGGAGCGGCCTGCGAAATGGCAACCAATTCTGTTACCATTTTCTTGCGTTCAATTTATTGTGAGGGATTCCATGAAGCTGATTACTTTTCATTCGCAATCGCGGCGGGACCGGATTGGGGCGCTTGCCCCGGACGGCCAGGTGGTGGATCTGAATGCCGCTTACGCGCTGTATTTGCGCAATGTAGAACAGGAAGGGGCGTTTTACGCGCTGGCGGATGCGCGAGTGCCCGCGGACATGCGCGGGCTTTTCGAAAATGGCGACCGGGGGTTGGATGCGGCGCGCCGTGCGCTCGAATATGCCTGCAAAGAGGGACCGGGCGTGAGCGGGCCTTCTGGAGAGCCGATTTTTTTCCGCAAGGACGCGATTCGAATCAAGGCGCCCATCGCGCCCAAGAAATTTTTTCATACGGCGGGGAATTTCCGTGAGCATCACGAGGAGGCATCGAAGGCGGGATTTTCACACCCGGTTCTGCCGTGGATCGTATTTTTTCAAAATGTCGACGCGATCATCGGTCCGGATGAGGCGATCGTCTATCCGGAACACCTAACGCAGGAATTGGACTATGAGCTGGAACTCGCGGTCGTGATGAAGAAATCGGGGAAGCATTTTAACGCCGAGCGAGCGCGCGATTACATCGGCGGCTATGTGATTTTCAACGACGTGACGGCGCGGGATATTCAGCGAACGGAAATGAAGTCCGGCGTGTTCAGTTTTTGTAAGGCGATCGACACGTTTTGTCCGCTGGGGCCGCACATCGTGACGGCGGACGAAATTCCGAATCCCAACAATCTTTCGATGGAGCTGCGCGTCAACGGAAAAGTGCGGCAGCAGTCGCACTCGAGCAAGATGTCCGTGACCGTGCCAGAGATCATCGCGCACTACTCGCCGATGGGCTATTCGGCGGGAGATGTGTTGTCTACGGGAACCGTTTCCGGGGTGGCGGCGTTCAGCGGCGATCCGAAGTCGTTGTATTTGAAACCGGGTGACCTCGTGGAATGCGAAATTGAAAAGATCGGCGTGCTGAAGAATCCGGTGGTCTCTTACAAAGAGAAACATGGCGGGAAATCCGCTGCGGCCTGAGCGGGAGACGGGAACAAAATGAAAGAGGGCCTCTGGATCAGCGAGTTGAATGAGCGAAGCGACGTTCGGAGAACGTTCGCGGCCACGCAGCCCGTAAAATTTTACGACACGACGCTGCGTGACGGAGAACAGAGTGTAGGCGTGGTGCTGACGCCGCAGCAGAAACTCGAAATCGCGAAAGGGCTCGATTCGCTCGGCATTGGGCGCATCGAAGCCGGGTTTCCCCGCGTTTCCCCGGAAGATGCGGAAGCGTTTGGGATGATCGTGAAATCACGCCTGAAGGCGGAAATTTGGGGGTTTGGGCGCGCGGTCAAGGCGGATATTGACGAATTGCTGCGCCTGGGCGCCCGTGCCACGATGATCGAGACGCCGACAAGTGCCCTCAAATTGAAGGCCTATGGACTGACGGTCGAGGAGGCGCAGCGCCGGGCCGCGGATGCAATCGGTTATGCCAGCAAAAATGGAGTGCGGGTCGCGTTTTTCACTGTCGATGGCACGCGCACGAATCTGGATGTTCTGCGGAGCTTTTACAAGAACGCGCTCGAGGCGGGCGCGGAAGAAGTCGTCGTAGTGGACACGATCGGAGCGTGCGGGCCCGAGGCGGTCGAATTCCTTGTGCGGCAGGTGAGCGAATGGGTTGGACCGAGTGTGCCGGTACATTTCCACGGACACAACGATTTCGGGCTGGCAACGGCTTGCGCCGTGGCAGCGGTGCGTGGCGGGGCGGCGTGGATCCAGGGGACGATTAACGGGATGGGTGAGCGGGCTGGAAACGCGGACCTCGGAGAGGTAGCGATGGCGCTGAGCGGGTTGTATGGCGTACCCGTGGAGATGAACTTGAAAAAAATCCGTGAGATTTCATCGCTGGTGCGCAGGGCCGCTGGACACGAGCTTGAGCCGTGGAAACCGGTGGTGGGGGAAAACCTTTTCATGCGAGAGAGTGGCTCGGTGGCCAGCCAGTTTCACATTCCGGAAGCGATCGAGCCGTTTTCGGCGGAGCTTGTGGGCGCGACGCGGGCGATTGTCCTGGGGAAGAAGAGCGGGATCGACAGCATCGCGATCAAAGCGAAAGAGCAGGGGATGCAGCTTTCGACGGAACAGCAGCAGGCGGTGCTCGCGGCCGTCAAGAGGGCGGGTACGGAAAAGCGCGGCCTCGTGACGGATGCGGAGTTTCGAACCATTGTTTCGCGTGTTCAGCGATCAGCGTGAGTTTTCTGCGGCAACGTTAGAAAGCAATCGAAATGGGAAAGGGGCACGCTTCGTGGCGTGCCCACTTTTTTTGTTGAATCGAGAAGCTATTTCTTGCGGAAGTGAGGAAGGACTTTTTCACCGAAGAGGCGGGCTTGCTGGAGGCGGTCGTCGCCCCAGAGTTCAAGCATGATTTGCGTGCACCCCGCGGCGCGATATTCCTCAAGCCTCGCGATGCATTGTGACGGAGTTCCGGCGATCGGGCAGACTTTTTCGAGAACCCTGTCCGTCACAGCGCGCGCCGCGGCCTTCCGGCCGCCTTGCTCCATGGCTTCGGCAATGGGGTGAATCTCCTCAAACGTTAGCCCGGCGCATTCGAGCAGGGTGTCCGCGGAGCCCCGAATGTTTTGAACTTTATTGGCGAGGTACATGGCGGCCATTTCGCGTGCGCCCTCGCGCGCGGTTTTCGGATCTTCGCCGACGCTGCCAACAATGACGGAACCGAGATCGAGCTTTGAAGGATCTTTTCCAGCCTTGCGAGCGCCTTCGTCCATCATTTTCTTGGAATATTCAACGAACTTCGGCGTCGTGATGCTGGCGGTGAGCAAGCCGTCAGAATGCGAGCCTGCGAGCCGCTGCAGCACGGGGCCGGTCGCGCCGACATAAATCGGCACGCGCCAGCGCGGAACGTGGGCGTCTGCTTTCAAGGGAGGCGCGTACGCCTGGAACGCCTTGCCTTCGTACTTCACTTCGTTGCCCGCGAGCATGGCGGAGATAATGTCAATGCTTTCACGCATAACCGTTGCGGGACCGACCTCTTTTCCCTTTTCTCCTTCGCCGATCTCCTTCATGAAAATCTTCGAAGCGCCAAGGCCAAGAAGAAAACGGCCTTCGCCCGCAGCTTCCTGAAGAACGCGCGCTTCCATCGCAATTTGCACAGGATGCCGGGTATAGGGAGAAATGATGCCCCAGCCGATGGCAATTTTTTTTGTTTCGCGAGCGGCGATTGCGGTGACCGCCGTCGAGGAGCGTGCTTCCATGGAATGCTTGCGCCACCACGGATAGGCTTCGGCGAGCCAGAAGACATCGAATCCGGCGGCATCGCAAGCCTGGGCCATGCGAACGGTTTCGTCGAGCGGCTCCATGCTGAGCTGCAAAACGCCAATTTTGAAAGGCATGCTCATTGTTGCGGTTCTCTCCCCCTGTGATGATCTGGCAGCTTCGGCAGGTTAGGCCGGATCCGTCCAGGAATGTTCCAGTCCTTTTACCAATTGCCACAGCGCGCGGTTGAGCGGCGTGGGGACGCCCATCTTCTCGCCTAAGTCGGCGATTGCTCCATTCATGAAATCGACTTCGGTTTGCCGTTTGGCGAGAATGTCCTGCAGCATGCTGGCTTTGTGCTTGCCCGGGGCGTTCGCGCCTTTTTGCACAAGCGCGCGCGGATCACCGTGCAATTCGATACCGAGAGCTTTGGCGACAGCTTCTCCTTCCACGATCAAGGAATTGAAGAGCGCGCCGGTGGGAGCAAATCGCGTTGCCGCACCGTGATGCAGCAGCGTGAGAGCGCCCACAGGATTTGTCGAGGCGTTAAAAATGAGCTTGGTCCATTGCGCGCCGCGAGCGTCACGGAGAGGGACCACGTGCAGGCCGCCCCGATTGAGAAGTTCGGCGAGGCGTTCGACGCGCTCATAAGGAGTGTTGGTGGGTTCGAACGGGCCGATCCAGGTGTCGCCATTGATGTCGAAGCCGACGTGGCCGGGTTCGATGACATGGCCGGCGGGAAAGGTCGTTCCGCGAATAACGTAGCGCACTTGCTGAGCCAGTATTTCTTCGTTCCCGACGCCGTTCTGGACGGAGCATACGGTGCTGGAATCGTCGAAGATGTGGCCGGTCTGTTCGATAGCGCCTTTGGTGTGTGTGCTCTTAGTCGCCACGATGCCGAAATCGCACCGGGGAATTTCACGGGCGTTCGAAGTGGCGTGAAGTTTGACAGTAAAGTCTGCGGCGCCGCTGATGCGCAACCCGCGTTCAGCAACGGCGCGCATGTGCTCTTTCGAGACGTCGTAGGCGTGGACTTCGACGTCCTCCACCCGAGCCAGGTGCGCGCCAAAGATACTGCCGATCGCGCCACAGCCGACGATGCAAATCTTCACGCTCATGCGGTCTTCAAAGCCTCGAGTCCCGGATAGAAACGCCAGGGCACATCGGCGAGGCATTCGCCCTCTTTCTTGCCGATGCGGTAGGTGTCCTGCGTGTAGAGACACACCTGGCCGTCCTGATCAACAACTTGCGGATGGAAGCTGAACACCATGTTTTCCTTGAGCTCGATCTTGGTGTTCGCGCCGATGGCAGGATATTCGAGCATGGTCAGGCCAATGGAATGGCCGGTTAGATGACCGAGCTTGAACCCGGCTTTGTCAAAGACATCGGCGGCGGCGTGATGCACTTCGCTGGCGAGCACGCCTTCACGCATTTTTTTCTGCGCGGCTTCCATCGCTCGGGGATAGACGTCGCTCATGGCTTTGGTACGTGAGCTAATCTTGCCGCGAATCAGGGCGCGAGAAAATTCGACCCAGTAGCCGGCGGCGCCGGTGACCTCCAAGGAATAAAGAAGCAGATCGTCGGGGCCGACAAGACGAAGCGAGGGAACTTTAAAATGGGCCTCGGCTTCGCCGCCCGTTCCGCTGAGAACGATGTTCATCATGCGCGGGCCCGCGCCACGGGCAAAGAAACGCTCGACAGCGGGAGCCATAATTTCCGCTTCGCTTTTGCCTGGTTCGTAGGCTTCGAGCAAGGCGTGGAATCCGTCGAGGATGATATCCATGCTGTCGCGGACACCGGCGAGTTCCTCCTCGCTCTTGACGGCGCGGGCCATGTCGAATTGAAAGTCGAAAGGCATCAGTTCGAATGAGCCTTGTTGCAGCTCGCGGTAATCGCGAACTGCCATGATGAAATCCAGCCCGTAAACAGCGACGCGCTTCCAGTGGCGTTTTTCAATCTCGTCGCGCAGCCACTTGCCGGGAACGTCCGGCCAAACCTGCTCTTTGACCCAGGGGGCCTTCTTGTCGCCAATCCAGCGGGCCTCGCGCGGAAAGATGAGAACGGGATCACCGGATAAAGGGATGAGCACGTAGACATAGCGATGCACGATTTCGAAATCAGAGGTGTAACGAACGGCACCTTCGAATCCAGCGTACTGATTGCCGCAGACGATTAGGGCGTCGACTTTTTCCGCGGCCATCGTCGCGCGAATATTTTTGTAGCGCCGGTCGATTTCTCGTTGGCTGGTCATTTTTACTTTCTCCACATTCGTTTAAGGCTGTTTAGTGTGCGCCGCAGATTTCCGCCACGGCCAGCGCGTACACTTTCGTCGTGTTCACAAGCGTCTCAATGGCCACTTTTTCGCCTTCCGCATCGCGCGGGCCGCTGGACGGGCCGTAGTTCAACGTTTCGATGCCGAAGCGCGTCATCACCGAAGCGTCCGAATCCCACAACACAGTGGCATGCTTGGGAGCAGCGCCCAGGACGCGTTGATGGCAAGACTCGATGGTTTTGACGAGAAGGTGATCCTTCGAGATTTCCGCGCCCGGAACGGAGACAAATGTTTCGTATTCAATACCGTAGTCGGGATGCTGCTTGCGCAGATCGAGAACCAGTTCTTTGATCGAAATGCGAACCTGGGTAAGCGGCATCGTGGGCGGCACGCGCACGTCCAGGAAAACATCCGTGCGGTCCGGCGTGCGGCTGACGCGCCAGGGAAATCCACCGCGGATACAGCCGACATTCACCACACCAGGCTGCCCGTCATAAGAGGCCTTCTTCTCCCATGCGGCGATCCACCGATAGATGGGATCGAGAATTTCTTTCATGCGGAAGATGGAACTGTGGTCCAGCTTTCCGCGCGTGAATGCGGTGTGTACATAATGGCCGGAGGTGGAAATGCGAACCCAGACCGTCCCGTAATGGCCGAGAACGAGTTGCATATCGGTTGGCTCGCCGAGGATGCACATGTCGGGCAGGACTCCGTGGTTCACGAGATGATGCGTGCCGACTCCGTAACCGCGATATTCCTTGCCGACGAATTCATCGCTCCATTGCGTTTTTTCGATTTCACCCGCCACCGCGGCAATGGTCACGTCCCCGTCCAACTTGACCCTCGCGCGCATCAATGCTTTAACCGCCTGGGTGTAACAGACGAGCGCGCCCTTCATATTGTAAATGCCGAGCCCGTAGATCATGCGGTCGCGGATGACGGCTTTTGGTTTGTAGCCGAGGCCTGTCAAAAAAGTTTCGCGCCCCGTGTTTGAGGTATCCATGTGCCCGTTGAACATCAGGCTTTTTCCGTTCGCGGCGCCTTCCCACAAGCCGACCACGTTTGCGCGGCCGTCTTCGACTTCCTGCCACGTTACGCGTAGCCCGGTTTCTTCGAACGCGCGGCGCATGTAGCGGCCCATCTCGAGTTCTTCGCCGGTGGGGCTAGGAATGTTCACGACGTCGCAAGACATGGCGACAATTTCTTCCTCGCGAATTTGCGCGAGAATCGTCTTTGCCAACTCTTCCTTCATCGATTCAGAGCCCTCCACTCCGCAGGGTTGGGAAAACGCTTCGCTTCATCGCCGAAAGTCATCCGGGTAGGAACAAAGTTTCTCACAACCGCCGGGTGTCACCAGAAAATTGTCTTCGAGGCGCAGCCCGCCGCCGCCTTCCCAATAGACGCCAGGCTCGATGGCTAGAACCATGCCTTCACGCATTTCACCTGGCGCGGCTTGATGCGAATAAGGCGGTTCGTGCGCCCGCGCACCGACGCCGTGAGCCACGGGATGCGAAGGCTGGCCGGGATAGCCCGCAGCATCGATGCCCTTGCGGATGATGCGATCGATTTCGCCGAGCGGGGCGCCATGGCGCACGCAGCCGACTGCATCGGCAAAGATTTTCAACAGCTGATCGAGCAGGCGATTGTATTCCGGGGTAAGGCGTCCGGGGCAAACGTTTTTGGTCAAGTCAGTCCAATAGCCGTCGGCGCAAACCCAAATCTCGACAAGTGTGGGCTCATTTTCGATCACCGGGCGGTGACTCGTAGCCGTGAACGTTGCGATTCCGCGCCCTGACCAGACGAGCGTGAAAGCCCGCGCCATATCCACTTTTCCTTTGTACCCGATGCCGACTGAGTGGATGTGACCTTCGATCATCGCGGCCACTTCGCTTTCTTTCATTCCGGGTTTTATGTTGTCGCGGGCATGTTCCATCCCGATGGCCGCAAGTTCATTGGCCAGCCGCATGCGCTCGATTTCCTGCGGCGTTTTGATCATCCGGAGTTCCGCGAGCATTGGTGCCGCGTCGGCGATCTCCTTACAGCCTGCGCGGAACGCTTCATAAAAGCCATGCCAGTAAACCGTTGGCTCGCCCACCATGCGATCGCAAATCTGCGAGGTTTGCGACAGCTCGATACCCACCCGGCCGTTGAGTTTGCGTGCGCGCAAAATATCCACAGCCATCTCGACTGCGCGAATCATCGGCGGCCGGGGGTCTTTAGGATGATAGAAAGGGAAGTAGCGCACATCCTTGTTCCACGCGGTACGCTGTGCTTCGCGGAATTGCGGCTCGATCACCAGGAGAATAGGTTCGCCATCGCGCGGAAAAATCGCAAGGTCATATCCCTTCATTGTCCAGTAGTTGGTCAAATAAAGAACGTTGTCGGGTGCGCGCACTACAACAGCGTCCAGTCTATGCCGCGCCAGCGCTTGCCGCACACGTTCCCATTTCAGTTGGTCGAGCGGATATCCCATGAATGCCCCAGCTACTTTACTGTTGCGTGCTCCTTGCCGCGGTACGTCCAGGATACTTCTTTTGCCTTGATCAATCGGTAGAGAGCCGTGTGGAGGGAGGCCGCGATTCCGGCTCGTCTCGCCTCGCGCGCGATTGCGCCGCCCAAAAAATCCACTTCCGTTTTTAGCTTATGGCGAATGTCATACAGCATGGACGGCGGATGATCGGTTTGCGCGCCAATTTTGTTCATCTCCCAGGGATCTTCGTGCAACGTGATCCCGAGGCCTGCAGCCACGCGCTTACCCTCTTCGATCAAGTCGTGCAGCAAGTGTCCAAGGTCGCCGAATTCCGCTTCCTGCGCGAAATGGAAGCTATGTGGCAATTCAGTCAGCGCCGCAACGGAATTGACGGAGGCGTTGAAAATCAGCTTGGACCACTGCGCCGGGCGCGCATCTTGAAGAGCCACGGCTTTTAGTCCGGACTGGTTGATCAAGTCCGCGGCCTCCTGAACGATCGAGAACGGAGTTTTAGTCGGTTCGAACGGGCCCATCCAGGTTTGTGTGTCGAGTTCATATTGCACGTGCGTGTCGTTGTGGCGCGTGCCGCTCATGAAAGTCGTTCCGCGAATCACGTAGGTCTTGGCGAGTCCGGCGATGATCTCCTCGCTGCCTAAGCCATTTTGCGAAGAGAGAATCGCGCCCTTCTTAAAAAGATGCGCCACCGGCCCGACCGCCTCTGCCGTCTGCGTGGCTTTGCTCGAGACGATTCCCAAGTCGAACTCGGGAAGCTCCGCGGGATCGTGTGAAGCTCGCAGCGACGCGTGGAAATCATGCGTGCCCGTAACTCGCAGGCCGTGCTCGTTGAGGGCACGCGCATGTTCCGGCCGACGAACGAACGCCCAAACTTCCACCACGCGCGCTAAGTGCGCAGCGTAGAGGCTGCCAATGGATCCGCAGCCGATGATGCAGACACGTTTCATCTCGACTCATCCTGAAGCAGGGAAGGGAACATCGGCTGAAATTGCCCTCTGCCGAATTCCCAGCGAACAGATCGATAACTCTCAGCGGCCCGCGCGTTGATGTTCGACGCGAACCATCGCCGCAAACTCCCCGGTCCTGCTGCGCTGCAAGGAGCGGAAGAGCGAATCACCCGTGTTGTGGGAATCCTCGATGATAACGCCGCTCGGATACAGCGCGTCTTGCAATGCGGCGCACATTGTGTGCACGGGCGCGGCGCCGCCTTCCCCCATGCCCTTAGCACCATTGAGTGTAAAAGGCGAGGGCGATTCGATGTGTCCGTAAAGCAGGTCGGGCATGTTCATCGAAGTGATCGGCGTGTAATCGCTGAAGGTCGAAGCGAGCATGTTGCCGTCAAGGTCGTAGGCGCAAGCTTCCATCAGCGCCGCGCCGATTCCGTGAGCCGTACAGCCGTGCACCTGGCCTTCGACGATTCGGGGATTAATGGCCCGCCCGCAATCGTCCACGCAAGCGTAAGCGAGGATCTTCGGCTGATACGTTTCGCGATCCACTTCGACAACAGCTAGGTGAATCTGCGCCGCATACGTCAGCGTAAGGTTGCCGAACTTGCGCTTGACGTCCGGCACGTTGAAGGGCGCGTGATAGACGTGGCGGCAGTTCAGCGTGACGTCCCACAACTCTTCGGGCATCCCTGCGTTGTTGACATTGACGAGATTCGCGAGCGCCCAGTAATTGATCGATTTTTTCGAGCGTGTGTCGCGCACTTCCGGGCCTTGCGCGCCAATGCCAAATTCGAGGTTCTTCTCCTTGGCCTTGAGCGCCCAGGCCGCCAATCGGCTCATTTCCGCTCGAAGCTTGGCTGCGGCGCCGTGGATCGCGGAAAGTCCCGTGACGGCAAACTGGCTTGCATAGGTACCCGTATGGCCGGTGTAGGCATTTTGTTCCGTGTCGAAGCCCGGTTTTACTTTGACGATCTCCGGCGTAATCCCCAGCACGTCGGCGACAACTTGTGCGGCCGTCGTTTCGTGGCCCTGCCCTTGCGGGACTGAGCCCATACTGACGACGACTTCGCCGTAAATGTCGAGCTTGGCGATCGCCGCTTTTGATTGACCCGAAAACGGCGCGCCAGGATTGATGATACGCGCCTGCCCGAAATTATTGGTGCCGGAGTCGAGTGTCGAGCCGATCCCCAGGCCGAACCACCGGCCTTCCTTGCGGGCTGCGGCTTGTTTTTTCTTCCAGTCGTCCCATCCCATCAGCTTTTTCGCGAGGGCCAGCATGCCCGAATAATCGCCGGAATCGTAAACGCAGCCGTTGGGCGTTTCGTAGGGCATCTCGTCCTTGCGAATGTAATTGCGCACGCGCATCTCATCCGCGGGAATTCCGAGGCTTTGCCCGCAAATATCGAGGACACGCTCGAGAAACCACAAATGCTGCATGCGTGAATAGCCGCGGTTCGGGCCCACAGGACATTTGTTCGTCACCACCTGATTCATGTCGATGCGGATATTTTTGACCCGATAAGAACCGGGAAGCACTTGCGCCCAGATGACGCAGCCTAGCGGTTCGTATCGCGGATACGCGCCGCAATCATCTACGTGCCGCGAATCGATCGCAGTGATGACGCCGTTTTTGTCCAATCCAACGCGCGTATCGAAAAACGTCCGTTCGTTGCCGTGGGCGCTCGCCTGCATGTGTTCGGTGCGGGTTTCCGTCCACTTGATTGGGCGCCCACCGGCCTTTCGCGAGGCCAGCGCACAGAGCGCCATATACGGATAGTTGGTAATCTTGATCCCAAAGCCTCCGCCGATATCGAAACTCTTCATATAAATCTGGTCGATGCGTACGCCGAGCGCTGGTGAAAGAAATTGCGCGGCGAAGGAAGGGAAAGAATTGTTCGACCAATACTCGATGCGGTCGGATCGCGAATCCCATGACGCGATCATCGCGTTGTTTTCGAGGGGCGTGCTCGAGAAGCGGTGAAAGTGCAGCCTGCTGATATGCACAACGTGAGCCGCCTGCTTCAGCGCCTTCTCAACGTTGCCGTACTCGAACAATCCGTGCCAGTTGCGGTTGGTGCCCATCTCGGGATGGATCAGGGTTTCATCCTTGGAGGCATCTTCCGCGGTCATGACCGCCGGAAGCGGCTCGTAATCCACTTCCACGAGCTCGGCGGCATCTTCGGCTCCCATTCGCGTTTCCGCGACGACGGCCGCGACAGGCTCTCCCTGATACACGACCTTGTCAATCGCCATGGGATAGTCGGCGATTTTTTGCCCCACGTCAGGGCCGATTTCGATGAACGGCTGCACCAGGCCTTTCACTTCTTTACCCGTCAGCGTGCAGACTACGCCGGGGAGCGCCGCAGCCTTCGAAACATCCACGCTGTTGATCTTTGCGTGCGCGTACGTCGAGCGCACAAAGCAGATGTGCAACATCCCGGTAAGTTTCTGGTCATCGACGAAGATGCCTTTGCCCCGTACCAGCCGGTCTTCTTCCTTGCGCTGGATGGGCTGGCCGACCCACTTGGCGGAGACGGGCGCGGAACTCTTTCCCGGTTTCGTAGCGGTTCTCTTTTTTGTTGTTGCGCGCGCAGTTTTCTTCATCGCTCGATCCCGCGCCTATGTCAGCGCCTTCTGCAGGCCATCAATCAGCTTTTGCACATTCTTTTTCGCCAGCGGCTCGAGGAGTCCACCGGCGAGCGAAGCCACTCGTCCCAGGACGCTCGATTGTCCCGTCCACTTAACCTTTGTTTGCCCGCCCTGCGCCGGTTCGAGTTCGAAGCCCGCCCGCAAAGTTGCCGAGCCGCCCGGCACGTCGCCATTTCCTTCGTAGACGGCGCGACTGGGGCGCTCGGCATCGACCAAAGACATTTTTACCGCCGCGGTGCCACGAATATGGGAAATCCCCACGCTGACTTTCACCAGAAAATTCTTGTCGTCCTGAATCTCCATGCTTTGATAGTCCGGCAAAAGCGGGCAGAAACGATTTGGATCCACAAGGAAGTCGTAAACCTCTTCGGGCCTTTTCTTTACGGTGAAATCCCCGCCAAACTTGATCTGCATACTCTAGCGCTTCTCCATTTCGGCAGCCGCGGTGCGAATGGCCTTGAAGATATTCTGGTAGCCGGTACAGCGGCAGGTATTGCCGGCGATGGCCTTGCGAATCTGTTTGTCCGTCGGCTTGGGAGTCTTGTTTAGAAGATGAAGCGATGAGAGGAGAAGGCCCGGCGTGCAGTACCCGCATTGCAGGCCGTGACATTCCGCAAACGCTTTCTGTACGGGATGGAGATTCCCGTTCTTGGCCAGCCCTTCGACGGTAGTTATCTCGCGGCCGTCCGCCATCGGAGCAAACAGGGTACAGGATTTTATGGTGCGGCCGTCCAGGAGAACGGTGCACGCTCCGCAGTACGTGGTGTCGCAGCCGATGTGCGTGCCGGTTAGGTTCAAGTGATCGCGCAAAAACTCCACAAGAAGCGTTCGCGGCTCAACTTCCGCTTCCCGCGCTTCGCCATTCACGCGAATACGCACGCGTATTTTTTCAGCGTCCGACATATTCGTGTCCTGCCTCCACCTGCTCTCCCCGTGCCCGGCGCGCCGCGATGCCGATGGCGCGCTTCACCAGCGCCGCCACGAGCGTCCGTTTGTAGTCGGCCGAGCCGCGCATATCGCTTTGCGGTTCGGCGGCCTCGCGCGCGGCTTCCGCGGCTTGTTGAATCGTCTTGTCGCTGATCGGCTTTCCTTGAAGCGCGGACTCCGCGTCTCTTACGCGAATGGCCATCAAGCCCACGCAACCCAGAATGATGCGGGCGTCCTTGCAGGAACCTCTATCATCGAGCGTCACTTGCGCCGCGGCACTCACCGTGGCGTAGACCGGGGCGCTTCGTTTGAACGCCACATAAGCTCCACCGCTGTTTTTTGGCGGCACCTTGACGACCACCTCGCGCACCAGTTCATCGTGTTCCAGGACGGAAGTATAGGCGTCCTTGATGAACTCGTTGAGCGGAACGGTTCGCTCGCCATTCGGCCGGAAACACCGCACGGAACTGTCCAGCGCGAGGAGAGACGTGGCCCAATCGCCGCTCGGATCTGCTTCGGCGATTGATCCACCAATGGTTCCCTGGTTGCGCACCTGCACATCGGCGATCCCGGCGGCGCAGTCGTGCACAATCGGAATGGCTGAAGCGGCTTCGGAGTGCTCGATCTCGGTATGGCGCACCAACGCGCCGAAGCGCAGTTCTCCATTGTTCCGCTGGATGATGTCAAGGCTTGGGATAAAGTTGATGTCAATCAGCGCGGTGGGCCGGGCCAGACGCATCTTCATGAGAGGTATTAAGCTCTGGCCGCCGGCGATCAGCCGGGCGTCTTCACCGAGTTGCTGGAGGAGGTTGGCGGCTTCTTCGAGAGAGGCGGCACGATGATAGGAAAATGGGTGTGCGTACAAAGTCGTTCCTGCTTGCCCTCTGGGAGGGTTAAGGGGCCGCGCATTTCAACGGAAGTAAGAAGCAAGGTCGCAGCGCCGACGGCATTTTAGTTGGAATGACGCCGAGTGGCAAGGCGAAATGGGCGATTTTCAGGCCGCACGAAGAAAGATTCGTCTCGCTGCCCGATAATCCTTGGAGTTTGCGTCTCGCGTCGAGTATCCTGCCGCAGCTTCAGCGATGAAACATCACGAGAAAATTGTACCAATCATTCTCGCCGCGGGCCGTTCGAAGCGCTTGCCCATTCCCAAGGCCTTGGCTGAATTTGGCGGGAGAACGGCACTGGCCATCGCAGTTGAGAATTGCAAGGGTCTGGAAACTCCCATCGTTGTCCTGGGATGCCACGCGAGACGCGTGCGCCACGCGGTACCACGACAAGCGGGGGCAATTCTTAACCGCGACTGGCGCAAAGGGCAGTTAAGCTCGCTGCAATGTGCGCTCCGGCGTGTGCCCGCAAAATCGGCGTTCTTAATTTATCCGGTCGACCAACCACTGCTTCGTAAGGAGACCATTCGAAAGTTGGTTCGAGCCTTCCGAGCGCGCAACTCTTCCCAGCAAATCGTCATGCCCCGGTATAGGCGAACTGACGGCCATCCGGTAATCATTTCATCGGCACTTCGCAAGGAGTTTTTTCAAGCCCAGACTGCGCGCCAAGTTGTTTACCGGCGCCCGGAACGCATTCGAACCGTTAAGGTCGACACCGCATCCGTCTATAAAGATTTCAACTCGCCTGAATCTTACCGCCTGTGTTTGAAGAAATTCTTGGCACATGAGAAGCGCTGACTGCACTTTTGCGGCGCTCCTTCTAATTCGGCGCTGTTAGAGTTCGGCCGAGGCCAATGGCGACCACCGCGAGAGAAGCGATGACGAGCGCCGATCCTGCGATGGCGATTGCGCGAGGCACGGAACCGTGGCTCATCGTTTGCAGCAGAACGCCAAGCGGAAATAACGCTGCGCCCAGGAAGAGGCCCAACGCCAGCAATAATTTCAAGCGATCCGAGAAAACCACGCGGTCGAAGCCGATCCCCAGCACAATGAGCAGCATGGCCAGCCCAATCCAGTGGCCGTGAACATCGACTTGCCGGTCATAAACATATTTTGCCTCGCGATATCTTGCGAGCGCTGCTTCCGCCGAACCTGGATTTCGTTCCGCGGCCGCGGCAAATCCGGTCGCCAGCGACGAGCCGATGCCGTCAAGCGCCTGGTGTTCCGCGAAAACGGCGTACCACAGACCGTAACCCATTCCCCACAGCGCCAGTGCTATCCCTCCGATCAACAGGACGCGCCGCGCCGCGCTCATTGGATTTCTCCCCCGGCATCCAGGCTGCCCGTGTAACGCAAGATGCCGGCCCACATGGCCAGCAGCGCAATGATTACGAGTAACCCGCCAAGATCCGCCAGCCCGCCGGCGATGAGGCCGTAGTTTAACTCCAACAGCACGCACACCGGCAGCAGGAGCGAACCGGCCAACAAAACGGCGGCCCAGCGCCGCTTCCACGTTTCGCGAAGACTTACATAGGGCTGAAAAAAAGCCAGCATGATCGCCAGCAGGCCAAATTCGATGGCGTGCGCGTGCGCGGCAATGTTCACCGCCTTCTCGCCCTGCAGTTGGCCATAATCCGCCAGAGCTTTATCGACTGCGCTAGTGTCTCGCTGTGCTGCGCTTGAGCTCATTTGCGAGAGGATTCCGTAGTCGCGCGCTTCGTGGTTGTACAAATCCACCGCCGCGTAGTATGACCCGTGAAGAAATCCGAGCAACACCAGCAGGACTCCTCCGCCGAGAAGCAAGCGGCCGGGCACGCTGCGGTCCGATAACAACCTGTCTTTGACCCGCGGGCCGGCTGCAATTCTGAAATTCCTCCAAAGACCACCAAGGTAAGCGAGCGTCGCCAGCAGGACAAACAAACCGCCAAGGTCGGCAAATATGCTGGCCCAGCCGATGGCCTGCAACGGGCTGTAAGCGAGCCCAACGTAGTGAATCAAGAAAACCCCGACGGGCAATACCGCAGCTCCGGAAAGAAACAGCCAGGCCAGGAGCCGCTTAGCTGCATCGGAGAGAGCAATCCAGGGCTGAAGAATCGCGAGCATCAGGGCGAGATAGCCGAAATCGATCATGTGGACATGTGTGTCCACCTTGGTGCCGCGATTTTCCAGGAATCCGCCGACATTTTGGAAATTTGCGATTACCGCGGAGGTATTGCCGGCCAGCGCCGCATGGGCCGCGTCTGCCAGGCTCGCACCCGCGTTTGCTGCATTTTGGTGCAGCACAAAGACGGCGAAAATGTCGCCGAAGAGCATGCCGGCCAGAATCAAGCCGATGCCGCCAAGCAAAAGAAGGCGCCGCGCGCTGAGCGGGGCGAATGCCTCGTCAACTGGCAAAGAAGCATCGGAGCGTGAGAGAGGACGAAAAACTGCCATTGTAATTTTGTTTGAAGCGGCCAGTCAGTCTTCGAAAGCAAGGAATCCGGCCGCGGTCATCCTCCGAGGCCGGATTCTGTCACACAGTGATGCGCAATTGCTAGAAGCTATATTTCAGCGCCAGCTGAATCTGGCGCGGATTGTTTACTGCGCGAGGCGTCCCATAAAGCGGATTTGGTGAACCTTCACGGTTAGGGAACGGCCCCCCTTGGCATCCGAACGCGCTGGAGTTAAAGGGACAGAAGTCTGACGCCCCATAAACCGTGTTGAAGAAGCGAACGTTCAACGTATTGGAGAGGTTAAAAACCTCGCCGAGCAACTCGAGGGTTCTCTTCTCCTGGAATCGGAAAGTCCGCGAGACACGAAGATCGACAGAACGGTAGTTGTCTCCCATGAAGGTGTTGCGGGGTTCGATGCCCACGCGGTCGTTGTTCCCGAAAATGTCGCCGTTAGCGTCGAAACCCGCAAATTTCGTGAAACGCTGCGGGGACTGAACCGTGGCGATCAAACTGACCAGGAAGTCGCGGGCGAACGGATTCCACGTCTTAGGCGTCGTGACCGTCCCATTCAGCACCAGGCGATTGCGGACGTCGTCCGATGAATCCGCGCGCTCGCCGCGGAAATTCTGGCTGTCCTGGGGAATCAGCACAAAGCTCGGGTTAGGCCCATCGTCGATGGACTTGGACCAGGTATAGCTGAGTCCATACGAAAAATTGCGCGCCAGGCGCTTGTTTATATTGATCAACAAGCCGTCATACTGCGAGTCCCAACGGGAAGTCGCTTCAAAATAGACTGCGATCGGGAAAGTGCGGACCCCCGGATTGAAGGCGCAAGGGAGCGCAGTGCAGTAAAGATTCTTTAGTCCCGACCGTCCCTGCGAGTCGTGGAAGGTCCGCTCAGCAGCAGTGAACGTCGCGTTTGGGTTCGGCTGATTCACGTTGAAGAAGCTCCCGAGGTGTACACCACGGACGTGCAAACCGCTAATGCTGACAGTCGTGTCCGGCAAAGGTTCAAATTCCAGCGCCACGCTGGCCTGGATCCCGTAGGGATTCTGGTGATTCTGGTCGAAGCGAACGATAACGGAGGGACCGAAGAACGCACAGGTTGACACGGGGACACAAACCCCGGGAACCCCAACCGGCGATATCGTAGTCGCATCGGGATAGGTTCCACTGGTCAAGAGTTGTGACAGCCCGAATGCGGTGAAACCCGGATTGCTGGCGAACGCGAAAAGTTCGGTCTTAGCATTGAGCCCATCTTCAAACGGGCGGCCGGGGTACTTCCCATTATTGAGCTGAGGGATGTTGGGTGTGCCTCCGCAAGATGGGATCTGGCAGGCCAGCAACGCAGAAGGTATAGTTCCGTGGAAGAGGCCGAACCCGGCGCGCAAGACAACATGCCGCTTTGTTCCGAGGTTATAGGCAAGACCCGCGCGAGGGTCAAAGTTCTTCCACTGAGTGTTGAGCACATTGGACGGCCAGGTTTCCCACTCCCAGCGAATCCCGGCATTCAAAGTTAGGCGGTCCGCGGCGCGCCATTTATCTTGAATGTAGAGGCCATCGTAGGTGTGATTGAGAGTGCCCTCGGCTTCGTTCCGGATGGCTGAAGTAAAGTGCGTGCCTTGGTAGACGGCGGTATTGAGGCTCGGCTCGTTGAAGTTGGGAGCCTGGAAGCGCTCGAAAAAGATGACGTTGGGGTGCTGACAACCCGGCGCGATCACGCCCACAACGCAGCCTGGAACCGCTCCATCGTTGCCAAGGAAAGCGCCGAGACTCGGGAAATCCGCTTCGAAGGGATAGAACAAAGGGAAGGACTCCGTTGTGCGCACATAATTGAAATTGCCGCCGAAGCTGATGGTGTGCCGGTCGTGGCTAGATGTGACATTGTCGGCTAGCTCGAACCGCGATTCACGATAAAAATCGGGATTGCCGCGGTTTACACCCGTTGTGAACGTATTGGATAGTTCAAGGTGCGGCTGCGTGCTGACTGTTGGGAAATCGAAGGACCTCCGTGCAAACTGCATGCGCAGCTCGTTCACGATTTTTGGGCTGAGCACGGAAGCCAGTGTCCCCGCGATGGATTGGTCGCGGTAAAAGCTATCTTTGAAAGCCGATGGTAGATCAAAACCATCATTCAGCGGTGATTGATTGAGGAGCCGGCCGTCGTTGATGAAATAGCGGACAAACAAGTTTTCGTTCGCGTTAAAGCTATGGTCCAGGCGGAGAAAACCGTTATCGGTGTCATTGGTGCGCAACACGCTGTTGAGATTTGGCTCGGCCGGCAACCCGTAGGCCACGGTCTTCACTTGATTGATGAGACCGATGTTCGCCAGGACAGCTGAGTTGTAAAAGGGCGATTCGCCTCGGCGCTGGCCCTCGTAATTCCCAAAAATGAAGGTATGATCCTTTTGAATCGGCCCGCCGATGGCGGCCCCAAATTGATTCTGCCGCAAAACGTGCGCTCCGCTTGCCTGCAAAAGGTTGATGGCGTCGAGTTTGTTGTTGCGGAAATACTCATACACGGTGCCGTGCCATTCATTGGTACCGCCGCGCGTGATGATGTTCACGATGCCGCCCACGGCCCGGCCGAATTCCGTCGAATAATCCGAGTTGATCACACGGAACTCCTGGACCGACTCTTGCGGTGGGGTTCCCCTCTGTATGCCTGATGCCGTAGAAATGTCGTCGGCACCGTCCACGGCGATGAAGTTGTAGTGAATATTTTGACCGGCGAACGACAGCTTGGTCACCGGCTCCACGATGACGTCCGTGCTGCCGGAAGTCGTATCACCTACCGTAACCGCCGGTGAGAGCAGGGCAAAATCGATGAATTCGCGCCCATTAACCGGTAAATTGACAATCTGGCGCTCGGTGATAACCGTGCTCACCTGGGTGCGCGTCGGTTCTATTAGTTCCGAAGTGGCCTCCACTTCAATCTTCTCTGTGAGCTGCCCCGGAGACAATGTGAAATCTAAGGCCGCACTTTGCCCTACTTGCAGCGTGATGTCCTTGGTCTGTCCGCGGAACCCGGCAAATTCAACGACGACTTTGTAATCTCCCGCGGGTAGCGACGGTATGCTGTATTCTCCCGCATCCGAACTTTGCGCACTCCTGGAAAATCCTGTCGCGGTATTGGAGATGGTGATGGTGGCTTTGGCGATGCTGCCGCCCGAGGAGTCGGCAATTTTTCCCGAAAGCGTCGCGGTCACGGCCTGACCCATCGCGGCCGGTGCAATCGCTCCGAGCAAAACCAGCAGCAAAATCGATGAATACACAAGTACTGCAAAGGTCCACTTCGAACGGTTCATATCCCCCCCCAAAAAATGTAACCGCGGCAAACAATTAGGGTTACGCTTTTCTTGTCTGTATACCACGAACGCCACACTGTCAAGCAATTCTAGTCCGCGGGTTTCGGCGTGCCTTCCTCCTCCAGACAACATCCAATGGGCGCAAGAACAAAACCGAAGGCGGTAAGAAGGTGTCCGGCTGAACCACTCCCGAAAGATTGTTTCAGTTCGGAACGCCGCCTCTGTTTCCTCTTCCTGGCAAAACTTGTAACTACAATAGTTTCAGGCGCCTAGGATGAAGAAATACCGGGTCGATGGCCGTCGAGTTGCCTCCCTCAAAAGCAGCATTTCTGTTGGTGTGGAGGACTGTGTGCGCTGGCTGAAGAAAAATCAAGACCTGCGACCTGCCAAATCCCATTCGCCGCCAAGCGCTCCGTGTCGAGATGGCTGGTGCATTGAATCAAGAGTGTCGTTAGGTAAAAAAATCCATGAATAAGTCCTCCCAGGACTCCAAGGAACGTATCGTCAATTTCACTGAATTATTCGAGCGGGCCGAGAAGGACCGGGAACTTGTGCAGGTTCTCCTGGAGATCTTCAAGGAAGATTTCCCGCGCTATCACGTCTCTTTGAAGGAGGCCGTTGCTCGGAAGGACGCCAAGCAGGTGGAGGTCGTCGCTCATTCCATGAAGGGCATGCTTTTGAACATGGCGGCGCGGCGCGCGGCTGATCTCTTGGGGCGCTTGGAAAAGGCTGCGCGTGAGGGAGACCAATCGAGCTTGAAGGAAAGTCTGGGGCTCTTTGAAAACGAGGTCTCGGGCCTCTTGCCTGAGCTGGAGACGTATCTTGAGGAGGTCCGGGGATGAAGATACTTATCGCGGACGACGAAACGATTTCGCGCAAGCTGCTAGAAAAAATCCTGCAACGCGCGGGATACGAGGTGATGGCCGTGGAAAACGGAAGCCTTGCCGCCGATCAATTGTGCCGGCCCGACGGTCCTCGCATGGCGTTGCTGGACTGGATGATGCCCGGTCTCGATGGGCCTTCGGTCTGCAGGGTCGTCCGCGGCGATCGAAAGCTCAACTATGTTTACATGATTCTGCTTACCTCCAAGGAATCGAAACAGGACATCGTCCAGGGCCTCAAGTCGGGCGCGGACGATTATCTGATTAAGCCTTGCGATGCCGAAGAATTGAAGGCGCGCCTGCGAAGCGGCCTGCGTATCCTCCAATTGGAAGATAAATTGGTGGAGGCCCGCGAGGAAATGCGCTTCAAGGCCACGCACGATTCATTAACGGGTCTTTTCAACCGCGGAGTGATCATGGATCTGCTGGGGCGGGAACTCTCGCGCACCCGGCGGGAACAAGGCTGCACCACCATCCTTCTCGGCGATGTGGATCATTTCAAGGCTGTCAACGATACGCGAGGTCACGCGGTGGGGGATGAGGTCTTACAGGAAATTGCCCGCCGTCTCCTTTCCTCCGTTCGCTCGTATGATTTTGTGGGCCGCTACGGTGGCGAGGAATTTCTCATCGTCTTGAATAACTGTCGGACTTCCCCTGCTTTCATGCGCGCCGAAGAAATTCGCAAAAACATTGGCACCAGGCCGGTTCAATCCTCCCGCGGTCCCGTCGACGTCACCATGAGTTTGGGTCTCATCTCCACTTCCGATTGGGGAGATCGCCCCCTTGAGGAGCTTCTCAACGAAGCGGATGCAGCTTTGTATGCCGCAAAAGCTTCGGGCCGCAACTGCTGCAAGATCGCCAAGCCCGATGCTCTGAAATTGATTTCACCGCCTGCGGAACCTGAGCCCTCAACGCGGGCGCGCTGATTTTCGGCCTCCGGAGGAATTGCCCCGCTGGAAGATTTCACGCGTCCTTTGCTTTCGTCCGCATCTGCTCCATCATTTGCCTCATCGCAGAGCTGGATCCGGGAGATCGCTTCTCGCGCCAGGATTCCAGCCGCTTGCAGGTCTCCTCGATGCTGGAAAAGAGGTGCGGATTTTTGAAAGCCGCCCGCCACGTGGGGACGATTGTCCGCATGCGGTCCCACACCACCCAGATTTCTCCATTGCTCTCGAAGAATAATTCATCGTTGATCATCCCTCGGTTCACGATGCTCGCCACCATGTCCCAGTAGCTGATCACCATCCGGATGTAGGTATTCTCTTCGCCTCCCTGAGGATACTTCTCCATCATGTCTTCGGGCGTTACCGGATGAAAATGTTCGACAAACCAGGCGCGCGCTTGGCGTAGCCTCGGTTCGCGGCGCATGTCATAGAGTCGCAGCATTAAGTTCACTTCATCGTACGAAATCTGGGCCATTGCTGGTCCTCCTGTCGTTAGTTCCCATTGTTAATTCGCGGGGCCTGGCTGCGTCGTCCCCTGCGCGGGAAGGGAAGTGTTAGCCAGCTCGATGCGTTGCACGCTCGTCAGGGGAATCCCCTGCTTCTGAAACTCCATTTGGATTCGCCGCCGCAGCTCGCGGGCCACTTCATCCTGGCGCGTCGGCGCTGTCCGCACCTGCAGCCGCAGCTTCGACGTGCTGCGGTCCAGTTCTTCGATCCCCAGAATCTTCGGGCCGTCGACCAGGGCCTGCGACCAGGCCGGATCTCCCCGAAGTTGCGCTGCTGCGGCTTCGATCGCCGGCAATGTCCGCTCCAGCGGCGTGTCCGGCGCCAGCGCTATGTCCACGAACGCCTGCGACCAATCCCGGCTCAGATTTCCCACCGTGCGGATTTCTCCATTCGCGATGGTGACCAGCGCCCCCTGG
>Ga0210407_10000935_pt1 | contig 29489 bp, 24 predicted proteins | sample IncBWC27MmetaG_FD_150860 | JGI IMG/M metagenome (GOLD analysis project Ga0210407, IMG submission 150860) | Forest soil microbial communities from Barre Woods Harvard Forest LTER site, Petersham, Massachusetts, United States - Inc-BW-C-27-M | ecosystem: Environmental > Terrestrial > Soil >...
GCCGAAGGTCGTAAGCTGCTCGGCAACAGAGTTGTTGCTATTGAACAGCATCTTGCTATCAACGTTTGCCAGGTTCGTCCCGTTGTAGGCCGTGTAGCTGAAACTGGTGGTGGCGTTCCAATAGCTCCATTGACCGCATGCAGACACCGGCACCCACGCAGGCCTCGCCAGAGAATTCAGTCCAGTGAGGTGCGCGAAACGCTCAATCGGCCATCCCTCGTCATACTAACCGACGGTGACCGATATTGTGATTAAGCCTAAGGCGCGGTTGTCGTAGCCACCTCGGCACTCGTGAAAGATGGGTTCGCAGCCGATAAGAGATGCACCTTAACTCCGTCTTTGTAATCGGGGGGAAGCGCCATGTCAAGGCTCCCCGAAGTTGCGGTCGAACTGGTCAGCTTAATTGGTTCTGGCCCCAATCCAACAACTTCGGTGTCCCCAGGAGTCAGATTCGTACCCTGCACTTGCAGCGTGACTTGCACGCCGGCTTTGAGCGTTTGGCCGGAAGTCTTCGCCTTCAGGACTGCCGAAGTGAGGGTCGGCGCAAGGAATGTGGTTGTAACCACCGACACACTGGTCAGGCTCGGATTGGTCGCAGATGACACGTATACCTTCGCTCCGTCCTTGTAGTCCGGAGGTAATGTCAGGTCCACGCTGCCCGAGGTCCCCGTCGCAGAACTGAGAGAGATGGGTGTCCCGAGACCGAATACCTGTGTATCTCCCGCAGTCAGATTGGTTCCCTGAACCGCCAACGTTGCAGCGCCGCCTGGTGCAAGCGAGGTGGCCGGAACTTTAGGTGTGAGAACTGCGGCAGTCAGCGTAGGTGACGACAATGTTGTGATGAAGGCACCATCCACACACACATCTGCCTTATTTAGATTGATCTGTTGCAGGAAGACATAAGGATCGTCCCAGTACTGTTTCCTGTCGGCCCTCGACAATAACGTGGCCTCAGGGATAAACAACGCGATCGTCTTGGCTCGCTGTTTGTCGATTAGTGTGTTCGTGATGTAGGCGCTATCACTCAGACGGTTGAGCTGGGTACCGGTATGGTCGGGAGCAATTGCAGTAAAGGATTGCAGGAATGGTCCGTTGAATACCGCGACAGACGAACCCATAGTGTCAGAAAAGGAGGTAAGGCCGCTTATCCCTCCCGCGACACTCCCTATTCCTTGAAGAACATGCAATGTGAGGTTCCTTGGATCGAGATCTTGACCTTTCTCTGGTATGCCTCGAAGGAGGGTCAAGTCCTGACTAGACGCAGCAAACTTGTAAGTACCGGCCGGCTCCAAAAAGAGCGGGCTCAGATCAAGACTGACATCATGAATAAGAAACTGGAAGTCCCTGCTATCGTTCGAAATCGTAACCTGGTACACGATGAATCGTTTGCCGAGCCGATATCCGAAATCGTCAGAGGCGTTTTTCGGTGCCATCAGAAGGCGATGTACCCTTATCAGCGAATTATTCGCTCCAGACCCCTCCCCACATGTCGTTGAGGTTCCGCTGGAAGATCCCCCCACGTTGCCAGACGGTGGCACTGGTGTGACCTCGGGCCTACCCGCCACAAGAGGAGAGCGGATACCGTACACCTGATTGAAAGTCGACTCCAGTGCCTTGTCGACATACATCTTGCGCCTTTGTGCAACCATTACCTTAGCAACGCAGTCGGCCTGCTTATTAACCTTCTTGGGATCAGTCTCCTTGTCCGATACATGGCACTCGGATCGGACTTTCGCGATCGCGTCCGATGCTGCCTGAGCCCTTGCCGCATCGGTCATGGGCCGAGTCTCTGACGTGGATTGATCGTCGGGCAAGGCTAGAGTTGTCCCGAACATGACGAGGTATATTCCTGCGATGAACAGTAAGGATAAGGATGACGATGGCATTCTCATTCAGCCTCCAAACAACGCAAACGAAACTTTGCGAGACTCGAATCGCAGTTTTCCGTTCAACAATGGTTCAACCAGCACATCTTTTCACTGTCTCTCGGTGTCCACTCGAACGAGATGTCGCGAGAACGTGTCAACCAGGGCCTTCAAAGCGTCCTCATGGGTATTCGAAGCAATAAGTGCGAGGATACGAGTGGCCCGAATCACAAACTCTGGATGGTCTTGGTCATCGAAATATTGCACAACTCTCTTGTTCGCATAGTCCCAGTGCAGGCCAACCCCGTAGGCTGGCGATTTTCCGTTCTTTTCTGCAACCTCCTGATCAATCAGAGCCATCAGCATTCCTTCAAGACTGAGCGTTAATCCCTTGTCAGCTTCGATCTTCGTCGCGGCGAAGAGATCCGCGTCAGTCTCCGACTTCTGGGAGAGTGCGATTGCTGCGTCTTCTTTGTGTTGCAGCGTATTCACCTCTCCGAAGTGAGCGGCGCGGTCACCAGCCACCACGTGGCCGATTTCGTGCCCCAGAACCCACGCGAGGAATGCATATTGATAGTCGTGCCTCGCACGCTGTAGAGAGGCGTCCTGTACTTCATTGAAGACGCCATGATCAGCAAGAAACCTTTCCAGAAAATCCGAATCGCAGATAATCGCGTTAGACACTCCAACATATGCACAGTTGCCAAGAATATTGGACTGGGAAATGGCCTCGGGCAAATCTCGTCGACCCGCCAAGTTACGTGCAAGCACATACACGTTTAGCGCCGACGGTTCAATTGGCCCATTAACATTCACTCGATTGGCAAATCTGGTTCCCACGGTTAGCTTTGCAAGGACGGAGTGGATGTCACTGACCTCCTGTCCCAAAAGGCGACTGTCCTGAACGGCTGTAACCAGAACTTGCGCACGTTCCGCCGCACTTTGGCCTAGCGATGCCGCGAGCATGGCGCTAGATGAACAAATGGCGATCGCAATAGACCTGAGTATCCATGCCATGATCATCAGCACACCAAACGCACCTCTCCTAATTGCCGGGCGTTATCTGAACTGTAAAAGGAGAAACCGCGAGAAAGATATTGTCATCTGATTTCAGAATTAGGCGTCCATGACTCGTTAGAGGAGTTCCTCCTGGGATTACCACGTCGTAAGATCCTGAATTCGGAACTCCCGCAGCAAGAGTGAACAGCTTGGAGGAATCCTCGTCTATTGCCAGTTGAACTCGAACGCGGGAGCAACTTACGGGCGCCTTATCACTCCCCGCTAGATCCCACTGTAGAGTGTGCGATGAACCGCGCTGCCACGTATTCCCGCTCGTGTTTGGAAGAATTCTGAAAGGTCCGGAATTGGCGTCCACTTTTACACTAAACTCGCTATAGCTAAAGCTTCCGTGGTCATTCCTTACGATCGCTCTGAACTTCATTGTTCGATCCAACATGGGCAGCGCCTCCCCTAGAGTAGGGGCGCCAAGCGTCTGTATCAGAGTCGGAAAGTCTGGAAAAAAACGCAGGCTGCTTCCACTGGGCGCCTTCGATCTAAAGAGCGGACGAGGTGTTGGATTCGGCCCATCTTCATCGTCCGGCGGGGCCGGGTCGCCCAGGTCGAACTCTTCCCAAGTGAAAATAAAGGGACTAGAAGGGCCGTTTACAAGCGCCGAAAGTACGAAAGGTGTCCCCTTGGGTATGGTGTATGCCGCCGAAGTTGGGATGGGTGGCGGTGGATACGATAACGGCAGTGTGGTTCCACACGATCCTCCTCCAGCCGAAGTATCGCTTAGGAAATCACGTATCTCAAGAAGGCTTCCTATGTGAAAGTACGAATCGCTGTGATCTTGAAGCGAGTCAGGATCGCATATACCGGGTCCCGCGTATCCCATAATCGTTGACCCACTTCCAGGCTCATACGCCGTCTGAGCATTCCTATTTCCATTGCAATAGCCACTGATCGCGTTGAACGTATGGTTTGCACCGAACTGATGCCCAATCTCATGCGCAACATAGTCAACATCGAAGTCATCGCCAGTTGGGTTTGCGATGCCGGTCACACCTTGCCCTTTGTAGTCAGGATTGCAGACTGATCCAACGCTCGCTCGTCCCGCTGTGTCCGTCGCGAAAAGGTGTCCGATATCGTAGTTGTTGGTCCCGATTACGGCGTCCAGATTTTCTTGATTCACCTTCAATGCCGCTATCGAGTCGCTGTTTACACTCCGATATGGATCTGTGTTCGGGTCGGTGTATATGATCTTCCGCTCCGCATCGACCATGTTGAGGTGAATACCGAGTTCGCTCTCGTAGATCCCATTTATTCTATTGAGTGATCGTGTCACCGCCGCTGCTGCCTGATCAAAAGGAGACGCTGGAAGTTTGTTGTCGTACACCGCCGCCACGTAGTAAGAATTAACCGCCAAGGCGATTTTGTACACGCGCAGTGCTTGCACCGCCGACAACACTGTCTGTGTCTGTCCAGTCGACACTGGTCTCCTGCCCGAGAGCAGGCGTTGCCGGTCTTGCTTTGCATGTTCAGTGCTCACTTCACAATGCAGTCTCTTGCGTGGGGCACTCCGAATCGCGGCGAAATAACTCAAGTACGGCTTCTCACGCTCCTGCATGGGTTTGGTTGAGGCGGGGTCGATATAGAAAACGCCGACGGAGGCGCGAACCATCGCGTGGAAGCCATCAAACGATCGCTCAAACCTAATTGTGGCACTTGGGTCATCTATTCCGACGCCTTTGTAAGTGTAGGTTTCGTGGCCCGGGGACTCCAGCGGCTTCTGTATTACGGGAGACTCTTCTACCCGAAATCGCTCGAAACTGCCATCGGGGAAAGGGATAAAGACCACCGCTGGGCTTTCTTTTTCCTCGGTGAACTCACGCGGTGCTGTCTTCAAAATGTTATCTATTCCGCGCTGGTTGAGTCGGAAAGCTGCAAGCAGGCCGGAAGTGCCCGCCAAAGGTTGAAACTCGTGGGTCTGGGCCTCCTGCTTATCTAGCCGCGTCCAAACCCCATCCTTCGACTGTGTCTGCCCCTGCAACACAGCGGGACTTAACAGCAAGAGTAATGCAAGAATGAATGTCTCTCTGAGAAAATACACGACACGAAACTCCTCTCAGGGTTCCCCGTCCTTTACGTACACTTCTGCGCTCCCGCGTGTTGACGCGGCAAACAAAATGAACTATGGGGAAGACGGCGAGAGAGGCCCCTAGAACGCAAAGCCTGTGCAAGCTTTGCTCTTCAATCGCCGAAGTTAGCCGCCAAGATATTCGTGTTGATGCTCGATGTCAAGACCTAATAATGAGTTGGCGTAGAGCATCATGGCACCGACGAATCGAAGGCGTGGATTCATGACGAGAACTGCGATACTTGGTTGGGGATCGCTGCTTTGGGATAAGTCCCAGCGGCAATTTGAGGAGCAACACGATGAGTGGCATTTTGACGGGCCGGTGCTAAAGGTTGAGTTCTCGCGAAAATCAGCCTCACGGCTCTACGCCTTCATGCTCGTTATTGATCCGACTCACGGACAGGAATGCCAGGTGGCATACGCGCTGAGTAAGCGTGAAAAGCCTGAGGAAGCCCTAGCTGATCTGCGCAAAAGGGAGAAGACTAATGGTTCGCACACCTGCACCACTGGCGGTGCATCGCCAATCTGGACTGGTTTGCTCAACTGCTTTGGAATGTTGGTGCCGGGAGGGGGAGTCGAACCCCCAAGACCCGAAGGTCGGCGGATTTTGAGTCCGCTGCGTCTGCCAGTTCCGCCATCCCGGCCTTTCGAGAAGGTAGTAAGAGTATCGCATATTGCCGGCTTTTAGCTTTGAGGTTTTAGCTTCGACCTGCGCACCTCGGGCACGCCTGGGGCTGGCGGCTGAGCCAGGTCGTTTGACCCTTGGCGGCGAACCTCTTAAACTTTGATTTAGATACGCAATCCCAGCTCAGTAGGCCCCGGGATGCCCGGAAGCTGACTGGAGACCCGCTGGCCAGGTTTTCCGCAGGAGGAGTTCTCTGACTTCTACATTCCGTTTCTGGCCGGTTGCGGCACTGCTTATTTTTTCGCAGTTGGGTACGCGGCCGGGCTTTGCCCAGAACGCCGGCTCGGTGACACTCAACAGCAGCGAAACGTTATTCGTGGTGCTGACGGCGATCAACAATTGCGGATACGACACCGAGCTGGAAACCTCTGACCCGTTGCGGCTGGCGATTCGCGGTGAGGTTGGACGCAATATTGAGGAATCCGAAAACGCCAAGGGTGCGGCCGATTCGATTTGCGCTTTTTACCGGGACCATCAGCAGTCGGACCCGGCACGGACGCTGGCGCAGTATGTTTCTCTGGCATTGTACCTGAACCCGCCGCCGGCGTTTTCCCTTAAGGTAAAGGAATCAGACGTTCCCCCCGACGTCAACGGAGTGCTTGGCCTGGTGCCGCTGCTGGACAAATTTTATTCGCAGGCCGGAATTCACGATATCTGGAAGCAGCACTCAGCCGCCTATGCCGAAGTTGGAAACCGTTACCGAGACGGCTTTGCCAAAATGATTTCCAGCACCGAGCTTTATTTGCGGCTCCCCTCCGGCAGCTATCAGGGACAAACGTTCACCATCGACATTGAGCCCATGGGAGCGCCGTCGGAAACCAACGCACGCAATTACGGCACAGACTACTACGTTGTCATTACGCCCGGAACCAGCGGGGGGCTGAAGATCGAGCAGATCCGGCACGCCTATCTTCATTATCTGCTCGATCCCATGGTGGGAAAGTACAATCTGGAAAACCTCGAACCGCTGCTGGAATCGGTGAAGCTAGCGCCCATGGACGAGAGCTTTAAGACAGACCCGGTCCTGCTGGCGACGGAATGCCTGATTCGTTCCATCGAAGCGCGAACTGGTTCCGGAGGCAAGGCCCCGCAGGCCGACCAGGACCGGGCGGTGGAAGACTCCATGTCCCAGGGCTATGTTCTGACCCGGTACTTCTACGAGCGGCTGCTGGACTTCGAGAAGGACAGCATTGGTTTCAAGAACGCGCTGCCGGCAATGCTGCTCCAGATTGACGTTCGCAAAGAGCAGAGGCGGACGGCGCAAGTTCAGTTTGCCGCGTCTGCCGAGCCGGAGCTGTTGCATCTGTCGCAGCCGAAGGAAGGCAAGTTGCTGATCACGGCGGAAGAGCGCTTGTCCGCCGGAGATACGAAAACGGCAGAAAAGCTAGCGAAAGAAGCCTTGGCCGAGAAAACGGAAGACCCGGGGCGCGCGTACTTCATTCTGGCGCAGATTGCGTTAAATGGAGATATACCAGGCGCGCGCGACTATTTTGAACAAGCGCTGAAAGCAAGCAGCGAGCCCAAGGTCGTGGCCTGGTCCCACGTTTACCTCGGCCGGATTCTGGATCTTTATGCGGCACACGCGGACGACGCGGACGCCGGGCCGTTGCGAGCGCAGGCGGTGGTCCACTATCAAGAAGCTGTCAACGCGAGCGAGTCGTTGCCGGAGGCCAAGGCCGCGGCGGAGCAGGGTTTGCAGAAGGCGTACGGGCCTCCGAGTCAAGCGCCGCCGGACCCTCCACAACAAGATCCTCCACCGGCGAACGACGGAAAGAATTAGTTTGTCTACCTTTTCAGATGAGACCAGGAGAATGGGAATGATGCGAACCGCAGGGCTGGTTGCTGTGACGACGCTCGCGCTGACAGGGTTCGCGGCCGCGCAAGGGACGACGGCGCCCGCAGCGCCGGCCGACAAGCCGCAGGCACAAGCTGGCGTGCCCGCGGGCCGGGCTCCGGTGCAAGCCAAAACCCAGGAGGAGTACCAGGCCTATCAGGCGGCGATTGGCAACACACAGAATCCTGCGGCCATGGAGAAGGCGGCGGATGATTTCGCCGCAAAGTTTCCCGCCAGCGATCTTCGCGTGCTGCTCTATCGCGCGGCCATGCACAGCTACCAGACGACCGCGAATTCTTCCAAGCTGCTGGGCATGGGTATGAAAGTTCTGGCCCTGGACAAGGATGATCCCGAGGCCCTGATCGGCGTGGCGGAGGTTCTGGAGGAACAGACCTCGGCTACCGATCTGGATCGGGATCAGCGTATGACTCAGGCCGTAGCTTACGCGCAACACGCCCTTGAAACGGTGGATACGGATTTGGCGGTGCCAGCCGGAAGTCCTCCCGAACGAGTGGAAGGTTACAAAAAATATCTGCGGGCCACTGCTTACGCGATTGTCGGAACCATTCAGTACAAGCGCGAGCAATACGCGGATGCCGAGGGGAATCTGCGCAAGTCCATTGACGCAGATGTCGATAATCCTGATGCCGTGGTCATTCTGCGGCTGGCGCTGGCCCTCGATCAGCAGAAGAAATATCCGGAAGCGTTGCAACAGGCGAACCGAGCGGTCGGGCTGACGCAGGAGAATACCGACGCCGGCAAGATGGCGCGCAATGAACGGGACCGGCTGGTGGTTGTCACCGGGGGAAGCACCGCGGTCTCTCCTACTCCTCCGGCCGCTGGATCGCAGGCGCCTGCCCCGAGTCACTGAAGCAGACTACGAAAGCCAGGATGTTTTCATAGTGTCCAATTATTCGCCGGACGTCGGGAATCTCGAGAAGGACCTCGGTCATGTTTTCCAGCGTCCGGAATTGCTGGAGCAGGCGCTCACTCATAGCTCGCGGGCGAAAGAAGGAGAAGCCACAAATCCTGCAGGCGGAGTGCGCGCGGCCGATAATGAGCAGCTAGAGTTTCTGGGAGACGCAGTTCTCGGACTGGTCACAACCGAGGAACTGTTCCGGCGCTTTCCGCAATTCAGCGAAGGCCAGCTTTCAAAACTGCGGGCACATCTGGTCAGCAAGAATCACCTGATCCACGTGGCCGAGCAGCTTGATCTGGGACGATACCTGCGCCTGGGCCGGGGCGAGGAAAAAAGTGGAGGCCGCGGCAAGGCGGCGTTGCTGGTAGACGCACTGGAAGCGGTTCTGGGCGCCGTATATCTGGACGCCGGTTTCGAACCTGCGCGGTCGTTGATTTTGCGGCGGGTGGTGTTGCCCGAACTGGAAGGGTTTATTTCCTCCGGAACCGCGGGCAAGATCACCGACTACAAATCCGCCTTGCAGGAAAAGTTGCAAGCAGAAGGCCGTCCACAGCCGGCATATGTGATGGTGAAGGAGTCCGGCCCAGAGCATCAGAAGACATTCACTATCGAGGCCCAATTATTGGCCGCATCTGACGGCGGCCCGGAATTTGTGGGCCGGGCGCAAGGCTCAACCAAGAAGAATGCCGAACAGGAAGCCGCGCGGCAGGTGCTGGAGTATTTGGCCTTGCAGATTCCCTCAGGCAATGGAGGGCGGGCATGAGTTCTGCCTCCACACATTCACGTCACTCCGGCTGGCCTGAATCCATCCAATGGTTCTTGGAAATCATCGTCATCTCGGTTTTTATTGTGACTTTCATTGCCCAGGCGTTCCAGATTCCCTCCGAATCGATGGAAAATACCCTGCTGATCGGCGACTACCTGCTGGTGGACAAGTTACATTTCGGCAAGGCTGACCTTGTGGGCCGGGCGCTACCATATGACACCGTCAAGCGCGGCGACATTATCGTCTTTCACTATCCGCTGGACCCTTCAGTTCATTTTGTGAAGCGCGTTATCGGGATCCCTGGAGATCACATTCGGCTCATCAACAAGCAGGTGTATGTGAACGGGGTTCCGATGGTGGAACCCTATGTTCATTATTTCCGGCCTCACGATGCCTCGCCCGATGTGATGTTCCGAGATGACTTCCCTCGCCTGGACCACACCGTCGACGGCCTCAGCGGCGACTGGTTGCTGGAAATGAAAAAACTGGTGGATGCCGGCCAACTCATCGTGCCGGAAGGAAATTACTTCGCCATGGGCGACAACCGCGACGACAGCCTCGACAGCCGCTACTGGGGGTTTGTGCCGCAAGAAAACATCGTGGGCCGGCCGCTGCTAATTTACTGGTCGGTACGCAGTCCGGGGATGGAAGCCGCTCCCGTCACGCCGGGTGATAAACTTTACCGGTTCATCTATGCGATGAGCCACATCACGCAGATTACGCGCTGGGACCGAACTCTGCGGGTGGTCCGGTAGTTTTAGAAAGAGGATGATTGGCTAAGAAAGAGCAAGACAAAACAAAGCCGAAGGTTGACGCTGAGGACGAAAAGCCGAAGGAAACGACGGTCGAATTCCTGGCTTCCCTGGCCAGCGTGCTGGTGACCGGCTTGTTCATCATCACGTTTGTGTTCCAGGCGTTTGAAATACCCTCAGCCTCCATGGAGAACACCCTGCTGATCGGCGACCATGTGTTTGTGAACCGGGTGCAGTTTTCGCCTGCTACGGGCTGGGTAGGGCCGATCGTTCCCTATCAGCAGATTCATCACGGAGACATTGTGGTATTTCTTTCCGCCGACCCGGCCACACCTGAGCTTTACATTGTGAAGCGAATTATCGGCATTCCCGGCGACCGGATTCATCTGCGCAACGGCGCGGTCTATCGTAATGGCGAGAAACTCGACGAAGTATCCTACGCGATCCACAGCCAGAGCGCGGATCCTGACTCCTACGATAATTATCGCGACGAGTTTCCCGCGGTACCGCCCACGGACAACCCTAATGTGACCCCAGAGTGGAAACTGGCCTTGCCCCAGCACATCGAAAATGGCGACGTGGTGGTCCCGCCAGACAGCTATTTCGGAATGGGCGACAACCGCGATCGCAGCCTGGACAGCCGCTACTGGGGATTCATTCCCAGGGACCACGTTATTGGGCGGCCCATGTTCATCTACTGGTCGTTCATCACGCCGGAGTACCAGTACGAGATGCGGGGAATGGGTCAGCGGCTGGGATTTCTGGCGCATGTGGTCATTCACTTCTTTGATCAGACCCGCTGGAAAAGGACGCTCAAGGCGGTACATTGAAGATCCTGTGGTCCAGGCGCGTAGTGATTGTGGTCGGGCTGCTGGTGCTGCTCGCTTTGTTCCTGATCCGGCCGGGCGCCGACCGCCTGCGTTGGAGAGTTACGCAATCCATCAGTCAGGCGCTGGGCCACAAGGTGGACATTGGCTTCGTACATCTTCGCTTCCTGCCGCGTCCCGGTTTTGAATTTGAAAATCTCGTTATCCACGACGATCCCTCTTTCGGCGCCGAGCCTCTGCTGCGCTCTCCTGACGTAACCGCCGGGCTGCGGTTGATGGCGCTATTTCGCGGACGAATCGAGATCGCCACGCTGAACCTGGACGAAGCCAGCCTGAACCTGACCCGTAACCCGCAGGGCAAATGGAATCTGGAAGACTTGCTGGAGCGGACGGCCAGAACCTCTACCGCGCCCACCGCCGCTGAAAAACTGGAATCGCGGCCTGCGTTTCCTTATATCGAAGCCACCCAGGCGCGAATCAATTTCAAAATCGGAACCGAGAAGACGCATTTTGCTTTCACCGACGCCCGCTTTGCGTTATGGCAGGAATCTGAAAACTCCTGGGGGATGAGGCTCAAGGCCCTGCCTATCCGCACCGACGCGAACCTGACCGACACCGGAGAGATCAATATCAACGGAATGTGGCAGCGATCGCCGGCGCTTCACAAAACCCCGGTGCAGATTTCTTTCGAGTGGAAAAAGGCGCAGCTCGGACAGGTTTCGCGGTTGATCTATGGAGACGACAAGGGCTGGCGCGGCAGCGTGGTCCTTTCAGGAGCGGTGGTCGGAACTCCCGAAAGATTGCGGCTCACCGCCGACGCGTCGATCGATGACTTTCGCCGCTACAACGTGCTCGGCGGCGGGAATTTGCAGTTGGCGGTCCATTGCGCGGCCGAATACGGCTCAGACCAGAAAATCCTTTCCAACGTGGATTGCAGCTCTCCGGTCGGCGACGGATCGCTGGAGTTAAAGGGCAGCGCGTCTGGCTTGCCGTTTTCCGCTTACGATTTTGTTCTGGTCTCAAGCAAAGCTCCGGCGCAAGCTGCGCTCTCTTTAATCCGCCATTCGCGGCCGGGGGTCATCGGCGATCTGAATGCGACGGGAACTCTGAACGCAACGGTGGAGATGAGTCGCGGCGACCTGGCCCAGCCGGTTCACTTGCAGGGCGGCGGTGAGGCGCAAGCGTTGCGCATCAGTTCCTCCAGTCTTGACTCTGAAATTGCTTTGGGTGAAGTTCCGTTTTCTCTTGACCCCGAGGCGAACGACGCTAAGCGGCGTAGAATCCCCGCGAAGAAGGTTGGCGCCGTGGTCGGCAGTTCGAAAAGCGAAGCACAGCTTGAGATTGGTCCAGTGGACGTGGTTTTTGGCCGGCCGGCCCCGATGCATGCGCGTGCATCGTTCACGCTCTCCGGGTACCAGGCTGCGATCCGCGGCGACGCGGCGCTCAAACAACTGTTGCAGTCCGCTCATTTACTAGGCATTCCGGCGCCTGGGTTTGCGGCGGACGGAAGCGCAACCGTTGATTTGACGATCGCTGGGGCCTGGGCGGATCCTCGGCCAACAGTTCTTGGCACCGCGCAGTTGCGCTCGGTGTGGGCGCAGGTGCGCGGCCTGAATGCACCGCTGGATATCGTGAGCGCCAATCTTGTGCTGGACCAAACAACGGTACGAGTGCAGAACCTGAACGCTTCCGCGGCGCATGCCACCTGGCGAGGCGCGCTACAAGTTGCGCGGCCCTGCGTTGCTCCCGGGGCTTGCGAAGTGCAGTTCAACTTGCGCACCGCAGAACTTAACGCCGCGGACTTGAATGACTTGCTGAATCCGTCGGCAAGAAAACAGTCCTGGTACAAATTTCTTGCAGGCGGCGACGCTCAGGCGCCGTATTTGCTGCTAGCCAGCGCAACCGGCAAAATCGCGATAGATCAATTGGAGTTGGGAGAATCCGACTGCACTCAGCTCACCACGGATCTAGACCTGCATCGCGGAAAACTCACGCTGACGAACCTGAAAGGACAGACTCTAGGCGGCAATGCCGCGGGCGACTTGAAGGCGGATTTTTCTGCCCGGCCTCCGGCCTACAGCGGCAGCGGCAGCTTCGACGGCGTGTCGCTCGCCGCGGTTGCCGGGTTGATGCACAACCCATGGATTGACGGTAGCGGCGCAGCAAAATATCAGTTTGACGCCTCCGGCTGGGGGCTGCAAGATTTGTTGGACTCTGCAAACCTGACCGGCGACTTTGTGGTCCGCGACGGCAGTTTTCCGCACGTCGCCTTGACCAGCCAGTCCGGAGTGCTTCACGTCAGCAATTTCTCGGGAAAGATTCTGTTGCACGGCGGCCAATTTTCCTTTTCCGATGCGAAACTTGAAAGCCCCGGCGGCGTTTATAAAGTGAGCGGCACGGTCTCGCTAGCAGGAGGAATGAATTTGAAAATGGCAGGCGAGAGCACCCCCGGCTTTAGTCTTTCTGGGACCCTTCTCAAGACTCGCGTCTCCGCGATCCCCATCACCGCCGCGCAGGCCTCGCTAAAACCGTGAAGTCGTCTACCCTGTTGTTGATTACTTTGCTCTCGTGCTCTCCGCGCGCCTTGGCGGCGGATAAGTCTAAGCCGGATTCCGCGCAGCCACCGTCAGGCGCCGCCAGCATGGAGAAGAAGCTGCGCCGCATCGAGACCAATGGGAAACTGACCCATCCTGACCCCGCGCCCACCACCTTCACGGAGCAGGAGGCGAACGCTTATCTGGCCTCAGGCAAAGTAAAGCTACCGGCGGGAGTGCAGTCGGTAACACTGCAAGGCGAACCGGGAATCATCACCGGCGAAGCGCAGGTGGATTTTGACCGCATTCGTGAGGGGTCCCATTCATCGAACCCGCTGCTCTCGATCTTCAGCGGCGTGCACGAGGTAGTCGTGGTCGCGCACGCGCACGGCGCTGGTGGTAAAGGATACGTGCAGGTGGACTCCGTTTCATTGGACGGCGTTGCTATACCCGAGTTCGTGCTGGAACTCTTCGTGGAGAAATTTATTCAGCCCGGACACCCGCAGATCGGGCTGGATTCGCAGTTCGCTCTTCCCGACCGGATCGACACCGCCGCAGTCGGCCTGCACCAGCTGATCGTGATCCAGAAATAGCCATGTATCATCGGGGGCGACTGAGGTTAGTCGTTGTGCTATCTTGCAACGAGGTCAAACCCCATGCCGCGCTATGAATACCGCAACATCGCTCCCACGCCGCCGGCGCAGAAGGCGTTCCTCGAATGGATTGGTCAACTGGACGCGGCGTTTCAGAATCCTGATCCCGATCATCGCAGCGATGTAGTTCGTGACGCTCTGCACGAGCTTTATCTAGGAGAGGAACGTGCGGGGATTGGAGGCTCCTTGGCGCAGCAGGCTCTGACCTATTCCTTCGACCCTCGCAATGCCAGCCTGGAGCCCGAATATTACGGCGATGTGGACCCCGTGAAGTACGCCGAGCGCAAGCCTCTGATGTGGTTTTGGATGATGTATGACCGTTCTCCGGTAGGGTTGAATCACTGGCTGGGTTTCAGAATGCGGGCCATGCTGGCGCGGCATGTCTTCAAACATTGCGGCAGCAACGTAAAGATTTTTCACGGCGTGGAAATCACGTTTGGTTACAACCTCACCGTCGAAGACAATTGCACCATCCACAAATACGTTCTGCTCGACGATCGTGGCGAGTTGATTATTCACGCGAACAGCTCAATCTCGGACTATGCCAACGTTTACACCCACGCTCACGACCTAAACGACGGAATGCAGATCACCAACTACAAAACGGAATTGGGACCGCGCGCCCGCATCACCTACCACGCGACCGTGCTCAGCGGAGTTCGAGTGGCCGAGCACGGAATGGTTGGGTCGATGAGTGTGGCCTCGAAGGACGTGCCGCCTTATCACGTGGTCGGGGGAGTGCCCGCGAAAACTATCAAAGTGAAGACCATTGCACCGGAATCGGCGAAAGATCCTGGCAGCAGTCAGTAGCCGGGGAATTTGTTAGTATCGAAGCCAGCGTAGCTCGGTAAAATCAGGCTCCGAAAAGCCAGGAATGACCCTCCAACACGTTGACATTCTGTTCCAGGTAATCGCGTTTATATTCGCGATCAGCGTTCATGAATCGGCGCATGCCTGGATGGCCAACCTGCGCGGCGATCCCACGGCGAAGATGCTGGGGCGGATCACGCTGAACCCCCTCAAGCACATTGACCCGGTGGGGACGGTGATTCTCCCGCTCATCGCGATGTTCAAGCACTGGCCAGTGCTGGGATGGGCGAAACCGACGCCGGTGAATCCGAACAATTTCAAAAATCCGGTGCTGGATGACATTCTCACTTCGGTGGTCGGACCAATCAGTAATTTTGCTGTCGTTCTGGGTACGCTTGGCGTACTCGGTCTGATCGCGCTGGTTTCTCATCTGGGCAGAGCGATCATTCAACTGCTCCCGCTCGCGTATCCCGACCAACTCGACGCGCTCGCGGCCCAAACCAACTCGGTTCTGATGCCCATCAGCCTGCTTCTGTATGAAGTCGCTATGATCAATATTGTGCTCGGCGTGTTCAATCTCATTCCGGTGCCGCCGCTCGATGGCAGTCACGTGTTGCGCCACTTCTTGCCTGAGCCGGTGCGAAAGGCATACGACACGGTAGGATGGTTTGGGCTGCTGGCCCTGGTCTATTTTGGCGGTAACATCCTCTGGCGGCTGATATCGCCCGTCATGAATACCTTTAATGCCGTGGTGGTCAGACTGTGATGGCACCTCAAAACCCGCAGCGGAAGCGTGTTCTCAGCGGCATGCGCTCGACCGGCAAGTTGCACCTCGGTAATTACGTGGGCGCGCTTGAGAACTGGGTGAAGATGCAGGACGAGCATGAATGCTTCTTCTGCGTAGCGGATTTGCACGCGCTGACCACCGACTACGCCGACACCTCGCAGGTGAAACAAAATTCGCTCGACGTGTTGCTGGACTGGCTGGCGGCCGGGCTTGATCCGAAGCGCTGCACCATGTTCCTCCAGTCGCACGTGCCCCAACATGCGGAATTGCATCTGCTACTTTCGATGATTACGCCGCTGGGCTGGCTGGAGCGCGTGCCTACCTATAAAGAGCAGCAGGAGAACATCACCGGACGCGACCTGAGCACTTACGGATTCCTCGGCTATCCGGTGCTGATGTCGTCTGACATTTTGCTTTACAAGGGCGATTTCGTTCCCGTGGGCGAAGACCAGGCGGCGCACGTGGAGTTGACTCGGGAGATCGCGCGTAAATTCAATAAACTCTACTACCGCATTGAACACACACCCAATCCAATGGGAACCGGGCTTCCGATGACGACGCCCACTGTGGTTTTCCCTGAGCCGAAGACCGAGTTGACGCGTACCCCCAAGCTGCCCGGCACCGACGGCCGCAAGATGTCGAAGTCGTACGGGAATACGATCCTGCTGACTGATCCTGAGCCCGTAGTTCGCCAGAAGCTCAAGACCATGGTGACCGACCCCGCCCGTGTTCGGCGGACTGATCCCGGCAACCCGGACGTGTGCCCGGTGGGCGACTTGCATAAGATCTTCAGTAGCTCCGAGACGATGGACAAAGTGAACATCGGCTGCCGGTCCGCGGGCATCGGATGCATCGAATGCAAGGGCTGGGCGGCAGACGCGTTGGTGCAAATCCTGAACCCGATGCAGCAACGCCGAAAAAAATATGAGGAGAATCCGCGCCTAGCCTGGGATATTCTGGAGGCAGGCGCGAACCACGCGCGGGACGTGGCTTCCGCAACCATGAAGGAAGTGCGCAACGCGATGGGCATGTCGCTGGAATACGAGCCGCCGAAAATAACGCCCGGAGCGAAGTAACGAGTCCGATGGCAGAAGAAGCAAAAATCGTGCTGACGGAAGCTCTCTCGGCGGAGCCATCGTTGGTGGCGCCCGGCCCCGTCCTCGTCGCCCCCGTTCTCGTTTCAACGAAGCAAGAAGAGAACGACTTCCCTTTCGCCGTCAGCGTCGGCGCGGTTTATGAAGGGCCGCTCGACTTACTGCTTGATTTGATTCGCAAGCAAGACATCGACATCTACGATATTCCGATTGCGCGAATCACCGGGCAGTATCTCGCTTACGTAGAAAAGCTTCGCGAGATGGATGTGAACGTTGCCGCCGAGTTTATCTACATGGCCGCCGTGCTGATTCACATCAAATCGAAGATGCTGCTTCCGCGCGATCCGGCTGCCGCGTCTGAAGCCGACGATGATCCACGTGCCGAATTGGTGAACCGCCTCATCGAGCATGAAAAGTTCAAGTCCGCGGCGCAGATGCTGATGCAGAAACAGCAGATTGAAGATGCGGTGCGGTCGAATCCGTCGATTCGCGACTTCATGGAGGCGGAAGGCGCAGAGCCGGAGATTGCCGCCGATGTGATCGATTTGGTGAAAACATTCCAGCAGGTTTTGGAACGCATCCGCTCGAAGCCGATTCTGCAAGTGGACGAAGAAACCGTGACCGTCAGCCAGATGATCGTCTATTTGCGGCGTCGGTTGTCGCTGGAAGACCGTCCGCTGCGCCTGAAACAGATTCTGCGCAACGTCCAGTCGCGGACGGCGCTGGTGTGCATGTTCCTGGCGCTGCTGGAGCTGGTGCGCTTACAAGCAATTCAGTTGCGCCAAGACCATTTGTTCGGAGAAATCCTGCTGCGCAAGCATGTAGGATTCGATGCAGTAATGAAAGAGCAAGCCGAAGTAAGGGATGACTGGAAGTGAGAAGTGGCTAGTGATTTTTTAAACACTGTCATCCCGAGCGAAGAAGGTTGTCCGCGAAGCGGACAACCTTCGCAGTCGAGGGACCTGCTTGTGCTTTGGCCTGTGAACGAGGCAGGCGAAAAGCAGGTCCCTCCACGCGTCGAATGATCGCGAAGCGATCATTCGACTTGGTCGGGATGACATTATTTTGAAAACAACCCATGAGCCTTAAAGCCAAAGTTGAAGCCATCATTTACGCGGCGGAGATGCCAATTACTCTGGACCAGATCGTCCAATTGGTGAAGGAGTACGTCGCCGCCGAGGGTGTGGACGACGCCGAAATCCGTTCGCAGGTGCGGGCTGCGATCGAGGAACTGACCGCCGACTATTCCTCCGACAACCACGGCATCGAGTTGCGCCAGATTGCCGGCGGATACCGCATGTCCACCAAGCCCGAGCAGCATGACCTGGTGCGTTCGTTCGCGAAAAGCTTGAAGCCGCCGGTCCGCCTGTCGTTCCCCGCGCTCGAAACGCTGGCAGTGATCGCCTACAAGCAGCCAGTCACGGTTCCGGAGATCAGCGAAATTCGCGGCGTGGATGCAGGCGGCGTAATCGCCACGCTTCTCGACCGCAAGCTGATCACGACTTCCGGACGCAAAGAAGTCATCGGACGTCCGATTCTCTACAAGACCACCAAAGAATTCCTGCTGCGCTTTGGATTGAAAGACGTGAACGAATTGCCCAGCATGGAAGAATTCGAGAAGCTGATTTCGGAGTCTTTCCAGAGCGACCTGCTGCCAGCGGAGGCGCAGGCACAGGATGCGCCGTCTGAAACTGCTGAGATCCAAACCGAGACAAGCGTCGAAGCCGGTAAGACCGCATAAACTGCAACGCTATTGAAGTCGCAAAAACCGCGTCAAGGAACGTGGGAGGCGATGAGAAATGCCACCAAGTTTATGCACGGAAACAGGGTGATCAGCGGGTGTTTTTTTCTAAACATCCATACAATTCCAACCGATAGTGGGTACGTCCAGACGGACCAAACCCCAACATAGATGGAGAAAGTCGGTGGGGCGTCGAAAACCATCCCCAAGAACGGGGCTATGACAATCCAGGGCAGTAGCAGAACATTCCAAACGAGAAATAATGCTGCCGCGTCCTTCCGTTCGAGAGTTGAGGACTTTGCTGTCTCTTCCAAGCTTACCTCATCGTCTAACAAGGGGAAGAATAGTCTGCCCAGTCTCTAAACTGGCGATAAACCGCTATTACACCAATAACACGGACTAAGCGCAACCGTATCCGTGAGCAATCCCCAGTCACTTCCTGATAACCTTCTCTATACATGCCCTCTGAGCGCCTGCAAAAAATCATCTCCGCTGCTGGAATCACTTCGCGGCGCAATGCCGAGAAGTTGATCGCCGGGGGCCTGGTCTCGGTCAACGGACAGATCGTCACCGAACTTGGCTCCAAAGCCGACATTGACGTTGACCACATTCGCGTCAACGGCAAGCTGCTGCACGGGGCCGAGCACCACGTTTATCTGCTGATGAACAAGCCCAAGGGATACGTCACCACGGTCAGCGACCCCGAGCGCCGGCCCACGGTCATGGACTTGCTGCATGGCATCCGAGTCCGCGTGTATCCCGTCGGACGCCTCGACTACGCCAGCGAAGGCCTGCTGCTGCTCACCAACGATGGCGACCTGGCGCACCGGCTGATGAAAGCTGGGTCGTCGGTGGCGAAAACTTATGTGGTGAAAGTGGCGGGAACGCCGTCAGAGGCGGGCCTGGCGAAAATTCGACGCGGGATGACCATCTCGACTGATCGCGGCGAGCGGGTGAAGACCGCGCCGGCAAGGGTGCGATCCGTGCGCGAATCGGACAATCCCTGGTTTGAGCTCACGCTGAAAGAAGGCAGAAACCGCCAGATCCGGCGCATGTTCGAGGAGATCGGCCACCATGTGGAGAAGATCAAGCGCGTCAAATACGGCCCGCTGACCCTCGATCTGCCGCCGGGAGAATTCCGCAGGCTGACCATGGGAGAGATTGCAAAATTACAGGCCGCGGCCGGGCTGGCGAGGGAAGCACGAACCCCAGCGCCTAAAGGTGCGAAGACGGCGCGGCGGGTACGGCATCGCTGAAGCGATGCCCTGACACGAACCCGCTATTACAATTGACTCATCTTGGCTAGGAACTCGCCATTGGATTGGGTCTTGGCCAGGCGCTCGATCAGCAGTTCCATGGCTTCGACCGGCGACAGAGGGTTCAGCACTTTGCGCAGCACCCAGATTCGCGCCAAGTCGTCCTTCGGGATGAGTAACTCTTCTTTTCGCGTGCCCGAGCGTTGGATATCGATGGCCGGGAAAGTGCGCTTATCCACCAGCTTTCGGTCGAGAATGATTTCCGAATTGCCGGTGCCTTTGAACTCTTCAAAGATCACGTCGTCCATGCGCGAGCCGGTGTCAATTAAGGCCGTTGCAATAATGGTCAAAGACCCGCCTTCTTCGATGTTGCGGGCCGAGCCGAAGAAACGCTTGGGGCGCTGCAGCGCATTGGAGTCCACGCCGCCGGAGAGGACCTTGCCGCTGGGCGGAACAATGGTGTTGTAGGCGCGGGCTAATCGCGTGATCGAATCCAGCAGGATCACCACGTCGCGCTTGTGCTCGACCAGCCGCTTGGCTTTCTCGATCACCATTTCCGCAACCTGCACGTGCCGCGCGGCCGGTTCATCGAAGGTCGAGGAAATCACCTCGCCTTTGACCGAGCGCTGCATGTCGGTAACTTCTTCCGGGCGCTCATCGATGAGAAGGACCATCAGCACAACTTCGGGATGATTCGTCGTAATCGAGTTGGCCACGTTCTGCAGCAGCATGGTTTTGCCGGCGCGTGGCGGAGAAACGATCAATCCGCGCTGGCCTTTGCCCAGTGGCGTCAGCAAATCCATGACCCGGGCGCTTAGGTTTTCGCGGGTGGTTTCGAGCTTGATCCGCTCCTGCGGGTACAGCGGCGTCAGGTTGTCGAAAAGAATCTTGTTGCGGGCTTCGTCCGGCGATTCAAAGTTGACGGCTTCAATCTTGACCAGCGCAAAATATTTTTCGCCCTCGTGCGGCGGCCGCACCTGGCCGCTAATGGTGTCGCCGGTCTTGAGGTCAAACTTGCGAATCTGCGACGGAGAAACGTAGATGTCGTCCGGGCCGGGAAGGTAGTTGTAATCCGGCGAGCGCAGGAATCCGTAGCCGTCGGGAAGGATTTCGAGCACGCCTTCGGCAAAGATGTGGCCTTCTTTTTCGCTCTGGGCCTGGAGGATCTTGAAGATCAGGTCCTGTTTGCGCATGCCGCTGGCGCCGGGGAGATCGAGCGTACGCGCGATCTTGGTCAATTCAGTTATGTTTTTTTCTTTGAGTTCAGCGATAGTCATTCGTCACCTGCGAGGAAATCGGGATTTTGTAATTCAAGGAGGGTATTTTCAGGGAGATTTGGTCAATCCGGGGCAGGAAGGCGGGGCTGGTGTTACGCAGCCCGCCGTTGTGCCTCAACAAAATGTTCCGGCTCAGACAAAACCGTCTGCCGCTCGGAGCTTGCAATCTTATCCAGTACGTCGTTCATGGTTTCCTGGATTCGGGTATTAGGCTTATGAAACTTACGGGTAGCCTTGGAGGCAAGCTGACAGAGCATATAACGGTTTCGCAAAGTATGTAAAGCGTCAAACACGCGATCAGACCGCATAGGTAACATCCTTTCTTGAAGCCGAGCTTGGTTCCCGTCCGCCATCGGAGCAGCCAAGCGCAGGCCGCAAGATGCCGTAAGATACTGAAAACAATTAAGTTTGTTCCGGGAAAGCCTTGATTACTTGTATAGATGCACCGCCGGGGCCGAAAGTTTCTCGTAAAAGGCCGGGTCGTTCTGGCGGAGGTTCGAAGTGCTTATAGGCCGTCTGAACGATATAAATTACAGGGAAAGCAGGTTGGCGTCAAGGAGTTTTGTTAGTCCCTATTGGTCTCGGCGGTACATCCGGTTGCAAAACGGGCTTATTTCCAATGGTTTACAGACTCGTTTTACGGGCGCGTTTCGGATAACCAGATTACCCGGATTCCTCCATCACGCCCAGAATGTCCGATCCAGCGTCCGGTATTGGATGGCTTCGGCGATGTGTTTCGGCTCAATTTGTTGCGAGCCTTCGAGGTCCGCGACCGTGCGTGCGACTTTCAGGATACGGTCGTGGGCGCGGGCGGTAAGACCCTGCTGACTCATGGCGCGTTCCAGCAGGCGCTCGCAATCGGCAGAGAGTTCGCAAAACGTGCGGATGTGGCGCGAGCCCATCTGCGCATTGCTGTAGATTCGGTGCCGCGTAGAAGCGGCGAACCTGTGCAACTGAGTTTCCCGCGCGCGCAGAACCCTCTTGCGAATCGCATCTGAACCTTCCGGTTCCGTCGCCGAGCGCATTTCCTTATAGTTCACCGCCGGGACATCAATATGAATGTCAATCCGATCCATCAGCGGGCCGGAGATTTTCTGCATGTAGCGTTGCACCATCGGCTGGGTACATCGGCACTCGCGTGATTTGTCATTGAAGAATCCGCACGGCTGCGGGTACGTTCGTTGATGACCGGCCTCTAGTCTATGTACCGATCCTGCCGCTCCCATCTGCACTGGTCGCCAGCCTAGAGGCTGCGCGAAAACGGTGCCTGTGATGAGCGCGGGAGTCACCTTCGCGCCCAGTTCAACCGTCGGAGAGTTAGTCTCCCTAGTCCTACCGCGGTCCTTGAATCCGACCGTGGCGAGTCGGTTGGAATGTCGTCCGGTTCTTCGTTTCCCCGAGCAACTGCGGCTGCATCCCGCCCTGGTTGAACTCGGCTTTACGGGTGCAATCGACGAATTCAATCGCGCTGCCCTACCGAAGAATCAGTCCGTGCCCGAGCCGATTCTCATCACCCGGGACGGTACGATTCTCGCCGGGTTGGGGCGTTGGAGGGTGGCATTGTTCGAGGGTAAACAAGAAGAAGTCCACTGCATCGAGTACCCACTCACTGAAGAAGAATCTTTAGAGTTCATACTGACCTACCATCAAACACGGATCGGATGGAACAGATTTGTGTGCACGTGTTTGGCGCTGACGCTGGAGCACACCTTGCAGCAGAAAGCTCTGGATAACATGCGCGCGGGAGGTAAGTACAAGGGTTCGGCAAATCTGCTAGACCTTCAGCGTATCGATGTACTAAAAGCGATTTCGAGGGTCGCGCTCGTTAGCCCGCGCACTGTAGGCAACGTGAAGGTAATACTAAAGAACGCTCACCCCCGACTGATAGCAGCCTTGCAGAACGACACGCTAACGATCAACCGAGCAATCCAATTCTGCAAATTGCCGAAGGCCGAGCAATTGGCACAATTCCTCCGTTGCAGTACCAACCGCGCCATTGGGAAGGTGATCCGACAGACAGTTCCCCCTCGGCCTGAAAAAAACAAGGCCAACCAAGATGTTCTCAGCGTACTCGACGCCTTGAGAACGAAGGAGCTGCAACAACCAGGATCGGTTCTAATACGGCCCGGCCGGTTTCAACAAACAATTGTCCTCGTCGGCCGAGACTCACCTGGCTGGGCCTCATTCTCGAAGGAAGCTGAAGCGAAATGAGATACAACGATCCGCTAAAGCAGATTCTGACTCGGGACCGCACGTACTGGGATCGGGATGCGACCCGCCCCGCAGTCCGCCACGCCTTTAGCAGGGCGCTGCAGTGCCGCACCACAGAATTGGGCGCGGAAGTTTACGCCTTTGAGAACGAGGAGTTACCCGTCTACCATACCTGCAAATCGCGAGCCTGTTCCAGTTGCGGCTACCGCGCCACCGTGCAATGGCTGCGTGAGCGATGGGCCGCACTGCCGGACGTGATTTATAAGGGGATTACGTTTTCGATGCCGGACGTACTCTGGCACCTCTTCCGTGACAACCCGCACTTGGCTAAAGCTTTATCGACACTGGCCGCGAAGATTATTGAGGCCCGAGCAAGTTCCGAATACGGCCTGCGCGTTGGCGTGATTTCCATTCTCCATACCTTTAACGGGCGGTTAGCGTTCAATTCACATGTCCACACAATGGTCACTGGTGGAGGGCTGCTGGGGTCCACCAACACCTGGGTTTCCAGTGTGTACTTTGACCACGACGCCCTAATGCACTCTTGGCGGGGGGCAATCATTGCGCTTCTCCGCACAGCCCTGCGCGAGGGACAGCTAGACACGAAGATGACAGTTGGCGAGATGGAAGCGATACTCACAGAGCAGGAGAAACGCTGGTGGAGTATCAAGATTCAGACGTTCAAGTCCAAAGCGCATTACCTGCAGTATGCAGGTCGGTACTTGAAACGGCCCCCGATTGCGCAATGGCGAATCACACACATTGGGGAAGGAACGGTACGGTTTTTGGCCAAAGACAAACGGCAGAAGCGTCTCGTTTACGTGCAGTGCTCGGCGGAAGAGTTTATCGACCGTTGGGCCCAACACATCCCCGAACGCTATCGGCACGCAGTTAGGAGCTTTGGGCTATTCGCGCCCCGCGCGCTCCGGCAAACATCAGCAGCAATTTTTGTGCTTCTCGGACAGAAGCAAAGGCCACGACCTATGCCTCGCCCTTGGGCGGACTCCATAAAGCGAGACTTCGGACGCGATCCCTTGCTCCACCCGTCGGGCAACCGAATGAAATGGGTGCGACGAGTGCCGCCGACGGCATCAGGCTAATCAAACTCAACCGAAATGTGACCATCCTAACCCCAAGAACGCAGTGGGCGGAGATGCCAGCCTCGGGTGCTACGTGGTCCCATCCTCAAAAAGCCACGACTTCACTACCCGCCGCGACACCTGCCAGACTCGCCAAAACTCGTCTTTCACTCCGAGCACGAGATTTTGATTCTCCTATACTTTAAAGACCGCATCCTGGGCGATTATAGTGAACAGGTAGGAAGCTCCCGCAACGGAGTTTGGCGGGACAGAAACGTTCGGATAAGAGTTGCGGTGTTCAAAACTTGCGATATTCTCACCCGGATGCCGCGGTGCCGGCTGTCGAGTTTTGCACGGCGCAAATGTGTTCAGTTGTCACAGACACGATTGTGAGCATGTGATAGTTATACAAGGGTTGGAGGTTGCCCGAGCAGTAAATCGAGTGAGCCGCGCCAGAGTATTCTAGACTCCCCCAACACCGGTGCGGCTCCCTTTATTTTGTTCACTTTTGCCCCACGAATCCGGAAGCGGTGGCTGGCGTGTTCGCCGCCGAAATCCGGATCGTGCTCGGCATCGAGACGTCGGGTTGTGGGTTCTTGTCAGAGCGACTTGCGGCAGATTCCGATCCGTTACGAACGCCGGTGCCTCCCCACGACTCTGTCCTACCCTGAAATCTACAGTTTGCAGGTTTTCCTCAACTCCGCTTTTCTGCTATGACTATTTCCCCATGTTCCGCTTCTTTCGACTTTGGTTGGGCTGCTGGTCCGTCGTCTTCGCCGGCATCGCACACTGCGGGAGAACTTGGGCCTCCGGTAGCAACTAAGCAACTATCTGTCCTAAGCACCGGCATCCTAAGCCCAGACTCGAAGTGACCTACAAACTCTTGGGTCCCTAGCTGCTGGTTCGTGACAACGGCAAACGATCCCGCTCGGTCGCTCAGGAAGTAATACTCCGCGCCGCCGGAAATGTCGCGCCGTGCAATACGCCGCCCACCCGCAAAAACAGACTCCCGCCCGCTCAGGTCGCGTTTCTAGCATCGGCCTAGAGCCCCAATACTTCGTCCCGTTCGACTTCCTCACTGGAGGGACCGACCACTAACGGGACACAAGAGCCTTGACAGGACGGAACCGCAGAAGCACAATACAGGTCCTTCCCCTGAAAAGAGCATCGGTGTCTGTACGTTCCGGCTCCAAACACGTTCAGAGAATTCCTTCGTGATGATCTCCGCAAACGCTGTAATGAACGGCTCTTACGACCATGGCGAGGTAGCTCGCTCGCTCGTGATCGCTATCGCGGCCTCCTATGCTGCACTCGACCTTGTGGGGCGCGTAACCGCCGCACGCGGCCGGGTTCGCCTATCTTGGTTGGGCGGTGGCGCTATTGCGATGGGCACCGGCATCTGGGCGATGCACTTCAAGGGGATGCTGGCTTTCCACCTGCCCGTGCCCGTCGAATATCACTGGCCGACGGTTCTGGCCTCACTACTGGTCGCCATTCTCGCGTCCGCCGTCGCACTGTATGTGGCGAGCCGCCAGAAAATGCGCCCGGCTGATGCCTTGAGCGGCAGCATCATTATGGGCGCGGGCATCGCCGGCATGCACTACACAGGCATGGCCGCGATGAGACTGCCCGCAGTTACCCGTTTTTCTCCCCTTCTGGTGATGTGTTCCATCTTGCTTGCAATCTTGTTTTCTCTGTTCGCGTTGCTGATGGCGTTCGGTTTACGAGAGGAGACTAGGTGGAGTGTTCCGCGAAGGCTGGGCAGCGCCGCGGTGATGGGAGCCGCTGTCTCTGCGATGCATTACACAGGAATGGCTGCCGCAAGTTTCATCCCCGCTTCGCCTCCGGACCTTTCCAACGCCGTAAGCGTCCCTCCTTTTGCCAACTTTGGAGTTGTTATGGCTGCCCTGATCGTGCTTGTGACGGCCCTCACAACATCGTCCGTGGACCGGCGGTCGCGCGCCGAAATCCAGCGGATCAACCAAGACTTGGAGCGTCGCGTCACTGAGCGGACCTTACAACTTGAAGTGTTCAATCAAACGCTGAGAAAGGAAATAGTCGAGCGTGAACGAGCGGAAGAGGCATTGCGGCGAAGCGAAGGCTACTTGCGGCTTGTGATCGACACAATTCCGCAACAAATCTGGAGCGGCCCGCCTGACGGTTCATTGGATTACTGTAACGCACGATGGCGCTCTTACACGGGTCTCACGGAGGAAGAGCTGCGAGGAGCGGGTTGGCAGCGCATGCTTCATCCCGATGATCGAGAGCGCGTGATTCAGGCCTGGAGCGAGGCGGTGGCAAATGGGACGCGCTACGAGCAGGAAGAGCGTCATCGTGGGACCGACGGCCTGTATCGTTGGTTTCTAGCGCGTGGCGTGCCCCTGAGGGACTCTGAAGGACGAATCGTCAGTTGGTACGGGACGAATACCGATATCGAAGATCGAAAGCAAGCTGAATGGGCTTTACATGAGGCTCAGGCAGGGCTCTCTCGCGCTGCACGCTTGACTGCGATGGGAGACCTAGTTGGCGCAATTGCCCACGAGGTCAACCAGCCCATCGCCGCAATCGTAACCAATGGCAATTTCTGTTTACGCCAGCTCGCGGGCGCGACCGCGAACTCCGACAAATTGCGCGACGCAATTTCAGAAATTGTGAATGACGGCACCCGAGCGAGTGCCGTTATTTCAAGAATCCGCGCACTATTGCAGAAGCACACTTCGAGGAGTGTTGCGGTGGACATCAATCAGGTTATTCAGGAGGTGGTAGTTCTGCTGCGCCATGAGCTGGGCGGGAGCCGGGTGGCCTTGCGGGCTGATCTCGACGGTGATCTTCCGCGTGTGAGCGGCGATCACGTGCTACTGCAGCAGGTCGTGATCAACCTGGTCATGAACGGCATCGACGCGATGCGTTCGATTGAGCATGGGCCGCGCCAACTGCTCATCAAATCAGCCAGGGACCACGATCAGGTGTCCGTCCAAGTGAAAGACTCTGGAACCGGGTTCGATCCGCAGCAGGCCGAGCACATTTTTGAACCCTTCTTTACCACAAAACCAGAGGGTATCGGAATGGGCCTATCGATCAGCCGGTCGATTGTAGAGTCCCATGGAGGCCGATTGTGGGGTGAGTCAAACTCCATGGGTGCGCTTTTTCAGTTTACTCTGCCTGCCATTTGCAATAGTGACGATGGTGTTTTATGACTAAGATTCCGCCTATTGTTCTGGTGGTGGACGACGATCCATCGGTTGGCCGCGCCATCAAGCGTCTAGTTGAGTCTGTAGGATTGCAAGCGGCGCACTTCGGTTCTGCACAGGAGTTTCTGCGCAGCGAACGTCCGGACACGTGCAGTTGCCTGGTACTGGACGTCAGGCTACCGGGCATAAGTGGGCTCGATTTCCAGCGCCAACTAGCTGAGGCCAACATCAATATTCCCATCATTTTTATTAGTGCCCACGGAGACATCCCAATGACAGTCCGGGCCATGAAGGCGGGGGCGGTTGAGTTCCTCACAAAGCCGTTCCGTGACCAGGATCTGCTGGACGCAGTTCAGATCGCGTTGGAGCGGGATCGCACCAGACGTGAGAAAGAAGCCGAAATTGCCAGCCTGCGGCAGCGTTATGAATCGCTCTCGACACGAGAGCGCGAGGTTGTCGTCAGAGTTGTCTCTGGCATGCTCAACAAGCAGATTGCGGTTGAGATTGGAACCACGGAAAACACCGTAAAGGCGCATCGCAGCCGCGCCATGGAAAAGATGCAGGCGCCTTCTCTGGCCGATCTGGTGAAGATGGTTGAAAGATTGGAAAGCTTCGCCGAAAAGGCCTCGTAAACCGAGGTAAGGCTACGCTTCAACGGTAGCCACTGCCTAAACCAAAGCACGATAGAAGTCCTTCTTTCTGGTACACCACGCTTACCAACGCTCAGTGCCTATCCACGACCGATTAGCGTCAAATCAACCGAGCACACCGATGAACCCGGCGCGGCAGGGTAGGACACCCAGGCCGGAATCGCCGTCCTCGGATGTTTGTTCTAACTCAGACAGGTATCTGCCCACCTGGGCAGGCGGGATTGAGGGCCCCGACTCATGCAACTACCTACACGGCGTGACTCAGACATTAACGGTCCCAGTTCTGACGAGTTCTCCCGCCACTACCAGGCACTCCTGCAGACTGCCGATCCAGTTGCCACCGCGCATAGCATGCGCGGGCTGTTTGCTGAACTATTGAAGCAGTTTGAGAACAACATCCGCTTCGATCATCTGGATTTTTCCCTGCATGATCCCGTCCGCAATGTCCTCATAACCCATCCCCTGCTGCAAAAGGGGGCCTTTGAGATTCCCGGCGAGGTTCCCGTCGCCGGATCCCTGGAACTGGTCTTGCGCCAGCACCACACCATCGAAGTGCGCGATGTCGAAACCGAATCCGGGTTTTCCGATGTGCGCAGCATCGCCAAGAAAGGCGGCTTCAGTTCTTTTCGCGTGATCCCGCTGACCACAGAAAGGTGTACCCTGGGCACGCTCGCAGTCGGACGCGTCTCGCCCGGACATTTCTCCGAAGAGGACATTCGTTTTGTCCACCACGTCGCGGAACTGGTTGCCCTCGTCCTCGAAAATGCGCTCATGGCGGAAGTTCTCAGCAAAGAGCGCACCCGGCTGGAAACTCTGCTGAACGTCAGCAATGCCCTGGTCTCCAGCCTCAACGTCCACAAATTGTTTCAGCAGGTCTCTGCCTCCATCCGCCGGGTGGTGCGGCAGGGCTTTACCCATTTGGCGCTGTATGACGAAAATGCCGACGCCATGCGGACTTACGTTCTGGACGTCACCGACAACCGCGACTTCGTCCCCCCGGAGACCCTGTTGCCCGTCTCCGAATGCCCGGCAGGAATTGCCTTCGTTCTGGGCGAGCGTAAGACGTTCAGTAGCGCCGATCTCGAGTCCATCGGCTCTGAATTCACCCGCAATCTCCTGGCGAAAGGGGTGCGCTCGCTGTGTTGTTTTCCTCTGGTAAGCCGCGGCCGAAAGCTGGGAACGCTAGGGCTATCCAGCCTCACCGAAAACGCCTTCGCCTCCAATGACCTGGACCTGCTGGCGCAGATTGCGTCCCAGGTTGCGATCGCCGTGGACAACGCTCGCGCCTACGACGAGATCGCGAAACTCAAAGACCGCCTCGCCAAAGAGAAACTCTATCTCGAAGAAGAACTTCACTCCGAACACAACTTCGGCGAAATTGTCGGCAACAGCGCCGCCCTCCGGCAGGTACTGAAGCGGGTG